>Ga0308309_10000117_pt1 | contig 68547 bp, 75 predicted proteins | sample HubBroMetageWFT5_FD_192491 | JGI IMG/M metagenome (GOLD analysis project Ga0308309, IMG submission 192491) | Warmed and freeze-thawed soil microbial communities from the Hubbard Brook experimental Forest, New Hampshire - Hubbard Brook CCASE Soil... | ecosystem: Environmental > Terrestrial >...
CTACGCCGGTCCGTGCTCTATCGCACGAGACCCAAGGCCGTCGCGGAAAGTCGTCTCCACTCTTCAAGTGTCAAGGTTCATGGCGCGCCAAGTCCAACATGGAATCCCTGGCAACGCGGCCGTCGGGAGCAACCCCCGTACGGGCAACCCGCAGAGTTTACCGATCTCGAGGGCTCAGGTCAAGTCGAGCCGACGCCTCGTAGTGCCTCAGCTTGAATCCGCCCGCCAGGCGGGTCAGTTCAATCGGGAGGTCGAGGCCTCACCGCGGGCTCTTTGGGCCATGGGATCGCAAAAAGAACTGCCAGCAGTGCCCAGAAGATCACAACCGACCCCACCGCCACGAAGACATCACGAACAGCGGACCAGGGATCAGATGGCACCAGCCCGAGAAGCAAAAGCACCAAGCCGGTCGCGAGCATCCACCATCGGCGCTTGACTACCCAAGGCACGCCCAGATTCTCTCATGGATCGCGCGGCTATTTGGTGCGGCTCCACATGAGCCCTCGCCTCCCCGATCCACGGCTCCCGGCAGCGGCTGCGGGTGAGTTCACCGCTAGTTTCGGAAGAAGTCCCCGCGGCGGGCGGCCGTTGGCTCCTCACGGGCGTCCGTAGGGAACTGGGCCTCATACCCGTGGCTTGAGCGGACCGCATCCGGAACAGCCCCGGCGGCAAGGCCACCCAACGACCACCCCGGCCGGCTCGCAGGCTCATCGGCGATGGAGAAAAACGGTCTCGCCCCCGCCAGCCGGTCCAGCCACGTCGCGCCTTGAGTTTTCATTACCTCGCCCTTCAAGGTATACGCCGAAGACTCGTCACACGCAAGCGGCGCCCCAACGCGTGCTTGCGGACAGACGGAACGCTCCCGGCGTGGGACTGTCCTCACCACTGTGCTGGTGTGTCCCAATTGCGGTGCCGATCGTCTGATCCCGATGACCTTCCCGCTCTACCAGCGCCCGGCTGGCCCGCACGCGGTCCTCCGGCGGCCGATGGCGAAGTGCTCGGATTGCGGCGAGCGGATCTTCGCGAAGATCATCACCCGCCGGCGCATCCCCAAATCAGCCGGCCCAACCTGAGCATCCGGCTCAAAGAGCGCGGCGTCCCGCGAACGCGCGGGCCATGGTCAGCTCATCCGCGTACTCCAGATCGGACCCCGCAGGCAGCCCATGCGCCGGCCGCGACACGGTGACTCCGAGCGTCGCAAGCCGCTCGGCGACGTAATACGCGGTCGCCTCACCCTCGACGTCGGGATCGGTGGCGATCACCACCTCACGAATCTCGCCCTCCGCAACCCGCGCTTCCAGCTCACGAATCCGAAGCTCGTCGGGCCCGACGCCGTCCATGGGCGACAACGCTCCGCCGAGGACGTGGTAGAGCCCGTGAAACTCGCCGCTTCGCTCGACCGCGAGCACATCGAGGGCTTCCTCAACAACACATAACAACGATCCATCTCGCTTCGCATCGGTGCATATCGCACAGAGCGGGCCGTCGGCGATGAAGAAGCACCGTGAACAGGGCCGGACGCGAGTGTGCAGGTCGGTGAGCGCGCCGGCCAGGCGTTGCGACATATCCGCCGACGCCCTGAGGCAGTAGAAGGTCAGCCGCTGGGCGGTCTTCGGTCCGATGCCCGGCAGCCGCCCGAACTCGGCGGCAAGCCGCTCGACCGCCTCAGGAACGAGTGGCACGTCCCTGCTCCGTCATGGCGAGCCGCTCCCGCTCAGAGGAGGCCGGGAGGGAGACCCAACCCCGCGGTCAGCTGCGACATGTTCGCCGCCGCCGCCTCGCGCGACTTGTCGAGCGCGTCATTGATGGCGGCGAGGATCAGATCGGCGAGGAGCTCGGAACCCTCTTCGAGCGCCTCGGGCTCGATCGCGACGGACAGCACCTTCTGGTGCCCGTCGGCGGTGATCGACACGACACCGCCGCCGGCGGTGCCGGTGACGGTCACGTCGTTGAGCTCCTCCTGCATCTTGGCCATACGGGCCTGGACCTGCTGGAGCTGCTTCATCATCTGCTGCTGGTTCTTCATCGCGGGCCTCGTTGGGGCAGTCTACGCACCGTTGACCGATCGCGGCGCCCCGAGCCTCGTGTCGTCGTGGAGACGCGTCGCCGTGACCCGGCTGCCGGCGAAGGTCTCGAGCACCGCCTGGGTGATGTCGCTGACCGCTCCGGACGCTCCTCGCGGGCGCTCGTCGCCGGTGAACTCGGTCAGCACTTCGATCGGCCGGCCCGCGATCGTCGACAGCGCTTCGGCGATCACCCGACGCTTATCGGGATCGCTGATCTGCTCGTGGTGGAAGCGGCCGTCGGTTCCGATGGTCACGCGGGTCGCGTCGGCGGCGACAGGCTTGCAATCCCGGAGCACTCCGGCGAGGCCCTTGTTGACGCGCGCCACCGCCTCGATGGCAACCGGCCATTCGGCGAGCCAGCCTTCGACGGTCGTGAGGTCGCGTCTCCCGATCGCCTCGACAACAACCTCCGGTCCCAGGGAGCTGGGCGTGACCGTCGCAGTCTCGTCGGGCTTCCCCTCGGCAACGACGTCGGCACCGACGCCCGCGCCGTCCGATGCTGCTGAGACCTGTTGTGGAGGAGCCTCCGTGGCAGCTTGTGGCGGCGGCGCCCCTCCAGAACCAGTCGCGGCCGCCCCGACACCGCGCTCGAGGGCCGCGACGCGCAGCGCCAGGGCTGCAATCCCGGCATCCTCGCCGTCGGCGGCGGGCGGGCGCAGCGCTCGAAGCAGACACACCTCGACGAGCAGCCGGGCGTCGACCGACTGGCGCAGGTTCATCTCGGCCTCGGCGACGAGCTCGAGGAGACGCAGCCAGAGCCCCGCGGGCGCGATGGCCGCGAGGTCGGCGACGAGCGAGACTTCGTCGGGACCGACCGACGCGCCCTCGGGGTAGCCGAGAGCGACAAGCTCTGCGGCACGCGCCAGGCGCGCCACATCGCGAAACAGCTGACGAGGATCGGCACCGGCGGCGAAGGCAGCCGCCGCCGCGCGCAGGGTGCCGGCGGGGTCGGCGCCCGCGAGGGAGGTGACCAGCGCATGGAGGGTCGACGGGTCGGTGAGCCCGAGTGAGCGCCGGGCCACCGCGACCGTGACCGGCCGTTCCCCGGCGCCGAGTGCCTGTTCGAGCAACACCAGGGCATCCCGCAGGCTGCCCTGAGCGGCGGTGGCCAGCAGCCCCAGCGCATCAGCATCGACGCTCTCGCGCTCCTTGCGCGCGACATCAGCCAGCAACTGCTCGATGGCCGGCACCGGGACGCGCCGGAAGTCGAAGCGCTGCACTCGCGACCGGATCGTCTCCGGCACCTTGTGCGGCTCGGTGGTCGCCAGCACGAAGAGCACGTGCGGGGGTGGCTCCTCGAGGGTCTTGAGGAACGCATTCCATGCGTCGGTGGTGAGCATGTGCGCCTCGTCGATGATGTAGACCTTGCGACGGAGCGACGCCGGCAGATAGCCCACACGCTCGCGAAGCTCGCGCATGTCGTCGATGCTCCGGTTGCTCGCCGCGTCGATCTCGAGGACGTCCACCGCGGCTCCACTGAGGATCTCGACGCAGGGTGGGCACACGTTGTCAGGCTCGCCGTCGACGGGCGCGTCGCAGTTCACGGCGCGTGCAAGGATGCGAGCGGTGGAGGTTTTGCCGGTGCCCCGAACTCCCGTGAACAGGTAGCCGTGGGCCAGCTCGCCGGAGCGGACCTCGTTGAGGAGGGTCCGCGCGACGACCTCTTGACCGACGAGGTCCGCAAAGCGCTGCGGGCGATAGCGGCGATAGAGGGCGAGGCTCACGACGAGACACCCGACCGAACGGCGATCCGGTGGCGGTTCAAGACGCGGGACTCCTTCACGATGGTCACCCGAAGCGGGCGGCATTGTCGCAATGACGGCGGTGCGCCCGTGACGGCGGGCCGCTGGGGATCGAGGCAGTCGCGCACCCCATGTCGTTGGCACGCCACCAGCGCTCACCCGTACGACCGGCTCAGACCAGGTGTCCCCACGGCACCCCCGGGGAACCGCTTACCGCTGCTTCCTTCCGGACCTGACGGGGTTCACGGGCCCGAGCTGCGCGGGACCCAGTCGTCAACGCCGGCGCGTCCGGAGCAGACCCAATGACGCGCCCCCTCGATGGGGAATTCAGCCCCGCTATAGCGGATTGCGGGTACAGGGCACCGCTAACGCCCCGCCTAGCGCGACCGCCCTCATTGTACCGGCACCGGGGAGGCCGTCGGGTCGTCCGCAGCCACCTCGGCGGACGCCGGATCGCGCCTCGGCCAGCGCAGGGAGATGCGCGTTCCGGCGTCCACGCCGGTTTCGACGTCGACAGTGGCGCCGTGCGCCTGGACCACCCGCTTGACCAGTGCCAGACCCATGCCGGTGCCACCAAACCGGCGGGTGGCGGTGTTGTCAACCTGGTAGAAGCGCTCGAAGATGCGGGAGACATCGGCGGCGGGGATGCCGATGCCATCGTCTACGACCTCGATGAGCACGGTCTCCGAATCCACGGGCGCACCGCGAACCGTGACCTGCCCTCGCCCATCGCTGAACTTCACGGCGTTGTCGATGAGCGCGCGCAGCACCTGACCGAGGCGATCGGGGTCGGCATACAGGGTCAACCCGGGGTCAACCTCGACGCCGGCCGGCACCGGCAGCCCGCCCTTGTGGCGTTCGCCAACGACGCCGATCGCGGCGCGGACCGCGTCCTCCAGGGGAACATCCCTGAGTGCGAGCACCAGCGCCTCGCCGTCACCGACTGAGAAATCGATGATGGTCTCGACGATGCCGTCGAGGTTCTTGGCGGCGACCTGGATATCACGCAGTGCGTCGAGCTTCGGAGCGTCCTCCCAGGTGGCCCAGCACATCTCCATCAGGTCGCTGAGCCCGAGAATCGCGGTCAGCGGAGTGCGCAGCTCGTGCTGCACGGTCGAGAGGAAATCGGTCTTCATGGTGTCGAGGTCGCGCAGCCGGCGCACGGATTCCTTCTCCAGGTCGTAGAGCCGCGCGTTCTCCATGGCGACCACCGCGTTGTTGGCAAGAATGGCCAAAACGCCTTCGATACCGGCGTCCGCTCCGGGCGCGCCAGGCGGCGACATCACCGCCAGCGCACCGACCACCTCGTGCTCGTACGACATCGGCAGCACCAGCAGGGACCCCTGACCCTCGATCAGACGCGTTGCGCGCCGACCCGCGATCACCTCGGGAAGTGTCGCCCACGCAGCGAACGCGTCCGGCACGGGACGATGAGGGTCGACGACGGTGACGTTGAGGTGGTCGCCGGCGCGCAGCGCCATGGCCGCGGTCGATCCCTCTCCGGCGATCGAAGCCGCCGTGCAGACGACCTCGCGTTGCAGTTCCGGCACGCCGCCGGTTGTGCTGGTCAGGGCGCGCGCAACTGCGCCCACCCGATCCACGGCCCCGTGAACCGGAATGTGCGCGTCTGGACCAGCCGCGTCCTTCACCCCTCGATGATACGGAGGGCGCCCGCCGTCTCCCGTCGACGGTTCAGTGACGACCACCCCACAGCCGGGCCGACAGCTTGGGCTCCTCTCCACGAGCGATACGACGGATGTTCGGAGCGTGGCGGACGATCACGAGCGCGGACGCGAGGGCCGTGAACACGAACGGCACGGCGTCGCGGCGGCGGCTGCTTTCCAGGCCCGCGCCAAGTGTGGCCGTTCCCGCTGCCGTCAGTGAACCGACCGACATGGTGCGGCTCACGGTGAGCGCACCGATACCTCCAACCGTCGCCCACGCAGCGGCCTCGCGCGACACCATCAGCAGCCCACCGAAGGCAGTGGCGACCGCCTTGCCGCCGCGGAAGCGGGCGAAGACCGGCCACGAGTGCCCGACACACGCGGCGAGCCCGGCCGCGGCCTGGGCCTCGGGGTCGGCGCCCAGACCGCGCGCAAGGCCGATGGCAGCTGCGCCCTTGGCGACATCGAGGGCGAAGGTGATCGCGCCCGCTCTGGCGCCGAGGGTTCGAAGCACGTTGGCGGTGCCCATGTTGCCGCTGCCAAAGTCGCGAACGTCCAGCCCACCGACGGCTTTGCCGACGATCAGCCCGAACGGCACCGATCCGATCAGATACCCGGCGGCGCAGCTCGCCGTGGCAGCCGCTTTGCCAGCCATTGGGCGACGAGTTTAACCCCGCACCACGTCGGGGGCCAGCACCGCGACCCCTGGGGACGGTCGCAGCTCGAACGTGTCACCCCCTCCGCATGCCCCGGCCATCGCCTGCCGGCAGGCATCCGCCGCGGTCCGGTTGACGAGCGCGACGACTGTCCCGCCGAATCCCGCGCCGACGAGACGGGCGCCGGCGCACCCGGGGACGGCCCACGCAGCGCTCGCCACCGCGTCGAGGGTGGGAGTGCTCACCTCGTGCAGGTCGCGGAGCGATCGGTGGCTGGCCGACATCAGGCTGCCGAGCGCGATGAGGTCCGCCCCTCGCATTGCCCCGGCCGCCTCGACCGCGCGGACACTCTCTCCCCGTACGTGACGGAGGCGCCGCGTGAGGGCGGGCTCGAGGCCGGCGGCATCGATTGCCGCCTCGGTCAGCTTCTGACACGACTCCACATGCAGCGCCGCAAGGCCCCGCTCCGTCTCGTCTCGGCGGCGTCGGTATTCGGCGCCACCGACGTCGTGGTGGGTCCCCGTGTCGCAGGCCACGATCACGGCGTCCGACCACGGCCAGGGGACCGTGGATTCGGCGCCGGTGCGGCAGTCGAGCAGCAGCGCACCGCCGTCGGGGGCGTCCACGACCGCTTGCTGATCGAGTGGCCCGCAGGGGATGCCGAGGACGTCACGCTCTGCGGAGAGCGCGAGAGCCGCGAGCTCACGGGCTGTCATCGCTGTACCCGTCAGCCGGAGGATCGCCGCCGTCATCGCCACCATGAGTGCCGCCGACGAGGCGAGCCCTGCCCCGGCCGGAAGCGTCGCCGCGACCCCGACCTCGATCGGCGGGACATCGATCCCGCGCAACCGCAGGGCGACGACCGGGGCGAGCACCCGATCCGCTGCGTCGCCCACAGGTTCCGCGCTCGTTCGAGTGACGACGCTGCCCCCGCTCGCGACCAGGTAGCGTGCGGCCTCGCTCCGCCTGACAGCGACCGCGATCCCCAGATCGACGCCGATGCAGAGCACAAACCCCCCGGCATAGTCGACGTGCTCCCCAACCAGCGTGCAGCGACCGGGCGCCCACGCCGTCGCCCCGGCTGGCCCACGGCCTCCGGCGTCATCCAGCGCCGCGAGCGCCGCCGCCAAGGTCAGCCGGCTCGAGTCACCGATCGTCATAGACGTGGTGGAACGGATACCACTGTTCGGGATGAGCGCGGATCGCGGGCTCGACGCTGGTGGCGATGCGAGCGATCACCGTCGCCTCATCGCCCGAGGCGTCGACGGGGGGATGGATCTCGAGCACCCATCCCCTCCCGTCTCGCCGGCACGTCACGGGAAGGATCGGCGCGCCCGTCGAGGCTGCCAGGCGCGCCGGAACCGCGCTGCAGCGCACCGGGCCGCCGCAGAACGGGACGACGACGGTCGGGCCGGCTTCAGGCACGTCGAGCATCAGCGCGACGGTCCTCCCCTTACGCAGCGCGCGAAAGAGCCCTCGCGCGGACTGGCGGACCGTGAAAATCTCGAGACCCTTGCGCTGACGCGAGAGGGTCACCATCTCCGTGATCCCCGGCGACACGACCGGAGCCATCACGGTGCTGAGGTGGAGGCCGAGACCAAGCGAGGCGCTTGCCGCCATGTCCCAATTTCCGAAGTGCGGCAGCACCACCATCGAGCCGCGATCGCCGACATCGAGGTGCTCCGCGCCGTGCACTCGAAAGAACTGGAGCACCTGGGAAGAGTCAAGCGGGTCGGCCCACATCGAGTCGACGATCATGCGCACGTACTCCTGGTAGGAACGCCGCGCGAGCGCCGCCGCCGCGGCATGGTCCAGGTGGGGCTGCAGGCGGTGATGATTCGCAGCCGCGCGCACACGATCGTCGCTGCTCAGGCGTGCATACCAGGCCGCTCCGACGGCGGCAGCCGCCGGCCCGCGCAATGGGCCGAGCGCGCGAACCGTTCTGGTGAGCACGCTGAGCGCGACGGCGGGGATATCCCTGCCGGCTCCGGACGGTGGTGTTGCCGGCGCTGTCAGCGCAGTGTTCCGGCTCCCGCTGTCGCCACTGCGAGCAGCGGCTGGATCAGCACCACCAGCACCACGCCGGCAAGGCAAGCCGCACCCGCAACGATGCGAGATAACGCCGGCGTCGCGCCGAGCGTGAAGGGGACCTCATCCCCCGCATCCGCGTACAGAGATGCGATGAACCGCACCGCCGCAATCAACGTCAATACGCTGGCGGCGATCGCCACCACTGCCAGCCACCCATAGTGCGTGTCCGCTGCGCTCGAGATGAGCAGGATTCGCGAGAGGAACCCCGCGAGTGGCGGCACGCCTGCGAGCGTCCCGACCGCCACGGTGAGCAGGAGCGCCGCGGGAGCCGATCGATGCGCTAGGCCGCGCACGTCGTCGAGCCCGTCGCCGATGCCTGCGACCTGCAGCATCGCAACCACGCCGAACGCCGCCAGCATCGCGATCACGGTGACGCCGAGACCGCTGAGGAAGGCAGTCACCCCATATGCCGGCAGACCGCGTGACCCGGTCGAGAACGCCAGCAGTCCAAGCAGCAGCATGGCCGCCTGAGTGCTGATCAGGTGACCGACAAGGCGGGCGACCGAGGACTCACGAAGCGAGCTCAGCGAGGAATAGCCGAGCGCGACCGCCGCCACGATGGGGACGAGCCACCGCCAGACACCGACCCCGGGACCGAAGCCCGAGACGGTCACGCGCGCCAGTGCCGCCCCGCCGCCGATGAGGCTCATCGCGATAACGAATCCCGCCGCTGCCGCGGGCACATTGGTGGCAACGCGCCCCACCCATTGCCGCAGAGGGAAGACGCCGAACGTGCCGCAGAGTCCCACAACGACGAGCGCCACCCCGAGCCCGACGGCCCCCGGGGCCACGTGTGCGGCGGCTGCGACGGCGGTCAGATTCGTGCTTCTCGTGGTTCCGTAGAGGATCACCAGTCCGTACAGCACGGCGGCGAGACCGACGCTTCCTTCGATGAGGTGCTCGAAGGACGAGACCGCGCCGCGTGGAGTCGTCTTCAGGAGCGCGCCGAGCGACACCAGGCAGATCAGCAACAGCGCGAGCGCAACGAACAGCGTGGTCATCTCGCGTTCGGCGCCGATCGCCTCAACCGCTGCGGTCGCAATCAGCACCAGCCCATAGAACGCGCCCGTCCGCGCGGGGATGGTGCGCACCGCCGAGTCGCTGATCAAACACGTTGTGAGCGCTGCGACGCAGGCCAGAATCGCGATGTACAGGGCGAAGCTGTCCACCACGAACCCGCCGTTCCACACCGTGATCGCAACCCCCGAGCGCACGTGGCGGAGTCCGAGCAGGATCAGGCCGCACGCTGCGACCGACCCCACGAGGCCGATGCAGGCAATCCAGCGGTGGATGTCCGGACGCAGCCCTGGCCGGAGCGCCGCGACGAGCGCGGAGATCGCGGCCGTCCCAACCAGCATCGCCTCGGGAAGGAGCGCGAGTGTCAGCGCGTGCGCGAAATCAGCGGGCATCCGCTAAGCCCCCGTGATCCGGGTGGTGATCTCGAGCACGCCGTTGGCGATCACCGGGATCACCGCGCCCGCACGGATCCCGAAGAGCACCACAGCTCCAACCAGCGGCATCAGCACGGTCAGATCGAGGAGCGTCACGTCACGCACGCGCACGAACTGATCGCGCACGGGCCCGAAGAAGACTCGGTTCGCGACCCAGAGCAGCCCGCCGGTGATCACGATGACGCTGGCCATCACCAGCACCGTTGCGATCCGGTGCTCCGGGAACGAGCCGGCGAAGACCATGAAATCACCGGTGAACCCTGCAAGGAATGGGATGCCGATGACGCTCGCGGCCGCGACCAGCCAGAACCCTGCAAGGCGGGGCGCCTGCGCGACCAACCCGCCCATGGCTCGGATGCTCGTCGTCCGAGTTCGATCCTCCACGGCGCCGCTCACCAGCGTGAGCATCGCCGAGCCCAATCCCTGGCCGCAGAGGAGCAGGACCGCACCGACCAGCGCCACCGACGTCTGCGCACCGATCGCGAGGAGCACGAGCGACATCTCGACGACATTCATGTATCCGATGAACCGGCGCAACTCGTCCTGACGCAGCGCGCCGATGCTGCCCCAGATCGCCCCCACCACCGCAAGGCCGGTGATGGCGAACCCGTAGTAGTACGCCGCCGCTGGAAACACGACGAGGCTGATGCGCATCATCCCGTACGCGCCGAGCAGCAGCATCGTCCCGGAAAGGATGGTCGCAACCCCGGCGCTCGCCCTGGTCTGTACCTCGAGCATCCATGTGTGCACCGGAAAGATGGCCATCGCGATCGCGAACGCGATGAAGCTCAGCCAGAACCCGACTGTTTCCGCGGTGACTGAGAACGTGGTCAGGTCCGCGGTCATGTCCGAAGACTGAGCACCCGCCTCCACGACGACGATCACGACGGTTGCGATGATCAGCGCAAGCGCCACCGCCTGGAATCCCGCGAACCACGCGGCGGCACGACGAGCACCCTCGCCGCCCCAGATGCGGATGAGCAGATACATCGGGACGAGCAACAGGCCCCAGAAGGCGACGAACAGGACGAAGTCCGAGGAGCACAGCACGCCGTTGACCGCGGTCTCGACGAGCAGCACGAGGATCACGTACAGGCGAACGCGCTCGTGAATCTTCCACGAATGGAACATCGCGCAGCCGAAGATCGTCGTCACCACCACGAGCAGCGGGAGGGTGATGCCGTCGGCGACAAGGTCGTAGTGAGCCTGGAAGAGGAAGTTCCAGAACCACGTGTGATTCTCCTGGTAGGCGGCTGCCAGCCCACCACCCTGGCCGAGCCCGATCTGCCCCAGGATCGCGAAGAACGTGGTGACGAAAAAGCTCACGCCCGCACCCGCCAGGGCGACCGTCCTCACCCGCGCGCGTTCCTCGTCACTCCGCTCCGGGAGGAAGAGCGCAATGAGCGCGAAGAAGAGCGGCGACCAGACGATGGTCGACAGGATCACGCTCATACCAGGTGCACCCAGAGGTGGCCGGTCGCGGCAAGCACCGACAGCAGCGCGAGAATCCCGACGACAACCAGAGCGCCGGCGAGGTACCTCGAGAAACGGACGTTGCGGAGGGTCGCAAGCCCTATCGCGGCGTAGTCGACGCTCTCGCCCACCGATGACTCGATCGGCGCGATGACCTGCTCATCGAAGCCAGACACGCGGCCGGCGACGGCGAGCATGGGCGGCGCCGCTATCTCCGTCATTCGCTCCACGTAGAAACCCTCCGCCGCAACGCGTACGGGCCATACCGCGCGCGCCGGGAGTTGCACATCCCTGCGGGCTGGGCCGAAGAGGACATACGCCACGGCGAAACCGCCTGCCGCGACCAGCAGCGCGAGAATTGCCGCGATCCCATCAAGGCCGATCGACTGATGGTGGCTCGCATAGAAGACGAAGCGCATGAACGTGAGACCGGCGATGCGAGCACTGCCGAGCGTGAACGGTTGCAGGCCGGGCAGGCCGACGAGGACCGCGACAACGGCAGCGATCACGACAAGTCGCACCGGCCGGCGGAGCGCGCCTTCAACCTCGGCCACGCGATCATGCTGAAAGCCCCGGCGGCGACTGACCTCCCCGGTGGTCACGGTGAGGAGGAGCCGGCCCGCGAGCACGGCGATGAGCACGCCCGCGACCGCGGTGACGACGACGATGACCGCACGCTCGAGGACGCTGAAGACTCCACCGGCCGGGTCGACGCCGTTCAGTGCGGAGGACAGAGCGTAGTACCCGCTCAGGCCGACGCCGCCGGCGAGCAGCGCCCACGCGCCGAGGGCGACGCTGGTCGGTCGCAATTTGGCCCACGCCCCACCCATCTCTCCGATGTCGTCCGTGCGGTAAACGCGGACCAGGTTGGCGACAGCGAGGAACAGCAGCGTCGACGTGAATATCGAGGTGAAGGCGATGAACACGCCGGGGCTGTAGCCCCCCATGCCGAGCGTAACCACTCCCAGGCTGAGCTCCGAGGCGACGGCGCACACGGCGATGCGCGTGATGCTGCGCTGCGCGATCCCGGTCGCCGCGGTGACCACCGCGCTGAGGCCGCCGGCCAGGGCGAACACGGGAAGGGCCCGTGGGGTGTGGGCGACGACTGGGTAGATGCGTGCAACCAGGTAGATCCCGAGTGGCGCGACGGTGGCGGCGGCGAGCGCCACCACCGGAATCGCAGATGATGCGGCGTCGCGCAGCCAGACGGTGAAGGGAAACTGCACGCTGCGCACCGCGGCGGCGACGAGGAACACGATGCCCATCACGAGTAGGGCGCGCGGTCCGGTGCTCGCCACGCCGTGGTGCAGCGTGGCGATGACTCCCTGGGAGATCACGCTGAAGGAGAACGGATCGGCGATCGACTGTCCGGCCGGTGCCGCCAGCAACGATGAGAAGACCCCGAACTTGATCCAGGTGAACAGGACTCCCAGGGTCAGGGCTATGTCACTCGCAGTCAGGATGATGGCGGCGCGGAGTGCGCGGCGCGCGATGTCGGCGCGCTGCCATGCGAGTGTGAGCAGCACGTAGAGAACGGCTGTGGCTCCCACCCACATGATCAGCGAGTCGAAGAGGTTCGGGCTGAGCACGAAACCGGTCGTGCAGAACGCGAGCACGGACGACCCGCAGAAGAAGCGCCGGTACCCCTGCTCGCCACGCATCGCCGTCACCGAGTACATCTGGATCACGAGGGTCGCGAACACGATCGCCACGGCGAAGCTCGCCGAGAGCGCGTCGACGTGCACTCCAACCTGTGCCTGGAATTGCGTCGCAAACGTCGCGCCCTCGGGCGGGGTCATCGTGAAGAACGTCAACAGTGAATCGAAAGGCGCGGCGGTCGCGTGGGTCAGACGGACGCCGAGCACGATGGCGGCCACCACGAACGACGCGCCGCTGAACGCGACGCAGAGCTGCGCGGCTCGCCGGTGGGTCTCCACGCCCAGCGAGGCGAGTGCACCGAGCAGTGGGAGAAAGGGAATCGCCCACGCTGCGTTGTAGATGCCCACCCGCGCTATGCCTCGATGTCGCCGAGCGCATCGATATCGGCCCGCCCGGTCCGGCGCCACAGCAGCACGATCAGCGCGAACCCGAGGCTGTAGACACAGGTTGCGACCACGATGGCGATCGCAGCCAGTGCGTCGCCGAAGGCGAGCGGCGGCGCCTGGATTGCGTGGGTGAAGCCGACGATCGCGATCACCGGCGCGGCAAAGAGGAGGCCGATCCCCATCGCGACTCCGAGCGGATGACGGCGAGCGAGCACTCCGTAGACGCCGATGGCGAAGACAGCCGCGCTCAGCAGCGCGAAGCCCTCCGGGCCGGCGTTCACGAGCCGTTCCTTGCCGGGCGTCGCCTGCCCTGCTCGCGGTCCTCTCGGCGCCTCCGTGCGAGCTCTTCGCGCTGCCGTCGCAGCTGGAGGTACTGATCGAGGGTCTGCTCGTCGGTGCTCCGGCGCCCGATGACCAACCCCATGGCCGCGGTGATGATCACCACCACCGCGCTGATCGCCAGTGCGTAGGGTGCGCGGTAGTGGAACACGGTGATCAGCGCGGCGCTCTGGGTGAGCAGCGGGGCGTAACCGGTGAAGCCCGGGTACCAACCGGATCCGACGGCGGCCAGCGTGACGACCAGCACCGCGGCGATACCGACGGCGATCGGCGCGGCGATCCAGAAGCGTTCCGGTCGAGCCGGCAACGCGAGCAGCCCGCGATATGCGTCGCGCCGGAGAACCAGGGTCACGATCACAGCGGCGACAGCCGGCACCACGAGTTGTACGACGGCAAGCGCATACGCCCCGGAGATGAGCTCGAGGATGCCCATGAGCACAATCACCGCCCCACCCGCAAAACCGGCATGGCGCAGTGAAGGGAGCCCAACTGCGGCCCCGGCGGCAAGCACGATGAGCACGGCGACGGCGTAGAACGCGATTGCGTTGGGGGTCATAGGGTCGCGGGCGGCATTGTAGTCAGCGCGGGCTCAGACCGAATCGTCGTCTTCAAGCCGCGACGCCCGCGTTGGCACAGCACTGCGGACTGTGCCAGGGATGCGCTCGAAGATGAGCACCAGGCTGACGCCGACAGCGGCGATCAGCAGCCCGACGATCGCGACCGGGGTCACCCGGATGCCAATCAGCGGCAGCGACACCCCGGCGTCCCACGGCCCCGGTGTCGACGTCGACGCCGCCGCGGCCCCGAAGCGCGCCACCGCGGAGGGGCTCGGAAACACTCGCTGGCCGACGACGCCCGCGACGAAGGCCAGGCTGCCGATGGTGCAGATGAAGTAGAGCCAGTTGCCGCTGTGACGGGCTGCAACCGTTGAGGTCGTCACCGCCAGGCAGCCGGCGAGCACCGCGACGATGCCGATCACGACCTGCTCGGGGGTCGGGGGCAACGCCGGCGCGCCTCAGGCGGCCCGGCGGATCAATCCGCCTCCGAGGACCTCGTCGCCGCGGTAGAGCACCATCGATTGTCCGGGCGCAGCCTGGTCGACCGGCGCATCGAACCTGACGCGGACGCCGGTGGTGTCGGTTGCGTCGATGGTCGCAGGGTGCGGCTCACCGTGGGCCCGCAGCTGCGCGTCGCAGCGAGTTCCCCGCGAGGGGCCGGTGCCCGACACCCAGTGGAACGATGCCGCCTCGACGAGGCTGCGGCGGAGCGCTTCGCGCGGTCCGACGAGGACTGTGTTCGTGGCTGGGCGGAGTTCGATGACGTAGCGCGGTGCCGCGTCGGGCCGCGACGGCGCGATCCCCAGGCCGGCACGCTGCCCGACGGTGAAGAACGGGAGGCCCTCGTGTTCCCCGAGCACGGTGCCACCGAGGTCGGTGATCGCGCCGGGTGCGAAACGTCCGGCGAGCCTCTGCCGCAGCTCGGACCTCATGTCAGTCTCGACGAAGCACAGATCCTGCGATTCAGGCTTGGCAGCCGTGGCCAGCCCGAGGGCGGCCGCCTCTGCCCGGACACTCGCCTTCGACTCATCGCCGCCGAGCGCGAACACAGCGCTGTGCAGCTGGCGCTGGTCGAGCCGGTGGAGCACATACGCCTGGTCGCGTCGGAGGTCGCGCGCCCGGTGCAGCGTCGTCAGCGATCCTCTCCGGCCGGTTCGTGCGTAGTGGCCCGTGGCGAGATGGGTCGCGCCTGCCGCGCGAGCCCGCTCGAGCAGAACGCCGAACTTGACGCGCTGATTGCAGCGCACGCAGGGGTTGGGGGTGATGCCCTGCGCGTAGCCATCCTCGAAGTCACGCACGACGTCGCTGTGGAATTCCTGCTCGAGATTCCAGACGTAGTGCGGGAGTGACAGCGCAGTGGCCACGCGCCGGGCGTCGTCCACCGCGTCGATCGAACAGCACCCTCGGTCTCGGACGCTCTCGCGGCTTCCCGGCCACATCGCGAGCGTGATCCCGAACGCGTGCAGACCGGTTGCCGCGACACGGGCAGCGGCAACGCTCGAATCGACTCCCCCAGACATCGCCACGGCGATCACCGCCGATCGCGGCAGGAGATCCAGCGGACGGTCAGCGGCGACCGCCACCTCCGGCAACGGCGGGGACGATCGATACCTCGTCGCGCTCGGCGATGGCGGTGTCGAGGCCCTGGGCGAAGCGGATATCGGAGTCATTGACATAGATGTTGATGAACTGCCGCAGGCTGCCGGAGTCGTCATACAGACGGTCGTGGAAGCCAGGATAGGTTGCATCGAGGTTGGTGAGCACCGCGCCGACGGTGTCACCCTCGACGCTCACCTCGGCGCTGCCGCCGGTGAGCCTGCGAAGGGGTCCAGGAACGCGGACCGTTGTTGCCATTGAGGGCCGAGTATACGGAGGGTCAGCGCCCAGGCCGCTTTGCCGCGTCAACGGCCGCGGCAACCGCGCGCTCACCGGCAGGCCGCAGGCGTCCCGCGGCTCGAAGCTCTCCGGCACGACGGAGGTTGGCCTCCGTCCAGCTGCCCTTCGGGCGCCGGGGGGTGAAGCGGAGCATGTAGGTCGCCTCGTCAACCCGCCGGATGACGCTGTCGATCCAGCCGTTGCACAGCGCCTCGTCGACCGCATCCGAATACGAGATCCCGGGTCGTTCGAATCCCTTCTTCCATAATCCCACCCAGACTTCGGATGCCGACGGGTTCGCCTCGAACCACGCCGAAAGCTCCTCGGGCGTCAGAAAAAACTCCGGACGCGAGGGGACTGTTGGGGTCATGGCTCGGGTTCGAGGTCGACGACGAGCGGACTCTTGTCGACGCGGGTCTGCGCTCCGGCGACGAGGTCGTCGTAGACGAGCTGCGACCACGACTCCATGCTCAGGTAGTGGCGGCGCATCGCTTCCAGGGAGAGCGACTCCCCCTCGAGCTTCTCGACCTCGCGCACTTCGACGATGCCGTCGGCCGGTTCCACGAGGAACACCAGCCCGAGGTGGACGCGCGACACGGGGCTCGAGTCATCGTTGAGCATCGCGACAAGGCTGGCCCGCGCCGGCGCGGCGCAGCGGATCTCCTCGGCCCACTCGCGGCGCAGGCCGCCGACGACCGGATCCTCGCGTTCCCCATCTCCGGGATTGACGTGGCCGCCGATCCCGAGGGAGTACAGGTGATGGAGGCGCTTCTCACTCGATCGGCGCAGACGGCGGGTCAGCAGATATGTGTCGTCCAGCGGGTGATGCACGACGCAATAGGGAATGATCTGCTGCAGGGCGGGATCATCCTCGATCTCGGCCCGGGGTCTGTATTCGGAGGTTGCATGGACGGTTCGCAGAACGCGCTCCAGTCCGCGCGCGATCAGGCCGTGCCAGGCGCCGTCCGGAAAGATGGTGGAGCGAGGCACACAGAGGACGTCCTCCGCCTCGTGCGCACGGCTCCGCCGCGGCCCGGCGGCACGCGTTCCAGCCACGCTTCTCGGCACCGAGCGCATTCTTTCACCCGCGATGCCTGAGTTGCCCGAGGTCGAAGCCCTCTCCAGGTCATTCGACGCCCGGCTCCGCGGTCGGACCGTCGAGCGAATCAACGTGCGATCCGTTGCGGTGCTCAAGACGTTCGACCCGCCTGCGTCCGCGCTCGAGGGCTTGGCGTTCGACGGCTGCGTCCGCCGGGGGAAGTTCATCGATCTGCAGGTTCCCCCACTCCACCTCGTGGTGCATCTCGCCCGCGGTGGCTGGATCAGGCTTCGCGACACACCCACGAATGCCCGACCCGCGCTTCGCGGACCGCTCGCAGTGATCGTGACCCTCGCGGACGGTGGCAGCCTCGAGATCACCGAGCACGGCACCGACAAGCGCCTGGCGGTGTCGGTTGTACGGGATCCCACCGATGTGCCCGGAATCGCGCGGCTCGGGATCGACGCACTCGACCCACTGCTCACCCCGACGGCGCTTGGCGGCATCCTCCGCCACCAGCACGGAACGCTCAAGAGCGTTCTCGCCGATCAGTCGGTCATCGCCGGGATCGGGAACGCGTACTCCGACGAGATTCTCCACGCGGCACAGCTCTCGCCGTTCCGCCACGCCGACGCGCTTGCGGGCGAGGAGTTGGAGCGCCTCTCGGGTGCGATGCGAGACGTGCTCACCGCGGCGGTCGCGGCTGCCGTGGACACCGACCCCACATTGCTCAAGGATGGAAAGCGCCAGTCGATGCGCGTCCATGGCCGCACGGGGCTGGCGTGCCCTGTCTGCGGTGACACCGTTCGTGAGGTGTCGCTGGCGTCGCGATCGTTTCAGTACTGCCCGGGCTGCCAGACAGGCGGGCGGGTCTTTGCCGACCGGCGGATGAGCCGCCTGCTTCGATGAGCGCACTGACGGCCGATGCCGGCGACGTCGAGCTCGAGCGCGCGCTCTGGGCCTTGCGCGCCTACGACACCATGGCGATCGCAACCGCCGGGGAGGCGGGTCCGCACGTCGCCGGCGTCTTCTTCGCCCCGGAGCGATTCGAGAACGGACTCCGGCTCCTGATCGCTACCAGGGCGGGGACACGCCTGCATCGCGAACTCGCGGTCGACCCGCGGGTCGCCTTCATGTGCTCTCCCGGCAACGCGTCGCGATGGATCCAGGGCGGCGGCATCGCCTCGGTGGTCGAGGACCCGGGACTGCGAACCGAAGTCACACGGCGCCTGATCGACCACGCTGCGGGCGCGCAGGCGTATGTCGAGGGACCCGAGGTGCTCCCGGTCACCATCTCGGTGAGCTGGCTGAAGGTCGTCGAGGCGCGTGACGGCCCGCACCTGCTCCTCCGCTTCGACGCCTGAAGTCAGGAAGCGAGCAGCCTCCCGAGGTCGGCGAAGAAGCCAGGGTAGGACACCGAAGCGGCCTCGGCGCCATCGATCACCGATTCGCCGCCCCCTGCCGGGACCAGCGACGCCGCCACCGCCCAGGCCATCGCGAAGCGGTGGTCGCCGGCGGCGCTGAGATGGGCGGCCCGGAGCCGTGCGGGGCCGTGAACGGTGAGCCAGTCGGGGCCACTCTCGCACTGAACGCCCAGGGCCCGGAGGCCCGTCTCGAGCACGGTGATCCGATCGGTCTCCTTGTTGCGCAGCTCGCCTGCATCGCGTATCTCGGTCACGCCGTCGGCTTGACTCGCGAGCACCGCGATGATCGGGAGCTCATCGATGGCGCGCACGGTCAGTGCCCCGTCGATCGCGACCCCGTGGAGTCGCGTCCCGCGCACCTCGACGTCGCCGGCCGGCTCGACGCCACCGGCGAGGTCGCCCGGTTCCACAAGAACCTCGGCGCCCATCGCCTCGAGCACCGTGAGCATGCCCGTGCGCCCGGGGTTCAGGCCGACCCCGGGACACCGCACCCGCCAACCCGGCCGCGAGGCGGCAAGTGCAAGAAAGAACGCCGCCGAGCTGACGTCCCCCGGCACCCGCAACCCGAAGGGCTCGAGCGGCCCGGGGTGGACGGTGACCTCGAGACCGTTGGCGACGACATCGACCCCGCACATCCGGAGCATCCGCTCGGTGTGATCGCGGGTCGGGACCGGTTCGATGACGGTGGTCGGCCCGTCCGCTGACAGCCCTGCGAGGAGGATCGCCGATTTCACCTGAGCGCTCGAGATCGCGGGTCGCCACGTCAACGCCTTGAGACTCGGAGCCCCGCGCACCCGGAGGGGCGCTGTTCCCTGAGGCGACGGCTCGAGTTCAGCCCCCATTGCACGAAGCGGTTCGACCACGCGCATCATCGGGCGCCGCCGGAGGGAGTCGTCGCCGTCGAGGGTTGCCTCGCAGTCGCTCCCGGCAAGCACGCCGGCAAGCAGCCGCATGGTCGTCCCGGAATTCGCGCAGTCGAGGACTCCCTCGGGACTGCGCAGGCTGACGCCGACACCTGCCCCGTCGAGCGCGTAACGCGCGGGCGGGAAGTCGCGTACCCAGACGCCGCAGGCACGGAGACACGCGGCCGTGGCGAGGACGTCGGCCGCTGGCGAGGCGTTGCCGATGTAGGTTCGGCCCTTCGCGAGGGATCCCAGGATCAGTGCTCGGTGGCTGATCGACTTGTCGCCGGGGACGACGACCTCGCCGTCGATCCGCGTGGCGGGTGACACGCGCTCCTGGGTCACCCTGGCTGCGCTGCCTCGGCACCGATCATCGCGCCGAGGAACCGCTCCGCAGCGCCGACCGGATCCTCGAGGTCGATTCCGATCGCGTCGAGCAGGGCAGACCCGACCACGGCGGCTTCCGCGTGTCCCCGGAGCGCCTCAAGGTGCTCGTGGGTTGAGAGTCCGAACCCCAGCGCCCGCGGCAGTGGGGTCACGGCGCGCACCGAATCGAGCAGGGCGATCGCGTCGCCGGCGATGCTTCGCCGCGCGCCGGTGACACCGGTGACGCCGACGCAGTACACGAACCCTGCGCCGGTCGAGCAGATGCGCGCCATACGATCCGGGGTGGTCGTCGGCGCGACAAGCGGGATCATGGCGACCCCCGCACCCTGCAGGGCCCTGCGGATGTCAGCCGACTCGTCGAGTGGCAGGTCGGGCAGGATGGCTCCGTCGACGCCCGATGCTGACGCCTCGCGTGCGAATGCCTCGACGCCGAAACTGAGCACGGGGTTGACGTACGTCATCACCGCAAGGGGGATGCTCACGCCGCGGGCTCGCGCCTCTGTGACCTGGGTGAGCGCGGTGGCGAGCGTCATGCCGTTGCGCAGTGCGACCTGCCCGGTGCGTTGAATCGTCGGTCCGTCCGCGAGTGGATCGCTGAAGGGGATGCCCACCTCAGCCGCGATGCAGCCCATGCGCTCAGCGGCCATGAGCAGGTCAACGAGGCTGTCGCGCAACGGGTAGCCGGCCGTGAAATACGGGATCAGCCCCGGAGCGGATTGGGCGCGTCGTGCCGCGAATGCGAGGTCGAACCGCGTCTGCGGGATCGCGACGGTCATGACCCGTCGAACTCGCGGACGGTGTCGATGTCCTTGTCGCCGCGGCCGCTGAGGCAGACGAGGACCACGTCGTCGGCCGGGAGCTCGTGTGCGATCACGCCCGCGGCATGCAGTGCGTGCGACGACTCGAGTGCGGGGATGATGCCCTCGAGCTGGCACAGTTGGTGGAAGGCCGCGAGAGCCTCCGAGTCGGTCGCCGCGAGGTAGTCGACCCGTCCGCTGTCGCGGAGCGCGCTGTGCTCCGGCCCGACACCCGGGTAGTCGAGGCCGGCACTGATCGAATGCGTGGCGAGGACCTGTCCGTCGCGACTCTGCATCAGGTAGCTCAACGACCCGTGCAGCACCCCGGGGCGTCCTCGCGACAGTGGAGCCGCGTGTTGGCCGCTGTCGAGCCCGCGGCCGGCCGCTTCGACACCGACGAGGCGGACGTCATCGGCGAAGAATGCCGCGAACATGCCGATGGCATTGCTTCCGCCGCCGACACAGGCCACCACCACCGACGGCAGCCGATCCATGCGAGTGAGCATCTGCTCACGGGCCTCGTCGCCGATGACCCGCTGCAGACGTCGCACCAGCGACGGATACGGGTGCGGCCCGACCGCGCTGCCGATCACGTAATGCGTGTCGCGCACGCGCGCCACCCAATCCCGGATCGCTTCGTTGGTGGCGTCCTTCAGGGTCGCCGAGCCGCTGTCGACCGGCACCACCTCGGCTCCGAGCAACTCCATCCTGTACACGTTGAGCGCCTGCCGGCGCATGTCCTCACGGCCCATGTAGACGGCGCACTCGAGACCGAGCGCGGCGCATGCGGTTGCGGTTGCGACCCCGTGCTGGCCCGCACCGGTCTCGGCGATGATGCGTGCCTTGCCCATGCGCCGCGCGAGCAGGACCTGACCGAGCGCGTTGTTGAGCTTGTGAGCGCCGGTATGCAGCAGGTCCTCGCGCTTCAGCCAGATCTCGGCACCCGCATGGGCGTCGCTCAGGCGGCGTGCGTGGGTCACCGGCGTCGGGCGACCGGCGAAGTCGGCGAGCCACCCGTCCAACTCGGAGGTGAACGCCGTATCGGCGAAAGCGCTGCTCATCTCGCTCTCGAGCTCCTCGAGGGCAGGGACAAGGGTCTCGGGCACGTATGCGCCGCCATACCCGTCGAACCGGCGCTGCACGGGTTGCGCGCTCACCGTGGTTCCATCGGTAAGCGCGCCGCCGCTGAACGCGCGGCGATCACGAACCTCCTGACCAGGTCGGGATCCTTCTCCCCCGGGCGGCGTTCCAGCCGGCTCGACGCGTCAACACCGGCGGGGCGGACGGTCGCGATGGCCTCAGCGACGTCGTCCGGCCCAAGGCCACCGGCGAGGACCAGCGGACGGTGACGCGCGACGTCGGCGGCCCATCCTAGGGGAACATGCCGGCCGGTGCCACCGGGGAGCGCCCCTCGGTCCGGCATCCCGTCGAGCATCACCAGTGTGTCAGGAGGCCAGTCGATGCGGCTCGCCGCCGCGCCGTCACCCACGTTGAAGACAGGAATGACGGGAACGGAACACTCGATGACCAGTTTCCTGTCGAAGTTTCCGTGGACCTGGACTCCGGCGAGGCGATATCGAGACGCCGCGGCGTCACAGTCGGCAGCGCTCGGTTCGACGAAAACGCCGATCATGTCGGCGCGGTCCCGGACAGCCCGGACGACCGCGAGGGCGGCATCGTCATCCACCCAGCGCGAGCTCGCTGCGAAGAACATCAGGCCGATCCAGTCGGCGCCGGCGTCGATGGCGGCCTCGGCAACCTCCGGGGTGCCCACGCCGCACACCTTGACGATCACGTCCGGTGCGCCCCGTGCGCCGCTGCGACCATCGCCGCGCATTCGGCCGCGGGCGATGGAGCGCGCATCAATGCCTCGCCGACGAGCACCGCGTCGGCGCCTTCGTTGACGAGGCGGGTCACGTCAGCGGGGGTTCGCACGCCTGATTCCGCCACACACACGACGCTACCGGGGATGCCGTCGCGCACGCGAGCAAAGGTGGCGAGGTCGGTGGTGAGGGTGTGCAGGTTGCGGTTGTTGATCCCGATGCACTCCGCACCGGCGGCAACGGCCCTCCGTGCCTCATCGACGTCGTGGACCTCGACGATCGCGTGTGCGCGGCTCCGTGCGACACCCGCGAGGCACAGGTCGAGCGAGTCTGCGTCGAGCAACGCGACGATCAGGAGCACCCAGTCGGCCCCGGCAACGCGGGCCTCGGCGACCTGCACGGGATCCAGGGTGAAGTCCTTGCGCAGCAACGGAATATCGAGACCTGCGCGCACCTGCGCAAGATCGTCGAGCGATCCGCCGAAATCGGGGCCGTCGGTGAGCACCGAGATCGCCGCGACCCCGCAGGCGGCATAGTCCCGAGCGACGGCCAGGGCATCGAGGTCGGGACGGAGCGCGCCGCCGCTGGGCGATCGCCGCTTCATCTCCGCGATGACCGTTCCGCGGCGCAGTGCGTTCACCAGGCCGCGCGCGGGCGGCAGCAGCTCGGCTTTCGCCCAGAGTGCTGCTTCGGCGCAGCGGAGCTGATCGACCTCAGCGCGCTTGCGCAACGCGATGGCATCGAGGGCGCTGCCGGCGGCGCTCACGCGCGCACCCCCGCCGGGATGGACGACGTCTCAAGGAAATTGCGGAGCAGTGCGTGCCCTGTGGGGGTTCCGATCGACTCCGGGTGAAACTGCACACCCTCGACGGGAAAGTCTCGATGGCGCATGGCCATGATCAGACCGTCGTCGCTCCACGCGGTCGCCTCGAGCACGTCGGGAAGGTCAGCGGTGGAGACGATCAGCGAGTGGTACCGCGTTGCCATGAATGGATTCTCGAGGCCGCGAAGGACACCCGTTCCTCCATGGTGCACCGGGCCTACCTTGCCGTGAACCACCGCGGGGGCGCGCACCACCTGGGCGCCATATGCGACGCCGATCGCCTGATGGCCGAGGCACACGCCGAGCATCGGCACGGTGCCACCCAGTTCACGGACGAGGTCGACGCAGACGCCCGCTTCCTCGGGGGTGCGCGGGCCGGGCGACATGACGATTGCCGCTGGCGATAGCTCGACGATTGCCGTCACAGAGAGGGCGTCATTTCGCTCGACGGCCACAGGTGCTCCCAGTTCCCTCAGGTACTGCACGAGATTGAAGGTGAACGAGTCGTAATTGTCGATGACCAGCACCTGACCGCTCAGCGCGCCCACGCGTTCGCCTCCTCCACCGCAAGAATCTGTGCGGCGACCTTGTTGTCGATCTCCACCGTCTCCTCATGCACCAGCGAGTCGGCAACGATCCCGGCTGCCGCCTGGACGTACGCGATGCCATCGCGCACCACGCTGGTGCGAAGCGCGATCGCGGTGTCGAGATCTCCGCCGTAGCCCACGTAGCCGATCGCACCGGCGTAGGGTCCGCGCACCTCCGGCTCGAGCTCCGCGATGATTTCCATCGCACGGATTTTCGGCGCCCCGGTGACTGTGCCGGCGGGAAAGCACGAGCGGAGGGCGTCAAGCGAGTCGCGGTGGTCGTCGAGGGTCCCCTCGATGCTGCTCACCAGGTGCATCACGTGCGAGTAGCGCTCCACCTCCATGTGCTGAGTGACCCGGACGCTCCCGGTCGCGCACACGCGCCCGAGATCGTTGCGGCCAAGGTCGATGAGCATGAGATGCTCGGCCGCCTCCTTGTCGCTGGCTCGCAGCTCGCGCTCCATCCGCTCGTCGTCCTCGGGCGTGCGTCCGCGCCGGCGCGTTCCTGCGATCGGGTGGTACCGGACACGCTGACCGGTGACCTGGACGAGCATCTCCGGGGAGGCGCCGACCAGGGTGCACTCCGGTGTGGCGATGTAGATCATGTATGGGCTCGGGTTGATGGCTCGGAGCGCGACGTACACATCGAACGGATCCGCCCGCAGCGGGAGCGCGAACCGGCGGGAGACCTGGACCTGGAAGATGTCGCCGGCGACGATGTAGTCGAGCGCTCGACGCACCCGGTCCTGAAACTGCTCCCTGGTCAGGTTGGCTTCGTGTTCGTGCGCGCTGATATTGGCCGGGATTCCGGCAAGTCGCGCCGCCGGCTCCGGCGCCGCGGCGCAGATTGCTTCGCGCAGCCCGTCGATTCGCTCGCGCGCCCGCTGGTACGCTGCGTCAAAGCCGGCCGGGTCGTCGCGGTGGACGCAGCTCGAGAGCAGCAACCGGTGCTGCGCATGGTCGAACACGGCCACGGTGTCGAAGATCGCGAACCATTGCTGCGGGAGTCCGAGTGGGTCGTGCGCCGCCGCGGGGAGACGCTCGTAGCGGCTCGCCGCCTCGTAGGTGAGGAATCCGACAGCGCCCCCGAGCAGCGGGGCCGCAAGACCGGGCTCACACGCCGCGCTGATTGATGCGACGTCCCGATCGAGCACCGCGAGCGGATCATCCCCCGCGCCGGTGTCACTGATGATTCGCGACGGTCCGTGGCCGAGCATCGACCAGCGCGCTACCGCTCCGCTGCCTTCGACTGACTCGAGCAGGAAGCAGCTCGCCGTGGTTCCGAGGGCCCGCATTGCGGCGACCGGGGTAGCGTCGCCGACCGGAAGCTCCAGGACGACCGCGACGACGTCGTGGTCAGCGAGCCGGCGCCGCGCCTCCTCGATGCCGGGGAGCGGCTGGTTCATCGGTGTCGCGCCATGGAGGGGTCATCCGGGAACCGCGGCGCCGACGTACTGCGCGATCCGGCGCGCCGCCTCCTCCAGATTGGCGATGGAAGCCGCGTAGCTCAGGCGGATGTGCCCCGCACCCTCCGGCCCGAACGACCGGCCGGGCAGGACCGCGACGCCCACCTCGTCGAGCAGCGAGCCGGCGAGCTCGCGGTCGCCGATCCCCGTGGCGGTGATGTCCGGGAAGACGTAGAACGCGCCTGCGGGCTTGTGGCATTTGAAGCCCGGGATCGCGTTGAGCAGATCAACGATGCGGTCGCGCCGGTGACTGAATTCGGCCACCATCCGATCGACTGCGGCGTCGGACTCCGGTGAGTCGAAGGCCTCCACCGCCGCCCACTGCGTGAACGCCGCAGCGCACGACGAGCTGTTGATCATCAGCGTGTCCATCTTCCTGGCGATCTCGACCGGCATCGCACCAAACCCGAGGCGCCACCCGCACATCGCCCACGCTTTGGAGAGTCCGTCCATGTAGATCGTCCGCTCGGCCATGCCGTCGATGCCGTACAGGGAAACATGCGCGCCGTCATAGCTGAGACGGTTGTAGATCTCGTCGCTGAGGACGATCAGGTCGTGCTCGATGGCGAGACTCGCGATCGCCTCGCAGTCACTGCGGGTGAGGATCCCTCCGGTCGGGTTCTGCGGCGAGTTGACGACGAGCATGCGTGTCCGCGGCGTGATCAGCCTCGCGAGCTCGTCGACGTCGGCACGGAAATCGTGCTCCTGGCGCAGGGGCAGCGAGACCGCCTTGGCGCCGATGAACTCGACAAGTGAGCGGTAGATGGGATATCCCGGATCCGGGACGATGACCTCGTCCCCCTCCTCCACCAGCGCGAGGAGCGCGAAGAGCAGCAGGTTCTTCGAGCCCGGCGTGAGCACGATATTCTCGAACTGCGCGGGCACGCCGGTGTGACGCGTGACGTACGCAGCGGTCTTCTCGCGCACCTCGCGAATGCCGCTCGCCGCCGTGTAGTGGGTGGCGCCATGGCGCATCGCGCGCACCGCAGCGTCGATGATGTTGTCAGGGGTGGCAAAATCAGGCTCGCCGATCTCGAGATGGACGATGCTCCGTCCCTCGGCCTCGAGGAGCCTGGCGTGGGCGAGCACCTCGAAGGCGCTCTCGGTGCCGAGCCGGGAGAGCCGATCGGCGAATCGAATGGTCATGACGCCACCATCATGCCCGGAAGGTTGCCCGTCGCGGTGGAGTGCTCGACGTCCACGCGTTCGACCCGCGCGTGCGACGGCCCCTGACGGAGCAGTTCCAGCATCCGCTCTACCTCCGGCGTCGGGCCCTCGAGCACGACTTCGACGGTTCCGTCCGGCTGGTTTCGCACCGTCCCGGACAGGCCGGCGTCACCTGCGTGATGGATCACGAAAGCGCGAAAGCCCACCATCTGCACTCTGCCGTGCACGACTGCACGGACACGCACAACCGCTTCACCCATCGCCGCCCGATTATAGGTGGGGCGAGTTCTCCGGCTCAGGCGGCCGCTGTGGAGCCCTGGGCCGTCGCCGGCGTCAACTTGCGTACCAGCGGCGGGATCTCGCGCAGGTTCTTGATCTCGACACCGCTCAGCTCCGACAGCAGCGCCAGGATGCGACGCTGCACCGGAGCCTCATGGTCGCGCCCGGGGAGGTACCAGTTGAGCATCCGCGACACGTACTCAGGATCCTCGAGCTGGCTCACCACCGAAGGCTCGGTGATCGTGGTCGGGTGCTTGGGCGCGTCGTTCGTGCTGCGCATCATCCAGAGCGACATTTTGAGGATGTCCGGAAGCACCTCGGGCTTGTTCGCAACGGCGCGGCGCATGTACTTCGCATAACAGGCGGCGTGGCGCAACTCGTCCGCCGCGAGGATCTTGAAGATCTTGCGGATCACCGGCTCGGGACCCTGCTCGCTGAACGCGGTGTACCAGTGAGCCAGGCGCTGCTCGCCGCAGAAGTGCATGGTGAGGGTCTCGATGGCAGGTCCCGGCGCGAACGTCAGGCGCAACTCGGGGAGCTTGGCCTCGTCAAACGTCTCACCGCAGCGTTCCAGGTACTTGCGCAAGGTGAGGTGATGCTTCATCTCCTCGTAGAACCAGATCGAGATGAAGCTGCAGAAGTCGATGTCCGTGTAGAAGTCACGGAGGAACATCTCTGTCGCGTAGAGCGCGGAGAGCTCCGTGAGGCAGATGTTCCGGAGGTCGCTGATCCACTGCGGGCTCACCAGGCTCGGGTCGATGTCGTCGAATGGGATGTCGGCGCTGAGGGTCCACCGGGCGCGTTCGAGCCGGATGAACATATCGTCGTAGAGCATTGCAAGCAGCATACTTTCTTCCCCCGGCACAAAGGGTGGGCAATGTCATCCGGCGTACACGTCAAGATTTGTACATGAGGGACAATATGGCCCAATTGACCAAGGCACCCGACCTCAGGTTGTCCGTAGCGGCCACCCTTCCGCCCGAAGTGACGATCCGGCTGCTGTCGGAGGTGGACGTGATCGCACGTCGGATGACCCGGCACATCGTCTCGGGCATCTCGCTTCCCGACAGCCGGTTTCGGACGCTCGGATACTTCCGCACGGTCACCGCCGCGTGCAGAGACGCGCTGCGCACGTTCGTCCGCCTGCTCCGCGACGGCCGCGGCCTCCGCCCGGGCGACCTGGAGCGACTCGGGTCGATGGGCGCCCAGCAGGCTGAGCTGGATGTTCCGCTCGAGTTGGTGTTCGGCGCGTATCGGCTCGCCGCGAGGGTGCTCTGGGATGAGGTGATCGGCCAGCCGGCCATCCTCAACGACGTGCCTCCGAGCACCGTCATCGGTCTGACCAGCACAGTGCTCGAATACTTCGATGAGATCAGCGCCGCGGTCGGAGGCGCGTACCTCGAGACGCGCGAGCGGTTGCTTCGCCAGCGTGACCGGGATCGCGACCGCATCCTACAGCGGCTGCTCGCCGGCGATGCGTCGGCCGAGCTCCGGCGCATCGCGGTCTCCGCCGAGCTGACCCTGGTGCCCCCGTACACCGTCGTGGCGTGCTCGGCCACCACCATGGAGGCGGAACGGCAGCTCGAGGAAACCTGGCGGGCCGAGGGGGCGCATCTCATCGGTGATGAGCCCGGCCTCTGGATCGCATTGGTCCCTGAAGGGCGCGATCTGGCGCGGCTGTGTGCGGCGGCGGGACCGGTGACGTTCGGGGTCGGTCCGGTGGCCACCACGCTCGACGCGGTCGCTCCGTCGGCGCAGCACGCCCGTCGCGCTCTCGAGGTCGGTCGCCGGCTCTACCCCGAGCGATCGGTGCACACGGATGCCGAGGTCGGCGTCTTCGCGGCACTCGCCGATGATCGCGACGCGATGCGCACCTTCATCGACAGGGTGCTCGGTCCCCTGGCGCTGGGGACGCCGAATCGCAGGCTCGAGCTGGTCGCAACACTCGAGGCCCTCCTGGACAGCCGGAGCATCGGCGAGGCATCCGAACGGCTCGGCGTGCACCGCCACACCGTCGTCTACCGGATCGGCCGGCTCCGCCAGCTCGGCATCGATGCCGACGACCCGGAGCAGCGCCACCAGCTCTGGCTGGCGCTGCGTTGCGCGCGGCTCCTCGACGGGCACCTGACGCCGATCAGTACGTAGGCCGACCAGCCGGTCGGAAGTTCACGCCCCTGGCGTCGTCAATGCCGGCGCTCTCGGTTCGCCCAGGACATCCATCGTAGGAAGAGATCGTTCCCATTGAACGATCCTCATTGACGCGAGAATCGCCACCTCTCCAAAATGAACCAACCGCATCAGAACGAGCAGGGGAGGTGGCTGAACGAGCCGGTCGACGTGACTCGCTCGCCGGGTGGAAAAGATGGGCTCCGCAGCCCTGTGGCCCGGTTGGCGCAATGTTCGCATAAGGCGATCATTCCGTTCCAATCAAGCTCATTGCTTAATGAGCTATGAGAACGGATAGTCAGCCCACGCAACGGTGGGAAAAGCATTTGCACGGATAAGCATTCGACAGAGAGAGGCCGATCGAGAGGGGGCCTCAGGAAGAGAAATCGGTACAGGGGGAACATGACCATGTTTGGGGAACTACTTCTGCGATCCTCGGCGCCGGGCCGCCGGGGCACCCGACGCGCGGCAACATCGGTCGCGCTGCTCGCCACCGCTGTGGTGGTGGGAGCCTGCGGCTCCGCTACCGCGACAGGTACGGGTACCGGCACCAGTGCTCAGCCGGATCCGTCCACCGTCAACCTGGGCTATCTCGTCAACCTGACCCACGCGCCGGCGCTCATCGGAGTTGCTCAGGGCTTTTTCCAGGGTGCGATGCCCAAGGGCACGACGGTGAAGACCACCACGTTCAGTGCCGGCCCTGCCGAGAGCGAGGCGCTGCTCGGCGGCACGCTCGATGCGGCATTCGTCGGACCGGGCCCTGCGATCAACGCATTCATCAAGACCAAGGGCAAGGTGCTCATCGTCGCCGGTACGGCCTCGGGCGGTGCGGGACTCGTCGTCAGCAAGTCGGTCGCCAACGGGAACTTTCCGGCTGACCTCGCAGGGAAGACGCTTTCGTCGCCCCAGCTCGGCAACACGCAGGACGTCGCGCTGCGCACCTGGCTGGGCACCAAGGGGCTCGCCACCAGTCTCAACGGCGGCGGCCAGGTCACCATCGACTCGAGCTCCGGCAACTCGGTCAGCCTGCAGAACTTCGAAGCCGGCAAGATCGCCGGTGGCTGGGTTCCCGAGCCCTACGAGTCGGAGTTCATCCTCCAGGGCAAGGGCACGCTCGCGGTTGACGAAGCCTCGCTGTGGCCGAACGGACAGTTCCCGACCACGGTGCTCGTGGTCACGCAGAAACTGCTTCAGAACCACCCGGACATCGTTCGGGACCTCCTCAAGGGATTGGTCCAGTCGGTGACCTGGATCAACGCGAACGAGTCCGCAGCGCCCGCCGCCGTCAACGCAGCCCTTGCGGCCACGACCGGGGGCAAGCTGTTGAAGAGCGCCGTCCTGGCGCTTGCCTGGACGCACCTGAGCTTCGTGCTGGACCCATTCGCCTCCGACCTGCAGACGGATGCCAACAATGCTCAGCAGCTCGGCTTCAACAAGACGGCGAACATCAAGGGCATCCTCGACCTCGGTCCGCTCAATGCACTCCTGACCGGGTCGGGGCAGGCGCCCGTGAGTGCCGGTGCGCTCGGCTGATGAACATCGCATTCGCTCCGCGACCCGCCGTTCTCACGCTCGAGGCAGACGATGCCTTCGTGACCCTCCAGGGGGTCACGAAGGTGTTCGGCCACGGCAAGCGCGCCATGACGGCGCTCGAGAACGTGTCGCTCGAAATCGCCAGAGGAGAGTTCGTCTGCGTTCTCGGCGCATCGGGATGCGGGAAATCAACCCTCCTGTCGCTGATCGCCGGTCTGGACAAGGTCACCGCCGGAAGCATCGAGATCGCTGACGGCCGCCCCGCAGTCATGTTCCAGGAGCCGGCACTGCTTCCGTGGCTCACCGTCCGGCGCAACGTCGAACTGCCGATGCGGTTGCACAACGTCGACCAGGATCAGCGAAATCAGACCGCCAACCGGCTGCTCGCAATGGTCGGGCTGGTCGACTTCGCGGATCACCGGCCACATCAGCTCTCGGGCGGGATGCGTCAGCGCTGCGCGCTCGCGCGTGCGCTGGCTCAGGACTCGGAGTTGCTGCTCATGGACGAGCCCTTCGCCGCGCTCGATGCATTGACGCGGGACTCGCTGCACGACGACCTGAATCGGATCTGGCAGGAAACCGGCAAGACGATCCTCTTCGTGACCCACAACGTTCGCGAGGCGGTACGCCTGGGGGACCGGGTCGTGTTGATGACCCCTCGCCCGGGTCGGGTGGCCCAGATGTGGGACGTCGAGATCACGCGGCCCCGTGAGCTCGATTCCTTCGAGGTATCAGGACTTGCCCACGAGATCACAGCGCGCCTGCGTGCGGGGGCCGTCGGCAATGGAGCGGAATAAGCTGCGGCGGATCCTGCGTGCCGCCTGGCCGCGGATCGTGGCGATCGGCATCCTCCTGGGTATCTGGCAGCTCCTCGTCATCGTTGGCGTGCAGTCCCCTGGGGGCGAGCCGCTGCCCGGTCCCGGCGACGCGATCGGCGAGATCGGGTACCTGATCCACACCGACGTGCTCGTGCCGGCACTCGTCCAGACACTCGAACGCGCAGCGGTCGGTTACGTCCTGGCGCTTGTGCTCGGCACGCTCATCGGGCTCGCGGTCGTCCGTGTCCCGGTGCTTCGAGCGGGCGTCGGATCGCTGCTCGCCGGGCTCCAGAGCCTGCCGTCAGTCGTCTGGGTGCCGATCGCGACCCTCTTCCTCGCCATCGGCGGGCAGATCGAGAACGCCGTGTACTTCGTGGTGATCATGGGTGCGTTCCCATCGATCGCGATGGGATTGATGTCCGCCTACGACAACATCCCTCCCCTCACCTTCAGCCTCGCGCGGTCGATGGGAGCCAGCGGTCCGCGGTACTACCGGCACTTCATCTTCTCGGCGGCGCTGCCGGGATACGTGGCCGGGATGAAACAGGCCTGGGCCTTCTCCTGGCGCTCGCTGATGGCTGCCGAGCTGATCATCGGATCGACCGCCAACAGCGGTCTCGGGCAGATCCTCGACAACGGACGCAGCCTGGGCGACCTTCCCGAGATGTTCGCCGCCGTGCTCACCATCCTGGTGGTGGGGATCGCCGTCAACGACCTGGTCTTCGCGCCCCTGGAGCGAGGCCTGCTCCGCCGCCGGGGCCTGGTTCCCGCCTAGGCTTCGCCGCTCGGCTTCTCACCGCCCGTCTCGCGGCGGCGCTGGCCGCCCGAGGCGACGGTGGAGCCCTGCTCCGCTTCACGCGCGAGCATGAAGAGCAGGTCAGAGCAGCGATTGAGATAGCGGAGCACCTCAGGATTCTCAATCCCGCCGTCGCGAAGGAGCGAGACGGTCCGGCGCTCGGCGCGGCGCACCAGCGTCCGAGCGAGATCCATGGCTGCGCCGGCAGGCGTGCCGCCGGGGACGACGAAGCCGCCCGGCAAGGGCACCCGCGCCTCCAGGTCGTGGATCTCGTCCTCGAGCGCGTCGACCATCGCCGAGGTGACGACGTTGAAGTGGCGCTCGAGATCGGCGCGGTGCCCCGGGCCGGTGGCGAGCTCGGCGCCGACGACGAAAAGCTCGCGCTGGAGCTCGAGGATCCGCGCGGCGCGATCGGCTGAATCGGTCAGCGACCGGGCGAGTCCCAGGGCGGAGATCGCCTCGTCAAGTGACCCGTACGCCTCGGTGTGGGCGTCGTCCTTGGCGACCCGGCCGCCGTAGAGCAGGCCGGTCTCTCCCGCGTCGCCGTGCCCCGTGGTGATGCTCACGCGGTCGGGGGTCAGACGGCGCCGTGCAGCGTCGCTTCGACGAGCTCGGGCGGGGTGTCGTTGCGCCCGCGGCGCCACTCCTCGATCCACTTGCTCGCCGCGATGGTCGCGGTGGTTGCGTCGCCGACCGCGGTGGTGATCTGGCGGGTGAGCTGGCTGCGCACGTCCCCGGCGGCGAAGATACCGGGGATGTTGGTCATCATCGTCATCGGGTCGGTGACGTAATAGCCAGCTTTGTCATGATCGATGTGGGCATCCACCAGCTGGGTGTTGGGGATGAACCCGATGAAGATGAAGATGCCACCGACCTCGATCTCGGATCGACGCTCGGTGTCCAGGTTGCGCAGCATCAGGCGGCTGACCTTCTCATCACCTTCGATGCTCTCGATGATGGTGTCGACCAGGAACTCGATCTTGGGATGCTTGCGCGCCTCATCGAGGAGGATGGGCTGCGCGCGGAACTCCTTGCGCCGGTGAATGATCGTGACCTTGCTCGCATAGCGGGTCAGGAACAGGGCCTCCTCCACCGCCGCATCACCGCCGCCGGCCACCGCGAGGTGGACGTCCTTGAAGAACGCACCGTCGCAGACGGCGCAGTAGGAGACGCCACGCCCGGCAAACGCCTCCTCGCCCGGCACGTCGAGCTTGCGAGGGTTTCCACCTGCAGTGATGATCACCGCAGGCACCAGGAAGTCTCCGTCATAGGTTTCGACGAGCTTCCGCCCGTCCGGCTGGATCTTGATCGCCTTGACCTCGGTGCGCAGCAGCCGGGTGCCGAAGTGCGCGGCCTGCTCCTCCATCACGGTTGCGAGCTCCCCGCCAAGGATGGAGAGAAAGCCCGGGTAATCCTCGATAAGCTCGGTATTGAGCAGCTGGCCGCCTGGAGCCTTGCCCTCCAGGAGCACCGCCCGCTCGCGGTTCCGGCCGGCGTAGAGCGCAGCCGTGAGCCCGGCGGGACCGCCGCCGACGATCGCGATGTCGAAGTCGTGTGTGGGCACAGTGGTTGCACTCCTCGGGGTACGTCTGTACGTCCCCGTACCCATGACGATACCCAAAGCGTGGCCGAATCATCCCGCTGCCAGCCACTGGCGCAGGTCCACGAGGACGCGGCTGATCGGAATCGCATAGGCCTCCATGCTCGGACTGGCAAGGGTCACGATGCCGATGACCTGCCCTTGAGCATCGAGCACGGGCCCGCCGCTGTTGCCCTCGAAGATCTGGGCCCCGGTGAGGTGCAGCATATCGTCGTACTCCTGGGGTGAGGATTGGCCCGCCTCGATCCCGGTCCCCGAGAGCGGGACGTTGGCGTCGAGACCGACGAGGCTCTCCAAGGTCATGTCCGCATGCGCGGTGGCCCGGCTCGACGCCAGGGTGATGACCGGGACCGGGACCGTCGTCAGGGGTCTCGCGTCGATCGGCAGCGGTGTCCCCGGGAGCGCCCCGGTAACCCGGATCAGTGCCAGATCGAGCAGCGCGCTGCTCTGCACGACGCGGGCGATGTGCGTGTGGTTGGCCCGGTCGGTGACCCGCAGCGTGGTATCGCCATTGATGACGTGAGCATTGGTGACCACGTCGCCCAAACCGTCAAAGATCCACCCGGTGCCCAGCGACTCCGCAGTTCCGTTCTCGAGTTCGGCCTCGATGGTGACGACGCTCGCGAGATCGTCGCGGCCGAGGTCGGCGAGCAGCGGCGGCGACGGAGTTGGGGCATTCGCCGGGGGAACGTGAGCGGAAGCGATGGCGGCCGGGTTCACCTGAGCGACGTTGTTCGCCACCAGGAAGCCCGCGAGACCGGCGACCAGGAGAGCGATGATGGCGGCGAGGGCGCGCGCCATCGCACGCGGTTGGAACGTCGGCTCGGTACCTCGATGCACGAGGAAACATTGTGGTTGTTCGGCAGCAGGGCATCACCGTGGTCGGAGGCGGCCGCGGAGCGCTCGGTAGTGCGGTGGTGAGCCGCCTCGCGGCGGCCGGCCGCCGCGTGGTCATTCCCACGCGGCATCCCGGTGGCGCGGCTGCTCCGCCTGGTGTCACCGAGATCGAATGTGACCTCGACGACGCCGGCTCTGTCGAGCGGCTGCGAGCTGGGGTGGAGGCCATGGGGGCCTGGGCTGCAGTGGTCAGCGCATCGGGCGGATACGCCGGTGGGCGTGCTCACGAGGTCGACGACGCGGCCATCGAGGCGCAGCTTTCGGCCAACCTGCTCGGTCCCTGGCGGCTCGTCCGTGCCGCGGCGGCGTCGATGGTCGCGGGCGGCGCGGGCGGGCGGATCGTAGTGGTGGCATCGCGAGCCGCGGTCGACGTCGCTCACGGCCAGGCTGCGTACCAGGTGAGCAAGGCGGCGGTGCTGCGGCTCGCCCAGGTCATGGCAGCCGAGCTGCGGGCGCACGCCATAACCGTCAACGCCGTTCTGCCCGGCACGATGGACACACGCGCAAACCGCGAGTCGATGCCGAACGCGAACCGCTCCTCCTGGGTGAGCACGGATTCCGTTGCCGAGGTCATCGAGTGGCTGCTGTCGGACGCCGCCGCAGCGGTGACCGGTGCAGCGATCCCAGCCGGCTGACCTCAGCTGATCGCGTGCGGATCCAGCACTTCGGATTCGCCCAGGCGGGCGACGGCACGCGCACGATGGGAGACCCGGGCCTTCTCCTCGTCGGTGGCTTCGCCGAAGGTGATCCCGAGATCAACGGAAAGGAACGCAGGGTCATACCCGAAACCGTTGGTCCCTCGGGGCTCAATCAGGGTCCCGAGACACTCGCCGTGGGCGGTCACCGGCTCCGCGCCGGGCCTGGCGAGCGCCGCAACGCAGACGTAGCGCACCCGCCGATCATCCGGCGAGCGGCGTTCCACCTCGGCGAGGAGACCTCGGAGCCGGTCCTCGTCGGTGGCGTTGTCGCCCATCCAGCGGGCGGATAGCGGACCCGGCCAGCCGCGCAGCGCGTCGACCTCGATGCCGCTGTCGTCTGCGAGCGTCGGGAGGCCGGTCGCGGCGGTCACGGTCGTCGCCTTGGCGAGCGCTGACTCCCTGTACCCGGGACCGGGTTCCTCGAGGATGCCGTCAAAGCCGACCTCCTCGAGGGTCTGAACCCGCAGCGGCCACGACGCGAGGAGGAGGCGAAGCTCGCGGATCTTTCCGGGATTTCGGGTGCCGAGGACGAGGACGGGGTCGCCGCTCATCTGGCCCCGCTCAACACCTCTGCCTGCAGGGCGAAGAGCCGCTCCAGACCTGCGCCGGCAAGCCCGAGCAGGGCATCCAGCTCCTCGCGCGAGAACGGCTCCTGCTCGGCCGATCCCTGCAGCTCGATGAACCTGCCGTCGCGTGATCCCACGCAGTTCATGTCGGTGTCTGCGGCGGAGTCCTCGAGATAGCTGAGGTCGAGTCGCGCCTCGCCGGCCACGATGCCCGCACTGACGGCCGCCACCGGCCAGCGCAGCGGATCGGAGCGGACCACGTGCGCCTCGCGGAGTCGGTCGACCGCCAGCGCGAGGGCCACGTAGCCGCCCGTGATGGACGCCGTTCGGGTTCCGCCGTCGGCGACGATGACGTCGCAGTCGATCAGGATGCTGCGCTCGCCGAGCGCCTCGAAGTCGACCGCCGCCCGAAGGCTCCGGCCGATGAGCCGCTGGATCTCCTGAACCCGGCCATCCACGCGCCCCTTGCGGCCGTCGCGTTCCGAGCGGGTCTGCGTGCTCCGCGGCAGCATTGCGTACTCGGCCGTCACCCAGCCCCGCCCGCTCCCCTTTCGAAATGCCGGGACCCGCTCCTCCACTGTCGCCGCACAGAGGACGCGCGTGTCCCCCATCGTGATCAGCGCGCTCCCCTCCGCGTACGGGAGCGGGTGCAATTCGATCGAGGTCGGTCGGAGCTCATCGGTGGCACGTTGATCTGGGCGCATTGGGCCGAGTGTATCGGTCGGCCGGACGGTCAGCGCCGGAAGATCCGCTGCAGGACGATGATCGAGGCCTCGTAGAGCAACAGCAGTGGGATGGCGAGCAGGGTCGGTGTGAACGGATCCGCGCCGGGCGTGATGACCAGCGACACGACGATGATCCCGACGTACGCGATCTTTCGCCAGCCCTTGAGCTTCTTCGAGGAGACAAACCCCAGCAGGCCGAGCAGGACGATCACGACGGGCATCTCGAACGTGGCTCCGAAGATGAACACGATGATCAGGAAGAACCCGATGTACGAGTTGATGTCGGGGAAGTAGACCGCGTGCCCGTTCAGGAAATTGGTCAGGAAGCTGAGCCCGATGGGCATCACGAAATACGCAAACGCTGCTCCTCCCGCGAAGAGCAGCAGTGCGCTGGCGATGAACGGCGCGACGAACTTCCGCTCCTTGGGACGCAATCCCGGCGAAACGAAGTTCCAGACCTGCCAGAGCACCACCGGCAGGGCGATGATCAGCCCGACGACCGCTGCGACCTTCAAGGGGACCGTGAGGCCCTCGGTGGGGCTCGTATAGATCGCTTCGTTGTTCGGAATGATGCTGTGCGAGTTCTTCAGGACGGTCGAAAGTGGGTGCAGCAGCACACCGATGAAAAACCCGTTGAAGACGAACGCGACGGCCGTTCCGACGATCCAGGCTGCCATCACCCAGATGAGGACGCGTCGCAGCTCCTCCAGATGCTGGACGATCGTCATCCGCCGTTCGTCGTCGCCAGCCACTCCCTGCACCTTACGTGCCTCCGGTCAGCGCGCGTGTGAGCGGCGCGTCAGCCAGAAACTGAGGGCTGGTGTGTCGTCGCGTCGGCCGGGACCGTCACTGGCTCAGCCGGCTGCACCGGCGCGGGTGCCGGAGCCGGCGCGGCAACGACCTGAGCGACTGGAGCCGGCTGCGCCGGAGTCGTGGTGGTTCCCATCACCGCGTCGTGAGTCTCGGACGAAGCCTTCCGAAACTCGCGAATTCCCTTGCCCATGGCGGCGCCGACATCGGGCAGCTTGCCCGGCCCCCAGATGATCAGGATCACCACCAGGACGATGATGATTTCCGGTAGATGTCCGGTGATTCCACTCAACATGTCGGCCTCCAGTCTAGCACCATATTTTTACAGCCCCTGAGATCAGACTGAGACCGCGGACAGGGTTCGGGCGAACGACTCGACCGTCCTGTCCACGTCCTCGTCCGTATGCGCGGTCGAAAGAAATGCGGTCTCGAATTGCGACGGTGGCCAGAGGACCCCGGCGCCCAGCCAGGCCTCGTGGAGCCGTCCGAAACGCTCCCGGTCGGCTTCCTGCACCTCTTTGAAGGAGCGTGCGGACTCGATCCCGATGAACGGCGTCACCATGCTGCCGACCCGGCCGACGGTGCATGCCACCCCGGCCGCGCCGGCCGCTGCCTCGAAGCCGGTCTGGAGACGGTCTCCGAGCCCTTCCAAGCGCTGGTACAACGCGGGGGTATCGTGGAGCACGTCCAGGGCGGCGCGGCCGGCGGCCATCGCCGGGGGGCTGCCGGAGAGCGTCCCTGCCTGGTAGACCGGGCCTGAGGGAGCGACCTGTTCCATGAGGTCGCGGCGGCCACCGTAGGCACCGACCGGGAGGCCGCCGCCGATCACCTTGCCGAAGAGGCTGAGATCGGGCCTGACGCCGTAGAGCGCCTGGGCTCCACCGTAGGCCACGCGGAAACCAGTCATCACTTCATCGAATACGAGCAGAGCACCCCATTTGGATGTGATATCGCGAAGTCTGTCCAGGAAGCCGGGTTCCGGAGGCACGCATCCCATGTTTCCGGCGATCGGTTCCACGATCACAGCGGCAATGCGTTCGCCATCACGGTCGAAGAGCGCGGCAACAGCCTCGTCATCGTTGTACGGCAGGACCATCGTGTTGGCGACGGCAGCGGCCGGGACGCCCGGGGAGCCGGGGATTCCCAGGGTCGCCATCCCCGAACCTGACTCGGCGAGCAGGGCGTCGGCGTGGCCGTGATAGCCACCGGCGAACTTGACGATTCGATCCCGGCCCGTCGCGGCACGGGCGAGCCGGACGGCCGACATCGCCGCCTCGGTGCCCGACGTGACGAATCGCACCATCTCGACGGAGTCCACCGCGTCGACGATCCGCTCCGCAAGCTCGACCTCGAGCTCAACGGTATGACCGAAGGCAATCCCCCGGTCCAGCTGGGCGCGGACGGCCGCGAGGACCTGGGGTGGCTGATGGCCAAGGATATGCGGACCGTAGGCCATCACAAAGTCGATGAAGTCGTTGCCGTCCGCGTCGACGACGTGGGCTCCATTGCCGCGGACGATGTGGGGCGGAACCCCCGGGACGGCGCGATAGGCGCGTACCGGGCTGTCGACGCCGCCCGGAAGCACCCGTTCCGCCCGATCGCGCAGCGCTCGAGCGTTGCCGTCCTTCACGGCACTAGGTCTGCTCGCGCACGGTGATCGACTTCATCAGGTCGCCCTGAACGATTTTGAGGGCGACCGGCATTCCGGACTCCACCTGGCCGAAGAGGTTGTAGGACACCGGCAGCGTCGTGTCGTTCGCGGTGCAGATGAAGAACTGCGAGCCGTTGGTGTTGGCGCCGCTGTTGGCCATGGCGACAGCGCCCTCGATGTACTGCTGATGCACGGGCTCGTCCTTGAACTGAAACCCAGGACCCCCGCTGCCGCAGGTTGTCGAAGGGGTCGCGGGCGCCGCCGGCACGTTGCCGATGCACTGCGGGTCGCCACCCTGGATGACGAAGGAAGCAACGACACGGTGGAACGGGATGCCGTCGAAGAAGTGATTTCGTGCCAGCGTCACGAAGACGTTGACGGTGATCGGCGCGAGATCCGGTTGCAGGCAGAGGACGATGTTGCCTTTCGAGGTCACGATCGTGGCCTGGTAGAGCTTGGCCGTGTTGATGGTCATCGCGGGCTGTGCGCTGTAGGTGTGCACGCTGGCCGGCGGGTTGATCGGCTTGAGCACCGGACCGAACGTCGTCGTTGCGCAGTTGGCGAACGGGATGGTCGGCGCGGCCGTGACCGTCGGGCTCGGCGTCGGAGTTGGCACAGCGGCGGTCGGTGTCGGCCTGACCAGTGCGGGGAGCGGCGAGCTCGCGCCGTTCACGCCGATGGCGATCGCGACGATCGCCACCACCACGACGGCACCCGATCCCAGCACCAACGGAAGGCGGCCCCTGCCGCCCGGCGATGCATTCATTGACTCACTCCTTGGTTTCCGCGAGCCAGCTCGCTGCGGCCCGCGCGTCGTACGTGATGATCATGTCGGCGCCCGCGCGGTGGATGCCGCCGAGCGCCTCGAGGACGGCAGCGCGCTCGTCGAACGCGCCGGCGGCCGCTGCGTGATGCAGCATCGCAAACTCGCCACTCACGCAGTACGCGGCGAGAGGAAGGTCGGTTGCGTCGCGCACCCGCGCGACGACGTCGAGATACGTCAGCGCCGGCTTCACCATCACCATGTCCGCTCCTTCCTCGACGTCGAGGATGGCTTCGCGAACGGCCTCCCGCTGATTGGCCGGGTCCATCTGGTACGAGCGCCGGTCTCCGGTTTGGGGTGCGCAGTCCGCTGCGTCGCGGAACGGGCCGTAGAGCACGGTGGCGAACTTCGCGCTGTAGGCGAGAATCGCCGTGTCAGTGAATCCCGATGTGTCCAGCGCATCGCGTATCGCGGCAACCTGGCCGTCCATCATTCCGCTCGGCGCGATGACGTCCGCGCCGGCAGCCGCCTGGCTGACAGCGGTCCGCGCATACAGCTCCAACGTCGCGTCGTTGTCGACGTCGCCGTTGTCGAGCAGGAAGCCGCAGTGTCCGTGATCGGTGTACTCGCAGAGGCAGCAATCGGCGATCACCACGCACGCGCCGCCAAAGCGTGCGCGCAGCGCGCGAGTTGCCTGCTGCACGATGCCGTCCTCGGCGAACGCGCCTGACCCCCGCGCATCCTTGGCGGCGGGGAGCCCGAAGAGGAGCACACCGCCGAGTCCGAGTGCGATCGTCTCCTCCACCGTCGTGCACAGCGAATCAATGGTCTCGTGACGCTGTCCCGGCATTGACGCGATCGGTTGTGGTGATTCGAGGCCTGCGCGCACGAAGGCTGGGTGGATGAGCTGACCGGCGCTCAGTCGTGACTCACGGGCCAGGCGGCGGAGCGCCGGGGTACGGCGCAGACGGCGTGGTCGTTCGAGAGGGAATCCCATGGTTCGCTCAGCGTAGCGGCTGGGGGGTCAGGCACTCGATCAGCGCACGTACGAGGCCCTCCACTGAGGCCACGCCGGCCACGGCGCGCACGTCGAGGCCGGCGGTCCGCGCGGCAACTGCTGTCTCGTCGCCGATGCACACGATCACGGCGTCTGGCGGAAGGTTCTCCCCGCCGAGCGCTCGCACGAGATGTCGCGCGATGCTGCCGCTGGTGAGCGTGATCGCGTCGATCCCACCGGCGAGCGCGGCGCGAAGCGTTTCCGGCGCGGACTCCGGCATGACGCTTCGATAGATCCGCTGCACCGTGACCGTCCCCCCTCCAGCGCTGAGCGCCTCGGCCAACCCGCCGCGGGCGCCTTCGGCCACCGGCAACCAGACGCCGCCTCCCGAGACCCCGCGCTCCAGCATCGCGGTGGCGAGCCCATGCGCGTCGTACTCGCTCGCCACCAGGTCGGGTTCAACGCCCGCGGCTGTGAGCGCCGCGGCCGTGGCCGGCCCAACGGCGGCGACCAGAAGGCCCGAGATGGCGGCCCCCCCTGCCGCGCCGAGAACGAGACGCACGGTGGTCGCGCTCGTAAAAGCGACCCAGCGCGGCGGCCCCGCCTCCTGTGCTTCGCCGGCGGCCCGAATGATCGCGTCGGGATCGGCGATCGGCACCGTCGTGATCAGCGGGACGATGGCCACCGACGCACCGGCGGTATGAAGGCGGTCGACCAGGCCATCGGCCTGCTCGCGGGTTCGGGTCACGAGCACCCGCCGTCCAGCGAGGGGTGTCGAGAGTTCGGTCATCGCAGACGCGCGGCGACTGCCTCACCGAGCGCCTCGGGTGCCTCGGCGCTGCCGGCGGCCTCCGCTCGGCGGATGTCCCCATCAACCACAAGCGCTGCAACCAGGATCAGGCGACCGCCGTCGAGCCGCGCCCACGCCCCCAGGGGCAGCAGGCATCCACCGCCGAGACCTGCGAGGACCGCCCGCTCGGCGGTCACCGCAACCCGCGTGGCCAGGTCGTCGACGGGTGCGCAGGCGCGCGCAACCACGGAATCGCTGACTGTCTCCAGCGCGATGGCTCCCTGAGCCGGCGATGGGACAAACTCGGCGGGGTCCAGTCGCTGCGTCAGGCGATGGCCGAGCGACAGACGATCGAGGCCGGCGCACGCGAGCAGGAGCGCATCGAAGTCTCCTGCGTCGAGCTTGCGCAACCTTGTGTCGACATTGCCGCGCACAGGGATTGCCCGCAGCCGGGGATATAGCGTGGCGAGCAGGCCGGCTCGCCTGGCGCTGCTGGTTCCCACCGTCGCCCCAGAGGGAAGGGCATCAAGGGGAGCGCCGCTTGCGGACACGACCCCGTCGCGTGGGTCCGCTCGCGGGAGATAGGCGGCGACACTCAGCCCGGACGCGAGCGCCGATGGCAGATCCTTTGCGCTGTGCACCGCCACCTCGGCTCGGCCTTCGAGCAGGCTGCGTTCGAGATCGGCGGTGAACCAGCCCTGGCCCTCGAGCTGATCGATCGGGGCATTGACGCGGCGATCTCCCTCGGTCCGGACGACAAGGGTCTCGAGGTCGTCGTGCCCGGTCGCCCGCAGGGCGTCCGCCGCCAGCGCCGTCTGCCTCAGCGCGAGTGCGCTTCCCCGCGTGGCCAGCCGAAGGGTCGAGGTGTCCGCGGCCGGCATCAACGGTCGAGCCGGAAGGCCTCGCGGATCGCCAGCGCCGTGGCCGGGTCCTCCGCCTCGCGGAGTCGCGTCACCGGTCCGTGCAGCAGCTTGCGCACCATGCTTCGAGTCAGGGTGTCAACGCGCGCTCGGGTCTCGTCATCGATCTCGCGCCCGCCGCCGAAGGTTCGATCGACCTCTCGCGCACGAAGCGTCTCCGCCCAGTCGACGAGCGCGGCGATGGTGGGGCCGGCCGTGTCGCGCTGGCCGATCACCGTGACGGTCTTGTCGAGCTCGGTCGCGATGATCTTCTCTGCCGCCGGCACGATTTCGCGACGCTGGTCGAGGCGCGCGCCGGCCCGCCGCCCGAGCTCATCGATGTCGATGAGCGTCACCCCTGGCAGCTTCGCCGCTGCGGCGTCGACGTCGCGGGGGACCGCCATGTCGACGATGCACAGGGGACGGCCCTCGCGCCGGCGCTGCATCTCAGCGATGGCGGCCACGTCGAAGACGGCCGTTGCGCTGTCTGTGGACGAGATGATCACGTCCACGCGGTCCGCCACGTGTGCGATGTCCGCGATGGCCACGGATTCGGCGCCGACCGCCTTCGCGAGGAGCCGGCTCGACTCACCTCGAGAGGTGGTCATGATCCGGGCGCCCTGGTCGTGCAACCGGTTTGCGGCCAGGCGGCTCATCTTTCCGGCGCCGACCAGCAGGACGCCCTTGCCGTCAAGGTCCCCGCACGATGCCCGAGCGCATTCCACGGCCACCTCGCTGAGGCTCGTGGCCCCCCTGCCGAGGGACGTGTCGGTGCGCACGCGCTTGGCGGTCGAGATCGCGCGGCGCATGACGTAGTCGAGCCGGGCGTCGACGGTCCCGGCGTCTTTTGCCACCCGGTGCGCAGCCTTGAACTGCCCGAGCACCTGAGCCTCGCCGATCACCATGCTTTCGAGCCCACTCGCAACCCGGAACATGTGCATCGCCGCCTCGCGATCCTCGAGCGTGATCATGTGGCGCTCGAGGTCGCGTGTGCCCCCGGGGTCGAGGTAACGGGCGAGACGCGGGGTGACCTCCGCACTGAGGCCGTCTGGGCACACCACGTAGAAATCAGTGCGATTGCAGGTGGAGAGCACCGCTGCGCCGTGCAGTCCCGCGTGCCCCACCAGGTATCTCAGGGTCGTTGCAGCACGCGCCGCTGGGATGGCCGCTGCCTCCCGCACAGCCAGTGGAGCGGTGCGAAAGCTCAGCCCGGCGGCCACCAGTCGCATCACGAGCGAGTATAGGTTGGAGATGCACGTCCACCGGTTCCCCGGTGCCGGAGTTCTAGGATGGGGGTGTATGGAAGCTCGCCGGCGATACGGTCGCCGCCGAGGGAGGGTCCCCACGGGCGACAAATTTCTGCCGCGGCTCGGTCCGGCTGGAGCCGAGCCCTTCGCGACGCTCGACGATGCCGTCGATTCCTGGACGGCGGAACGGCCTTCTCCGGACACACCGATCGAGGCGCTCCATTTCGTCGCACTTGATTGCGAGACCACCGGGCAGTCGCCGCATCACCTCGTCGAGCTGGGAGCGGTTGCATTCACGCTGCGCGACCACCTGATGAGCTTCGAGACGCTGGTGCACAGCAATGATCGGATCAATCCGTACGCGCGCCGGATCCACGGCATCGACGCCGCAACCCTCAACGGCGCACCGCCGGTCTCGCTGGTCGTCGAACGGTTTCAACGCTTCGCCAAAGGCGCGGTCCTCGTGGAGCACAGTGCTGACGCCTTTGACACACGGCTGATCGGCCGCGCCATCGGATCGAGCCTCGACGCCGACAACGTCGACACCACGAGGCTCGCGGCGAAGCTCTTCGATCTCAAGGACACCATCGGACTCGAGCGCCTCTGCCGCGAACTGGGAGTCGTGCACCGCAAGCCGCACCACGCGCTTGCCGATGCGGAGGCGACCGCCGCCTGCTTCGTCGAGCTGGTTCGGCGCGGGAGCGAGCGCTTCGACTGGCGCACGCTGGGTGACCTGCTTGTCGCCGGGAAACCACCCGCGTTCGCTGCCGACGTTGGCGTCGCGCCCCCCGGTGCGCAGATAAAAGGAACCGATTCGACCCCTCGAACCCGCCGGCGGCGTTGACAGTACGCCCAGCGCTGCATACCATCCACTCGAACCAACCACACTCGTCGGGCTCGCGTCGCCGCGCCCGGAACTTCATCCCGGTTCATCTCGAGGACACTGCGATGCCCAGCCGTATCAACAGGGCGGAGGCGATCGGTGCCGCATCAGCCGCTCTCGGTATTCTGGTCGCGTTCCTTCCCTGGTACGGCTACGTCGCCGGCAATTCCCACGTGACGGTCAACGCATTTCGCGCGTCAGCGCTTGGCGATCTGTTCTTTGTCGCCGTTGCCGCCGTGGTGTTGCTGCTGCTGATCGGTAAGGGATTTGTCGATGACGTGGTGACGCCCTACATTCCCGAGACCACGGCACATGCCGTGGCTGCGGCCGTGGCAATGGGGAGTGTCCTCGTTCAAATGATCCTCGCCCGAGCAGGCGGGCACTCTCTCGGCGTCGGGCTCTTTTTAGCGCTGGTTGCGGCCGCAGGGCTTTGCACCGCGGCAGTCCTGCGACGGCTGCATCCGGATCGCCGTCGAATTGTCCGCGAACCCCTTTCCCACGAGGGTCTGATTACCCCATAATCCACCCGACCCGCGCTTGGGGGACGTGGCGCCCCGAGGCCGCGTTCGCCGCCACAGCTGCTCATCTACGCTGGGAGGAACACCCGAAGCAATGGCCAACATTCTGACCGACCCGCCCTTTGCAGCAGATCCACCGATCAAGTTGAACGTCCCCGCAAAGACGCTTGGCTTGATCATCGGGATTCTCGCGATCATCGGCATCATCATCGACCTGATCGCGCTGCCGGTCGTCTTCGCCTTGAACAACACCGTCAACTCGCTCTGCAGCGCAGTCAACGGGCTGAACTGCGGAACAACCGGCATCTTCGGGCTGGCACTGATCGGAGTGCTGATCGGCCTGGTGGGTTCGGTGCTGTATGCGTTTGGCGGCTTCCGCATGTACCAGCTCAACCGCTCGGGCAAGGACCTCGTCATCTACGGTCTGGTGGTCAACCTGGTCGGCGGCATCTTCGCGATCGTCGGATACGGGGGCATCGGCAGCTTCATCTTCAGCCTGATCATCGCGGTGGTTGTCTACTACCTCGTGGTCATCAGCCGCTGGCCCGGTGATGCGCCTCTGGTTCCAACCGGAACCACCGGCGGGTACGGCAATCCTCCCGGCGGCTACGGGAGCCCGCCGCCTCCCCCGCCCAGCGTCTGACGCCTCTGACGTCTGACAGGTCGCCCGCGGGCTCATGGTCGCGGGCGACCTGGTCGATACCTCCGTGGGCCGCGCGGACGTCGTGACAGATGGCCCCGACGAACCGCAGGCCCTTGTCTACCCGCGTTCCGGAAATGGCGTCGGCGTCGCGGCGGGTGTCTGCGGGATTGTCGCGTTGGCGGTCTCGTGGATCCCATTCGTCGACTACACGAGCCTTGTGCTCGGCGCGATCGCGATCGTCCTCGCAGCCTTCGGCATACACCGTGCGAACGTGGATCCCGGCGCAGGCAAAGCAATGGCGATCGTGGGGTTGGTGTGCGGCATCGCCGGCTTCGCGATCGCCGCGATCGTCCTGCTGCTGATCTACGCAGTGGTGACCACGATCAACGTCGCCGGCGGATAGCCCCAAGCGTCAGACGCTGAAGTCGGCCACCACCGGGTAGTGGTCCGACGCCACAGCGGCATCGGCATCCGGCCACGTCCGGCCCCCGACCACATCCGCGCCCAGAGTGTGCGCGGCGAGATCGGGCGTCGCGAGGATGTAGTCGACGCGCGCTGACAGCTGCCAGGTTGCGCACGTGAATCCGCGAGCCCGCGGATGGACGCGCCGGTAGCAGTCGGCGTATCCCTCCTTGAGCAGGCGCTCCATCGTCCACCGTTCGATGAGGCGTCCGAGAAACCGATCCATCGCCCGCGAAACCGGCAGACCGATCGTGAGCGGCGACACAACCCGGGGCAGCACCGGAATGCCGCCGAGCAGTCTCGGGTCGACACCCGCTCGGCGCCAGCGATCCGCAAGCCCGTCACCGCTGCCGCCGTCGTTGGGAGCGAGCGGAGTCAGGATGCCGTTGGGACCGGCCACGAGCAGGCCGGCTCTGCGCAGGTCGTTCATCCGACGGAAGAACGCGGTCGCGAGGATGTCGTCGCCGGGCGACAGCGCGTTGAAGTCGCCGATGAGCATGTGGGGCAGCGGCGGCTCATCAGCGATATCGGTGAGTACGGCGCCGATCTCGCGAATCCGCCGCGCCTCTCCCTTGTTGCGGTCGCCAAATCGTGCGGCGAGGTGCAGGCAGTGCACCCCCATCAAGGGAATCTCGGCACCGCCGGTCTCGATATCGCAGTGGAGATGGGAGCGCAGCATTCGCCCGTGGTGGCGGCGGTTGCGCCATGCACGTATCGGAAGGCGCGTGAGGATCGCCGTGTGCATCGGCGACGCGGGATCGCTGGGCTCGCCGAGGAGCATCTCCATCCCGAGCTCACCCGCGAGGTCGCGAACGGTGTCCACTTCGCGAACCTCCTGGAGGGCGACGACGTCCGCGTCGACACGCCGGAGGACGTTGCGGATCAGGTCGCGGCGACGCTCACCACCGAGGAGGATGTTGTAGGTGGCGACACGCATGCTGCGCGGCGCGGTTTTTCTCGTGCGCGACATCGACCGAACTTACAATGCCACGGTGCAGCCACAGCGCGACGCACATCTCACCGAGCTCGTCTTCCTCGACCGCGGTCCGCTCGCGCTGCGCTGTGTCGCGGTGGCGATCGCAGCGGCCGCGTGCGGCGTGTCGGGCACCTTCCTGGTGCGACTGCACCAGTCGCTCGCGGCGCAGCTGGCCGCGCACGTGATGCTCAACCCCGTGCAGACGCTCATCGCGGATGGCTCAAGCGCACGCACGCTCTGGCCCGGCTGGGTTGCCGCGGTGTGCTTCGCTGCCGCGGTGGTGAGGCTCCGCCGCGGCGCCACGGAGCCACCGCCTGGCCGGGGCGACGTCGAGCACCAGACACTCAGCCAGTTGCGCGGCGGGTTGCGCCGCGAGTATCGCGTCGTCCGAATAGCGCTGCTCATCGTGTGCCTGCTGGCCGCCGTCGATGTTGCGCGCGCCGTGGCGAGCCTCATGGCCGCTCAGGCAGGCGATCACCACATCGCGACAACCATGCCGGCGACAGTGACCGAAGCGTTGGGCTATGTTGCCGCCGCCGCGGTGCTGGCAGCGTGGGCTCGCGCTTTTGGCGGTGAGGTGCGGCGCCTCGGCGCGTTGTGATCGGGCGAAGTCGCGCAGCTCAGATCCTGCGCTCGACGACGTAGTCGCAGACCCGCTCCAGGGTGTCGCGCGCACTCGACTGGGGGAAGCCGCTCAGCTCCGCGGCGGCTTCGTGCGCGAATTCCTGGGCGCTTCGCTCTGCCTGGGCGATCGCGTCCGACCCGCGGACCAGGCCGACCACGGTGTCGAAGTCCTTCTCGTTGAGGTCATTCTTGTCCAGAATACGGCGGAGGCGGGGACCGACCTCGGCGTCGGCGAGAGCGAGCATGAGGGGCAGCGTCACCGTTCCCTGACGCAGATCGGCGCCCACCGGCTTGCCGACTTCAGCGCTGGTCGCGACGTAATCGAGGACGTCGTCGGCGATCTGAAATGCCATCCCGAGGCTGTGGCCGTACCGGCGCAGCCGCTCCACCGATTCGGCGTCCAGCCCGGCGATCAGGCCTCCCCCGTAGCAGCTGGTGCTGACCAGGGTCGCCGTCTTGCGGCCGATCTTGCGGTGGTAGTCGGCCAGCGACTGGTCGTACGCGTTCCGGCTGGTCATCTGCAGCAATTCGCCCATGCAGATCGTCATGACGGCATGGCTGATTGCCGAGTCGATGGCCGGCATCCCGATCTCAGCAAGCAGGTAGGCGCCCTTGGCGAAGTAGTAGTCACCGATGATCACCGCGGGATCGGGGCCGAGCGCTTCGTGGATCGTTGTGATGCCGCGCCGGGTGGGCGCCTTGTCGATGAGGTCGTCGTGCACCAGCGTCGCGGTGTGGATGAATTCGATGCCCATCGCGAGGTTGAAGACGCTGTTGGGGTCGGCCTCCCCGAGGCGCGCGGCCAGGATGACCAGCGCCGGGCGCAGGCGCTTGCCGCCGGCTTTGACGATGTGCGACATCGCGCTCGCCATCGGCCCGAGGTCGGAGGCGATCTCCGCGTCGAGGCGTCGCTCGAACTCGACCAACTCTGCGGAGATCGGCTCCAGGAGCTCCTCGGCGACGATGCTCATGACCCCGTCGCCACCCGAAACGCCTGCGGTACCGGGCGGACCAGGCTCGGATCCGGGAGTGGCTCGGCGAAGAGGCGCGCGGCGCTCGCCTTGAACCGTGCAGGAGCCGCCGTGACGAGCAGTTCGGTGCGGGGCGACCGGGACGTGGCATCAGCGCCGGCCGGCCCTCCGGCACCGATCCTGTTGACCGCCACGATCCGGCTCACCCGCGAGGCTGTTGTATCGGCACTATCGACGACTCGGAGGCGGCGCGATCCGATCAAGCGTCGCAGCGCGGGACGCAGCAACGGGTAATGGGTGCAGCCGAGTACGAGCGTGTCGGCGCGCCAGTCGAGGACGCGCTCGAGCACGGGCAGCAGCGCCGCATCCGCTCGGGGTGTGTCGGCATCGCCGTCCTCGACGATCTCGACGAGCTCGGGTGCCACCTCGCTCAGCACGTGAATCCCCGGGTTGGCCTCCTTGACGGCGTGGACGTACTCGCCGCTGGCGCGCGTGCCCTCGGTGCTGAGCACGGCGACCCGACCATTGCGCGTCGCCGTGGCGGCCGCCTGGGCACCCGGAGCGATCACGCCGACAACCGGGATGTCAAAGCGCTCGCGGGCGACGTGCAGTGCCGCTGCGGTCGCGGTGTTACACGCGATCACCACCAGCTTGGTGTCCATGCCCACCAGCATGGCGATGATGTCCAGGGCGAGGTCGCGCACCTGGCGCTGCGAGCGCGGCCCATATGGAAAGTGCTCCAGGTCGGCGACGTAGATGAGGCTCTCCGCGGGCATCTGACGGCGGATCTCGCGGAGCACGGTCAGGCCGCCGACACCGGAGTCGAACACGCCGATCGGGCGCGAGTCGCTCATTCGATCCGCAGGATAGCAGGGGGGCCCGTCACACCAGGCCCCGACAGAAAGAGGCCCATGAGCAGCATGTCCCTGTCCCCACTCGGCATGCGCACCTCACCCCTGACCAGGCCTTCGTCCTCGAAACCAAGGGATCGGTAGAGGGCGATGGCGCGCCCGTTGTCCGGAAACACCCGCAGGCTGAGCTTGGTGAGCCCAACCGCGCGCCCCCAGTCGATCGCCATCTCCATAAGGGATCGTCCGAGCCCGGCGCCCCGCTGCGCGTTACTGACAATGATGGCTATTTCGCCGACGTGTGCGTAGTGTTTCCCGGCTCGCCGCTGGACCATCACGTGGCCCGCCGGAGCGCCGTCGACCTCGAGTGTCAGGCTGAGTCCGCCCTCGAGCACGATGGACACCAGACGGGTGCTCTGCTCGATGGTGTCGGGCTCGCCTGGGACGGATGCGATGAGCTCGCCCTCCCCCGCCACCGCCTCGATCAGGGCCGCGAGATCGGGTGCGTCCTTATCGTGCGACGGCCGGATCACGTACGGACGTCCGCTTGGAGTGACGCCTTCGCGCCGAAGCGACGGCCGCGGGGCGGTCATACCGCGACGGAGAGACCTGACTCCTCGTGCATCGTGGTTGCGCGGTCCGCGATTCGTCGCGCAATCCCGCTCGCGCTCATCACGGTCATGTGACCGTGAGGGTAGGTCCAGAGATCCGTCTGCCAGGCGTTGGCGAGCTCCGTGACCGGGTCCGGTCCGACCACCAGGTCCTGCATCGCACGCACGAGGGTGATCCGGTTGCCGGGCGTCCGGGGCGTGTGGTTGCGAGCCACCAGCGGAGCGAGGGTCGACTCGAGGAACCGGCCGGCGCTCGCCCGATCCGGGCCCCAGGAACCGCTGAACTCGCCGATCATGCCGAGGTGACGCAGAGAAGGCGTCGGCGGTCGTTGCGACAGGGTCGTGGCGGGATCACAGAACGGTGCGACGGCGATGACCCGGTCGAGCTCGAGCTGCGCTGCCAGCAGCGTGGCGATCAATCCGCCGAGGCTGACGCCCACCACCGACACATTCGGACTGACCTCGGCGCGAGCCCAGGCGATCACCGCCGCGGCGTCTTCGACGGATTGGCGAACCACGGCTCTGATGTGCGCCGGATCGAGGCTGAAATATCCATCACCGCTTCGCTGACTGTGCAGGGTGCGCCGGAGGTGGTACGGCAGGTCGAGGCGTGCCGTGTGCGCGCCGCGCAGGCGCATCTGCTTGGCGAGCCACCTGTCATAGGTGGTCTGAGGGACCGCGTACCCATGCAGCATCAGCACGAATGGGGCGGGTCCAGGCTCACGGCGCACATGGGCGGTTGCGACCAGGTGCCGGCTGCCCCAGTGCCCACCAGGCCCTTCACTGTCGCCCTCGAGCTCGAGCTCGCGCCATCGCGGGCCGCCAAATGATTCCCACTCGCGATTGACGCGGATGGGGCGAGGGTCGTTAACTCGGCTCCGCTCCCAGAACTCGGCAGTGTCGGCCGGGGCCCGGTCGATCACATCCGGTCGCGAGAGGCCGACTGCTGTCAGGCGGACATGGACCATCCGATCCAGGATCAGCGAAACCGTCCCGATGAGCCGGTCGTGCGAAGTCTCGGAAGCCATGGCAATACCCTCACGGTAATCATGCCCCCAAAAGCCGATTGCGTAACTTCCTCGCGTAGACCATGATCGAACGTGGCCGTGCCCGAATCGCCGCCCCCGCTTCGCGTGGTTGGCGCCCCAGAGAATCCGAACGACTGGGAGCGCGTCTACCAGGAGCATGTCGCTCCCCTCTATCGATACGTCTACTCGAGAACCGGCAACACCCCCGACGCTGAGGACGTCACATCGACCACCTTTCTCAGAGCGCTGCCCCGGCTGCGGTCCGATGTCTCGGCCGCCGAGATCCGGGCATACCTGCGCGCCACCGCTCGGACCGTGCTCGCCGATGTCTGGCGTCAACGCCACGGCACCATCCTCATGGAGTTCGACGAGCAACGTGATGCTGCTCAGCCGGTCGATCCGGAGCACGACGTCGACGTGACCCCGATTCTCGACGCACTGCCGGACAACTACCGGAGCGTGCTGGAGTTCCGCTTCCTGCGCGGGTATTCGATCCGCGAGACCGCATCCGCCATGGGCGTGAGCGTCGCCAACGCCAAGGTGCTGCAGCTGCGCGCGCTGCGTCGCGCCGCGGCCACGGGAGTTCGTGATGTCCAAAGCTGATCGTCGGCTGGCGCGCTTCGTCAAGGCGCTCATCGCCAACCGGAAGCCGCCGCGGTCACCTGCGGGTGACGACTCGGCACCCATGCAGGTGGCGACGCGTCTTCGAGCCGCGCATCCCGGCGGCTCGACTCCGTCCCCAGCGTTCGTCGACAAGCTCGCCCGCCAGCTGCGTGAGGCGTCGGATCACGAACCCGGATGGACCGAGGCGGGGATCCAGCGCCGCCGTTTCCTGGTCGGGGGCCTTGCCACGGTTGCCGCGTCAGTGGCTGCCGGGGTGGGAGTCGAGCGGATTCGAGAGGTGTTGACTGAGCCGGCCAGCGGTTCGGGCACCATCCAGCCCTACGTCAGCAAGTGGGTGGCGGTGGCGACCCTCGCGGACGTCACCCCCGGGAAGATCAAGCAGTTCGCCGCAGGGGGCCTGCAAGGTGTGGTGTTCACCCTCGAGGGCGAGATCCGCGCGCTGAGCTCGGTGTGCACGCACCAAGGATGCACGCTCGTGCCCGAGACGCCGAACAAGCTCGTCTGCCCGTGCCATCCCATGAGCTTCAACCTCACCGGAGCGGCCAACCCAGGCGAGTACCGTCTGAACCCGCTGCCGGCGATCAAGACGCGTGTCAACGCGGGCAGCGTCGAGGTGCTCGTCCCCGACTGGGTCTGACGCGCCACCGTCCCGGCCTACGGGTGCGACGACGCCAGTGATCCGCCGCCCTGAGCCCTCCGTACCAAGCGGTGACAGGGCGGAGACAAGACGGCCATTCGGATCGCCAACGACCGCCCCAGCGAGGTGAACACATGGCCAAGGTGACACGGCGGACGTTCCTCTCCACGACGGTCGGGGCGGCGGGCGGAGTGGCGGCGATGGGGCTCATCGCCGGGCCGAGCACCCTTGTGGAGGCGGCCCAGAACGTTGCCGACGCGAGTGACGGTCCGGTATCCAGCGAGCCGATGACCGCGTACGTGCGGGACGCGACGACAGGCGAGATCTCGGTGATGGTCGGTCACCGCGAGGTCGTCAGCAAGGACCCGCAGCTCATCCGCCGTCTGCAGCGCGCTGCTCGCTGACGCGGCGACCACAAAAGCATTCACAACCTCACGAGGGGTACACATGTCTTCGCACCGTGAAGCGCCGGGCATCTCGAAAGATCCGGTTGCAGACAGCACTGACCTTTACGCATTCACCAGTCCTGATCATCCGGACACCGTGACGCTGATCGCCAACTACATCCCGCTCGAGGGACCGGACGGCGGCCCGAACTTCTACAACTTCGGCGACGACGTTCTCTACGAGATCGTTGTCACCAACGGCGGGAGCGTGGCCGACGCCATCACCTACCAGTTCAAGTTCACCACCGAGTACACCAATCCGAACACATTCCTCTACAACACCGGGCCGATCACCAGCCTGACCAGCTCGTCCTGGAACGTCCGTCAGTTCTATTCGGTGACGCGGATCGTGCATGGTCACGCCGAAGTGCTCGCTGGCAAGCTCGCGTGCCCGCCAGTGAACGTCGGCGTCCGCTCCACGCCGGACTATGCCAAGCTCGCCCGCGCCGCTGTGCATCCGCTCGACGGCGGCTGGGTTTTCGCGGGCCAGCGACGTGAGGGCTTCTACGTCGATCTCGGCTCGATCTTCGATCTCGGTGCGCTGCGCCCGTTCCAGAACCTGCACCTCATCCCCCTGCCCGCGGTCGGCGGCGTCGACTCGACCAAGCCGCTCAACGTGCACACCATCGCCATCCAGGTCCCCAAGACCCATCTCACCAGGAACGGGCAGATGCCCACGGATCCAGCCAGCGCGGACTCCGTGATCGGTGTGTACACCAGCGCCAGCCGTCGCAAGTCCACCGTGCTCGAGCACGGCGGCCGGGCCATGGACGTCGGGCCCTGGGTCCAGGTCTCGCGCCTTGGGATGCCGCTGGTGAATGAGGTGATCATCCCCATCGGGAAGAAGGACTTCTGGAACTCAACCAAGCCGAGCCTCGATGCGCAATTCGGGGCCAGCTACGCCCATCCCGAGCTCGCCGGTCTGCTTCCGGTCCTCTATCCGGGCGTCTTCCCGCACCTCGCGGCATACACGGCTGCCCGTGCCGACCTCGAGGCAATCCTGCTCACCGGCATCCCGTCGGGCATCGTCTCCGGCTTCCAGAACTCAACCGGGTCGACGCCGGCCGACCTGCTCCGCCTCAACATGGCGATCCCGCCGGCATCGTCTCCGAGCGTCAACGGCATCCTGGGCGGAGATCTCGCGGGATTCCCGAACGGGCGCCGGGTCTTCGATGACGTCGCGACGATCGAGATCCGCGCCGTCGCCGGCGCCACCATCCCGCTGGTCGACTCCAGCTACACGGCGGACGGCGCCGCCAGCCTGGTCAGTGACTTCTCGGCCGCCCAGTTCAGCGGCGGTGCTGTGCCCGGCAACGGCCGCTACATCGATCACTTCCCGTACCTCGGCACGCCGCACAACGGATTCGACACCCCGAGTTGACCGAGATCGAGTCCGCCGGCCCCGCTCCGAGCGGGCCGGCGGTCCTCGACATCGGTGGGGGAACCGGAGCGCTGCTGGTGATCGTGCCGGCAGCGCTCCTCCACACCGAGATCGAGGTCAGCGCCAACCAGCGGCCCGAGGCCCGCACGCACACCGGGGTGCACGAACGGCCGATGAACGGCGAGCAGGTCCCGATCGCGCTCTTTCCGTCGCTCGACGCCGGCACCTGGACACTGTGGGGATCGGGTCCGTGCGCCACCCGCAGCGTCGAGATCCTGGACGGTGAGGTCACCGAGGTGGACTGGCGCTGACGGCACCTTGACGGTCCCCTCTGTTTGCGTCTAACGTAGCCGGATTCTACAGGTGTTCAGTAGAATTCTTTGCATCCGCATAGGGCTGCTGGAGGGACCTGGTCGATGGGGTTGTCTTTGGAAAACGTCGACTCGGATCGGGTCGCAACGCTGACCGCACGCGAGGAGGCCGAGTTCCGGGCTCGACGTACTCGTTCGAAGGAGCTCTGGAAGGAGGCCACGGAGTACATCCCGCGGGGCGTGCCCAGCTCCTTCCAGGACACGCCCCCGCAGCCCGTCTTCATCGACCACGGCAAGGGCAGCCGGGTGTGGGACGTGGACGGCAACGAGTACGCCGATTTCCACAACGGGTTCGGCGTCATGGTTGTCGGCCACGCGCACCCGGCGATCGTCGCGGCGGTGGAATCGCAACTGCATCGCGGGAGCCATTTCGCGCAGCCGGTTGCCGAGAACATCGTGGTCGCGCGCGAGCTTGCGCGCCGGTTCCATCAGCCCCAGTGGCGCTTCACCAACAGTGGCACCGAGTCCACCCTCGATGCGATCCGCCTCGCCCGTGGCTTCACGGATCGCGAGCGGATCATCAAGATCGAAGCGTCCTATCACGGCCACCACGATGCGCTGCTGGTGTCGGTCGAGCCCCCGGTGGACGCGATGGGCGACGCCGACTTCCCGAATTCGGTGCCCATGAGCGGCGGGATCCCCAAGTCCACCGTCGAGCTGACCACCGTCGTCGGCTTCAATGACCTCGCCGCACTGGAGCGCGCGTTCGCGGCACACCCCGGCGAGGTCGCGGCAGTCATCGTCGAGCCGGCGATGATGAACATCGGCTTCGTGCTGCCCGAAGACGGGTACCTCGCCGGCATGGTCGAGATTGCCCACCGGCACGGTGCCGTGGCGATCTTCGACGAGGTGAAGACCGGGGTGACCATCGCCCCGGGCGGCGCCACCGAGCGCTTCGGTGTGGTGCCCGACCTTGTGTGCCTCGCCAAGGCGATCGGCGGCGGGCTCCCCTGTGGCGCCGTGGGCGGTCGCGCCGACATCATGGCGACGATCACTGACGGCAAGGTCGCGCAGCTGGGCACCTTCAACGGCAATCCGCTGACCACCGCGGCCTCCCGGGCGACGCTGCTCGAGGTGCTCACCGGCCAGGCCTACTCGCATCTCGATGCGCTCACCGAGGAGATGAGTGGCGGCCTGCGCGACGTGATGTCTGAATACAAGCTGCCGTTCCACGTGGTGTCGATGGGGGCACGCGGCTGCGTGACCTATCGCGCGGAGCCGGTGCGGAATTACCGTGATTACGCGGCCATGGACAAGTCGCTCGCCTACGTGTCCTGGCTCTACCAGACCAATCGGGGCGTGCTGATGGCACCCGGCGCCGAGGAGAACTGGACCTTGTCTGTGCAGCATTCGTCCGACGACATCAGGCGGTACGTCGCCAACTTCCGCGACTTCGCGCGGGATCTCACGGCATGAGCACGGTTGCGACGCGAGTCCTGCGCAACTTCATCGACGGTGAGTATCGCGATGCGAGCTCTGACCTCACGACGCCGCTGATCAACCCCGCGACGGGCGAGGAGTTCGCACGGGCGCCGGTGTCGAGCCCCGCCGACGTCGACGCCGCACTCCAGGTGGCACAGCGCGCCTTCCGCGGTTGGCGCGACACCACACCCAAGGACCGCAGCCTCGCGCTGCTGAAGATTGCCGACGCCTTCGAGAAGCGTGCCGAGGAGTTCGTCGCTCTCGAATGCGAAAACACCGGCAAGCCGATCTCGCTGACCAGGAGCGAGGAGATCCCTCAGCTCATCGACCCGGTACGGTTCTTCGCGGGCTGCGCGAGGATCCTCGAGGGGACCAGCGCCGGCGAGTATCTGGCCGGTCACACGTCGATGATCCGCCGCGAGCCGCTCGGCGTCTGCGCCCAGGTGACCCCCTGGAACTACCCGATGCTGATGGCGGTATGGAAGTGGGCGCCGGCCATTGCCGCGGGGAACACGGTGGTGCTGAAGCCGTCGGATACGACGCCGGTGACAACGTTGTTGATGGCCGAGATCATGGCCGAGTTCCTTCCCAACGGCGTCTTCAACGTCATCTGCGGCGATCCGAGCACTGGAGCGGCGCTGGTGTCGCACCGGATTCCAGCCATGGCGTCCATAACCGGCAGCGTGCGCGCCGGCATGGAGGTCGCGCGCCTCGCGGCGGGCGACCTCAAGCGCGTCCACCTTGAGCTGGGCGGCAAGGCGCCGGTCATCGTCTTTGATGATGCGGATGTCGCCTCGACCGCCGAGATGGTCGCGATGGCCGGCTACTTCAACGCCGGGCAGGACTGCACTGCCGCGACCCGGGTGCTGGCGGCATCGTCGATTCACGACGAACTGGTCGCCGCGCTTGCCGAGCAGGCGGCGGTGAACAAGACCGGCGCCCCGGACGATGACGACGCGGCGTTCGGACCGCTCAACAATGCCAGGCAGCTCGATCGCGTCCGCGACCTGGTCGGAGGCGCACCGTCACACGCCGACGTGGTTGCCGGCGGGCATCGCGTGGGGGACCGCGGCTATTTCCACGAGGCGACGGTCATCGCCGGACTACGCCAGGATGACGACCTCATCCAGCGCGAGATCTTCGGGCCGGTCATCACCGTACAGCGCTTCACCGACGAGGCGACGGCTCTCGAGTGGGCCAACGGCGTGGAGTACGGACTCTCAGCCAGCGTGTGGACACATGATCACGGCCGCGCGATGCGGATGGCGCGCGCGCTGGACTTCGGCTGTGTCTGGATCAACACGCACATCCCGCTGGTGTCCGAGATGCCGCATGGAGGGTTCAAGCATTCGGGATACGGCAAGGATCTTTCGATGTACGGATTCGAGGACTACACGCGCATCAAACACGTGATGAGCAACAACGACGTCTGATCTCTCAGGCGCGAGTCAGGAGGACACGGTGAGGAGGAATACATGGCGACGTTAGCGGAGCCGATCGTTCATGGGAAACCCGTCGAATCGGAGCTCAAGACCAACACACTCACGCTGTTCGACACCACGGTCATTGCGACGTCGAGCGTGGCGCCGGCATACACGCTGGCTGCCACGATGGGGTTCCTGGTCGCGGCGGTAGGCCTTGCCTCGCCGGCGGCCATTCTGGTGGGATTCGTTCCAGTCCTCTGCATCGCGATCGCCTACTACTACTTGAATCGGCAGGATCCGAACTGCGGCGCTTCGTACTCATGGGTGAGCCGGACGCTGAGCCCTCATATCGGGTGGTTGTCAGGCTGGATTCAACTTGCAGCCAATGTGCTCTTCTGCGCCGCTGCTCCACTGGTCGCCGGCGCGTACACGCTGCAGCTGCTCAACAGTCTGTTTCCCAATCTGGTCAGCGCCACCACCGTGAATGACAACAGATGGATCGCCGTCGTGGCGGTCGTCTGGCTCGCCCTGGTGACGTTCATGGTCGCGCGAGGCATTCGCATCACCGCCAACTTTCAGTGGATCCTCGTGTTTATCGAGTACTTGATCGTTCTTGCCTTTGCGCTGTGGGCGATCGGGAAGATCATCGGTGGTCAGCACGCCGCGACGCCGCTTGCGGGATGGTGGTTCAACCCGGGCGCGCTCGGTGGTATCGGCGGCGTCGCGACCGGCTCGGCGCTGGCCGTGTTCTTCTTCTGGGGCTGGGACACGGCTGCCAACGTCAACGAGGAGTCGAAGGACGCCGATACCTCCCCCGGCCTCGCAGGCATCTACAGCATGTTCATCCTGCTGTTCATCTTTCTGCTGGCCGCGATCGCGATGCAGACGTTCCTGGGATCGGCGGCGTTGACGGATCCGAACAATCAGAACGACGTCCTTTACTTCTTCGCGCAACAGATTTCGGGTACGCCGCTGGCCTACCTCATGATTCTGGCGGTGCTCTCCTCCACAGTCGCCACGACGCAGACGACACTGCTCCCGTCGAGCAGGCTGACGTACTCAATGGCTCGGGATGGGGTGTTCCCACGTTGGTTCAGCACCATCCATCCGAGATGGAAGACGCCCTGGGTCGGAACCATCATCTCGTCCGGTCTTGCCGTCATTGTCATCATCCTCACGGTGACGCTGTCTACAACCGTCGTCGGGGGCATCTTCTCGAGCTTGATCCTGGATATCGGCGTCCTGGTGGCGATCTACTACGGCGTCACGGGCATCGCCTGCACGTGGGCCTTTCGAAAGGTGCTGCTGACGAGCGTGACGCGCTTTGTGTTCGCAGGGGTTCTACCGTTCCTCGCCGGCCTATTCCTTCTCTTCATCGCTTACGTCGTGATTGCCCCGACCAGCCTTCCCTACGGCAATTCCCCGGACTGGGCGACAAGCCTCCCGATCATCGTCACGGCCGGCTTGGGAGTGCCGCTGCTGCTCCTCGCGATGGCGTCGAGTCGCTCCAGCTTCTTCCGTGAGAAGACCGTGTCCTATGTGCTTCGTAACGGCGCCCTGATGGCCTCAGTGGCCGGCAGGACAGTCGAGTTGGAGGTGGCAGCGGCCGGGGTAGGCCCGACGGCCGGACCGACGCCCTAGACCCGGTCGAGCAACCCGTAGTACACGCCGACGAGTGGAAGAAACCAGGGGTGCCCCCGGTACAACGGGATCCGCGGAAAGCGGAGATCCGAGAAGGCCGGTTGGGCACCTCTGGCGATCCACTCGGCGGCGAGCGTCCCCATCCAGCTGCCCAGCGCGACACCGCTCCCGCAGTAGCCCATCGCATAGGTGATGCCGTTCGAGCGGGTGAGGTGCGGCAGCTGGTCGAAGGTGAATCCGACATTGCCGGTCCAGGCGTGCGTGACGGGAACCCCGGCGAGCTGCGGATAGATGTCTATCATCGCCGCATAGAGGCGGTCGCGGGCAGTCGGCACGCGGACCGGCACAAAGCTGGTGCGGCCGCCGAACACGAGCCGTCCATCGTGCGAGAGCCGCCAGTAATGCAGGAAGTTTCGCGTGTCGCTCATCATCCGGCGTTGCGGGCTCACATCAGCCGCGCGTGCGTCGCCGAGCGGCTCGGTGGCGATGATGTAGCTGCCGATCGGGATGATCCGCCGCCGCGCCCAGGGCGCCGCAGAGTCCGTATACCCATTGGTGGCGACGAGGACATCCCCAGCGGTGATATCGCCGCGCGTGGTGTGGACTCGCGATCCGCCGCCCATCGACTCGGTCGCGATCACCCGGGTGTGCTCATGCACCCTCGCGCCGTTGGCAAGCGAGAGGCGCGCGAGTCCTGCGAGGTAGCGGGCGGGATGAATCCCGGCTCCGTTGTCGGTGAGCATCCCACCGAAGAAGCCGCGGCAGGGGGCCTCACTTTCGAGAGCGGCTGCCTCGAGCATCACGGTCGACTCCCCGAGCCGCTGCCGGCGCTCGGCTTCGTCCTTGCGCAACGCGCGCATTCGCGACCTCCGGTGGGCGAGATGCAGCCACCCGGACTGCGTGTACATGGCATCCGGCGCGGCCGTTGCGGCGGTCTTCGCGACAAACGCGAAGGCGTCCACGCTGGCGTCATGGAGGGCGCGACCGGCGTCCCCGTACTTGCGTTCGAGGAAATTGAGGTCACGCCGCACGCCGGCGTGGACCATCCCCGCGTTGCGTCCGCTCGCCCCCTCCCCGAGTGCGCCGGAGTCAACCACCGCCACCTCCTTGCCGTGCGAAGCGAGCCGGGCAGCGGCGGCGAGCCCGGTGAATCCGGCACCGATGACGACGACGTCGGCGGTTGCGGGAAGCGGGGATTCGCCGAGTGTGGGAAACACTGTGTCGTCCCACCAGAGCGGAGTCTCTCGGTAGTTCTCGGCGAGCGGCGCGGTCCGCTTACCGGGCGGACCGGGGGGCGACCAGAGGCTCATAATCTACTCAACAGTGACAAGTTCGACTGGGTCGGACAGCGTACCTGCTGCCCGCCTCGTGTCGTGTCGAGGAGTGTCCACGTGGACGACATCCGCATCGGCGAGGTGGCCCGGCGAGTCGGCGTGAGCCCGTCGACGCTGCGGGCGTGGGAGCGAAAGGGCCTGGTCCGGCCGATGCGCGCGGGTGGGCGTCACCGCCGCTACACGTCCGAGGACATCACCCGGCTCCGCGATGTTCACGCCCTGCTCACGCGCGGGTTCGCGCCGCCTGCGTTGCAGTCGCTGATCGCCGGTGAAATCGTCCCCGAGGATCCCGCCGTGGGAAAGCGCCTGCGGGCGGCACGCACGAAGCGAAGCCTTTCCCTGCGGAGCGCTTCGGAACGCGCCGGCATCTCTGCGTCGTATCTGAGTCTCGTGGAGCGCGGGCTTGCCGAACCGTCGGTGTCGCTCCTGCAGCGGGTCGCGTCTGCATACGGCGGCACGCTGCTCGAATTCTTCGGCGCCGCCCCGGCGGGACCTGCGGGACCGAAGCTCGTGCGCAGCACGGAGCGGCGCAGGCTGCGCGGCTTCGACCGCGTCGAGATCGAGGACCTCGTCACGTTTCCCAATGCCGTGCTGGAGATCGACATCTTCAGCGTCGCGCCCGGCGGGGGCAGTGGCGGTGCGTATTCCCACGACGGCGAGGAGGCGATCTACGTGCTCAGTGGCGAGCTCGACGTCTGGCTCGACGAAGCCGAGCACTACCACGTCGAGGCAGGCGACACGTTGTATTTCCGGAGTCCGCAGCAGCATCGCTGGATGAATCAATCCAGCTCGACGACCCGGCTGTTCTGGGTCAACACACCGCCAACCTTCTGAGAGGAGCGAGCACCCATGGACACGGTCGAGAAGTACCGCCGCTACGTCACCACCAGGGCGTTCGCCGGGATGGAGCCGATCACCGTCCAGAGCGCTCGCGGGGCGACCGTGATCGCGACCGACGGCACCGAGTACACCGACCTCTACTCCGGCATCGGCGTGGTCAACGCGGGCCACGTGCCACCGAAGGTCGCGGAAGCCGCCAAGCGCCAGATCGACAGGGTCGTGCACTCCTGCTCGTATGTCTATCACGTCCCCGTCGTCGCGGACCTGGCCGAGCGCCTTGCGGAACTGACCCCGGGCCGTCTCCAGAAGACGTTCTTCGGCAACAGTGGCGCCGAGGCCGTCGAGGGTGCGCTCCGGCTCGCTCGAGCTTTCACGGGCCGCCGGGAGATCGTTGCGCTGCAGACCTCGTTCCATGGGAGAACCGCGGGCGCGCTTGCGGTGACCGGCAACGCGCTGCGCAAGCATCGCGGCGGTGCGCAGATCGCGGGGATTGCCTTTGCCCCGACCCCGAATCCATACCGGTGCCGCATGTGCTCGGGGTCCTGCTCGCTGGCATGCGCCGACGCGGTGGACGACGTCATTCGCTATGACACCAGCGACGACGTGGCCGCGTTCATCATCGAGCCGATCATCGGCGAGGGCGGCATCATCCCGCTGCCTGCCGGATATCTCCGCCGTGTCAAGGAAATCCTCGATGCGCGCGGGATCCTGCTCATCGTCGATGAGGTGCAGAGTGGGTTCGGGCGCAGCGGCAGGATGTTCGCGATCGAGGCGCACGACGTCGAGCCCGACATCATGACCATGGCCAAGGGAATCGCCAGCGGCTTCCCGCTCGGCGCGTTCATCTCCCGCGAGGAGATTGCCGATGCGTTCGAGCCCGGTGATCACATGAGCACCTTCGGGGGCAATCCAGTGTCGTGCGCCGCCGGCGTCGCCACCATCGAGATGCTCATCGAGGAGCGCCTTCCCGAGCGTGCGGCGAGGATCGGCAGCATGGTGATGGCGCGCCTCGACGCCTTTGCCGTTGAGTCGGAGCTGGTCGGCGATGTGCGTGGCAGCGGGTTGATGATCGGCGTCGAACTGGTTCGCGACCGCGTGACCAAAGAGCCGGCCGTGGCCGAGGCCGCGGCGGTGAAACGCCACTGTCGAGAACGCGGCGTGCTCATCGGAGTTGGCGGGGCGCACGGCAATGTCGTGCGGATTCAACCTCCGCTCGTCATTGGAGAAGAGGAGCTTGACCGGGCGATCGGCGTCATCGAAGAAGCGGTGACGAGCCTGGCGGCGCAACCCGTCGGGTGACGTCGGCAGGTCAAGGTCTCTGGAGGTAGCAACGTGGACTGGAAGCTCGAACTCATCGTCGTCCCCGTATCCGATGTGGATCGCGCGAAAGCGTTCTACATCGACCAGGCGGGCTTCGGGTTGATCGTGGATCACAGGGCCGGCGAGGACTTTCGAGTCGTCCAGTTGACGCCGCCGGGCTCGGCGTGCTCGATCGCGCTCATGAAAAACGGAGGCGCGGCTGGGACCGTCCAAGGACTGCATCTGATCGTGTCCGACATCGACGCGGCGCGCGCTGACCTCAGCGAGCGAGGGATCGACACGGGGGAACCCTTCCATTTCGACTTCGATACCGGTGCGCAGCTCCCGGGTGCCGATCCCGACCGCGCTGACTACAACTCCTTTCTCGCCTTCAGCGATCCGGACGGCAACCAATGGATGGTCCAGGAGGTTGGTCGAGCGTCGCCTCAATAGCGCGAACGTCGCCGTCCTCGTCGGTGAGGATGTCGCGGACGACGTACCCAAGGCGACCTAGGTCGTCGTTCAGCAGCTCGGCCTGGTCACCGCCGAGTTCGAGCAGGACCACACCGCCGCGCCGAAGAAACTGCCGGCTGTCATCGAGCACGCGCCGGAGGATGTCGGTGCCGTCCGGACCGCCGTCGTACGACAGCGCCGTCTCGAACGTGAACGTGTCTCGCTGCAGGAGGGGCAGCTCGGGGGTGGGCACGTAGGGGACAACGCCCACGACCACGTCGGTGCGGCTCATCAGCTCCGCAGGCAGCGGCGCGAAGAGATCGCCCTGGTACACGTCGACGCCGTTCGCGAGCGCACACGCGACGGCGCGACCGTCGATCTCGGACGCTGTGACACGAGCGCGGGGGCGGTGAGCGCTGAGGACCGTCGCGATTGCACCGGATCCGGTGCAGAGGTCGATGGCCACCCCGTCCTCCGGCAGCCGTTCGACGGCCCGTCGAGCCAGCGGCTCGCTGAGCCAGCGGGGGACGTAGACGTTCGGATCTATGCGAACGCTGACGCCGCAGAACGTGACCTTCCCCGTGATCCATGCGAGTGGCTCGCCGGTGAGCCGGCGTCGCACCGCTGCATCAAGGATCTCGGGATCATCGCCTGCATAGTCGAGCAACTCGCGCGCCTCCTCCTCGGCAGCGATGAATCCCTCGCGTGCCAGCAATGTGCTCAGCGACCCCGGGTGGTGCCAGCTCCCCAGGTTAGTGAAGCTCGAAATGCGAGTTCTCGACGATGCCGCAGGCGATCAACAGCAGGCGTTCGGCGGGCTGGCGATCGCGATGATGCCACCGATGACCAGGAAGGCGAGAGCGATCAGCAGCAGGGCGGCGATCACCAGCTTCGTCTTCGTGTCCATGAGCCAACGCATGATGCACAAAGTCGTCGGGCATCGGCCGAGGAACATCGCCTGCGTGACGCGGCGGTGCGATTTGATCAAGCACCGCGGGGTCCATTAGCCCGACGGACCCACCTCACGGACCACGGGATCCGGAGCGCGAGGTCCGAGCATACCGCTGCGGCTCTGCCTTTGTGGGGTCTGGCGTCGTGACCGCGATCCCCGCGAGCCGGCGCCGCCTGCCGAGATCAAGATCCGTACGCTGCAGGGCAGACGCGCGACGCTTCCGCCATCACCCTGAAAACAGGGTCGGCGTCCTGCGCTTTGCTCCACCAAAGCACGCCGACCTTCTTTTTTTGGGGCGCGTATCGACGGCAGCCGAGCCCCCATTTCCACGATGGTCATCACCGCGTTCTCAGAACCGGGTGACCTCATCGCGGAGCGCTGTATGGACGTGCCAGTATTGCGAGCGCGATGGTCTGCCCCGGTTGCGGAGCCAACAGGCTCAAGCCGCTCAGCCTCCCTGTTTACCAGCGTGAGGCCGGCGACCCAATGCATCCCGAGGTGCGCTGGACCCGACCTGTCGCCAGGTGCGCCGCATGCGGACAGCGGATTTTTGCGCGCATCGCTGCCCGTTCGCGGCTTCCAATCGACATCGAATTCGACTGAGCTATCGGCACTCGCGCAACGGTGCGGGACGACGTCGACGCCCGGTCGGACGTTGAGCCGCGAGGAGCGACGCGAGCGTGCGTAATACCGTTGCTCCCCATCGTCACGGGGGCGGCGTTCCGGTGTTTCCTGCGGAGTTCCGCGCGCGCCCTCCCCGCCCGAGAAACGGCTGCGTCGGGTTCGCTATACTCGCCGGTCTCTGGGCAGGGATTTCAAGGAGGCGGAGGCTATGGAGCAGCAAATGATCACCCGCCGTAAGGCATTCGGCGTCGCGGGAGCGGCCGCGGGTGCGCTGGGTGTCACCGCCGCGCTGAGCGGGGTGCGCAGTGTCCAGGCCGCATCGGATGCCGTAGGCGATCCGGTTGCCGGGACCTGGGATCTTTCGGTCACCGCTGCTGTCAGCGGTCAGTTCACGTCGCTCGTGGTTTTCGCCCCGGGCGGCACGCTGGTGACCACCGACAGTCAGGCTCAGGGCGACGTATCGCTCGGCGTTTGGGAGCGGGACGGCGAGGGGTTCCGGGCAGTTTTCCAAAGCTTCACCTTCGACCCCACAGGGAAATTCGTTGGCACGGCAATCATTCGCCCGAAAGGCACAGTTGACGGCGACCGTACTCACGGCACCTTCACCGTCGATTTCCGGCCGGCCTCTGGGCCAACGCAGTACGGCATCGACCACGGCACCTTCATCGGCTCGCGACTCGAGCTCTGACAGGTCACCATTACCGGGCCCGGGAATTGAACCCGGACGAGGGTTTCCCCCCAGCGGTTTTTAAGACCGCCGCGTCTGCCATTTCGCCAGCCCGGCACGCGGATTCTATGGGTCGGCGTGCCTCCGGACCCGGCGCAGCATCGGCCGGCCCGCTGGTTCAGGGCCGGTCGTATACTCCTGGAGCAGATGTTCGGTCGACGACCTGACGCCACCTACCGCCGGAGTCAGAGTGCGACAGGGCTGCCCGTGCAGCCCAGCCCGGTCGCCCGAGGGCTCGCGCTCCGCATCCTCGACGCCACCGAGGACCCGGTCGAGCGCAAGCGGTTCGGACAGCTTCTGCTTGATGAGCTCGATGCTCTCGCGAGACTCCCCCATTGCGACCTGGTCGTGGCCGACCGAGCGCAGGTGCATTCCCACAATGGCCAGCGTTTGCAGAGCAAGACCTACGGCTATTACCGCTGCACCTTCAGCGAGGGCGAGGTGAAGACGGCTCGCATCCGCATCTACCACAGGACCGCGGTGCGGCAGCAGGTCATCACCACAAAGGTGTTCCTCAACACGCTGCTCCATGAGTGGGAGCACCACCACGACTTCGCCGGGCTCCGCCTCCCCCGCTCACCGCACACGGCGGGGTTCTACGCGCGTTTGCGAGCGCTCGCCAACGCGCTGGAGGTGGCGTTCGTCATGCCCCCGGAGCCTGGTGCGACCGGCAGCACGCAGACGTCAGCCGCCTGACCAGTCGTGGCACCCGCGGCTGATAACCGCGTTTACGGCGCTACCAACCCCTGACTCAGGTCGGTGAGCAGATGCGCGACACCATGACCGCCAACCTGCCCGATGAGCACCACCATGGCGATCACGCACAGCATGAACCCATAGGTCGCCACGTAATGCAACCGCTGTCGCCGACGTCGAATATCAGCCGACATCGTCACCCCCATTTGAGCCAATCCCCTTCCGGCGCCCATCGCCACGTGCCTTCAGTATTGTCGATCGCGGCAAAAGGTGCAAGCGCCACGATGACGCCGGCAGCAAGCGATACGAACATGACCGACAAGGATTTCCCTCGTCATGGCACTCTTGGCGCATCCGGCTGGGGGAAGAGCGCTCCAAGGCGACGTAGCCAAGTGGTAAGGCACGGGTCTGCAAAACCCTGATCGTGGGTTCGATTCCCACCGTCGCCTCCATGCCGGGTATCCTCACGGCGTGTCTGTGACCGAGTCGGTGCACACGCGCGCCCACATCGACCTGGCGGAGCGGGCACGCCGGGTGCTCCCGGGTGGCGCCACCCACGCATCGCGCACGTACGATCCGCGCATCTACGTGGCTCGATCGAGCGGCTCGAGGAAGTGGCTTATCGACGGTACCGAGCTGATCGATTACACGATGGGCCACGGAGCCCTGCTCCTCGGACACGCGCATCCCGTTGTGGTGCAAGCGTTGCGCGACCAGGTGTCACAGGGCACGCACTACGGTGCGGCGCACCCCCTCGAGGTCGACTGGGCCGAGCAGATTGTCGCGCTCGTCCCATCCGCAGAGAAGGTGCGTTTCACGGCGTCGGGGACCGAGGCCGCGATGCTCGCGCTGCGGGTCGCGCGGGCCGCGACCGGCCGGGACCGGATCGTCAAGCTCCAGGAACACTTTCACGGCTGGTCGGACGCCGTGACGCCCTTCCTCGACGCCTCTGGCACGACCCGAACGCCGATCGGCGTGCCCGCAGCTCTCGGAACCCTCACAACGGTTGTCCGCGCCGACGATCCAGCGGACCTCGAAGCGACCCTGGCTCGCGGCGACGTCGCCGCGGTGATCATGGAGCCTTCCGGCGCGCACTACGGTCAGCTGCCGCTTGACCCTGCATTCATCGCCGTGGCGCGCGCCGCGTGCAGCGCGAGCGGCACGGTGCTCATCTTCGACGAGGTGGTCACCGGCTTTCGCGTCGCTCCCGGCGGGATGCAATCGACGCTCGGGATCACGCCGGATATGAGCATCCTCGGCAAGGTGATGGCGGGTGGACTGCCGGGCGGCGCGGTTGCAGGGCGGGCAGATCTGCTCGAGTTGCTGGCAACGACGATCGCGCATCCCGGCACCTTCAACGCCAACCCGCTCAGCGCCGTCGCCGGCATCGCGACCTTGGGACTCGTCGCCGACGGCTTCCCGCAGCGGACTGCCGAGGCATATGCGGTCACGCTTGCCGGGGAGTGGTCCGCAGCGCTCGACTCGGCCGGCATCCCGGGAACCATCCGCCGCCTCGCGAGCATCCTCCATATATTCCTAGGAGATCCGAAGGCGCAGGCGAGGATCGCGAATGCGATGCGCGCCGAGGGTGTGGACATCCTCAACACGAGCGCCTTCTGCTCGTCGGTGCACACGCTCGTCGACCTCGAACAGTCGATCGCGGCGTTCACCCGAGCGATCGTCGTCGCGTCCACCCCCGGGTAAGCGCCGCGCGGCGGTCAGCCGCCCCTAGATGATCCCGTGGCGTTGCGCCCAGAGCGCAGCCTGCACGCGGTCCTCGACGCCGAGGCGATCGAACACCGACCCGAGGTGCGCCTTGACCGTCTTCTCGCTGATCCCGAGGCGCCAGGCGATCTGCTTGTTGCTCATCCCCCGCCCCACCAGCGTGAGCACGTCGAGCTCGCGTTGCGTCAGGTCGTCGAGCGGCCGGCGCTTGATGCGATCGCGAAGCAGCTCCTTGGCGGCCTTTGGCGACAGCGGCGTGTCGCCCTTGGCAGCGGAGCGGATCCCGTTCAGCAGCTCCTGCGGCTCGGTGTCCTTGAGCAGGAAGCCGACAGCACCGTTGTCGATCGCCTCCACCACCATGTCGTGCTCGGAGTACGACGTCAGCATGACGACCTTGGTCCCGGCGACTGCTTTGAGCATCCTGCGGAGCGCCTCGAAGCCGTTCATGCCCGGCATGGAGATATCCATGAGCACGATGTCGGGATGCTCCTCGACGGCATACGCGACGGCTTCCTCTCCGTCCGATGCGGCACCGACCACCTTGATATCCGTGGTGCCGTTCAACAGGGAGGTCAGCCCTCGTCTCACCAACGGGTGATCATCGACGATGAGCACTCGAATGGGAGTGGGGTAGGTAACGTCCACAGTCGTAGCCCAGCCTAACCGATATCTCTCACTCTGGAGAAAGAAGTCGGCGGTGGCACCGACCCAGCAGAACCGCGATACACCCGGTGCCGCGGGGAGGGGGAGCCCGCGAGGGTAAACCACTGAACTGGGT
>Ga0308309_10000118_pt1 | contig 68112 bp, 64 predicted proteins | sample HubBroMetageWFT5_FD_192491 | JGI IMG/M metagenome (GOLD analysis project Ga0308309, IMG submission 192491) | Warmed and freeze-thawed soil microbial communities from the Hubbard Brook experimental Forest, New Hampshire - Hubbard Brook CCASE Soil... | ecosystem: Environmental > Terrestrial >...
CGGTTTCTTCCAACGAACGGGGCCGCCAGCCGAGCACTTTCTGCGCCTTCGCCGAGGTGAACGCGCGCTTTTCACCGAGGCGCGGCGCCACGGCCGCCAGACTTTTGTCGAACAGCGCCGCAAGCCTGACGACCAGGTCCGGGACCCTGCGCGTCGGGACCTTGCGGGCCGCGTCGCCAAGGCGGGCCCGCAGCAGGGCCGCCAGATCAGCCATCCACGCAAAGTCGCCGGCCGCGATGAAGCGCTGGCCCGCCGCCTCCGGCGCGGTCATCGCGCGGATGTGCAGGTCGGCGACGTCGCGCACATCGACGAAGCTGAAGCCCAGTCGCGGCAGGCCGGGTACCCTGCCGGACAGCAGGCGCTGCACGGCCTGGACGGAGTCGGAAAAGTCGCGACTGAGGACCGGCCCGAGCACCACGGAGGGATTCACGGTGGCGAGCGTCGTGGCACCGCCCGAGGCATCCATCAGATCCCAGGCGGCACGCTCGGCCAAGGTCTTGGAGCGGGCGTAGGCACTTACCGTGGGATCGTCGAGATCCGTCCACACCGTTTCGTCACTGACGCTCTCGCGTGAGGCGGCCCGCGGGCTGGCCGCCGCCACGGATGAGGTCAGGACCACGCGCTTCACACCGGCTTCAAGGGCGGCACCCACGGCTCGTCGGGCGCCGTCGCGGGCGGGAACGATGAGCTCGTCGGGGTTCCTCGGCTCGGCCACGGCAACCGGCGAGGCGACATGGAGAAGGTAGTCGCAGCCGCGCGCGGCCGCGTCCCAACCGGCGTCCGTCGTGAGTTCGGCGGCGTGGAAACTCAGGCGATCCTGCGGATCCACCACCTTGCCGATCGCGGCGCGGACGGCGCTCTCGCGACCGAGACTTCGCACGGTCGTGCGCACGATATAGCCTTGCTGCAACAGCCCGATCACGCACCAGCTGCCGATGAAGCCCGATCCGCCGGTCACCAGCACCGTTCCCTGTCCGCTCATGACTGCTTCTCCAGATCCCTGTGGCGGGTCGAAACCCTGGAACGTCGAGAAAGCCCAAAAGACTACTGCGTCGCCGGCACACCGTCATCGCGTGCCGGGAAGCCATGCGCGATTCAAGGGCCCAGGATTGAATGCTACGCTCGCCCAAAAGCCGGGGGAAACATGCTGCTCGGCCGCCTCGACGCCGTGCTCAGCCCCGACCCGCTGCACGCGCTGGCCATGATGGGCCATGGCGATCGCCTCGCGCTGGTGGACGCCAACTATCCTGCCACGCGCGCCCTGCAGGCCGTGCTGAGGCGCGCGTGGTCGTTCGCGACGCGGACGGTTGCCGTTTCCGCGGCGAAGCCCCCGGTCGTCAGGCGACCGACGGCCTGATGTTCTGGTTCACCCGGAACAGATTGGTCGGATCGTACTTGTTCTTCACCAGGGCGAGGCGCGGGTAGTTGTCGCCATAGGTCGCCTGGAGCCTGGCATCGCCCTCGTCATCCATCATGAAGTTCGGGTAGGCGCCGCCCAGATCGAACGGATGCACCGCCTCCCAGTAGGCCTTGGTCCAGCGGGTGATCGGCCCGGCGTTCTGGGGATTCGGGTCGATGCCGGCGATGACCATCGACCAGGTCGCGTTGCGGCAATTCCATGCGGTCTCGCCGCTGGCGACGCGATGGACGGCGCCGTCGATCGGATAGAGATGCATCAGCGACAGTTCGCTTGGCGTCTTCGCCGCCTGCTCGAGATGGGCGTCGATCGCGGAGTCGGGCAGCGTCTTGACGAAGTCGCCGCGCCAATACCACTGCATGTCCTTGGGGTAGAGCCCGTCGAACATGCTCTGCACCGCCGGATAGGGCATCGTTGCCATCCAGTTGAACCAGGGAGCCGGCAGCGAGTCGAGGAGCGGCGCCAGCGCCGCCTTGGCCTTGTCCTCCGGTCCGTTGTAGCAGCACATCAGCAGGCAGATGCGCTTGCCCCACAGCTCCTGGGGGAACGGCGCGCTGGAGAGGACCGTCTTCAGCCCCAGGAAGATCCCGAGGTCCTCGGGGGCGGCCGGCAGGAACTCGCGATAGCGCTGCATGATGGTGCGCGCGTGCTTCTGATCCCAGGCGATCGGTCCGGCGAACACCGTGCTGACCGGATGGAGGGCGAACTTGAAACTGGTGACGACGCCGAAATTGCCGCCGCCGCCGCGCAGCGCCCAGAACAGATCGGCGTTCTGGTCCTTGCTCGCCGTGACGAAGCGGCCGTCGGCGAGCACGACATCGGCCTCGAGCAGATTGTCGATGGTCAGGCCATATTTGCGCGACAGATAGCCGTGGCCGCCGCTCAGCGTCAGGCCGGCGATGCCGGTGGTCGAGATGATGCCGGCCGGCATCGCCAGCCCGAACGGATGGGTGGCATGGTCGACGTCGCCCTGGGTGCAGCCCGCGGCAACCCGGACGGTCCGGGCCAACGGATCGACGCGCACGCCGCGCATCGTCGACAGGTCGACCACCAGGCCGTCGTCGACACTGGCAAGCCCCGGTCCGTTGTGTCCGCCGCCGCGAATCGCGATCCGCAGATCGTTGTCGCGGCCGAAATCCACCGCCGTGATCACGTCGGCAGCATCGACGCAGCGGGCGATCAGCGACGGTCGCTTGTCGATCATGCCGTTGTAGAGCTTGCGGGCGTCGTCATAGTCGGGATCGGTGCGTTCGATCAGGGTTCCGCGCAGGTTGGCTCGCAATTTGGCGCTGAGGTCGTCGCTCATGATGTGCTCCTGGTCGTAGGGGTGAAGCGGGTCTTGGCGGTGTCAAGTGCGTGACCTGGCGCAAACTGCCGAAGTGCAGCGTCTTCCGCATCACCCGATCGATGGAGGTCCGCGCCCGGGCGTGTTAGGGTCGCGATAGACGGGTCGGGCCACAACCGGAGCTGTCGTCATGCGCGAAGCAGAGGAGCTCTCGCGGGTCATCGGCGAGGTATACGATGCATCGCTCGATCCGGCGCTGTGGCCCCACGCCATCGAGAGCATCTGCGGCTATGTCGGCGCCGCTTCGGCGAGCCTGCACTCGCAGGACTCGGTCACGCGGGCGACGGATGCGCTGTTCTGGTGGGGTCGCGCTTCGACCGCCCCTCATTACTTCAAGATCTATCTGGAAAAGTACGGCAAGCTAAACCCGATCTTTCCCGGCGTTGTGTTCTTCGACCTGGAACTGCCGGTCGCCGTTCCCGACGTGATCTCGTGCGAGGAATTCGTCCGGACGCGCTTCTTCCAGGAGTGGCTCGCGCCGCAAAGCCTGATGGACGGCCTGTTCTCGAACCTGGAAAAGGGCACAACCAGCTGCGCGCTGTTCACCGCGATGCGCCACGCCGCGCAGGGACCCGTCGACGACCGCATGCGCCGGCGGTTCGAGCTCATCACGCCACATGTTCGTCGCGCCATGCTGATCGGCCAGGTGATCGATCTCCATCGCGTCGAGGCGGCGGCGCTGGCCGACAGTCTCGACGAACTTGCGTCGGGCGTGTTCATCGTCGACTCGAACGGGCGCATCATCCACGCCAATGCGAGCGCGCATCGCCTGATCGCCGAGGCCAGTCTGCTGCGGGCCCCGAACGGTCGCATTGCGGCACTCGATCTGCAAAGCCGGACTCTGCTCGACGTGTTCAGCGCGGCCAAGGCGGGCGACGCGGCCGTCGGCAAGAAGGGCATCGCCCTGCCGCTCACGGCGCGCACCGGCGAGCGCTATGTTGCGCATGTCCTGCCCTTGACCTCGGGGGCGCGCCGCAAGGCGGGCGTCTCCTATGCGGCAACGGCGGCGATGTTCATCCGCAAGGCGGCGCTCGATCTGCCCTCGCCGCCGGAGGCGCTCGCCAGCCAGTTCAAGCTGACGCCGGCCGAGGTGCGGGTGCTGTTCGCCATCGTGGAGATCGGCGGCGTGCCGGAAGTCGCCCCGGTGCTGGGCATTGCCGACCAGACCGTCAAGAGCCATCTCCATCATATCTACGAGAAGACGGAGACGAAGCGGCAAGCCGACCTGGTGAAGCTGGTTGCGAGCTATTCAGCGCGGCCTTAGGACGAGGTCTGGAACACTTACGGCCAAAAAATCGGAGTGGTGGACGCCCACTATCCTGCCACGCGCGAGAGCGGTTCTTGAGGGATCTCGGAGGGGCGAAGGCGCCCCGGCATGCCTCATGCAGCCGGTACAGTCAGACCTCGCCAGCGATAGCCGTGGGCGATGGAGTTCTGGATTTCTGCGAAGGTCGGGTCAAGTTTGCAGAACTTTTGGCGGATGCGCTTGATAGATGATCGAACGTTTGTCCGATATCCTTCAGTCCCTTGCCCGGCAACGAAGCCTTCGTAGTATTGAAGGTCGTAGATCGCGCGGTAGGCCTGGTATCGACCGACGTTCGACGCCAGAAGCTGGACAATGTCGTATTCACCGACGGTGAGGCCAACATCGCTCTCTTTCCAACAGGCGCGGTAGGTGGTTGGGCTGAGAACGAGCGCGCCGCGGACGATGGGCTTGTCGGCCTCGGAATTGGCGGCAGGCTTGCCAGAATTGGCCACGAGTCTGAGACGCCTGGCGAGAATCTCCACGCCGCGTGTCTTGTCGATGAAGTCGAGCGCACCGCGTTCGAAGGCGAGTTTTTCGTTCGCCGGCTGGGGATGGCTCGTCAGGAACACCACCGGCAAGTTCACGCCGCGCTCGCGCAGTTGAGGCAGCAGGTCGATGCCCGAAATATTCGGAAGCCTCCAGTCGAGGATGATGACATCTGCCTCGGCGGCAGTATCGAGCGAGCCGAGCAACGATGCGCCATCGGCAAAGCTGCAGACGGCAAATCCATGCCACGACAGTTCGCTACCGACAATCTCGCGGTAGTCCTCGTCGTCTTCGACGAGAAGTACCCGGATGGGATTCGTTTTGCTCTCTTGGTTCGTCGGATTCACTGGTGCGAAAATTGGGGAAGCCTCGGCCCATGAGGGCGCGACAGGAGGGGGCGGCTCAAGAAGACCCTGTTCCCATGCCTTGTATCACAAAGCACCCAGCATTCCCATATCTGGTAGAAGAACGGCGAACCTTCCTGACCGCCCCTCGGGCCACCTTCCGCGAACCATCAGCCAGCGCCGTCAGGAAAGCCGCAGACGGCGCAAGACGGCCGGCTGACAGGATTGCGCTCGCGTTATCCGGTGTTCCGTCCGGCATAGTCACTGCCGGGGAACAGATGCAATGCCTGCTTATGCAGCCAAAGTGCCGCCTCGGCCGTCCAACTCTCAATCAGGTCGGAGTGATGCGGACGAGCGGTCAGGATGGAATGGTCAGCCCACTTGCAGTAGTGCCGATCGCAGATCCAGACCCTTATTCCGCCATCGAAGGTTTGCAGCCCAGCATAGACGCCGCTGGCGTACAGATGGTTCACGACCCAATCAATATCGTTGTAGTGGCGTTCCGACTGGTCGGCCATGTATCCGTCCCCTTCCCACGCGCACGTAATGCCGAGGCAGAAACGAAAGTTGCGCAGCGTTGAAGCGTACTCCTCTTTCTTGGCGCCTGTGTCCCCTATGCCACAGTCGATGCTTCGCCGGCGGGCAGGATCTGGGCGCGCTCATCCAGCGGACCTGCGGGAAGCCATTCGCGATTCAAGGCCTCAGGATGGAATGCTACGCTCGCCCCAAAAGCCGGAGGAGACATGCTGCTCGGCCTCGACCCCGTGCTCAGCCCCGACCTCTTGCACGCGCTGGCCGCGATGGGCCATGGCGATCGCCTCGTGCTGGTCGACGCCAACTATCCGGCCACGCGCGGACGCCGCCTGATCCCGCTGCCCGGTATCGACATGCCACGCGCCCTGCAGGCCGTGCTGTCGGTGTTGCCGATCGACACCTTCATCCCCGAGCCGTGCGCCGTCATGCAGGTCGTGGGCGAGCCGGACGCATTGCCGCCGGTCCAGGCCGACATGAATGCGCTGCTGGTCAAGCACGGCGCCCAGCCGGCCGCGCGCCTCGAGCGCCATGCCTTCTATGTGGCGGCGGAGACCGCCTACGCCATCGTGCAGACCGGCGAGCGCCGCTTCTACGGCAATATCCTGCTCACCAAGGGCGTTGTGGCGGCCTGACTACTTCGACAGGCGCCGCGCGATCTCGGCCTGGGCCTGGTCGCGGGCACTGCGGACAAGGCCAGCCCGCTCCTGCGGCCAGCCCGAGTCGCCGACCGTAAGGCAGAGATCCCAGGCCGCTACCGCCTCCACCAGGCGCGCCGTCCCGGTCTCGCGCTCGCCAAGCGCCGACAGCACGACGCCAAGGCTCATCTGCGTCTGCGCCCACTGCAGCGGCACGCGCTCGCGCGTCCACTCCAGCAACGCCAGCCGGAACGACGACACCGCCTCCTCGAGACGCGCCATCGTTGCCTCGCGTTCGCCGAGCCGCGCCAGCGCGTTGCCCAGGTTCATCTGCGCCTCCGCCCACTGCAGCGGCACGCGCTCGCGCGTCAGCTCCTGCAGCGCCAGCCGGAAGGCCGACACCGCCTCCTCGAGATGCGCCGTCCCCGTTTCGCGCGCGCCCAGCGTCGACAGCGCGTTGCCCAAGTACATCTGCGTCTGCGCCCACTGGAGCGGCATGCCCTCGCGCGGGATCACCTGCAGGGCCAGCCGGAATGCCGACACCGCCTGCTCAAGACGCCGCGGTCCCGTCTCGCGCTCGCCGAGCACCATGAGCGCCGTGCCGAGGCCCCACTGCGTCCGCGCCCACGCGAACGGCGTCCGCTCGCGCGTCAGCTCCTGCTGCGCCAGCCCGAAGGCCGCCACCGCCTCCTCGAGACGTGCCGTCGCCGGCTCGCGCTCGGCAAGCGCCAGGAGCGCTGCACCGAGGTTCATCTGGAGCTGTGCCCAGTCGAGCGGCGCCCGCGCATGCGTCATCTCCTCGAGCGCCAGCCGGAAGTCCGCCACCGCCGCCTCGAGATGCGCCGTCCCCGCTGCGCGCGCGCCCAGCAGCATGAACGCCGTGGCGAGGCCGCCTTGCGCGCGCGCCCAGTCGAACGGCATCCGCTCGCGCGGCATCTCCTGAAGCGCCAGCCGGTAGGCCAACACCGCCTCGTCCAGACGATCCGTCCCCGACTCGCGCTCGCCCAGCATCACGAGCACGCTCGCCAGGTTCACTTGCGTGCTCGCCCAGTCCAGCGGCGCCCGCTCGCGGGTTCTTTCCTGCAGCGCCAGCCGGTAGGCCACCGCCGACTCCTCGAGACGTCCCGTCCCCGACCCGCGTTCGCCCAGCGCCGCCAGCACGACACCGAGGTTGGTCTGGGTGGCCGCCCAGTCGCGCGGCATCCGTTCGCGGGCCGTCTCCTGCAGCACCAGACGGTAGGCCACCACCGCCTCCTCCAGGCGATCCGTCCCCGACTCGCGCTCGCCCAGGAAATAGAACGCGTTGGCGAGATTGAGCTGCGTGCGCGCCCAGGGCAGCGGCGCCTGCGTGCGGGTCTGCCCTTCCAGCGCCGCCTGAAAGGCGGCGATTGCGTTGACCAGTGCCGGATCGTCGCCGAAGCCGCGGCCCTGGTCGGTCCATCGGAGGCCCGCGGATTCCCAATCGGCCGCGCGCCCCGCGCGATCCTCCGCCGGCAGCAGCCGGGCCGCCTGTTCATGAAGGCGAGCCGCCGCGGCGAAGCGCAGGCGTGCCGTCTCGACCCTGGCCTCTGCCCGCACCAGGTCCGCCTCTTCGCGCGCCTGATCGGCCGGTATCCCGGCCACGCCTTTCGCCCGCACCAGATGGCGCGCCTCCTCCAGCTCGGCCCGCGCCCGGTCGTGATCGGGGGCGCCCTGCAGGGCGGCGACGGCGGCGTCGCGCAACGCCTGCACCTCCGGGTCGGCCAGCGGCAAGGCGCGGATCTCCGGCACCAGTCGCTCATGCTCCCGCGCGATCCGGGCAAAGCGATCGGCAAGCTTCGCCTCGTCGATCGGCTGCTCGTGCAGGATTTCGAGGAACCGGGCGACGGCCTCGACCGGGAAACGGCTGTCGCGGGGGACGATCGCGCGCAGCCGGACAAGCAACACCATGCGATCTCCGGCAGAGGGCGATGCGGCCAGCTTCACCAGCCCCGCGACCTGCTCGGGCGGCAGGCCGCAGAGGACGGCCCCAGAACCGTTGTCCACGCTGCCGTTGTCCATGCTGCCGTTGTCCACGCTGCTCCCGGCAGCGAACGAACAGCTGGCCTCCACGCGGTCGCCGAGCAGCTGCGGAAGGGCCGGGGAGGCCGCAACCGTATTCGCAATCAGCAGGACGAGAAGCGCGCGTCGCAGGCTCATGCCTCACTCCGCTCACTCTTCACTACTCTGGGGCGGGCGACGCCGATCTTGCGGTCGAAGACACCGCCCGCTCTGTGATTATTCGGTGATGCTTCACCGAAAACCGCCGTCAGGCAATTCGGTTAGCTCTATTTGCGGTATCTTTTTTCCGCTCGAAGCCCATGCATATCGTGTGTCCGACAAGACGAAGGGTGATGCTAGCTTTGGCCGGAGGCGCCCAGGCGCAGGCTCGACCGTGACCTTCAGCTCGATGGCTGCCGGCGCGTTCGGTCACGGGAGACAACCAGGAGCGGATGCCACGCCGGTTGAAACATCGGCAGCGGGACTCAAACAGCTGCCAACTCGTCGGCTGGTGGATGCGAGGGCGGAGCTATGAAAGAGGCAGGGAAGTCGCAGCGGCTTTTTCCGTTCTTCGCTCTTGCATTGGCGATGTCCCTTGGCTGGGCCGGATGGTCCACGCCGTCGTTCGGTCAAGCCAGCGAAACCCAGCCTGTCACCAGCCCCGTCATATCGCCGCCGCCGCCGGGCGATGTCATCCCCGACAACGTACCCGCCGACACCGAATTGGGCATCCCCTGGGGATCGTTCCGCCTCTATCCGACCCTGGATGTGCGCGTCGGTTACGACACCAACGTCTTTGCCTCGTCGGCAGGACAGCAAACCGGCTCCGCCTATGAAGCGATCCGTCCGTCGCTGGATGTCCGGTCGGACTGGAACAATCACATGCTCAATTTCGGCGGCTATGGCGCCTTTGGTTTCTTCAACAACGCCACGCCCCAGAACTATCAGAACTTCGGCGTCAACACGGACGGCAGGCTCGACATCTACCGGGACTGGTATCTCACGGCAAACGCGGCTTTCACTGGCACAACCGAATTACTCGGCACGCCCGATGTGGCCCAGACCCTGTCGCCATCGGTCGTCTATGCGGTCCCCATCAACCTGGGGATGTTTCAGCGTTTCAGCCGGCTCTTCTACCAGGTCAATGCCGGCTACACGGCCTTGCGCTATTCGGATTTCAGCCAGCTCAATAGCAACGCACTTCCCGCGGGCAGCCGGGATCGCAACCAGTTCACCGAGTCATTGCGGGCGGGCTACGAACTTCGCGAAGGCTTCGATGTCTGGCTGCAGGGCGGGCTCAATCAGCGCAGCTACCTGCAGCAAATAAACATCGCCGGCCAACAACGCGATTCCAACGGCTGGTCGGCCGTGGCCGGGTCGACGCTCGAGCTGAGCGGCGTCAGCAAGCTCGAGGGGTTCGTGGGCTATACGCAGCAGAACTATTTCAATCCGGGCATCATCAGCGCCGCCGTCACGTTTGGCCTGAGCGGCACCTGGAACGGCTTTCAGCCCCTGGTGGTACGGCCTTTCGTCATTCGATCAATCAATGAGACAGTGTTCACCAACTATCAGGACTATGTGTCGACGACGATCGGCGCCGAGTTCACCTACACACTCCACAGCGACTGGCAGCTGAATGCCGGCGCCACGTTCAGCCTCCTGGACTACACGCCCATCCCCGGGACAAACGCCGGCGCCTTCCCGCATACGGACGATTTCTACCGCGTATCGCTTGGGGCCCTGTATTCCATCCGGCCCGAGTTTCAAGTCGGCCCGCTCTACGAATTCTCAGCCGGCAATGGCCCGGATCCGAACACCAGTCCAAACTTCACCCGTCATGTCATCATGCTGCGGTTCGTCGCCAAGCGGTAGAAGCCGCGCCTCGACGAGCGGCTCGGCTGCCTCTTGTTGCGCCCCCTTGTTGCACGCCGGTGGCGATCGTCGAATACTGGCCGTGCCACGACCCCAAAGGGAGCGCGACAAGAGCGACCATGACTGCCGTACCCTCGCGCAATATCAAGTTCGTCAGCCATTCGGACCTCGCCGGCCGCGGCGACGGCGTGCAAATCATGGTGCATCGCGGCCATGCCTATATCGGCCACGGGTTCAGCAACGGCATCACGACGGTCGACGTGCGCGATGCCCGGAACCCCAAGGTGGTGGACTTCATCGCCTGCCCTCCGGGCACGCGCGCCTTCCACCTGCAGACGCACGACGACCTGCTCCTGGCGGTGAACGCGCCCAGCGTGTGGACCATGCAGGAATTCCAGAACGACAAGGCCTATTTCGCCGGCTCGCCGGCCGACCGGCTGAAGGACCAGAGCCGGTTCACCGCGGGCATCCGGGTCTACGACATCTCGAGGCCCGGGAAACCCAACGAGATCGGCTTCATGCCGGTCGATGGGCTGGGGCCGCATCGCCTCTGGTACACCGGCGGGCGTTATGCCTACGCCTCCATCCACTTTGCCGATTTCACCGACCACATCTTTGCGGTCATCGACCTATCGGACCCAACCAAGCCCCAGGTCGTGGGCCGCTGGTGGCTGCCCGGCATGTGGCGCGCCGGCGGCGAGACGCCGACCTGGCGCACCGGCAAGCGCTACGCCCTGCATCACGGCCTTTTGGCCGGCACGCTCGTCTATGCCGCCTGGCGCGACGGCGGGCTGACCGTGCTCGATGTCGCCGATCCGACCCGACCCAAGCTCGTCGTGCATCGCAATACCGACCCGCCGTTCGGCGGCGGCACCCACTCGCCCCTGCCGCTGGCCGACCGCAACCTCCTCGTCCTGGCCGACGAGCCGACGTCGGCCAACTGCGTCGACGGGCGGCGTTACATCTGGATGTTCGACATTCGCGAGCCCGCCAACCCCGTCAGCATCGCGACGTTTCCCGAGCCCGCGGAGGCGGACTATTGCGCCAAGGGCGGCAGCTTCGGGCCGCACAATCTGCACGAAAACCGGCCGGGCGCCTTCCAGAGCTCGCGCCTGATCTTCGCCACCTACTACAATGCCGGCGTGCGCGCCTACGACATCGAAAACCCGTTTCAGCCGCGCGAGGTGGGGTTCTACGTGCCGCCGGATCCGGCGCGCATGATGGACCCGCGCGCGAACCGGCCGCAGGTGATCCAATCCTGCGACTGCTATGTCGATCGCAACGGGCTCATGTATCTGACGGACCCCAACGCCGGGCTCAATATTCTCCAGTTCGAGGGTGAACTCGCTCGATAGACCGGGCCTGGGCGCGACTATTTTTTTGTCGTCGGGCGCTGATCCTGGAAGGCAAGCAGACGAATGGCGACTCCCAGCAGCAACACGGCGATCGGAATGCCGATGATCACCGCCACCACGACAACCAGCGGGACTATCTCGTAGCCGCCTGCTTCCGCGACCGGCCCATCGCAGTGCCAGCCGATGTTTGCGGCCTCTCCGAGATGGAGCGAGCCGCAAGAGGGAACGTCGTAATACCAGCTCCAGAATCCGACCCAGCACGCGCTCAAGGCAAACCAGGCCTTGATCATCTTGCGACCGATCGTTCGATTTGCATTGCCGTCTCCTGGCGGGCGAATCCGCTGATCGCAGCCCGAGAGCACGCCCGTCACCAGGGGCAAGGGGTGACGGGCGTGAGGGAGAAGAGCGTGCGGGAGGCGCGCTCCTGGAGAGATACGAACGCCTTGGCGCAAACGTCCCTCGACGCGAAAAAAAGCGACACTCGCAGGCACTCCGCGATTGCACGCGCGATGAAGTGGCGAGTGATTCGACGAGTGCGCCCTACGATTTCCTAAAACTCTTCACGACATGGCTGATCATGTCGTCGACGCGCGAAAGGAAGGTTTTAAGCAGCGGCGAGTTGTTGGCCTTGTGGTAGCCCAGGACCAGGTCGATCGACGGCGCCTCGCCGGCAAGCGGACGGGCGATGACCGACCGGGTCAGGAAGTTTCGAGCAAAATCGGGCAACAACGCCACGCCCCGCGTCGACGCAACGAGCGACATCGCCATGGAGAGATATTCGACCTTGTGCGTCGGCTTGAGGTCGATGCCCGACCGCCGGATATAATCCTCGATGATCGAGCGCAGGACCGGAGCCTGGTCCGCCATGCCGATGAAGGTCTCGCCCGCAAGATCCGACAGGCTGATCGCCCGGCGTGACGCAAGGCGATGATCGCTCGGCAGGACGACGATCAGCGGCTCACTGACCAGGACCTTGTAGACGAGATCGGGGTACTGCTCCTCGGGTCGCAGGAAGGCCGCGTCGAGCTTGCCGGTCGCAAGACCCTCGGCAAGCTGCGGCGAATGCTTGCTCGAGATGGTGACCTCGATCCTGGGCAATTCCTCGCGCAGGACGTGCATCACGCCGGGCAGCCACTCCGGCTCGCAGCCACTCAGGAACCCCAAGGCCAACGTCCGTTCCTCGGGGTGAGCCGCGCGTCGCGCGGCTGATGCTGCCGCCTCGACCTGGGCCAGCGCCAGCCGGGCGTGGTCGAGGAACACCTTGCCCGCCGCGGTCAGCTCGATGCCGCTGGCGCTGCGGGTCATGAGCCTGGCGCCGACCTCGGTCTCCAGTTCGCGCAGCTGACGGCTGAGCGAGGGCTGCGCCGTGCGCAACCGTCGCTTGGCAGCGACCGTGATGCTCTTCTCCTCGGCCACGGCAACGAAATAACGGAGAAGCCTCAGCTCCATGCCTGCCCATGCCTGCGAAGTATGGGGCTCAACCTACAAAGTCTTTCCGGCAGGCGCCAGCGGCGCCCATGTAGCCGCCGTCAGCCGCTGCCCTCGGCCGGCGGCCATACCTGGAAGGACTGGATCATGAGCACTCCTGTTGTCTTGATCACAGGCGGCCTCAGCGGCATCGGGCGCGCCGCCGCCGTCGCCTTTGCCAAGAAGGGCGCCAAGGTGGTCGTTTCCGGCCGGCGTGACGAGGCGGGCCAGGCGCTCACGAAGGAGCTGCGCGCCTTCGGTGCGGAGGCCGAATTCATCAACGCCGACGTCCGCAAGGAAGATGACGTCCGCGCCCTGGTCGACAAGACCGTCGCCCGGTTTGGCCGCCTCGATGTCGCGGTCAACAATGCCGGCACCGAGGGCAAGCCCGGCCCGGTGACCGAACAGACGGCCGAAACCTACGCCGCGACCTTCGACACGAATGTTCTCGGCGTGATCCTCAGCCTGAAGCACGAAGTGCGCGTCATGCAGGGACAGGGCAGCGGCAGTATCATCAACATCTCCTCGACCTACGGGCACGAGGGCGCGGCGGGCGCCTCCCTCTATGCCGGCAGCAAGCATGCCGTCGAAGGCATCACCAGGTCGGTCGCGCGCGAGATCGCCAAATCGGGAATCCGGGTGAACGGCGTGGCCCCCGGTCCGACGGACACCGGCATGTTGACCCGCTTTACGCGCACGCCGGAGAACAAGGCGGCCCTGGCGACGACCGTTCCGATGGGTCGCCTCGGCCTCTCGGAGGAGCTTGCCAACGCGATCGTCTTCATCGCGTCGGACGAGGCTTCCTTCATCACCGGTCATGTCCTCCACGTCGACGGCGGCAAGACCGCCGGCTGAATCTTCGAAAGGAGTGGGACCCCATGAGCGCGACCGAAGCGAAACGGACGAACCACGGCGCGATCGAAGAGCTCGACGTCATCTTGGTCGGCGCGGGATTCGCCGGCCTCTATCTCCTCGACCGTCTGCGCAGCATGGGCATGGAAGTTAAAGTGTTCGAGGCCGGGGCCGGCCTTGGCGGCGTCTGGTACTGGAATTGCTATCCCGGGGCCCGCGTCGATTCTCCCGGCCCGATCTACCAGTATTCGCGCGACGACGTGTGGCGGGCATGGCAGTTCAGCGAGCTCTATCCGTCATGGCAGGAACTCCGCGACTATTTTCGCTACGTCGACGAAAAACTCGGCCTCAGCCGCGACATTCGCTTCAACAGGCGCGTGAACCAGGCGCAGTTCAACCCGGCGCATAATCGCTGGACTGTCCGTTCAAGCGATGGCTCCGTCGCGCGCGCCCGCTATCTCGTGTTCTGCACCGGCCTCAGTGCGAAGCCCTACATACCGGACCTGCCGGGCCTGAACGATTTCGCCGGGGAGCGCCATCACACCGCGCTGTGGCCACAGCACGGCCTCGACCTTGCCGGCAAGCGGGTCGGGGTCATCGGCACGGGGGCGAGCGGCGTGCAGATGGCCCAGGAAGCCGCCGGCGTGGCGGCTCACCTCACGGTCTTCCAGCGAACGCCCAATCTCGCGTTACCGATGCGGCAGAAGAAGCTCGACGCGGACGCCATTCGCCGCATGAAGGAAAAGTATCCGGAGATGTTCGACAGGCGCACCAAGACTTTCGCCGGGTTCGACTACGATGTCCTGGCGAAGTCTGCGCTCGAAGTGTCCAACGACGAGCGGCAAGCGACCTTCGAACGCCTGTGGGAGATCGGTGGCTTTGCCCCCTGGATCGGCTCGTTCAACGACATTCTTCTGAATAAAGAAGCCAACCGGGCCGCCTACAAATTCTGGCGCGACAAGACACGGGCCCGGATCAACGATCCTGCCATTGCCGAGATCCTGGCACCTGCGGAGCCGATTCATCCCTTCGGCGTCAAGCGGCCGTCCCTCGAACAGCATTTTTACGAAATCTTCAATCAGCCCAACGTAAGCCTCGTCGACCTCCGCACCAACCCCATCGAAAGAGTGACGCGCGGCGGAATCAAGACGACGGCTGGCGAGCATGACCTGGACATTCTTGTCCTGGCCACCGGCTTCGACGCCGTGACGGGCGGGCTGACCAGCATCGACATCCGCGGCACCAAGGGCGAGACGCTGAAGGAGAAGTGGGCGAACGGCGTTCGCGCCCAACTCGGAATGGCAGCGGCGGGCTTTCCGAATCTCCTGTTCGTTTACGGCCCGCAAAGCCCGAACGGTTTCTGCAACGGGCCGACCTGCGCCGAGGTCCAGGGAGACTGGATCGTTCGACTGCTGGATCACCTTCGCCAACGCAACTACACGCGGGTCGAGGCAACGGTCGCCGCCGAGGAAGCATGGCGGGCGCAAGTGCTCGCGCTGGCGGATGCCACGCTCTTCCCGCGCGCCGACTCCTGGTATGTCGGCGCGAACATTCCCGGCAAGCCGCGCGAGATGCTGTCCTTCACCGGTGGCCTGCCGGCCTACCTGGAAAAATGCCGGGAAAGCGCCGAGCGGGGATACGAGGGATTCGCGCTCAGTTGAGTTTGGGCTTTCCAAGGAGACGTTCGATGAGCAACCGATCGAGCGGCGAGCAGAGCAAAACCGTGGTGGATGCCTACTACCAGGCCGGCGTGGCAGGCCGCCTCAGGGAGTTCGCCCGGTATCTGCATCCCGATTTCACCACGACCGCGCCAAGCTATCTCCCGTGGGGCGGTTTCCATCCGGGCGCAGCGTTCTTTCGCGACGAGGTGCTGCCCAACCTGCCCGACGTCCTCGACTTCCGACGGTTCAGCTACGACGTCTTCTTTGCCGAGAACGAGCGCGTGGTGGCGCTGGTGAATTTCGGACTCACCGGCAGCAACGCCATGATCAAGATCTCCGAGCACTGGACGGTCAGGAACGGCAAGGCAACCTCGATCTGGGTCGCCTACTTCGAGCCGCAGGCGCTGCTCGACAAGCTCGGTATCGCGCACGGCCTCAAGCGCTGAGGGAACGACGGTGAAGGACAGGCGGCGGCCGGCACTTGGCCCACCGACACTGGGGCAACAGGCGAGCTTCTGGGTTTCGGCCGGCGTGGTCACCCACATCTTCTGGACCAGCGCCGCGCCCGCCATGACCTACCGGCTTTATGCCGAGCAATGGCACCTCACCCCCACGGTGACGACGGGCATATTCGCCGTCTACCCGATCGTCGTCGTCGCCGTCCTGGTCCGCTTCGGAGACCTCTCCGACCACATCGGCCGACGGTTGGTGATGTTGCTGGGGCTCGGCGCATCCCTCATCGGCACACTGCTGTTCGCCGCAGCACCCAACGTGCTGTGGCTGTTCGCGGGCCGCGCCTTGACCGGCATCGGCGTCGGCCTGACCGCCGGCACTGCGACGGCGGCGCTGGTCGACTTCAGCACAGAGGGAGAGTCGACGCGGGCCGCGTCCGTCACCACCGCCGCCCAGGCCTTCGGCTTCACAGGGGCTCTGCTGCTGGGCGGTGCGCTGACGCAATACGCGCCATGGCCGACGCATCTGGGCTTCTGGCTCCTGTTCGCCCTGATCGCCCTGCTGTTCGTCGCGACCTGGTTCCTGCCGCGCCGCCGACGAGGATGTCCAGTCGGTGCGCCGGCGTCCCGCCGCTGGCAACCGAAGTCCCCGTCCATACCGGCCGGCTTGGCGTGGACCTTCGCGCTCTCAGCGAGCGCGGTGACGACAGCCTATACGCATGGCGTGCTGATCCTGTCGCTGGGCGGGCAGGTTGGCCACGATCTCGTCGGCTCATCCAACGCGCTGGTGAACGGCGCCGCGCTTTCGCTTTTTGCGATCACGTCGGGCGTGGTCGGGATTTCGGCAAGAGGGCTTCGTCCGCGGCCGGCAATGCTTTGGGGAGCGATCGCCTCCGTTGCCAGCATGGGCCTGCTCGCCCTTTCGGTCGCCCGGCAGGAACTGTCGATCTTCCTGGCCTCGACGGCGATCGCCGGGATCGGCTACAGCCTGCTTGTCCTGGGCGGCCTGGCGCTCATCGGCGGCGCGGTTCCGGCACGGCACCGTGGCGGCGTGCTCTCCGCCCTCTATCTGTTCGCCTACCTGTCGATGGGCATCGTGGCACTCGGCCTGGGCGTCGTAGCGACCGAGCGAGGGCTCGGCCTGGCGGTGGATCTGGGCGCCGCCGCGATCACCCTGCTCAGCCTCGGCACGATCGGCCTCCTCGCCCTTCAGCAGATGCACGACCGGAATGTGCCCGCCGCGCCCCTCGCAGGCGAAGGCTGCGGCCAGTCAGCTTGAGCATCCATCAGACTCGAGGAGCAACTCATGAAGCTTTACCATTCGACAGCGTCGCCCAATTCCCGCCGCGTGCGCATGTTCATGGCGGAGAAAGGGATATCGATTCCGCTCCTGCCGGTGAATTTGGCCGAGAAGGAACAGTTCTCCGACGGGTTCAAGGCGATCAATCCGCGCCAGCAGGTGCCCGTCCTTGTCCTCGACGACGGCACGGCGATCGCGGAAGTCCCGGCGATCTGGCGCTTTCTCGAGGAGAGCCATCCCGAGCATCCGCTGCTCGGCAGCGACGCGACCGGCAAGGCACTCGTGGCCATGTGGGAACGCCGGGTCGAGCTCGACGGCTTCGCCCCGACCATGGAAGGCGTGCGCAATGCGGTGCCGGGTCTAAAAGGCCGCGCGCTCTCGGGTCCGCACGACTATGAGCAAATTCCCGGGCTGGTCGAACGCAGCAAGCGCCGCGTGGCGAATTTTTATGCCGACTTCGACAACCGACTCGCGGATGTGCCTTTCGTGGCCGGAGCCGACTTCTCGGCTGCCGACATCACCGGCGTGGTGACCGTCGATTTTGCGACGGCGGCGTTGAAGATGCCGATCCCCGAAGACTCGCGCGCCCTGCGTCGCTGGTACGAGACGGTGGCAGCGCGGCCCAGCGCCAGGGCGTAAAAGGTCTGTCGATCCGTCGGGCCGCCGGCCCGCCAGCTGCCTCTTGTTGCGCCCGCTTTGCGTTCGTCGAATACTAGCCGTGCTACGATCCCGGCAGCAAAGCGCGACCCGCCTACGACGACGGCGCGACGCCGCGATGCAGCGACGGACGATCAAGACTGACGCCCATGGAGGAAGATCGATGACATTCTACCGAGGCATGACCTGCGAGAACGTGACCCTCAAAGGCGACAAGGGAACGCCGATCATCGCTTACGTGGCCAGGCCGTCCGGGCCGGGGCCGTTTCCGGGCGTGGTGCTGGTCCACCATCTCCCGGGGTGGAGCGAGCTCTACATCGAGACGACGCGGCGCTTCGCGCATCACGGCTATCTCGCGATCTGCGCCAACCTCTATGAGCGCGAGGGCGGCCAAGGCAACCCCGACGACGTCGCCGCCAAGGTGCGCGCCGACGGCGGCATTGCCGACTCCCAGATGGTCGGCGACACCGAGGCCGCGGTGAAGTGGATGCGTGCGCAGTCCGGGCACAACGGCAAGGTCGGCATTTTCGGCTCGTGTTCCGGCGGCCGGCACGCCTTCATCTATGCCTGCCAGAAGAAGGACGTCGATGCCTGCGTCGAGCTGTGGGGCGGCCGCGTGGTGATGGGCAAGGAGGAGCTCAACGCCAAGACGCCGGTCGCGCCGATCGAGATGACCAAGGACCTGTGCTGCCCGCTGCTCGGCCTGTTCGGCAACGACGACCGGGCGCCCAGCCCCGAGCAGGTGAACCAGCACGAGGCCGAGCTCAAGAAGCACGGCAAGGCGCACGAGTTCCATCGCTACGACGGCGCCGGCCACGGCTTCTTCTACTGGCACCGGCCGCTCTACCGGCCCGAGCAGGCGATGGATGGCTGGAGCAAGGTGTTCGCCTTCTTCGGCAAGCATCTGGCGAAGAAATAGGAGGCCCCGACATGTGCACCTCCATCATCGAGATCGCCCGCGCCGAGGGCATGGCCAAGCGCGGCGACGAATGGTTCCCGCTTTCGCAGGCGGTGGTCGCCTATGACCACGCCCGCCATGCGCCGCTGGGCGACGTCATCACGCTCGACTTCATCAACAGCGGTCTCGAACCCGGGGCGCGGGCCGGGGTCGAGCTCTCGCTGGAGACCGCCAAGGAACTGCGCGCCGCGCTCGACCGGGCGATCGCCGCCGCCGAGTTCGAGGAGGCGGAAGTAAGGGGCAAGGGCGCGGTGCCCCGCCTCGTTCGGGCGGCGTGACGCACGGGAGGTCATAAGTCATCTCGCCGAGCGAAGCCGCCCAAGGGGCGGCGTAGCCGGGGGACCTCTTCTTGTCGCCGAGGCAACTGAGCAGGTCCCTCCACTGCGCCTCCCTTCGACTTCGCGATAGCCCTGCGTAAGACGGGGGAGGTGAATGGCTACTTGGAAGAACCGCCCATGTTCTTCTCCCAGGCCTCCTTCGCCGCATCAGCCGCGGCGCGCGCCGTAGCGGCTGTCGCGTCTGCTGCCTTTGTCATCGCCTCCCTGGCGTCGACGGCAGCTTTCTTCGTCGCCTCGACCGTGGAGTTGATCGAGGCCTCTGCAGCTTCCTGGGCTTTTCCCGCCGCATCCTTGGTTGCCACGACCGCCTTCCCGGCAGCGTCCTCGGCCTTCAGCATGAAGTCATTCGCCGCGGTTGTGGCGGTCTTGTTGGCCGCCTCGATCTTGTCCTGGGCCCGCCTGGCGGCGAGCGCCGCTTGCGCCGCCAGGCGTTGCGCCGCCTCGGTCGTCTGCCGCGATGCTTCCTTGGCTGCGGCCCCGGCCGCGTCGACCGCCAGCCGGGCAGCCGCGCTGGCGTCTTGCGCGGCCTGTTCAGCGTCGCGTCCGGCCTGCTGCATCTTCGTCTTCGCCGCCTCCGTGGAACCGGGGGCCGGCGTCTGGGCGTGAACGAAGGCGGTGGCGCCGAGCGCCAAGATGCCTGCCATCATCAGCGGAGTGATTCGCATACTCTGCCTCGTTTCTGTCGCTGTCGGCCGTCGCCTGCTTCGGTCGACAGTGGGCTGGTTGAAATCGAGCGACCGCGTGGCCAGCCGATGAAACCTGGACCCTTCCACGAGCGTTGCAAGAGTTCAGGTCGCGCCCTCTGCATTCAAATCGCACAATCTACGCAATTGACCGGGCATCATGCCTCACAGGAGCTTTCCATCATGCTGAAACCGATCGCCATTGCCGCGCTTTTCGTGACCCTCGGCGGCGTCACTGCCTTTGCACAGACCACTGCAGCACCTGCCCAGACCGCCGCGGTCCCCGCCAACACCCGGGCAGAGACTGTCGAGCAACGCATTACCAGCCTGCACGCGGCGCTCAAGATCACGCCGGACGAGGAAACGAAATGGAACGGCGTCGCCCAGGCGATGCGTGAAAATGCTGCGGCTTGGCAAAAAGTGGCGGCCGAACGAGCCGCCCAGAACCAGCCAAGCATGACGGCGGTGGACGATCTGAAGTCCTACACGAAGTTCGCCCAGGCGCATGTCGACGGGCTGAAGAACCTGACGACAGCCTTCGCGATCCTCTACGATTCGATGCCTGATGCGCAGAAGAAAGTCGCCGACCAGGTGTTCCAGAGCTCCGGTCACAAGGGCGCCGCGGCGCACAAGCAATAATGCCATCACGCTCACCACAGGAGGTCGTCATGGCCTGCATCATCGACGCCAAATCGACCCGCGGCCGTCCTGCCAGGCTGGCAGCCGGGCTCGCGGTCGCCGCCTGTCTTGCGCTCGGGACGTTCGCCGGATCGGCCAACGCCCAGGGTCAAAATCGCGGTCAGGAAAATCACGATCAGGACAAAAATCGCGACCAGGACAATCGTGGTGGAGATCGCCGCGACGGCGACCGCGGAAATGAAGGCTGGGGCGGCAATTCCTACAATGCGCCGCCGGTGGTCTACTACCAGACGCCGTCGTACTACGCACCGCCGCCGGTGGTTTACGGCCCCGGCTTCGGCATCAACATAAATATCCAGTAGTCTCGAGCCCGTTATCGTGAGCCTGCTGCGAACGGCGGCGCGCCAAGGTCGGCGCTGAAGGGAACGAACACCATGCAGCGGCGTACCCTGATGGCGACCTTTGCCGCCGCCCTTTGCCTCGGCTGGCTGCGCGCGGTGCGCGCGCAGGACGGCCGGCGGCCGTTCACGCGCGAAGAGCTCGACCAGATGCTGGCGCCGATTGCGCTCTATCCCGACGCGCTGCTGTCGCAAACCCTGATGGCGGCGACCTATCCGCTGGAAGTGGTCGAGGCCGCGCGCTGGTCGCGCGCCAATCCCGGACTGAAGGGCGACGCCGCCGTGGCGGCCGTCGCGAACCAGGACTGGGACGTCAGCGTCAAGTCGCTCACCGCCTTCCCGCAGGTGCTGGCGAACATGGACGCGCATCTCGACTGGACGCAGAAGCTCGGCGACGCAATGCTCGGCCAGCAACAGGACGTGGCCGACTCCGTCCAGCGGCTGCGCGCCGAGGCGGCGGCGGCGGGAAACCTCGCGAGCAACAGCCAGCAGACGGTCTCCTATCTGGGATCGGGAGACGACCGCATGATCGAGATCGAGCCGGTCAACGCCGCCATGATCTACGTGCCGTACTACAATCCGACGTGGGCCTACGGCAACTGGCCTTATGCGGCCTACCCGCCCGACTACTATCCGCCGCAGCCGATCTACGGCTACGGCGCGCCGCTGGCGAGCGGCATCATGTTCGGCATCGGGCTCGCCGCTTCCAGCGCGATCTTCGGCGGCTGGAACTGGCGACGCGGCAACAGCTACATGAACGTCAACGTCGATCGCGCGGTCCATATCGACCGCACGTTCAACGCCGCGACCGTCAACAACGGCCAGTGGCAGCACAATGCCGACCATCGCAAGGGCGTCGCCTACCGCGATCCCGCCGTGAGCCAGCAATACGGCCAGAGTCGGCCGGGCGTCGATCAGCGCCAGCAATATCGCGGCCGGACCGCGAACGCGCCGGCGAGCCAGCCGGCACAGCCCGCGCAGGCCACCGCGCGGCCGGCCGGGCCGCCGCAGCCCAACGCGCGGCCCGCCGTCCCCCAGCAGCCCGGCGCGCGGCCGGCTGTGCCGCAACAGACCGCGCCCGTCCCGCAGCGCGCCGCCACGCAGCCGGGCATCGCGCGCGCGACTCCCGTGCAACCGCCTGCCGCCCAACGGCCCGGGGTGCAGCCGCTGCCGCAGGTCCAGACCCGCGCGCCCACGACGACCCCAACCGCGCAACGCGGCGCGGCCCTGAGCGGCATCGATCGCGGCCAGCAGGTCAATCACGAGGCCGCGCGCGGTCGTGCTCAGCAGACGAGGGCTGCTGCGCCCGCAGCCGCCGCTCGCCCGGCCGCACCGGCGCGTCCGCCGGCCGCAGCGGCTGCCCGCCCGGCCGCGGGCACCGCTCATCCCGCCGCGGCGGCAGGAGGCCAGCGATGAGCCCGGCGATCCTGCGACGCGGCTTGCTGGCGCTGGCTCTCGCCGGCCTCGCCTTCGAGGCCGCGGCCCAGCAGCCCGCGCCGCAAACGGCGCCCGTGGCCGCTCCCCAGGCCGCCAAGCAGCAGGGCTTCGCCAGCGCCGAGGCCGCGGCGACCGCGCTCACCGACGCGCTGCGCGCCGGCGACGACACCGCCGTGTCGGCGATCCTGGGCGAGAGCTGGCGCGACTTCGTGCCCGGCAGCCAGGAAGACGAAGACCGGGCGCGCGCCAAGTACCTCGCTGGATGGGATGCCAACCACAAGGTCGTCGTCAGCGACGATGCGCGGGCCGTGATCGAGGCCGGCACGACCGGCTGGACGATGCCCATTCCGATCGTCAAGGACGGCGCCGAGTGGCGCTTCGACCTCGCCGCCGGCATCAAGGAGATCGAGGCCCGCCGCATCGGCCACAACGAACTCGCGGTGGTCCAGACGCTGCTGGCGATCGTCGACGCGCAACGCGAATACGCCACGCTCGATCCGATGAAGGTGGGCGTGCCGCATTATGCCCGCCGTCTGCACAGCTCGCCCGGCAAGATGGACGGCCTCTACTGGGAGCCCGCCCCCGGGGCGCCCGAAAGTCCGCTCGGACCGGCGGTGGCGAAGGCGCAGGCCCAGCCGCAGGCCAAGGGTGAGCCGGCCGTGGGTTACTACGGCTACCACTTCCGCCTGCTCTACGGACAGGGACCGGCGGCGCATGGCGGCGCCCACGACTACCTGATCAAGGGTCGCATGATCGCCGGCTTCGCGGTCATCGCCTGGCCGGTAGACTACGGCAAGACCGGCGTGATGACCTTCATCGTCAACCAGCACGGCGACGTCTACGAGCAGGATCTCGGCGCCGACACCGCCAAGCGCGCCAAGGCGATCACGCTCTTCGACCCGGGCAAGGGCTGGGAAAAGGCGGACATGACGCCGCCGTGAAATGATGCCTCTGCGCCCTGCCTCAATGCGCCGGCGGCGCGGCGGCAGGGTCGGGCTTCCTCAACAGAAAGACCAGCGGCACCAGCGCGGTGAAGATGACCGCAAGAAGCCAGAAGGCGTCGATGTAGGACAACATGACAGCCTGCCTCTGCACGATGGCGTAGAGCTGCGCCTGCGCCTGGTGCAGCGCGTCGGCGGCATTGGCCGAGCCTGTGAGGAAGGCCTTCTGAAGCGCCTGGATCGTGGTGTCGTACGGGCTGCTCCAGGGCGTGACATGGCCGACCAGCACGTTGTGGTGGACCTGCTGGCGACGCGCCAGCACCGTCGTGGCGATGGCGATGCCGAAACTGCCGCCGAGATTGCGCATCATGTTGATGATGGCCGAGGCATCGTTGTTCTTGCCGGGCGGCAGGCCGAGAAAGGCGATGGTGTTGACGGGAATGAACAGGAAGGCGAGGCCGATCGACTGGTAGATGCGCGCCCAGACGACCGTGGCGTAATCGACGTCGGTATCGAAACGCGTCATGTTGAACAGCGAGAGCGACGTGGCGACCAGGCCGAAGGCGATGAGCCAGCGGGCGTCCGTCCGGCCGACCAGAATGCCGACGACGGGCATCATCAGCATGACCGCAAAACCACCCGGCGAAATCACCAGCCCGGCTTCCGTCGCGGTGTAGCCGAGCAGGCTCTGCACGAACAGCGGCAACAGCACGGTGCTGCTCAGCAGGACGAAGCCCACCATGAACATCAGGACATTGCCGATGGCGAAGTTGCGGTTCTTGAACAGGCGCAGATCGACGATCGGATCGGGTCGGCGCAGCTCCCAGACGACGAACGCGGCCAGCGCCAGCGCCGCCGTGATGGCGAGATTCGTGATGAAGGCGGATGACCACCAGTCGTCCTCCTGCCCCTTGTCGAGCAGGACCTGAAGCGCACACATGCCGACGACCAGAAATGCGAAACCGACATAGTCGAAGCGGATTCCGTGCTTGAAGCGCGTCTTGAGCGCGGCCACGCGGTCCGGCGGCTCGACGATCACCCGCGCCGCCAGGATCGACAGCAGGATGCCCACCGGCACGTTCAGCAGGAAGACCCAGCGCCAGGAGAGGTTGTCGGTGATCCAGCCGCCCAGGGTGGGGCCGATGGCCGGCGCGAACACGACGGCGATGCCGTAAATGGCGAAAGCCTGGCCGCGCTTGTGCGGCGGAAATGCATCCGCGAGGATGGCCTGCGCATTGGGCTGCAAGCCGCCGCCGGTGACGCCCTGCAGGGCGCGCGCCGCGATGAGCAGCGGCAGGCTGGGTGCCAGGCCGCACAGCAGCGAGGTGACGCTGAAGCCGATGATGCAGCCGAGGAAGTATTTCCGCCGACCGATCGCCGAGGCGAGCCAACCACTCATCGGCAGGACGATGGCGTTGGCGACCAGGTAGGAGGTGAGGACCCAGGTCGATTCCTCCGGGGTCGCGGCAAGGTCTCCGGCAATGTGCTGGAGGGCCACGTTGGCAATGGAGATGTCGAGCACCTCCATGAAGGCCGCGAGCCCGACGGTGGGCGCTACGAGTCCAAGCCGTGTCGCGGCAGGCTTCGGTGCGCCCGCCAATGGACCCGAGGCGTCGAGTGCATCGCCGTCGAGGCTCGACATCCTAGCGCACCTTCACGCGCGGCACCGCCGACATGCCGGGCCCGAGCGGCCGGCCCGGGTCGGGCGGATCGTCGAACACGATCTTGACCGGAACGCGCTGCACCACCTTGACGTAGTTCCCCGTGGCGTTCTCCGGCGGCAGCAGGCTGAAGGCCGGCCCGCTGCCGCGCTGGAAGCTGTCGACGTGGCCATGGAAGGTCTGGCCGGGATAGGCATCGACGTGGATCTCGACCGGCTGTCCGGCGCGCATGAGATCGAGTTGCGTCTCCTTGAAATTGGCGGTGATCCAGACTTTCAACGGCACCAGCGCGATGAGGTTCTGGCCGATCTGCACATAGTCGCCGGGCGATACGTTCTTGTGGGCGATCGTGCCGGCCTCCGCGGCCGTGACCTCGGTGTAGGAGAGATCGAGCCGCGCCTGTTCGGCCTGCGCCGCCGCGCTCCTGAGGGCCGCTTCCGCGGTATCGATCTGGCTCTTCGTCACGCCGAACTGCGCCTCGGCTGCTTCCAGGCCTTTCTGCGCCGCGATCAGGGCGGCCGAGGTCCGCCGTGCGGCCGCGACGGCGTCGTCGAGCGCCTGCTGGGAGACCGCCAGCTTGGCGATCAGCGACTGGCTGCGCTTGAGCCCTGCCATCGCATTGGTCGCATTGGCTTCGGCGACGCCAACCTGGGCGCGCGCCTGGTCGGCGTTGGCCTCGACCACCACCCGCTGGGCCCTGGCCTGCGCCAGCAGGCCCAACGCATTCGCCTGGTTGGCCTCGGCCTGATCGAGCTTGGCGCGAAGCGGGGCCGGGTCGATCTTGACCAGGAGCTGGCCGGCGGCCACGGCCTGGTTGTCGTCGACCGGGACCGTCGCCACGCGGCCCGTCACCTGAGGGGCAACGCGCACCATGTGAGCGTCGATGAAGGCATCGTCGGTCGCTTCGTAGTCGCGGGCATCGAGCCACCACGCGACGCCGACGCCGACCGCCGCGAGCCCGGCGAGGGAGATCAGCAGCGGCGGCAGCACCCTTCGCCGGCGGCGGGGCAGCCGCGCGACCACGGGCGCGGGTTGCGGCGGCACAGATTGTGGCGTTGGGGCGCCGACGTCTGGACTTAGCGGTTGCTCGCCAATGACAGGTTGATCGGGACTCATCGATCCGCCCCGTTTCGCCGACGGCGCGGCCGAACGCCGGCGGCGCGGTCTGCTTTCCCGGGCGGGACAAGGCCGCGCGACAGGACCTGCAGGTGGGCACGGCACAAGGCGTCCGCATCGAAGGCACGTTCTTCGTGGCGCTCGAACGAGTGCCGCCACATCATGCCCAATACCATCGGCGCAACGATGCAATAGGCGGTGCTTTCGACATCCATCGGGCGGAATTCACCGCGCGCGACGCCCAGCTCGAGCAGCCGGCGGAACATGGCGAGGCCGCGCTGGATGACTTCCTCGAGATAGAAGCGTGCGATGTCGGGGAAATTGCCGGCTTCGGCGACGACGATCTTGGGGATGGCGCTCGCGGGGGCCACCATCGCGACCGACAAGCGGGCGACCAGTTGCTGCAGCACGACAGGCGCCGGCTCGGTAGATTGATCGACCAGCGCTTCGCCGAGGGCGATGTTGGGGACGACGGCCTGGCGCACCACCGCCTTGAAGAGCTCTTCCTTGTTCGGGAAGTAGAGGTAGAGCGTGCCTTTGGTGACGCCGGCGCGCCGGGCGACATCCTCGAGACGGGTCGCGGCGAACCCACGCTCGGCGAAGCAGGCGAGACTCGCCGCGACGATCTCGCCGGGCCGCGCGTCCTTGCGCCGGCGCCAGCGCGTGGAGGGGACGGCGAGTGAGGTCGAATCCATCTTAATAACTTACCAGACGGTTATTAATGAGGAAAGCCGCCAGATCGTCCGCCTGCCGAGGTGCAGGGCTCGCCAGCCGTGAGGCTCGAAATGCGGCAGGCCCGAAAATGGGTCACAGTCGCCAGGCCATGCACCTTCCCCTGCACGACGATTCCCGGCCGCCGCACACGACCTACAGCGCCGGCGCGGGAACGCCGTTCGAGCTCGGGCCCGTCGCCGGCCGCCAGCGCGCCGACGTGGCGATCGTGGGCGGCGGCATCGCCGGATGCTCGGCCGCCCTGCATGCCGCCGAGGCCGGCGCGCGGGTCGTCCTGGTCGAAGCCAACCAGATCGGCTGGGGCGCCTCCAGCCGCAATGCCGGCCATCTCCCCGCCGCCACCAAGCACGATCCCGACGAGATCATCGCCCGCTACGGCGCCGCCGCCGGCCAGCGGCTGATCGACGCCGCCGAGCAGGGCCCCGCCGTGCTGGGCGCGCTGATCCAGCGGCACGGCATCGACTGCGACTATGCCGTGCCGGGCATCATCATGGCGGCCCACACCGAGCAGGCGCTCCGCGCCCATGCCGGGCGCGTCGACTACTGGCAGGCGCGCGGCCGGCCGGTCGAGCTTCTGGACCGCCGGCAGGCCGCCGACATGATCGGCAGCGACTACTATCTCGGCGCCGCGATCGACCGGCGGGGCGGCCGGATCAATCCGCTCGCCTATGTGCGCGGGCTTGCACGGGCGGCGATCAAGGCGGGCGCCGCGTTGCACGAAGGCACGCGCGCCACCCGGCTCGAGCGCGACGGCGGCAAGTGGAAGCTCGCGACGGCACAAGGCGAGGTCGAGGCCGACCGCGTCTTCCTGTGCACCAACGCCTACACCGACGGGCTATGGCCCGGGCTGCGCGCGACCATCGTGCCGGTGCGCGCCTACCAGTTCGCCAGCCGCCCGTTGCGCGACAATGTCGCCAAGTCGATCCTGCCCGGCGGCCAGCCGATGACGGATTCGCGCCGCCTGCTGTCGGGCATCCGCATGCATCATGGCGACGGCCGCCTGCAGTTCGGCGGCCAGGGCCCCGCCTTCGGGCCGCAAGGCGAGCCGCACTGGCGGGCGACGCGCGCTCGCCTGCAGCGCATCTTCCCGCAGCTGGGCGAGTTCGAGACCGACTTCTGGTGGAGCGGTTTCATGGCCTTCAACGCCGACAATTCCTGGCACATCCATGAGCTCGCGCCCGGCCTGCTGGCGATGCTGGGCTGCAACGGCCGCGGCGTCGTGCTGGCCACACTGTGGGGCCGCGAGCTCGCGCGCCATGCCGCGGGCACGCCCGCGCGCGAGTTCGTGCTGCCGCCATCGGCGCCGCAGCGGCTGTGGCTGCATCCCGTGGCGCGGCCACTGGTCTCCGGCCTGATCAAGTACTACGCGCTGCGCGACGCGATCGAGGATCGACGGTTGGAGCGGACAAGGCCCGCCTCCGCATGAGGGCCGCCGTCCCGTTGGCCGACCCGCCGGGCATGCCCGACTCCTATTGGACGGCGAAGGCCGCGCCCGGCCCGGCGGTTCCCGCGTTCGACGGCAGCGAGAAAGCCGAGACGGTGGTGATCGGCGCGGGCTACACCGGGCTCTCCGCCGCCCTGCACCTTGCCGAGCAGGGCCGCTCGGTGCTGGTGCTCGACGCAAACGAGCCGGGCTGGGGCGCCTCGGGCCGCAACAACGGCCAGGTCGTGGCGGCGCTGAAGCACGAGCCGCACGAAATCGAGCAGCGTTTCGGCAAGGAGCGCGGCGCGGCGCTGATCCGAGCCATCGGCGACGGGCCCGACCTGGTGCTGGGGCTGATCGCGCGCTATCGCATCGCGTGCTCGGCACGGCGCTCGGGCATCCTGACGGCGGCGCACTCGCTCAAAAGCCTGGCGGACCTGAAGCGCCGGGTCGAGGTCTGGAACGCGCGCGGCGCTCCCCTGCGGCTGCTGTCGCGCGACGGGATGGAGGCGGCGAGCGGCACCGGCGCTTACGCCGGCGGCTGCCTCGATCCGCGCGGTGGCGCCATCAACCCGCTGGGCTATGCCCGCGGCCTCGCCCGTGCCGTGACGGAAGCGGGCGGCGCGATCCGGCAGAAGGCCGAGGTGCAATCGATCAAACGCGCCGGAACGCAGTGGCGGGTAATGACGGCGCGAGGGAACGTCGACGCCGAGACAGTGATCATCGGCACCAATGCCTATACCGGCGCCTTCTGGCCTGGATTGCAGAAGACCTTCCTGCCCACGCGCACGCCGCAACTGGTGAGCCGACCGCTGCGCGACAACGTCGCCAAGTCGATCCTGCCCGGCGGCCAGATCATGTCCGACACGCGCGCGCTCACGGTAGGCGTGCGCATGCACGAGGACGGCCGCCTGCATCTCGGCGGCGGCAACGGCACCGCCGGGGCCGAAAGCGACGCGCTCTATGCGCCGCTCGCCCGGCACGCCCGCCTGCTCTATCCGCAGATCGGCGAGCTGGAATGGCAGTATCGCTGGACCGGCTTCATGGCCATGACGCCCGACCGCTATCCGCGCCTGTTCGAGCTCGCGCCCGGCGTCGCCGCGGCGCTGGGCTATAGCGGCCGCGGTATCTGCACGGCGACCATCCTGGGGGCCGAGCTGGCGCGCTGGGCGGCCGGCGATGCAGGCATCGGCGAACTGGCGATGCCGGCCTCGAGCTTCCGCACACTGCCCTACCATGCGCTGCGTGGCATGATCGTTGAATCGGCGGTGCGTTATTACAGCTTCCGCGATCGCGGCAGTGTCGTTGGGACCTGAGTGGGACCTGTGAAGGAGGGGGACATGAGCGAACCATCACAACATCCATCACGCGGCATCGCGCGGCGCACGCTGGCCGTGGGCACCGCCTTGGCGGCGACCGCCATCATCGTGCCGAGCGGCGCGCGGCGCGCCGCGGCCCAGCCGGGCAAATCGACCTGGGAGGTGATCACCGGCACCAAGAAACTGCGGCTGGGGGCGGCGATCTCCGAGCCGTTCGCCTTCAAGGACCTCGAGGGCAGCGACAAGCCGGGCGCGGTGAAGGTGGGCAACGCGGTGTGGCGCGGCGTCTCCGTCGTGTGCGGCAAGGAACTCGCCGACGCGCTGGGGGCGGAAATGGAGGTCGTCGAGACGACCTACGGCAACGCCGTCATCGGCCTGCAGACCGACAAGTTCGACCTGATCTTCGCACTCGACGGCACGGTGAAGCGCGCCGTCGCGGTCGATTTCGTGCCGCAGCCGCTGTTCATGTACGGCACGGCCATCCTCGCCCATAGCGGCGCCGACATCGCGACCTGGCAGGCGATCAACGACAAGAAGCTCAAGATCGGCGTGCCGGTCGGCACCACGATGGAGAGCGAGACCACGCGGCGCGCGCCGGCCGCCGAGCTGACCCGCTTCCAGAACATCAACGAGATGATCGCCGCCTTCCAGGCGGGGCGCGTCGAGGCGATATCCGGGTCGCTCACCGGCATGACGCTGGCGAGCGGGCGGATGCCCGACACCATCGTCACCATGCCCAACCCGCCGGCGCTGTTTCCGGCGACCGCCGCCATCCGCCAGGAGATCGACCCGCGCTGGCGCAATTTCCTTACGACCTCGTTCGGCTACCTCGCCTACTCGGGCTTTGTGCAGAAGGCGCTCGACCAGGCCTACGCCTTCCGCGGCGTCGACATCACCAAGGTGCAGCCGGTGGTGATTCGCTAGAGGCCGTCAGGCCCAACTGGCGAAGCACAGACCCGTTCCGGTTCCCGCTGATGTGCGATAGCCGGGGAAGTAGTCGACCCAGTTGAGATCGAGATGCTCGAGCGCGCCGGCGGCGCAGATCCAGTTGCGAATCTCGGAGCTTCCGGAATTGAGCTGCTCGCGCGGCAAGGTTTGCAGCGCCCTCGCGTCCTTTTCGCGCAGCGCCCGAATGAGCTCGCCGTCGAGCGCCTCGTCGACGGTGAAGTGACTGAGCCCGCCCGACGCCACAACCCCGATGCGCAGGCCTTCCGCGTAGCCCTCGATCGCCTCGCGAATAGCCTGGCCGAGCTTGTAGCAACGCCGCGGCGACGGCTGGTTGGGCGGATAATAGGTATTGAGGACGACCGGGACGACCGGGATCGCCACGCCGTTCATGAGGCGCCGGTGGACGAAGCCGAACGCATGCCCCTCGCCTTCCCCCTCGGGCAGCGCATTGGCGGTGGCCACCTCGAAGTCGCGGTCGATCAGCGCCGCGATGAGATGGTTCGCGAGCTTCGCGTGAACCGGATAATGCCGCGTTTCGCTCTCTTCGTAGTAGCGGGCAGCGGCGCGCTTCATCCAATCCGGCGGCCCTGCCCCATTGCCCGCGGGCGTCCGCGTCCGGTTCGGCACGTTGGCGATCGTCTCGCCGCGATAGACGAGGATGCTCGGCATGTTGTCGTCGTGATAAATCTCCTTGTGGTCGTCACCGATGACGACCACCGCATCGAGCGCCGCGCCGATCAAGCCGTCGTGCAGCCGGCCGAGCGCCAACATCGCCCCGGCGTGGCGCCCGGCGAGCTTCTCCGCGGCAAGCTCGGCCGGCAACCCAGGCGGTGCGACCGCCAGCAGCTCATCGTAGGTGGCGCGCCGCCCATCCTTGTGAAGATGCGGCCGATGCCGATCGAGCTCCTCGAACAGCGGCCACTCCTCGGCGGCGGCATTGAGCATCGGGGTATGCGAGGTTCCGGCGCCGAAGACGATGCTGGCCATGGGAGTCAATCCTCGCCTGCTATCCGGTTACCGCGCCGGCCACCAGTCCGCGTACGATGTAACGCTGCACGCAGAGAGCCAGCACAAGGACGGGCAAGGTGATGAAGGTCGCCGCCGCCATCAAGGTGCCCCACTGGATCGAGTTATAGCCGATGTAGCCCAGCACGGCGACGGGCAGCGTCTTGGTCTTCTCGTTGGCGAGCACCAGCGCGAACAGGAAATTGTTCCACGAGGCGATGAAGGCCAGGATTCCCGTGGCGGCGATGCCCTGCGCGGTCAGCGGCACGATGATGCGCAGCAGCACGCCCACCAGCGAGCAGCCGTCGATCAGCGCCGCCTTCTCGATCTCGATCGGCACGGCCTCGATGAAGCCGATCATCATCCACACCGTGAGCGGCAGGGTGAAGATCAGGTGGCTCGCGATCAGGCTGACGTAGCTGCCGACCAGCTGCAGCTCGAGGAACATCACGAACAGCGGGATGAGAAAGGCGATGCCCGGCGCCATGCGTGCCAGCAGCAGCACGACGCCGATGCCGGTGCGACGCCAGCGCGCCAGCGCGTAGGCGGCGGGAATGCCCAGCAGCAGGCCGAGCGCCGTGGCGCCCGCCGCCACGATGGTGCTGTTCAGCGTGTAGTGCAGGAAGGAGTTGTCGGCCAGCACCTGGCGATAATTGTCGAGCGTCGGGGCGAACACGAAGACCGGCGGGAAGGCCAGGAAGTCGACGGTGGTCTTGAACGAGCCCAGCACCATCCACAGGAACGGGGCGACCAGCAGGAACGTCACCGTCCATCCCGCCACCGCGAAGCCCAGCCGGCGGCGCCGCTGCGGACTGAGGCGCCTTCTCACGAGGCCGGCCTCCGCAGCCGGATCAGCACCAAAGTGCAGGCGATGACGATGGCGAACAGCACCAGGGCGATCGCCGAGCCGTAGCCGATCTTGTCGTAGGAGAGCGCCGCCAGGTAGTTGTAGAGGTTGATGGTCTCCGACAGGTGCCCCGGCCCTCCGCCGGTCATGACATAGACGATGTCGATCAGCTTCAGGAGATCCATAACCCGCAGCATCGCAGCGACCATCAGGGTCGGCAGCATCATCGGCAGGGTGAGGTAGCGAAAGCGTTGCAGCGCGGAAGCGCCATCGACCAAGGCCGCCTCGAACGGCTCGGGCGGCAGTGCGGCGAGGCCCGCGATGCAGATCAGCGCCACCATCGGCGTCCACATCCAGGCATCGACCGCGACCAGGGTCGGCACCACGAGGTCGGGATCGGACAGCCACAGCGGCGGATGGTCGATGCCGATGGCGCCCAGCAGGTAGCGCACGATGCCGAGCGTGGGATCGAGCATGATCACCCACACCAGCCCCATGGCCGCCGGCGTCGCCACCATCGGCAGGATCAACAGCGCCCGGCACAGGCTGCGGCCGGGGAAGCGCTCGTGCATCAGGAGCGCTATGCCCAACCCGAGCGGCAGGTTGGAGACTAGACCGAGGGCGGTGAACCAGAAGGTGCGGCCGAGCGCCTCGACGAAGCGCTCGTCCTGGACGAGCTGGGCGAAGTTGCCCAGGCCCACGAAGCGCGGCGGATCGAAGCCCACCAGCGACCAGCGATGCAGGCTCATCCAGCCGAGATAGAGCAGCGGGAAGCCCATCACCGCCAGGATGGCGACCAGCGCCGGCAGGCTGAGCAGCTCCGGAGTCCAGTCGCGCCGCCGCCGCGGGGTGACCGGGGCCCGCGGCGCCGCGGCGACATCAACCATTGATGATCGCCAGCACCTGCTTCTGCGCTTCGTTGGCGGCCTTGGTGATATCCTCGCCGCGCAGCGCCGCGATGATCGCCTGGCCGATGGCGGCGCGCGTCTCGGGCACCTGGACGACCAGCGGATTGGCGCCGTTCGGCACGGCGTTCGGGATCTGGCTCTGCACGATCTCGATCACGCCGGCCGGCGCCGCCTTCACGTAGGCGTCCGCCGAGAATACCGATTTGCGCGACGACGGCAGCGTGGTCGCGAGGCTGGCGGCCAGCATGTTGCGCTTGGAGGTCAGCCACTGGATGGCAGTCCAGGCGGCCTGCTGCTGCTTCGACGAGGCGGCGATCGCCGGTCCCCAGGCGATCACCGTCGAATGGCTGCCCGAGGGGCCGGCCGGCACCGGCACCATGCCGACCTTGTCGACGATGCGCGACTGCGAGGGGTCGCGGAAATAGGCCAGGAAATTCACGGCGTCGGCGAACAGCGCGGCGCGCTCCTGCTGGAACAGCGGATAGGTGGTCTTCCACTGCATGCCGAGCACGTTGGGCGGGCCGGCCGCGCGCAGGATCTCGCTGTAATATTTCAGCGCATTGATGAAGGGTGCGCCGGCGAGCTCCGGCTTGCCGTTGTCGTCGAGCCATCGCCCGCCATAGGCGAACAGGAAGGGGGCGAAGGTGTAGAGCGCCTGCACGCCGTCGCCGCGCGTCACGAAGCCGGCGACGTTGCCGGCCGGATCGTTGAGCGCCTTGGCCGCCGCCATCAGCGTGTCGAGCGTGGTGGGCGGCGCGAGGCCCTTGGCGTCGAGCATCGCCTTGTTGAAGAACAGCGCCTGCACCTCGGTCGAGATCGGCACGCCCAGCAGCTGCCCGTTCAGGCGATGGATATTGAGGATGTTCGGGAAGAAGTCGCTGTAATCCCAGTCCGGTGCGGTCAGGTCCGACGCGATCAGCGGCTCCAGCGGCGCGTACCACCGCGCCCGCGCGAAGGAGGCGCCATCCCACGACGGCAGGGTGAAGAACGCGTCGACCGCGCCCGGATCGGAGCGCAGGGTCAGCGGCAGCTTCTGGCGGAGCTGGTCTTCGTAGAGGATCTCCAGGTTGACCTTGATGCCGGTCTCGGCCTCGAGCGCCGGAAGCTGCTTCTGCGCCCATTCGGTCCAGGGATGCACCGACACCATGAAGCGGAGCTGGCTGCCGTTGAACCGCTTCCAGTCGAAGTCGGCCGCCGACGCCGTCCCGACCATCGGTGCGATAGCCGCCGAGGCGAGCAGCGTCCGGCGCGTGAGAAAGGTCGCCATTGTCGTTTCCCCCTTCTTGCCGCGCACGATAATCTTGGCGGCTTGTCCTGTCATTCGGACGGTTTGTCAGGCGCGATCGGGGCGGGAATGGGTGGCACGCCAAGGGATATGCCAAGACTGGGTATCCGGCTGCATGGCGGTCTCGCACCGCAGCACTGCGTCGAGCTGGCCGTCGCGGCCGAAGCCCACGGCTTTGCCGCGGTGTGGTTCGCCGAGAATCCGCTGGAGCGCGGCGCCTTGCCCGCGTTGGCCGCCTGCGCTGTCGCGACCCGCCGGATCGAGCTCGGCATCGGCGTGTGGAATCCCTTCCTGCGCCATCCGGCGCAGATCGCCATGGATGCGAGCGCGCTCGACGAGCTGGCGGAGGGCCGCCTGACGCTCGGCATCGGCGCGGGCCTCGCCGCGCCGATCAAGCGGCTGGGTATCGACAATAAGAAAACGCTGGCGGTGCTCAGCGATACCTTCGCCATCGTGCGCGGCCTGCTGGCTGGCGAGACCGTCACCTACAAGGGCCGCGCCTTCACCGTCGAGGACGTGAAGCTCTCCCATAAGCCAAGCCGGCCCGACCTACCGATCCTTTTAGCGGCGCGCGGACCCAAGGCGCTGGCGCTCGCCGCGGAGGTCGCCGACGGCCTCATGGTCTCCAACATGAGCCCTCCCGGTTTCACAAGCTGGGCGGCGGCGATCGCGCGGCCGGCGCGACTCGTGCAATACGCGCCCTGCGTCGTCGCGGCCGACCGCGAAACGGCGATGGCGGCGATCAAGCCCGTGCTGGCCGGCCTACTCACGACGTTCTGGACACTCGGGCTAAAAGTCCCGGCAGCGAAGGCGAGCCTGGTCGACCATAGCGGCATCCCCGAAACCGACTTCGCCGCCGCTATCGCCGGGCCCGCGACGGCGCTCGACGAGCGCTTCATCGACGCTTTCGCGGTCGCCGGCACGATCGAGGACTGCCGGGCGCGGATCGCGGCGTACCGTGCGGCGGGGGTCACCGACCTGGTGCTGACGTTCGTCGGGCCCGATCCCGTGCGCGACATGGCGCGCTTTTCGCTTCGGCCGGCGGCATGAGGGCGTTGAAAATCCTCCTTGTCGCGACCGTTGCCCTCTTGACCGGCATTCTCCAGGCGCCGGCGCAGGAACGGCCCGACAAGCCTCTTCACTTCATCGTGCCGTTTGCGGCGGGTGGCTCGACCGATGTGCTGACGCGTCTGCTGTGCGAACAGCTCACCGTCGAGCTCAAGACGCCCTGCGTGGTCGAGAACAAGGGCGGCGCCGGCGGCAATCTGGGCGCCGCCGCGGTCGCCGCCGCGCCCGCCGACGGCACCATCTTCCTGGTCTCGGCGCCGGGCGTGCTCGCCTACAACAAGATCCTCTATCGCGAGATGGCCTTCGATCCCGACAAGGATCTCGACCCGATCTGCCTCTATGCCTTCCAGCCCAACGTGCTGGTGGTTCATCCCGCACTGCTGGTGAAGAGCGTGGCCGAGCTGATCGCCTATGCGAAGGCCCATCCGCGCCAGCTGAACTACGCCTCGGGCGGCGTCGGCTCGACGTCGCATGTCGCCGGCGAGCTGTTCAGGACCATGGCCGGGCTCGAATGGCAGCACGTGCCCTATCGCGGCACTGGCCCATCGCTGGTCGACCTTTTGGCGGACCAGGTCCAGCTCACCATCGACAACCTGCCGGCGATCCTGCCGCACATCAAAAGCGGTGCGTTGAGGGCACTCGCCATCAGCACCGAAAGCCGCGTGCCGCAGCTGCCCGACCTGCCGACCATCGCCGAGGCTGGCCTGCCGGGCTACGCCGCCATCTCCTGGCAAATGGTGGCGGCGCCCAGCGGCACGCCGCGCCCGATCCTCGACCGCATGGCCGAGACCATCAGCAAGCTCACGGCAGATCCCGCCTTTCGCGCGCGCGTGGCCGAGGCCGGCGCCGAGGCGGCGGGCGGCACGGTCCACGACGCGCGCGCCTTCGTGAAACAGGAGACCGTGAAGTGGCGCGAGGTGGTGCTAAAGTCCGGCGCCAAGGCGGATTAAAGGGTGGAAATGACGGACGCGAAGATCGCCGGCGGTAGCGAGGCCGACCACCGGAAGCTGCTGGAGCTGCACGAAGAGTACCTGGTCGCCAACGGCAAGTTCGACTGGCCCGGCATCAAGCCCATGTGGAGCGAGCAGCCGCACGCGACGTTCTTCAATCTCAATGGCCACACCTACAAGGGCGCCGAGCATTGGCGCCGGCTGTGGGAATTCTACATCAAGAACGTGAAGGGCTCGTACTGGACGCCCTTTGACATCGGCGGCGAGATCAACGGCGACATGGCCGTGATCTGGTGCCACCGCCACTCGCAGCGCAACTGGGTGGGGACGACGGCCGCGCCGCCGCGCGACATCCACTACCAGGGCCAGGACTTCATCAGCCGCTCGACGATGGTGTTCCACAAGGAGAACGGGCAGTGGCGAGTGATCCACGCTCACTTCTCGGTGGGCGATGCGGGCGAGCGGCCGGGCGGAGTCTGAAGGGCAGTGCCCATCGCGTCAGTCAGTGACCTTCACAGCCCCCACTGGATCGTCGTTCCCAGCACGGTGAACTGTGGCCCGAACTGCAACAGGCCGGGCGGACCGCCGCTATCGTGCAATGTCCATTGACCGGCGAGTGCTGCCTGCGACTGCGCCGCGGCTGCCCTGCCTCAGGATCTCGGCCATTGTCGTTCCCCTCATCGCACCGTATGGAGGCCGCCACTGTGACCATCGATCACGATTGCGAGTGTGACTTACGCCACCCTGGCGGGGAATGATTGGTCGCGAATTGGTCACGCAACGCACTTGTCGCGGGAGCGCTATTCCCGGCAACATTCCTGCCAGCCAGACAAACGGGTGGGGCCATGACCGCCGATCGCGCAAACTCAAACGGGCCGCCTGTTCCCGACGCGGCCGACGGCCGAAACGATGACGTCTCCCAGGCGTCGATGGCCGAGCTGTCGCGCCGGCTTGGCGAGCGAGCAGCCCGGCAACGGGCGATCGATCCAGCGGCTGCGAAAGCCGCGCGTCGCGCCGCTCTGGAGGCGTACGACCAGGCTCGAGAGCGCCGGCTGATCGTGGGGCTGAGTGTCGCCGTGGCGGCGGTCATTGGCGCCGGTATCGTCTACCTTGCGACGACGGTCGGCTCGGGGCCCGTCCCGCCGTCTCCAGAAGCTGCGGCGCGCCTGGAGCCGGCGTCGCCCCTCGAGAGGACGGCCGCCGCGCCGGCACCTGCTCCGCTCGATTCAGCGTCGTCCGCGCCGGCACCCTCATCGCCGTCGCCCGCGGCAAGCATTGCCGACACGCCCGCCGTCGTGCCCGCAGCCGCGCAAACGGAACCAGCCGCGATGACAGGCAGCCAACCGGCCGCTGTCGAGCCGGCGCCGAACCAGACCGCGCTGCAGCGCGACGAAATGAGGGAAGTCCAGGCGAGATTGCGATCGTTTGGCTTCAATCCAGGGCCGGTCGACGGCGTGCCGGGGCTCATGACCGAAGACGCCGTTCAGCACTACCAGCGGCACAGGGGCCTGCGGCAGACCGGCACGGTCGACCGTGACCTGCTCGAGCAGCTCCGCCAGGATCCCGCGCCCCAGGTCGCCCAAGCGGCCGCACGGCCCGATGCCCGCGCGACCCGTGCGCCCGCACCGCGGCGCGCCGACCCGTTCGAACCCGTGCGGGCCGCAGGCAATCGCCTCGGCCAGTGGCTGCGCTCGCTGACGCGCTGATGGCGGCGCCGTGTCATGGACCTGTCACGCCTCGCACGCACTGTGGGTGTGCGGGCGGGGATCTCTGGCATGACAATAGCGGACCGATACAATGTCAGAGTCCTCGATGCCTTCGAGAAGGCGCTCGATCAAATCGACGCCCAGCAGCGCGAGCCGGACGGCGAAGAACAGGACCTCCTCGCCAACGCCATGGCTTATATGGTCTGTGCCAACTATCGACTCGCGAGAGTCGAATTGCGCAAGTTCGCGAGGCTTGAGCGCTCGCCGCAAGCCATCGGCAAGCCGCCGAGGAGCAACCGGCAGCCCTACACAATGGCGATGTTGCGCCGCGGCCACCTGCGACTGGGAGCCTTCGTCTAGCCCTGCGCTCAGGCAATGCCGGCAATCTGCAGAATAACCTCGATCACGGCGTCGACCGTTCGCCCCAGCAACAGCCCCAGGATGTTCAAATTCACACCGAGTTGCGCGCCCAGCATCGGCAAGATGAAAAACAAGCCGATGATGATCAGCATGCCATGACGCTCCAGCCGGGCGAGCGGCAGAGCGAGCCTGGCCGGCAACAAGCCTACGGCAACACGGCCGCCATCGAGCGGTGGCAGCGGGATCATGTTGAAGACGGCAAGCATGACATTGATGACGATCGCATTCTGCAGATTCTGCAGAAGCCATTCGTGGGCACCGACCGGCAGAAGGCCGACAAGGTGGACCATGAGTGCCGCCGCCGTCGCCAGCAGAAGGTTTACCGCCGGCCCGGCCGCCGCGACCCACACCATGTCGCGGCGCGGGCGATGCAGCGCGCCAAAGTTCACCGGAACCGGCTTGGCGTAACCAAAAAGGAAAGGCGCCCGGAGCAGCAAGAGCATCGCCGGCAGCACGATCGTACCGAACGGATCGACGTGCTTGAGGGGATTGAGGCTGACCCGGCCCAGGCGCCAGGCCGTGTCGTCGCCGAACCAGTGCGCCACGAAGCCGTGCGCCGCCTCGTGGAGGGTAATTGCCAGGACGACCGGCACGACCCAGACCGAAGCGGTGTAGAGCGCCATGGCCAACTGCTGATCCATTTTACGCTGCCGCCTCTCGCCGCACGGCTGAGCGCACGATCCAACCCATGCCCGACAGGTCGCTAGGTTTGCTGGATTGCCGACAAGATCCACTTGCCGCCGCGGCTGCGCAGGAAGGTCCAGACCTCCCGCGCCTCGGTCCGATCACGGTCGCTGCCTTCGACAATGCGGCCATCGGCAATGTTGCGGGTCACGTCGATCATGCTGAAGCGCATGGCGACCGTCGCGTAGTCGAGACCGGCTTCGCTCCAGGCCTCCGACAGGTCGCCCTGCTCGAGCTTCACCGCCTCGACCTTGTTCTCGACGCCGCGGCTGGCGTTGGCGGAAAGCTGTTCCGAGAAATAGCCGAGCATCTCCGGCGTCGCGAGACCGCGCAGCGTGGCGAGGTCGCCCTTGCCGTAAGCGGTCTGAACTTCGGAAAGGGCGGTCTCGAAGGTCGTGTAGTCGTCCGCTGTGATGGCGAGTTGCGCCGCCGCGCTGCCGACCAGAAGGGGGGCGCTCGAACGCGCCATCGGCGCCTCGGTCATCCCGGGAGAGGCAGCGTAGGCATAGGTGGAGGCCGGACTTGCCGGCTGGACGCGCGCGGCGCTCCAGCCGCGGAACAGCCGGACGGCCAGGTAGGCCACCCCGCCGATCAGCAGAACCTGCACGAGCAATCCAAGGATGCCGGCAGCGCCGCCAAAGCCGCCGCCAAACATCATACCGAGCAAGCCAGCACCGAGCATGCCGCCCATCAAGCCGGAGAGGAACGGGTGGCGCGCCATGAACCCGCCGGATTGCGGCGCGGCGTTCGCAGCGGTCGTGGTTGCCGGTTGCTGCGCCGGCTGTTGCGGCGTCGTGCTCCGCTCCACGGGTTTCGCGGTCGGCGCGGTTTCGGTCGGGGCCGGCGTCTGCGTCGTCCTGCTGCCGCGACTGCCTGCACTCGAGCCCGCGCCGGCGCGGGCGTCGGCCAATGAAGGCGCCACGATGATCAACGCGGCGATCACCGCAAGCCAACGAATGTTTTTCACCAGCGAGCACTCCTGTCGGACCCAGCCAACGACCGTCATGTTAGGCGCATAACGCCGTCAAACAAGACATCGGCCGCAATATTGCACTGCGCTTCAAAGCGGCGCGTCTCTATGGCCATTTGACGGCAACACCTTCCGAGCCACATGGAATTCCTATGCGATTTTGCCGACATATGGCGCAAGGAACATAGTGAAAGTGAGTCCAGGAGATCCCCATGAACGATCTCGTCGATATTGCCATTCCCGCCAACGCGCAGACCGCCGCCGAGGCGTTGGGGCTGAAGGTTTCCCGCAGCGTGGTCAGCGGCCTGCGGATTCGACAGATCGAGCGCGAGGACGCCGAGATCGCGATCGAGTTTCTTCGCGACTGGGGCTTTACCGCCCGCATCGTGGAGAACACGCCGCACGGCGAGGGCCCGATGGCGCCCCTCAAACGGGCGGCTTAGGACACTCGCCTGCTGCCGATCCTCTATCTGTCACGGCACTGTCGTGACGGTCAGCGTAGCGAGAGCCGGCGTCGGCACTGTTCAGAAGGGAACGACCGCCCTCCTTCACTGGCGGGCGGCGCGGATCTCCAGTTCCCTGACCAGCGGCTCGACCGTGCCACCCGTGTTCAGAATGTAGGAATTGAACTCCGCACGTTTGGTCAGGAACATGCTGACGCCAGCGATCTTGACGTCGGCGATGCGCGGGCCTTGGCCATTGTCGCGCACTTCCCACTCGAGCTTGATCGGCTGGCCGCCGGCCTGGCTGAGGAGGCTGTCGACGATCCACACGCCGTTGGGCCGCGCGTCCACCTTGTCGATGGTCAGCGTGTATCCGGCAAGCTTGCCGAGCCGCTCGCTGTAGGCGCGCACCTCCGCGGTTTCGAGCGCCGCAAGGAAGCGTACCCGCTGCTGCTCGCTCGCCTCGTTCCAGTGGGTCCCGAGCGCCAAACGCGCCATATACGGCAAATCGAAATCATTCCGCAGAACCTCGCGGAAAGCCGCTTCACGCGTGGCGCCGGTCTTGGTCTTGACGATGTCGATGACCTGGGCCGTCACGCTCTTGACCAGCTGGCTCGGGTCGGCCGCCGCCCAGACGGGCAGCGCAAACAGGAGGGCCGCCGCGCCGGCAGCCAGGAGAACGCCAAAAACTTTGCGCATCGGGTGACCTGCCTTAATCGCTCAAGGGCACCCGCGAAGGCTGCCGATCAGGAGCGAATGTCAGAGGGAGCACGCCCCGCCGGTTGAAGGGCGAGGGTGTGTGCGGAAGAAGCGCGTGCCGGCACGCGCTCAAAGATAGAGATGGCCGGCTTCGCCCATACGCGTCCCTCGGATCAAAGACGAGGCACTAGAGGCGTGCGTTGTTCGATCACGAACACGATTGTGACCGAATGGTGTTGGCCGACGATCTTGCAGGCCGCACAGCCAACCCCGGGGACGTGGTGATCAAGCTCGAGACCGCAAGGGCCCCCGACCGAGTGTCGCGGCACCGCCCGAAGCCCCAAAGGCGCAAATGACGGCCCTTGCCCGGTCCGTCGGCATCGCGTTTGCTTGGATTTGCAAGTCGGACGGCGCCTGGACGCCCGGCCGTATTCCTTTTCCGGAGATGATCGTGGCGTCGACGCGGCAGATGCACCTCGGGCTCTTCATCCTCGGAACCGGAAGCCACATCGCCGGCTGGCGCTATCCGGGCGCGGTCAAGAGCTTCCAGGATCTGGGCGCGATCCAGGAGATCGCGCGGACCGCGGAGCGCGGCAAGTTCGACATCCTCTTCATGGGCGACAATCTCTATGCCGATCCAGCGGCGCATCCGTCCTATACGCTGCGCCTGGAGCCGCTGACGATGATGGCGGCGCTTGCCATGTCGACCAGCCGGATTGGGCTCGGCGCCACCTCGTCCACGACCTACGGCGATCCGTTCAGCGTGGCGCGCGCCTTCGCCTCGCTCGACCATATCAGCCGCGGGCGCGCGGCATGGAACGCCGTAACCACGGCGAACCTCACGTCCGGCGCCAATTTCGGCATGGAACATCCCAGCCATGCGCTGCGCTACGCGCGGGCCGAAGAGTTCATCGAGGTCGTCACCAAGCTGTGGGACGCTTGGGCGGACGACGCGCTGGTGGCCGACCGGCAGACTGGCGTCTACATCGACCCGCAAAAGCTCCGCTCGATCGACCATGTGGGTCGCTTCTTCAAGGTTAAGGGGCCAATCAATATCGGCCGCGCGCCGCAGGGGCGTCCGGTGGTGCTGCAGGCCGGCGGCTCGGAGCCCGGCCAATCCCTGGCGGCACGCACCGCCGATGTCGTGTTCTCGGTCACCCAGGACTTCGACGATGCGAAGGCGGCCTATGCCGACGTCAAGAATCGTCTGCCGGCCTATGGCCGGTCCGCCGACGAGCTCACGATTCTGCCGGGCGTGATGCCGGTCGTCGGCCGCACCGACCGCGAAGCGCGCGACAAGCTCGCCACGCTGCAGGGCTTCCTCAATGCGACGAACGGGCTGCAACTGCTGTCGGACCGGCTGGGCCAGGACATGACGGGCTACGACCTCGACGGCCCGGTTCCCGATCTGCCGCTGACCGAGGGCAGCCAGGCCTTTGCGCGCGCCATCCTGGCGAAGGCGCGACGCGACGGCATGACCTTGCGCGATCTCTACAATCTCAACTCCGCAGCGCGGGGACACTGGGTGCTCTGCGGATCGCCGACGACGATCGCCGACACGCTGGAGAAATGGTTCCGCGAGCGTGCGGCCGACGGGTTCAACATCATGCCGCCCTACTTCCACGAGGGCTTCGAGGATTTCGTCGATCTCGTCGTGCCCGAACTGCAGCAGCGCGGCCTCTTCCGGCACGACTACGAAGGCGAGACCTTGCGCGATCACCTCGGCCTGCGGCGCCCCGAGCGGCCGTAGCGGCTTGTTCCACAGGAGCACGCTAGCGCGGCACGTCGCCTTCCAGCATGACGCGATAGAGATACCGCGTCTGTTCCATGTCGTAGTCGCCATTTGCCTTGTGCAGCAGGCAGCGGTTATCCCAGAGCACGAGGTCGCCGGGCTGCCATCGGTGCCGGTACTGAAACCGCTCGGCCGTGGCGTGTTCCAGCAGTTCGTGCAGCAGCGGCAACGCCTCCTTGTGATCCATGCCGAGGATGCCCTCGATACGGATGGGGTTGAGGTAGATCGACTTGCGGCCGTTCTCCGGATGCGTCCGAACGAGCGGATGGAGGACGGCGTTCGGGATGCGTTCCTTGTTTGCGTCCGACAGAGTCATCAGTTTTCGCGCGCTGTGACTGCTCTGGTAGACGTGGATTGCGACCAGGTCGGCGATCCGATCGTGCATCGACTGAGAGAGCGCGGCATGAGCTGCGGCCATGTTCGCGAACTGCGTGTCGCCGCCGCGATCCGGCAAGCTAACGGCATGCAGGACCGTGGCCTTGGGCGGACGGGCGTCGTTGGAGTGGTCGGTGTGCCAGCCTTCGCCGGGGATATACCGACGACCGTCGGGAAAGCGATCGTTGTTGGAGATGTAGTGAATCTGCGGGCACTCGGGAAGCGCGAAGCGCGTGTTGTGCTGCGGGAACACTCGCCCGAACAGCTCGACCGCGCCCACCACCTGGTGCGGAGAGAGCGACTGCTCGCGGATGACCAGCACGCTGTGCGCGACGAAGGCATCATTCAGAACGGCCTTGGCCTCGGCACTCAGCGGACGCGCGAGATCGATGCCGCGAACCTCGGCGCCGGTATGGTCGGTCATGGCCCTGATCTCCATTGCCACCTCCCTCACGCCTGCTGCGACGCCCGTCACCTGACCAGTTTGCCTTTTATTTCGACGCTGAACCTGCGGACCGTTGAGGACAACCGGCGGTCCGCGTGTCGAGCCTACAGGCGGCGGGGCCGGCCCGGCAAGCTAACGGCGGCGAGCGGTCAGCGACCGGACCGGCGCGTTGATCGCGACCGGCCCGGTGAAGCCGGATGGCAGCACGGGCAACGACTGACACCAGCCCACGGCGGGCATGACCAACCAACGCATGTGAAGACCCTCCCGTGGAGAACAGTACGCCCGGCTACGGCACGCGGTAGAATGGATTGGGCAAAAGGAACATCCGTTCCGCGTGGCCACCCAAAAGGTCCGAGGGTTGATCGCCCATATTGGCGATGATGGTGAATCCCGCCTGCTCGATCTCCGCCCGTACCGGCGCCTTGAAGTCGGTGACGGACGAGAAACGCGCGCCCTCGGGGACGGCATAGAGCCTCTCGTAGCCGGCATAGCCCACGGCGGCGAGATTGCGTTCCGTCGCCTGACGCTGGTTCTCGGGACGGCCCGTAATGAAGAAGACGGTAACGCCCAGCGCCCGGGCCTTCTGGAAGACCTGCAAGGTCGGAAGGATGGCAGGATCGCGGCCGAGCTGATCCCAGGCGGCCCATCCGCAAGGAGCGTCGAGGGCCGTGTCGCATGGCCCGCCGATGGGTCGGCCAAAATCATCGCGCACGATCACCTCCCAATTCGACAACGACGTGTCGTCGACGTCGAGCACGAGGGCCGGCCGGCGAGCCGACGGCGCCCGCTCGGCGATCCATTGGCCGGCTTGCCGCGCCACCAGAGCGACGTCGCGATCATAGGCGCCCGAATCGTGGTAGGCAGTCGCTGCAAGCATCGCGTCGCCGACATTCAGCGGCTGGCCGGGCGAGGTCACGAAGATCGCGCCATCGCCTGCCTGGACGGTGCCGTTCGCGCAAACCAGCAGCAAGACCATCGCCGCACCGGCGTAAACGCGGCGTGCTACTTTTCCAGCATTCGCCAAGATGGTCGACATAGGCATCTATGCGCGCGCTCCCAAAACGGCCACAGTCGATGGTGGTCCGGGCGAAATGGCGTGTCCAGCGCAAGAGCTGCGAACCGGCGTGACGCCACCGCTCCGGCAAGGGCGTCGTGGCCATCGAGGAACCCCATGCGGCTCGTTTGCGTTCTGTTTCTGTGGCAAGAACAAGCGAGCCGACAGGATCGGCGCGAAGGGTCAAAGGAGGCGGGTTGGAAGCGCCCCGACTGGAACGCAAGCTGATCGCTATCCTCGCCGCCGATGTCGAAGGTTATAGCCGGCATATGGAGCGTGACGAGGCGGCAACGCTTGCGACCCTGTCCAGCCATCGTCTGATCGTCGACGAGCTGATTGCCTCCCATAACGGCCGGATCACCGGCACCGCCGGCGACAGCGTGCTGGCGGAATTCAGCAGCGTGGTCGATGCGGTTGATTGCGCCGTCAAGGTGCAGGCCGCCCTCGCCGTGGCGAGCGAAAGCCAGCCTGTCGAGCAACGGCTGCTGTTCCGCATCGGCATCAATGTCGGCGATGTCATGGTGAAGGACGGCGACATCTTCGGCGATGGCGTCAACATTGCCGCCCGCCTCGAATCGCTGGCCGAGGCCGGCGGGATCTGCGTCTCGCGTGGCGTGCGCGACCACGTTCGCAAGATGGGCCGCTACGTCTTCGAGGACCTGGGCGAGCAGAACGTCAAGAACATCGCCCAGCCGATCCGCGCCTTTCGCGTCCGCGACGCCGGCGATGCGCCGCCGGCGGCGAGCCCCGACACGCCCACCGCGGCTCAGCCGTCAGGTCCGGCCGAGCAGCATGCCGCAGACCCCGTCGAGTTCGAGCTCGCCTTTTGGGAGTCCATCAAGGAAAGCGAGGATCCAGGCGAATTCGCCGCCTACCTGGAGCAATATCCGGCAGGTGCCTTCATCGCCCTGGCCGAAGCGCGACGGCAGACGCTGCTGCAACCTGAAGCGGCGACGGAACCGGCACCGGCCGACTCCGATGTCGTTGCCGTCGAACTGGCCTTCTGGGACACCGTCAAGGACAGCGACAACCCGGCGATGTACGAAGCCTACCTCGAGCGCTACCCGGACGGCGCCTTCGCGGCGCTGGCAAAAGTGCGGCTGGGCGAACTTGGATCGTCGCCTCCGCCGCCCTGAAGGCGGACGATCGGTCGCCCGTTATTTTTGGGCGCGCTCGACGAGTTCCCGTGCCTCACGCAGCCGATCCCGGCATTCGGCTTCCGCACCGCGCTCGGCCTGGGCGCGCGCGGCGACGAGGATGGCTTGCAGCGCGGTCGTCTCCGCGGCACCGAGCTTGCCGGAGTCGACCGGCGCGCTGTTCGGCGGCGCATCCTTCACATCCGGCATCGTCGGCATGGCGTCGTGGGCGCTGCGCGGCGGGGTGATGACGGCCTTGTCGGGCGAGGGCGGCGGCTCGATCACGCCGCCCGACCGCGCGAGATCTCCGGGCCGCATCGTCGTCGGCGCCTTGTCGGCGGGCGCCGTCGGCGGATCGCTCGAGAGATGGTGGCGCTGGGCGAGGCTGCGCACCTCCTCGAGACAGCCCGCTGCGCTGGCCGCACCGGTCGTCACTACCATAAGGACGAGAGGTACGAGGAAAATTGTCGTGGATCTGCGCATTGCGATCACCGGGATGTTCCGACAGCAACGATGGGCGGACCAAGGGGTTGCCGCGCATCACGCGCAGTGGATGTTTGTGCTTGCCTTTCGGCCGCCTTAGACTTGCCGCGATTGTTCCGAATGAAGAATGACGAAACTGGAACCTGCGCAATGGCCCGAGCTTCCCCCCGCATCCACGAGGTTCCGGACGACCTGCTCGCCGCCATCGATTACTGCTACGAGCAGGGCTGGACCGACGGGCTGCCGGTCGTCCCGCCGGTCGTCGATCGGGTCGATGCCATGCTGGCCCGCCAAGGCCGGCCGGCGGAGACCGTGATCGCGACCCATCCCGCGACCGGGCTGGAACTGTCGCTGCATGCCGCCGCGGTGAATGCCGTCATGGCCGGCTGCCTGCCGGAGCATTTTCCGGTGGTCGTTGCGGCGTTCGAGGCGATGGACAGGCCGGACTTCAATTTCCATGGTTCGACCGCCAGCACCGGCGGGTCGGCGCCGCTGCTGATCGTGAGCGGAGCCTACGCCGACGACATCGGCATGAATTCGGACGTCAACCTGTTCGGCCCCGGCAATCGCGCGAACGCCACCATCGGCCGGGCGGTGCGGCTGATCCTGCGCAACGTCTTCCAGATGATTCCTGGAATCTCGGACAAGTCGACGCAAGGCAATCCGGGCAAATACAGCTTCTGCATCGCCGAGCGCGCGCGCGGCAATCCGTGGCCCCTACTCTGCGAGACGCAGGGCTATCCCCCGGGCGTCTCGAGCGTCACCGCCTTCGCCGGCGGCGGATTCTGCAATGTCGAGAACCACGGCGGCAACACGCCGGAGCAGGTGCTGGGTTCGGTCGCGGACGCCATGGCGAACTATGGCTGCATCACGCTGGGCCAGAGCGTGGTGATCCTGGCGCCCGAGCATATGCGCATCGTCGCCGGCACCGGCTGGACGCGCGAGGATGCGCAGAACTTCCTCTTCACCCATGCCAAGCGCTCGGTCGAGGGCATGAAGAACGTCGGCAAGTACCGCGACCGCGAGTACGACTCGCAGCACGGCGGCAGCGCCCACGCGCTCGCCGAGCAGGGTTTCGTGCATCGCGGGCTCTCGCCCGCCGATATCCTGATCACGATGGGCGGCGGCGATGCCGGCGGCCACTCGTGCTTCATTCCGTCGTGGAGCCGCGGCCGCGGCTCGATCCTGCAGCACAGCGCCATCGGCGCGTGAACCCGAGGAGTAAATTCAGATGCAACTCTATGCGCCCACCGCTTCCGGACCGAAACGCAAATCGTTCCGCGCGCCGGCCCTTGCCAGCCTGGAGGGCCTGCGGATCGGCATCCTGGAAAACGGCAAGCTCAACGCCGAGGAGATGCTGCGCGAGGTGGGCGCGCTGTTCGTCGAGCGCCACGGCTGCACCATTCGCCCGATCTATTCGAAATCCAACGCCAGCGCGCCGGCGCCGGCCAACACCCTGGTCAAGGCGGCGCAAGACGTGGATTTCCTGATCACCGGCCTGGGTGATTGAGGCTCCTGCTCAACGTGCAGTCTGCACGACGGCATCAGCTTCGAACAACTCGGCAAACGGGCGGTGGTGCTGTGCACCACGCCGTTCGAGGTAACGGCGCGGAACATCGCCCGCGTCCTCGGCCTGCCCACCTATCCCTTCCTGTGCGTTGAGCATCCGATCGGCAGTTGCACCCTGCCGGAACTCAAGGCCCGGGCGGAAATCGCCTACCAGCAGGCGCTGCCCATTCTGCTAAAGGCCTAGAGGGCTATGGCGTGGCCTGGCGCTGGCGGATGGGCATCGCAATCAGGCTGCCGATGATGAGGGAGATGCCGCCGACGGTGAGCGCCAGGGTGAAACTTCCGGTCCATTCCCGCACGGAGCCGAAGAAGTAAGGGCCGACCGTGCCGCCGAGATTGCCGGCACCGTTGACGAGGCCGATGCCGACGCCCGCCACTGCCGGCGGCAGCACCTCGGTCGGCAGCGACCAGAACGGTCCGAACCGGCCGAAGAAGGCCGCGACGGCCAGGGTCAGGAAAATCAGGATGCCGATCGTGCTGCCGTGGCCGGCGAGTTGCGCCAGCAACAGGAACACGCCCGACAGCGCGGTCGCGCCGATCATGTGCCACTTGCGTTCCTGCAAGCGGTCGGAGCTGAAGGCGACCAGGATCATCATCAGCGCACCGGCCGCATAGGGAACCGCGCTCAGGAAGCCGACCGCCGTGATCGAAAGCCCGGTCTCCTTCAACACCGTCGGCAGCCAGAACGTGACGCCCCACTCCGCCATGAGGGCGGCGAAGTTGTAGAGCGCCAGCAGGATCACGGCGGGATGCCAGAGGGTCTTGATCCAGTGACCCTGCACGGGCGCGCTCTCGGCTGCCTCCGCGTCGAGCGCCGACACGAGCCGGGCCTTTTCGTCCGGGTCGAGCCACTTGGCATTGCGCGGTTCCTCCGTGATCGCCCAGATCCAGACGAGCGCCCAGACCAGGCCCGGCAGCGCCTCGACGATGAACATCATCTGCCAGCCGAAATGCGCCAGCACGACGCCGGAGATCGGGTTGGCGACCACGGAGGCGCTCGGGATGCTGATCAGGAACATGGTGTTGGCGCGCGCCCTCTCCGCCCGCGTGAACCATTTGCGGATCAGCACGATCGTGCAGGTGAGCACACCGCCCTCGAACAGCCCGAGAATGAATCGGTTGGCGATCAGCTGGTTCTCGCTGCGCACGAACGCGGTCGAGAATGAAACCAGACTCCAGAACAGCAGCAGCCCGAGGATGACCCATTTCGCGCTCCACACCGAGGCGAGCCGGCCGGCCGGAATCTGCAGGATGATGTAGCCCCAGAAGAACATGCCGGTGGCGAAGCCGATCGCCGAAGCGCTGATGCCGAGCTCCGTGCGCATGGCGGGAATGGCCATCGCGATGTTCGTCCGGTCGATGTAGGAGAGCACGTACATCACGAAGGCGACGCCCAGGATGCGCACCCAGCGATTCCTGTGCGGTGCGAGCTTTGCTGTTGCGGCCACGACGTTGTCCCCCCCTCGCGTCAGCGCGTTCTTTTGCCGAAGGTTAGCGACCGCTGTTGCCGGGTACAACAGACGCGCTTCTGCCTCGCTGCGAGGGTGCATGACGTTTCCTGTTGTGGTTAGTCTCGTGGGATTGGACAGGAGGTGCCGATGAGGGCGTTTGCTGTGTCGGCGATGATGATCGCGGCCTGGTCCTTGCCGACGGTGCCGGCCTTGGCCTGGGACGATCAAGGGCACGAGCTGATCGGCGCGATCGCCGACGCGATGCTCGGCAACAGCAAGGCCGGACTGCAGGCCCGTCAAATCCTGGGCTATGGCCTCAACAGCGCGGCCAAATGGCCGGACTGCGTCCGCGGCGTCCGCAAGGAGTCGAGCGGATTCAAATATGACGGCGAAGCGCCTGCCTGTTCGGAGTTCGAGAACCCTGCCGAAGTCGCCCGCATGATCGACTATGCAAGGCGCAACTGGTCCAATTGCCGGCAGCCGCCAACCGACGGCTGCCATACCAAGTATCATTTTGCCGACGTTGCGATGCAGCGTAACGGCTACAGCCGATCGTTTTTCGGGACCGGCAATGACGACATCGTAAGCGCGCTCCAAAGCGCGCTCCTCGTGCTCCAGTTCCAGCCGGCCGAGCCGCCGATTTCCATCAGGGATAAGAAGGAGGCGCTGCTGATGATCGCCCATTTCGTCGGCGATCTGCATCAGCCGCTGCATGTCGGCGCCGTCTATCTTCGCTCCGACGGTTCCCTCACCGATCCGGATACGCCGCCCAACCAGAACCCCGCTACGATCGAGAAGAACAACGCCACCCGCGGCGGCAACGATATCCTCATCGAAGGGAGTTCCAGCCTGCACGCAATGTGGGACAACGTCCCTCACGATTGGGGACGCAATGCGACGCCCGAGCTGCTGGCGAAAGCCAAAGCGGTGCCGCTCAGCAAGGCCCAGGTCGACATGTTGGCGGCGCTGTGGGCCGGTGAAAGCGTTCGACTATCGAACGATGCCTTCAAGGGGCTAACGTTCGGCAACAGGAACGATCAAGGCAAATGGCCGGCCACCGCCGACAACGCTTTCCTCTACAGGACGAAGCTCGAGAACATGCAGCGCCAGCAAATCGTCAAGGGCGGCGCCCGACTGGCCGAACTGCTCAGGGAGATCTGGCCGGAGGAATAAGCGGAAATTCTTGTGTGTGCCCGGTCTGCAACAGTCGCCGGGAATCGTCTTTTTTTCGCGTTCACACGCGAGTGAAGGCACGGTGATGGCTGCGTGCACCGCAGGAAGCGCTGGCGCGCACCCATCGTTCGTCACCGAAACTTTTCGGCACGCGCCGTGAACAAAAACGATTGCGTTACGAGGCGATGGCTGCGCGCTCAAAATCGTTATTCGCCAGAAAAGCCGAGCCTCAATACAACCATGAACGGGCGCCATGCCTCTTGACCACAGCGGCGCCCCAACCCAGCTTTTTCTTGGCGGTGTCCTTTCGGGCACGCGATTTTACGCCGCTGACGGCATTGGGACGATGCGGCCTTCGCAAACGCGACGAGGATTCGAGTAGTTGGCAAAGGCCTTCGCCCGGGGAGTGCCGCCATGAGTACGCCTACGACAATTGAAGAATGGCTGGCGCGTTTCGACCTGTCGCGATTCGCGACGACGTTCCGCGATAATGGCATCGATCTCGATGTCGTGGCGCAGCTCGGTGACGACGACCTCCGCGAGCTCGGCCTCACGATCGGCGACAGGAAGCGTGTGCTCGCCGCCGTGTCGGCTTCTGCCGCCGCCAATCCACCGGCACAGGCCACCGCCGAACGCCGGCAACTCACGGTGATGTTCTGCGACCTCGCCGATTCGACGGCGCTGTCGTCACGGCTCGATCCGGAGGACATGCGCGACGTGATCCGCGCCTACCAGACGGCCTGCGCCGCCGTCATCGCGCGCCATGACGGCTTCGTCGCAAAGTTCATGGGCGACGGCCTACTCGCCTATTTCGGCTATCCGCGCGCCCATGAAGACGAAGCCGAGCGCGCCGTGCGCGCCGGCCTGGAGATCGTCGCGTCCGTCGGCGGCCTGCAGACGCCGGCGCGCGAAGCGCTGCAGGTGCGCATCGGCATCGCCACCGGGCTCGTCGTCGTGGGCGACCTGATCGGCGCGGGCGCGGCAGAGGAGCAGTCGGTGGTCGGCGAAACGCCCAACCTTGCCGCGCGCCTGCAGGCGCTCGCCCGGCCCAACGCCATCCTCATCGCCGAGGCCACGCGCCGCCAGATCGGCAGCCTGTTCGAGTTCGTCGATCTCGGCCCGCAGCCGATGAAAGGGCTCGCCACGCCGCAGCCGGCCTGGCGGGTGCTGGGCGCGAGCGACGCCGCCAACCGCTTCAAGGCGCTGCGCTCGAGCGCCACGCCGCTGGTCGGACGCGACATGGAGATCGCGCTGCTGATGCGCGGCTGGGCGAGCGGCAAGGCGGGCCAAGGCCACGCAGTGCTGATCTCGGCCGAGCCCGGCCTCGGCAAGTCGCGCCTGGCCGAAGCCGTGCGCGAGCGCATCGCGGACGAGCCGCACGTCACCGTGCGCTATTTCTGCTCGCCGCATCACCGCGAAAGTGCGTTCTATCCGATCGCCCGCCAGCTCGAACGCGCGGCGCGCTTCGACTGCAACGACGACGCCCAGGTCCGACGGCGCAAGCTCAAGGTGCTGCTGACCGGCGGCCCCGCCGAGGCGGAACTGCCGTTGTTCGCCGACCTGCTGTCGGTGCCCGGCCTCGAGGCGCGATGGGCCCAGGAGCTGACGCCGGAAAGCCGCAAGGAGAGGATGCTCGACGCCTTGGTGCGGCTGTTCGAAGACCTCACGCGGCGCCGGCCGGTGCTGGCGATGTTCGAGGATCTTCACTGGATGGATCCCAGCTCGGGCGAGCTGCTCGACCGCGTCATCGCGCGCCTCGACCGTATGCCGGGGCTGCTGATCGCGACGTCCCGACCCGAATTCCAGCCCAACTGGACGGACCGGCCGCGCGTCTCGACATTGGTCCTGCCGCGGCTCGGACGACGCGATGCCGAGGCCTTGGTGCGCGCGCTCGCCGGCACCGCCCCGCTGGTGCCCGACACGCTGGACGAGATCCTTGAGCGCACCGACGGCGTGCCGCTCTTCCTCGAAGAAGTGACCAAGGCCGTGCTCGAGACCGGCGGCACGACGCCGCCGGGCGCTGCCGCGGTCCCGGGCGGCGCATCAGGCGGCGCCAGGCTCGCCGTGCCCGTCAGCCTGCAGGCGTCGCTGATGGCGCGGCTCGACCGGTTGGGGCCGGCGGCGCGCGAGGTGGCGCAGACTGCGAGCGCAATCGGCCGCGACTTTTCCTATACCCTGGTCGCCGCCGCAGCGCCCGGCGGCGAGGCCGAGACGCGGGCCCATCTCGACCAACTCGTCGCCGCCGGCCTGGTGTTCCAGATCGGCACCCCACCGGCCGCTTCCTACCAGTTCAAGCACGCCCTGGTGCAGGACACGGCCTACTCGACGCTGCTGCGCGGCCCGCGCCAGGCGCTGCACGAACGCCTCGCTGCGGCGCTCGAAAAGCGGCTGCGCGAAACCGGCGACGGCGAGCCGGAAATCTTGGCACATCATTTCGCCGAGGCGGGCCAACCCGAGCGCGCGGCGTCCTACTGGCTCGATGCCGGGCGGCGCGAGGCGGGACGATCGGCCAACATCGAGGCCATCGCCCATCTCCAGCGCGGCATAGACGCGTTGGTCCCTGTCGCGGAAACACCCAGACGGCTGGAGCTGGAGCTGGCGCTGCAGCTGGCGCTCGGGCCGTCACTGATGGCCAACGAGGGCTTCTCGAGTGCGCACGGCGAAGCCGCTTACCTCCGCGCCCAGGCGTTGGCCGAGCGTTTGGGCGACGATCGCGCCCTGTTCGCGGCGGCCTGGGGTCGCTGGATGACGACGGCCCAAGGGCCGCTCAACGACAAGTCGGTGACCGACATCGTCAAAGAGCTGTTTCGCACAGCCGAGCAGATCAACGATCCCGGGTTGCGCCTGCAGGCGCACCATGCCGCCTGGGTGACGACGCTGTGGCTCGGCGACCCCGCCGCCACCCACGAACACGTGAGCAAGGGCCTGGCGCTTTACGATCGCGAGAAACATGGCCGGCATGCCGTGCTCTATGGCGGCCACGACCCGGCGGCGTGCGGCTGCGGGCACGACGCCATCGCGCTCTGGATGATGGGCTATCCCGACCAGGCGGTGGCGAGCCTGCGCCGCGGCATCACCTTTGCCAACGATCTCGGGCACGCGCCGAGTGTCGCCCATGCGCTGTGGCTGGCGAGCTTCGTGCACATGATGCGACGCGACGCGCCGGCGGCGCTCGAAACTGCCGAGCGGCTGGTGACGCTGGGCAGCGAGCATGAGCTCGCGGTCTACCGGGTGGCGGGCCGTGTGCTGCGCGGCTGGGCGCGCTGCCTGCTCGGCACGCCGGAGGAAGGCCTGGCCGAGATGCGCGCGGCGACGGAGGTCTACCGGTCGCTGGCCGGCGTGATGACGGGTCCTTTCCTGGTGGCGCTGGCCGACCAGGAACGGCGCGCCGGACATTTCGACCGGGCCGAGGCAACCCTGGTCCAGGCCCGGGCGGTCATCACGCATCGCGGCGAGCAGCTGTGGGTCGGCGGCGTCCTGCGGTCGAGCGGCGACCTCGCAGCGAGCAGGCCCGCGCCCGACCTCGCGGAGACGGAGCGACTCTACGAGGAGGCGCGGGTGATCTCCCGCCGGCTGGGCGGCAAGTCGGTCGAGCTGCGGGCGGCGAGAGGCTTGGCGCGGCTGTGGCTGCGACAGGGCAAGCTCCGCGAGGCGCGCGATCTTCTGGCGCCGGTTTTCGGCTGGTTCACCGAAGGCTTCGACACGCCCGATTTGAAGGAAACCAAGGCGTTGCTGGAGGAGATCAATCGAAGAGCGGCGTCTGCGCTAACGACGATCGACCCCCGGGATATCACACGAGATCGCGCGGGATAGAGCGGTCCCATTCGCGGTGACAGACTTCGCTGGTGCCTTCCCAGGCGCGCAGCGATGCCCGCAGCAGGAAGGCGTCGCGCGTGCAGGACAGCCGCATCCGGGTCTCGATGCGAACTTGCCAGGCGTCGCGCTGGATCGTCTCGGTGCGCTGCATCTCGGCCGTGGCGCTCAGCGGATCGTCGTCCGTGATGTCGAACGCGAACTTGCCCTCGGTGGCCAATTCGAGGCCGAGGCGGTCGATGCGCACGAGGCCCGGACGGATCACCGTGGGCCGCTCAGGCGTTGCCGTCTCCGGACCGGGCAGCGGCGGCAATGCGGCGTCCGCGGCCTGGGTTGGGCGTACCGGCAGATCGAGCGTGCCGCCGAAGATCGAGAGCGTCGCTGTCTCGGGCGCCGGCCAGATCATCGGCCAATAAGCGGTGGAGAGTGCCAGCCTGATCCGGTGGCCGGCCGGAAATACCACGCCGGCGTCGTTGAGCTGAAGACGGATCTGGTAGCGCTGTCCCGGCACCAGCGGCGCGGGCTTTTCGTGGCCGTCGCGATGCGTGAGGTTCTGGACGCCAAAGCTCACGCGCAGCGACTCGGCGGACGGATGCACATCGCACAGCCGGGCCGCAAGGTTCGCGATCGGCCTGTCGGACGCGACCGCGAGGGTGAGGATCGCCGCCCCCAGGATCTCGATCGCCTCGTCGAGCGGCGGCGTCTCGAACACCAGCGAGTGCGCGTCGTCGGCGCGCTGATCGCCGGCCTGATCGGCGCCGCGCCCGAACGGACACCAGCTCCCAGAATCCTTGCCGACGGTTTGCCGCGAGCATACAGCGCGCGCCGCAAGAGGCGCGCGCTCGGGGCGCAGCCCGTCATCGGTCAGGAACAGGCGATGGGATTTCCTCTCGGGCGGTGGCCAGGACGGCTCGGCCACCCAGCGTCCCGGCAATGTCTCGTGATAGGGTGCGGGCGTCACGCTGTCGGTCATCCAGGCGCGCATCATCGGCTCGTCCATGACGCCGGTCTTTTCACCTTTCAGCCAGTGATCCCACCAGCGCAGCATGTCCTGCAAGAAGCCGATCTGCGGGCCGGGCAGCGCGAAATGCGGATAGGCATGAGCCCACGGTCCGATCAGACCCTTGCGCGGCACCGCGAGCCGTTCGAGGAGGCGCGGAATGGCGTTGGTGTAGCCATCGGTCCAGCCGCCGACCGCGTACACCGGACACTGGATCGCCGCGTAGTCCTCGCACACCGAGCCGTGCCGCCAATAGGCGTCGCGGCGCTGGTGCCGGGTCCAGATTTCCAGGAACAGCGGCACGTTCGCCAGACGCTCCAGCCACATCGCCCGCCAGCGATCGCCGACCAGCGCGGGATCGGGCGGGTGGCACATCGCGCCGAAGAAGAACGACGCCCAGCCGAAACCCGCGTTCAGCTTGGCGCCGCCCATGTAGTGCACGTCGTCGGCGTAGCGATCGTCGGTCGAGCAGATCGTGACGATGGCCTTGAGCGCCGGCGGCCGGCGCGCCGCGACCTGCAGCCCGTTGAAGCCGCCCCACGAGATCCCCATCATGCCGACCGCGCCGCTGCACCACGGCTGGTTGGCCAGCCAGGCGATGATCTCGATGGCGTCGTCCTGCTCCTGTTGGGCGTACTCGTCGGACAACAGGCCCTCGGATTCGCCGCTGCCACGGATATCTACCCGCACGCCGGCGTAGCCGTGACCGGCCAGCCACGGATAGGTGAGCGCATCACGTTCATAGGTGCCGTCGCGCTTGCGGTAGGGCAGATATTCCAGGATCGCGGGCACCGGATGCTGCTCGGCGTCCTCGGGCAGCCAGATGCGGGCGGCGAGCGTCGTGCCGTCCTTCAAGGGGATCGTCGTGTGCTCGATGACGCGGACGGCGCGGGGAAAGGTCGTGACGATCAAGACGGCTTCACCCCTCGAGTCCGACGAGCTTCAGGCTGAGCGCGCGCAGCCGGCGCCGCGCCTCGGCGTCATAGGCCTGCGGGTCGGCGCGCGATTCGCGCAGCACGTTGAAGTAGAGCCCGCTCTTGCCCTCGAGGGCGGGCGAGACCGCGAGCTGGAGGATCGCGGCGGCGCCGTCCTCGACCTTGCTGACCGGCGTGGTGCCCGACTGACGGACCATGGTCGTGTTCATGTAGGTCGAGGGATGCAGCGTATTGGCGATCACGCCCGATCCTTCGAGCTCATGGGCGAGATCGACGGTGAACAGGATCTGCGCCAGCTTGCTCTGGCGATAAGCGCCACCGCCGCTGTAACCGCGGGTCAGCATGACGTCGGAGAAGTCGATCGCCTGCTGGCCGGCCGAGGCGACATTGACGATGCGCGCCGGCGCGCTTGCCTTGAGAAGCGATAGCAGCCGATGGGTCAGCAGGAAGCCCGCTAGATAGTTCACGGCGAAGCGCAGCTCGTGACCGTCGGCGCTGGTCTGACGGCCGGGCGCACTGCCGACGCTGCCGATGCCGGCATTGTTGATCAGGAGGTCGAGGCGGTCGGTCTGCTTCTTGACCTCGTCGGCCAGGCGGCGCACCTCGGCCAGCGACGCCAGATCGGCGGCCAGGAAGGTGGCGCTGCCGCCCACCTGTTCGATCTCGCGCACCAGCGCTTCACCGCGCGGGCGATCGCGGCCATGGACCAGCACGCGCCAACCCTGCTTCGCAAGCTCGCGCGCCACCACGCGGCCGACGCCGTCGGTCGCGCCGGTGATGAGAGCCGTCCGTCCCTTGCCATCAGCCATATCGGTCTCCCGGGGAAAAGCGCCTGATGTCGATGCCTGATGATCGCCCGCCGCTCAAGGGGCGGGACGACGGAAAAATTGCCTCCAGCCGGAATCCTTTCGACTGTACCGATCGTCTAGAGAGAATGAATGCTATGTTGCAATCACTAAACCAATCGGTTAAGTATTATCCCAACCCTGTGAGGAACCCCCGATGAAACTCTATTACGGTTGGGTCGTGGTCGCGGCCGGTGCGTTGATGGGATGCGTCGCCATCGGCACGGTGTTTTCGCTGGCGGTCTTCCTGGCGCCGATGTCGGAGGCGACGGGCTGGTCGCGCACCGGCATATCGAGCGCCATGACGATCGTGTTCGTGACGATGGGCTTCGCCTCATTCGGCTGGGGCGCGCTCACCGACCGCTTCGGACCGCGCATCGTCGTGCTCGCCGGCGGGCTCCTGCTTGGGCTGGGGCTGGTGCTGGCGAGCCGTGCCACCAGCCTGCTCGAATTCCAGCTCATCTACGGCATCGTCGTCGGCGGCGCCGCCGGCGCCGTCTTCGCGCCGACCATGGCCACGGTGACAGGCTGGTTCGAGAAGAACCGCAGCCTCGCCGTCTCGCTGGTCTCGGCCGGCATGGGCATGGCGCCGATGACCATCTCGCCTTTCGCGGGCTGGCTGATCACGACCTATGACTGGCGCACCGCCCAGCTCGTGATCGCCACCGTGGCCTGGGTGGTCCTCGTGCCGACGTCGCTGCTGGTGCGGCGGGCGCCGGCGGTGCCGGCCGGCGATGGTGCGGTGGGGCCGCTGCCCGGCGCCGCCGATCCAGGCATGACGGCCGGCCAGGCATTGCGTTCGCCGCAATTCATCGTGCTGGCGGCGACCTACTTCTGCTGCTGCGCCACGCACTCCGGCCCGATCTTCCACACGGTGAGCTACGCCATCGCCTGCGGCATCGCGCCCCTGGCCGCGGTCACGATCTACAGCGTCGAAGGCCTGGCGGGCCTGGGCGGCCGCGTGCTGTTCGGCGTGGCCGGCGACCGGTTCGGCGCCAAGCGGGTGCTCGTCATCGGGCTGTTCGCCCAGGCGCTGGGCGCCGGCGCCTACTTCTTCGTGCGCCAGCTCGGCGAGTTCTACGCCGTCGCCGCCTTCTTCGGGCTGATCTATGGCGGCGTGATGCCGCTCTATGCCGTGATCGCGCGCGAGTATTTCCCGATGCGCATCATGGGCACGGTGTTCGGCGCGGCCGCGGTGTTCTCGAGCCTTGGCATGGCGCTCGGCCCTGCCGTCGGCGGCTGGATCTTCGACACCACCGGCAGCTACGGCTGGCTCTATATCGGCTCGTTCGGCATCGGCCTCGGCGCCGTGGCGATCGCGCTCGCCTTCCCGCCGTTCCCGTCACGCCAACGCGTCGTGGCGCAGCCGGCGTAAGGAGGTGGCGGCGCTGCGCGCCGCGCTACGCCGCCCCTGCCCTCAGGACCGCGGGAATATCGACATCGCGCAACCGGCGGGTGGCCAGCGTGAACGAGAACACCGCCGCCGCAAGCACCGTGCCGCCAGCAATGGCATAGCTGCGCCAGCCGACGACCAGCGGCACATGGAACAGGTCGTTGTCGAGGTTCGACACGATCAACTGGCCGAGGCCGAGGCCCACGACGGCTCCCAAGGGCAGGGCCAACACGACGGCCACGCCCAATTCGCCGGCCAGCATGAACACGGCCGCCCCTTTGCCAAAACCCAGCACGCGCATGATTGCGAGCTCGCGGACCCGCTCAGACAGCGCGATGCGGACGGTCGCATCGACGATCGCAAAGGCGGTGATGCCGGCGAAAGCGACGAAGAACGAAAGAATGATGGTCAGCGTCCGCGCCATCGTGTCGCGAAAAGCCGTCACTGTCGCCGCGCGCGGCACGAAACCCGCGACGATGGGCGAGCCCCTGAGCGTGCGATAGAGGCCAGAGCTGTCGCCATCGGCAAGCTTCAGCTCGGCGCCGGTGACGACCGGTCCCTCGCCCAGCAGGCGGTCGAGAGCGGCAAGCTCCAGGTAGGCGCCCATGCCGATATATTGCTCGACGAGCGCCGAGACCGGCAGCTCGAAGGAGCGACCGGGCCCAGCCTCGACCGTCACGCGATCGCCGACATGGGCATGCAGGATCTCGGCCAGCGTGCGCGACAGCGCGATGCCATCGTCGGGCACGGCAATTGGCACAAGGGCGGGATCGAGCAGACGCAGCAGCGTGCCGTCCGCTGGCAGGCCGCTCAGCACGACCTGCCTCGACCGGCCGGCAACGCCGAGGCGCACCGGCACGTCGCGAACGCCTTCGACGATGCGCACGCCCGGCCAGCGGGCGAGTTCGGCGAGCACCGTGGCGGGCAGCGGCGCGGCAAAGACGATCGTCGCGTCCTGGCGTTGCGCCCGGGCGTAGAACACATCGACCATCTCATCGAGCGCGTCGAAGCTGAAGAGGGTCGCGATCTGCAATCCCACGGCAAAGGCGATGGTCACCGCCGTGAGGATGGGCCGTAATGGACGCCTGCCGAGTTGGCGAAGGACCATGGATGCCGGCGCGGCGAGGCGGCGCGCCAGGCGTTCGCCGACTAGCTTCCGATAGGCGATCAGCGCTGCTGGAAGCATGGCGACAGCCGGCCGAAGCGCCAGGGCGCGCCGCACGGGATGCACGGCCGCCAAAGTGGCGGCGCCCCCCAGCGCCGCGACGACGCCCGCCGCGGCCAGCATGTCGGGTCGATAGCGGAGGAACGGGAAGTGGAAAAACGCGGCATAGATCCTGGTCACGCCGTAGCCAAGCGCGATACCGATGGGAAGCCCGAGCATCGTTGCCGCACCGGCAAGCAGGAGGGCGAACTTCACGTAGTGCCAGCCGATCGCTTCGCCACCCACTCCCAGCGCCTTGACGATGCCGATCTGCGCCCTCTGCAACTCGACGATCCGCAGCATCGATGCGTGAAGTAGCATGATGGCGACACCTATGAAGATGGCGGGGACAAGGACACCGATGGCCGCCAATTCCTTCAGCTGGCCCGAGACGAACGCATGCGAGTATTGCTGGGCGCGATCATGGATATCGGCGCCGCCATAGGAGGCCAGAAACCCGTCCAGCGTTTCGGTCATGCCGGCGACCGATGCGCCGGGATCGAGCCGGACGGCAAGATCGTTGAACCGGTCTGCCATACCGAGGTCCGCTGCCAACTGCGAACGCGCCATCCAGACAATGGCGAAGCGACGGTCGTCGGGGACGATCTGTCCCGGTCCGAGGGCAAAAATGTATTCGGGCGAGAGGGCGCTGCCGCCGATCGTGAGGACGCTTTTATGTCCGCCGATCGTCATGGTCAGCTGGCTGCCGGGAACAAGGCCGTGGGCCGCGGCAAAGCCCTCGTTAACCACGACCTCCCCAGGATGATCGGCCGTGGGTCGCCGCCCCTGTCGCAGCGCGAGGGCATTGACCGGCGGATCGTCCTCCGCCGGCAGCGATATCAACCGGCCCGTGATTGGCTCGTCGAAGCCGTCGATCGAAATCGCGCCATAGCCGACGATCCGAGCCGCAACCGCCGCAACGCCCGGGATCCGGCGGATGGTCTCGGCCAGCGACAGCGGTGCGGGCGGAACCGAGACGAACAGGTCGGCAAACTCATAGCGCCGGTAGAAATCCTCGCGCGTTGCGTCGAGCGATTGGCGGGCGCTGAACGACATGGCGACGGCGGCGGCAGCGCAGGCAAGGACAAGGACGATGCTCAACGCCTGCCCCCGGAACGCCCAAAGATCGCGGATCAGCTTGCGATCGAGGATGCGCCCCGGCCCTGCTACCACGACAGGCCCTGCGGCGGCATCCGCGCCGCATTGCGCTCGAGTCGCACGATCACACCGTCGGCGAGGTGAGCAACGCGGTCCGCCATACCGGCAATGACCGCGTTGTGGGTCACCAGGACGGTCGGGGTGGCGAACTGCCGGTTCACGCGATCGAGCGCCTCGAGCACACGCACGCCCGTTTTGCAGTCGAGCGCTCCCGTGGGCTCGTCGCACAGGAGCAGATCCGGCTGTTTCACGATGGCGCGCGCGACGGCGACGCGCTGCTGTTCGCCGCCGGACAGCTGCGCCGGAAAGCGGTCATGCAGATCGGCGATACCTAGGAGAGCAAGCGCCTCTTCCGGGGTCAACGCCCGTCCGGTACCGATGGCGCCGAGTGCCACGTTCTCGCCGGCAGTCAGGCTGGGGATGAGGTTGTAGGATTGAAAGACGAAGCCGATGTGACGGCGCCGGTAGAGCGTCAGCGCTCGCTCGTCGAGCGCCGCAAGATCGGTCTCGCCAAACAGGAGGCGGCCACTGGTCGCGCGATCGAGTCCGCCAACGAGATTGAGGAGTGTGGACTTGCCGCTGCCGGACGGACCGAGCAGGACGACGAAGTCGCCCCGCGCCAATTCGAAGTCGACGCCGCGCAGGGCGTGGACCGAACCGCCGGTGGAGTCATAGGTCTTGACCAGATCCCGGGCGGTCAGCACCGGCAGTCGTGGCGTTACGGAAGGATCGGACGAGCCGGCGCGTTCAACGCCGATCACACCAGGCCCCAGAGCGGGATGCCGACGAACCACAGGATGTAGGTGAGCGCCATCGCCATAAGGCCGTCGATGCGGCCCGGCTCGCATCTGCGTCCCAGGTAACGCTCCAGCACGACGACCTGCAGAATCGCATAGGGCACGATGAGGAGCACGATCGCCGTCAGCAGGCCGCCGCCGATCAGGCGCGGGAACAGCGCCAGCGCCGTCAGCGCCGCCACGGCGGTCGATGCCTGGGCGATCCTGACGGCGACGCGGGGACCGAGCCGGACGGCAAGCGTGCCCTTGCCGACGGCGCGATCCGCCGCATGGTCGGGAATCCCCGACAGCGTGATGGCCGGCAGGATGGCAAAGAACAGCGGCACCGCGACAAGCCAGGGCCAGGCATCCGTCCAGGTGCCGCCCTGGAAGGCGTAGCCGCACAGAATGACACCCAGGCTGTGCGTGAGGCCGACATCGATCTCGCCCAGTCCGCGCCAGCACAGTTTGAACGGCGGCACGGTGTAGCCGAGCGCCAGCGCACCAAGTGCGGCGAGAATGAACAGGCTCGGGAAAGGCGGTATCACCGTGGCGAGCGCGAGACCGCTTGCCAGGAACGCGCCAAGCGCCAGTAGCACGGCAACCTGCAGACTGGCGAAGCTGATGCTGCCGTCGACCAGAACACGCGAGCCGCCGGTGAAGGGACCATGGTGGCGATTGCGCAGGTCGCTCTCGAAGTCGAACTCGTCGTTGGTGAAGACGGTCGCGAGTTCCAGCGCGAACAGGCAGGCCAGACCGAGCCAGAAGACAAGCGGCGAAAAATGGCCGGTGGCGCGCCAGGCGCCCGCCGCACCGATCGCGTAGGCAGCCCACGCCATCGGGTGGAATTGCAGGCGGAAGCTCGCCAGCCAGGCCGCGAAGCGCCGACGCGTGCGCTGCACGGTCGTCAACGCACCATGGCGCAACGCCAGGCCCTCGTGCCGCGCCTCCTCGATCCACTCTGCGCGACGCTCGGCGCTCGCCGTCTTGACCGGACCGAAGATGGTGCTGCGCACCGGGCCCACGCCACAGAAGCCCAGGGTCGCGCGGCCGAGCGCGTTCAACCCCGGCGCATGATAAATCCAGCGATAGACCCAGGGCGGCGTGTCCATCGTCGTTAAAAGATGCGCGGTCTTGCCGACAAGAAGCTTGTCCCAGCCCTCGCCGTCCTCGCGATCGGCGAAGGCAAAGCCTGGCATGAGGACGCGATCGAGAAAGCCTTTCAGGCAGGCGGGCATCGTGCCCCACCAGGTGGGGAACACGAAGACGAGGTGCTCGGCCCAGGCGACAAGGTCTACGGCATCGGAGATGCGGGGCTCCAGCGGCTGGTCGCGCGGCGACGGCACCAGGACATTCGGCTCAAAATCGAGATCCGAGAGCGAGTGACAGCGCACCTCGGCGCCGGCGTTCCGCGCGCCCGCTGCATAGGCATCGGCCAAGGCCTCGCAGAGGCTGCCGCGACGGGGATGACCGAGCACGACGAGAACCTTCGGCGGCCCCGCTCTATGCTCAGGACGGACTGGCCTCTCGGAAGTGGATGGCTCGAGCATCGGTGAAGCCTCCGCACGGCGTCCTCGCCACTTCATCACGAGCCATCGCTCGCTTCCGCTCACGATCGGGTGAATTCGCCGGCGCAAATCGCCGCCCCCAGCCGGCGGGGTGTAAGTTGCTGCGATGCCTCCGATCGCAGACCTTGGCCGATGGTGGGCGGCCCTGCTGTTCGGGCTGATGCTGCTGTTGCTGTTGCTGATCAGCGCGTGGCTGTTGCGGGCCGTCGCGCCGGTCGCTCCCGCCGTGACCCTTTCAGCGACAGAAGCGCCAGCTGCAGGGCGGGTTGAGCGGATCGTCGATCCGATGCCGGCTCTCCGGACCTCGCTCGACCACGTCCGCGCCGATGAAGGAAAGTTGAAAGCCGAGCTCGCCGCCCGCCAGGACGAAATCCGGAAACAGGCGGAGCAGTGCAAGCCTGCGGAGCCGCCCTTGCCGGCCGAACGCTGGTCCAAGGGCGATCTCGCCACGCTCAAGGGGTGCTGGGTGCTCGGCCGCGACGTGCCCATGACGCACAGCTTCGCCGACGGCCGGCGGGAAAGAGTCACCATCAAGGCCGGCAGGATTTGCTTCGACGACCAGGGCGGCGGCCTGCACGAGCAGGTCACGATCGGCCCCACGGCAAGGTGGGACTGCAAGGCGCCGATGACGGCGAAATTCTGGAGCAACGGAACGTTGGTCGCGAACCAGCCTGATGTCATCTGCAAAGGCGAGCCGCTCGTCAGGTGGGCGGCAACGCGACTCACCTGCCAGCGGGTAAACGACGAACTTGCGCTGTGCCAAGCCGTCGACAAGTCCGGACGGACGCAAGTCGAGTTCCGCCGCGAGCCCTAGCCGATGCGGAGAAGGCTACCACGTGGCGTCTATGCGCGTCGGTGAATCAAACGACTGCGTGGCAACGCGGCGACGCCGCGCTCAGAAATTGCGCAGGGCGAAAGTCGCGGCGTGCCAGACGTCGCGATGAGACGATAATGGCGGCCGAGGGAGCAGACAAAAATGAACGACGCCGCGGCCGACGGAAGTGCACTCAAGCCCGGCAGTATCGAAAGCCGCGAATCATGGAAAGCGGCCTGGATCACGCTGGCCATCCTGTCGATCTCCTTCGGTTCACCGCTCCTCATCGTGGTCGGCATGAAGCCGATGCAGGAGGCGCTCGGTACCGAACGATCGGTCCTCGCATTGGCGGGCGCGCTGGTCTGGGTCGGCACGGGGGCCGGCGGCGTCCTGATGGGCTGGCTGGCGGACCGCATCGGCGTTCGCGCCACCGTCGCCATCGCCGCCTGCATGATGGCCGCAGGCCTCGCCCTTTCCTCGCTGGGTCCGATCTGGACCCTCTATGTCGGCCAAGGGCTGATGGTGGGCCTTTTAGGCAATGGCGGCGTCTACGCCCCGCTCCTGGTCAATGTCAGCCGCTGGTTCGATCGACGGCGCGGCACGGCGATCGCCCTGATCTCGTCCGGCCAATACATTGCCGGCGTCGTCTGGCCGACCTTGTTCGAGCGCGGGATCGCCGAGCTGGGCTGGCAGCCCGTCATGCGGACCTATGCCGTGATCGTGCTGGTCGCGATCCTGCCGGCCACCTTGCTGCTGAAGCCGGCGCCGATCGCCGCGCCGCTGCCGCACGCGCGTGCGGCGGCCAAGCGCGGCAATCGCGTTGCCGGCCTGCATCCCAACCTCGTGCAGGCGCTGATCTGCCTCGCCGGCTTCCTCTGCTGCGTTCCCATGGCGATCCCTTCGGCGCATCTTGTCGCCTTCTGCAGCGGCATCGGCATCAGCCCGACCCACAGCGCCGTCATGCTGTCGGTGATGCTGGCGTCCGCCTTCGTCGCCCGCCAGGCGTGGGGCGCACTGGCCGACCGCATCGGCGGGCTGCGGACGGTGATGGTCGGGTCGGCCTTCCAGGCGGTGGCCATCGCATGCTTTCTGCTGACGCAGGACGAGGTCGGCCTGTTCGCCATCGCCGCCGCCTTCGGGTTCGGCTTCAGCGGAATCATCCCGGCCTACTCGGTGACGATCCGCGACCTGTTTCCCGCTGCCGAGGCGTCGTGGCGCATCCCGCTGGTGCTCTTCACGGCCATGAGCGGCATGGCCTTCGGCAGCTGGTTTGCCGGCGTCCTCTATGATCATTTCGGCTACTACGCCCCGGCCTTCGGCGTCGGCGTCGTCTTCAACCTCGCCAACCTGCTGATCGTCGGATTCCTGGTCTTCCGCCTGACCGGCCCGCGGCGAACCGCCTTGTGGCCGGCCATCGGCTGAAGATCGCCATTAGACGGGGAGATCAGTCGCCATGGGCTTTTCCATCGATCGCATCGATCACGTCGTCCTCAATTGCCGCGACGTCGAGGCCACGGTCGCCTGGTACAAGCGCGTGCTCGGCATGGAGAGCGAGGTATTCGGCGAATATCGACACACCGCGCTGAAGTTCGGCCGGCAGAAGTTCAACGTGCGCCCGACCGGCCGCGCCGACTGGTGGTCGGTGAAGAACGACGCGCCCGGCGCGCTCGACCTCTGCTTCATCACCAAGCAACCGCCGGACCAGGTCGTCGCCCATCTGAACGCATGCGGTGTGAAGATCGAGACGGGACCGCGGCAGCAGATCGGGGCCCTGGGCCCGATGACCTCCGTCTATTTCCATGATCCGGACGGAAATCTCATCGAAGTCGCCAGCTATCGTTCCGAGACCGAGGCCGCGGCGCCGTAGCGGCTTCCCAGGCGTCCTTGAGGCGCCGCGCGTCGCGCCCTAAAACGGGGGCCTCGTGGCCCACGCCCTCAGCGCCTCCTCCTACCGCTCCGACCACCCGTCGCCCCAGGCCCTGGTGCTGGCGGCGCTGCTGCATGCGGCGGTGGCGGCGGCGCTGTGGTGGATGATGGTGAACCGGCCTTTCCAGCCACCGGCCGAAGAGCCCGTCGAGGTCACCTTCGAGCAACCGAAGCCGCCGGAGCCGAAGCCGCCGCCGCCCAAACAGGAGCCCAAGCAGGAACCGGCACCCAAACCTCCCGAGCCGCTCGGCCTGATGCCGGAGGCCGCCATCACGGCGGACAAACGCACGCAGGTGCCGACGGCGCCGGTGCGGCCGAACGAGACGCCGGCGCCGCTGCCACCGGCGCAGGCGGATCGGCCGCAGCCGTTCGCATTCTCTCCCGCGCCGTCGCCGCCGCCGACGCCGAAACCACCGACGCCCCCGGAAGCCACGCGGCCGCCCGAGGTGCCCCAGACGCCGTTTTCATCTCCCCTGCCGGCGCCGACGCTGCCCCCTGCGCCCGCCGCACCGCCGGCGCACGCTCTGGCGGCGCCGCCATTGCCCCGGGCAAGCCCTGCCCCGCAACGGCCCGACCTTCATCCCGCGCCGCCGACGCCGGCACCCCCGCGCCGTCCGGCCGCGCCGGCTGCCGCCGAATCGCCGTCGACCTCGCCTTTTGTGAACCCCGCGGACACCTATAACCGGGCCCGGGTTGCCGACAATTACCTCTGGCAAATCGCCCGCAAGCTTCAGGGCTACCGCTACGAGGCGCACGTCAATGTGAGCCACGGCACTACCGTGGTGCGGGTCACGATCGCGCGCGACGGCAGGCTGCTCGATGTCGAGGTCATCGGATCGAGCGGCGTGCCGGAGTTCGACCGCGGCGTGCTGGCGGGCGTTCGTTCCGGCTCGCCGTATGACCCGTTGCCGCCCGACATCCAGGGCGCCAGCGCCACCTTCTCCCTGCCGCTGGTCTCGGTGAGTCGCCAATGATCCGGCGGGCGTCGCCACCACCACGGCCACGGGGACGATGACTCTCGCGCAGCACGGGGCGATCGTGATCGGGGCCGGCGTCGCGGGCCTCTCGACGGCGCTCTACCTCCAGCGCGCCGGGGTGGCGGTGACGGTCATCGATCCGCTGCCGCCGGCGGGCGGCGCTTCATTCGGCAATGCAGGCCTGCTCAGTCCCGACACCGCGGTTCCGATCGCGCTCCCCGGCATGCTGCGCAAGGTGCCGGGGTGGCTGCTGAATCCCCGCGGCCCGCTGTCGGTGACGCCCGGCTATTTCCCGCGCGCGCTGCCCTGGCTGCTGCGCTGGATCGAAGCCGGACGGCTTGATCGCGTGATCGCCATCTCCGATGCGATGCGCGCGCTCCACCGCGAATCGCTCGCCTGCTGGCAGGAGCTGCTGGGACCCGCGCTTTACGGCGAGCTAATCCGACCCCTGGGCCAGGTGCAGGTCTGGGAAGGCGATGCCGAAGCGGCCAACTCGGGCGTCGAACGCCAGGTGCGCGAACGCCACGACATCAGGAGCGAGGCGCTCACGGCCGATGATCTGCGCCAGATGTTTCCCGGCATCTCGCGCGCGGTGACGCGCGGTCTCTTGGTTCCGGGCAATGGTCATACGGTGAGCCCGCAACGCAGCGTCGGCGCATTGGGCGAGCTGTTCCGTCAAGCCGGCGGCTCGCTGATCAACGAGCGGGCGATGAAGCTGATCCCGCGCGAGGGCGGTGGCTGGATGGTGATGACCAATCTCGCCAACCGCTCGAGCGAGCATGTCGTCGTCGCGGCGGGAGCGTGGTCGCGCCAATTGCTCGATCCGCTGGGCATCAAGGTCGCACTGGAAACCGAGCGCGGTTACCACGCCATGCTGTTCGATCCGGAGGTCATGCCGGCCTTGCCGATCAGCAACAAGACGCGGGCCTTCGGCGTCACGCC
>Ga0308309_10000119_pt1 | contig 67997 bp, 60 predicted proteins | sample HubBroMetageWFT5_FD_192491 | JGI IMG/M metagenome (GOLD analysis project Ga0308309, IMG submission 192491) | Warmed and freeze-thawed soil microbial communities from the Hubbard Brook experimental Forest, New Hampshire - Hubbard Brook CCASE Soil... | ecosystem: Environmental > Terrestrial >...
GCGACAAGACCGAGTTCAAGGAGTGGGAGGCGAACACGCCCTACTTCAACGGCTGCCAGCCGATCGAGGTGATCGCCGCCAGCGGCCCGCAGACCCTGCGCTTTGGGCCGATGAAGCCCGTCGGCCTGCGCGATCCGCGCACCGGCCAGCGTCCGTGGGCGGTCGTGCAGCTCCGCCAGGACAATGCGCTGGGCACGCTGTGGAACATCGTGGGCTTCCAGACCAAGCTCAAGCATGGCGAGCAGACGCGTCTCTTCCGCACCATCCCCGGCCTGCACAACGCCGAATTCGCACGGCTGGGCGGGCTGCACCGCAACACCTTCCTCAACAGTCCGCGCCTGCTCGATGGGACCTTGCGCCTGAAGGCGATGCGGCGCCTGCGCTTCGCCGGGCAGATCACAGGCTGCGAGGGTTACGTCGAAAGCGCCGCCATCGGGCTTTTGACCGGACGGTTCGCCGCCGCCGAGCGGCTGGGTCTTGCGCCGATCGCGCCGCCTTCGACCACGGCGATGGGCGCGCTGCTCGGCCACATCGCCGGCGGCGCCGACGCGGCGACCTTCCAGCCGATGAACATCAATTTCGGCCTGTTCCCGCCGATCGACGGGGCCTTCCGCGGCAAGGAGCGCAAGCAGGCGCTCAGCGCGCGGGCGCTGCGCGATTTCGATACGTGGATCGCGCCGAGACCGCTCGCGGCGGAGTAGCTCCGTCGAATCCTGGACGCGAATGACCATGCTGCCCATCCTTGCGGTGCGAGGCTCGACAGGCATACGCCACAACATTGCTCAGTCCTGTCAAGCGGCAACGCTTGGCCGTGATCGGCGACCGAATACTTGCGTACCGTATAAAGGCCAGAGAATCGCCGCCGGACGACCCATGCTAGCAGTGCAGTCATGCCTGACCGCTGCGGAGTAGCTTCTTTCCCTCCCCAACTTCGTTGGGGAGGGAAACCCGAGACGCGGTCCCATGATGGCATCATGAGATAAGTTCGCGCGTCGTTTGCGGGGCGCACGCTACCTAATCTTGCATGAGTCCCGCTGACCGCCACACCATGATGCTGGCCGGGCCGATCGTGCCCACCATCCTGGCGCTGGCCGCCCCCAACGTGCTGAACGTGGCGATGATGAGCCTGGTCAGCATCTTCGACAGCTGGTTCGTGAGCCAGCTCGGCATCGTCGACCTCGCCGCATTGGCCCTGGTTTTCCCGACCCAGATGGCGTTGGGCCAGATGTCGGCCGGCGCCATGGGCGGCGGCATCTCCTCGTCGGTGGCGCGCGCGCTTGGCTCGGGCGATCGCGCAGCGGCCGAGGCGGCAGCCGCCCACGCGCTTGTCATCGCGCTTGGCATGGCGGCCTTGTTCGCCGTCGTGTTCGTGGGCTTCGGCCGGCAGATCTACGGCGCGCTGGGAGGCAGCGGCCGCGCCCTCGATGGCGCCGAAGCCTTCGCCTCGGTTCTGTTCATCGGCTGCTTCGCGCACTGGATCGCCAACTCCATGGCCTCGGTGCTGCGCGGCACGGGCGACATGACGACGCCAGGCTATGCGCTGGTGCTCACCGCGGCCCTGCAGATTCCGTTGACCGGCGCGCTGACGCTGGGCTGGTTCGGCCTGCCCGCGCTCGGCATCCGCGGGCCGGCGATCGCATCCGTGATCTCCTTCACCCTCGCCGCGGTCTGGATGGCGTCGCGGCTCTTGGGCCCGCAAGCGGTACTCAAGCTGCATTGGCCGAAGGGCGGTTTCCGCTGGGCCTCGTTCCGCGACATCCTGAAGGTCGGACTCATAGCCTGCCTCGTGGTCATCCTGACCAATAGCACGGTGCTGGTCGTCACCGGCCTGATCGGCCGCGCCGGCGATGCCGCCATCGCCGGCTACGGTATCGGCAGCCGGCTGGAATACATGCTGGTGCCCATAAGCTTCGGCGTCGGCGCCACGCTCACGACCCTGGTCGGCACCAACATCGGCGCCCGGCAATATGACCGCGCGAAGCGGCTGGCCTGGATCGGCGCCCTGATGACCGGCGCCATCGCCGCCGCCATCGGCCTCGTCGTGGCGATCTGGCCCGACCTGTGGCTCGGCCTCTTCACCTCGGACGCGGGCGCCCTCGCCTCCGGCCGCACCTATCTCAGCATCGTCGGGCCGGTCTACGGCTTCTTCGGACTGGCGATGGCGCTCTACTTCGCCTCGCAGGGCACCGGCGAGATGGTGTGGCCGGTGGTCGCCAATCTCAGCCGCATCACCATCGCGGTATGCGGCAGCCTGCTGGCGCTCGACGTGTTGGGCTGGGGCGTGCGCGGCCTCTTCACCTTCGTGGCGCTGGGCATCGTGTCGTATTCCGCCGTGCTCGCCTTCTCCACCACGCGGCGGGCCTGGAGAGGGGCGTGATGTCTTTGGGACCGCGAGCGTCCCGCTCGCTCATGATCATGAGCGGGCGAGACGCCCGCGGTCCGGAAGACCATAACGATCGCCGGCAGGCGATGCTCTCGGGGCCGCTGGTTCCGACCATACTCACGCTCGCGGCGCCCAACGTCGTCAATGTCTCGGTGCAGAGCCTGGTGCTGATCGCCGACGGCTGGTTCGTGGGCCAACTTGGCACGGCGGAACTCGCGGCGCTGGCGCTTGTCTTTCCCGCGCAGACCACGCTGCAGATGATGTCCGCCGGCGCCATGGGCGGCGGCGGCGCCTCGTCGGTGGCCCGCGCGCTGGGCTCGGGTGATCGCGGCAAGGCCACGGACGCCGCCGCGCACGCGCTTGCCATCGCGGCCGCCATGACGCTGCTGTTCGCGATCGTGTTCGTGGGCTTCGGCCGGCTGCTGTTCGGTGCGCTGGGCGGCAGTGGCGCGGCGCTCGACGGCGCCGTCGCCTTCTCGACCGTGATGTTCTTGGGCTGCGGCGCGCATTGGCTGGCCAACACGCTGGCCTCGATCCTGCGCGGCACCGGCGACATGCATTCGCCGGGCATGGCGCTGATCGTCATGGCCATCCTGCAGATCCCGATGTCCGGCGCGCTGACCCTGGGCTGGGCCGGCGTGCCGAAGCTCGGCGTCGCGGGACCGGCCGCCGCCGCGGTGATCTCCTACGCCGTCGCCGCGCTCTGGATCCTGCGGCCCTTCCTGACCGGCCGCGCCGCCATCCGCCTGCGCTGGCCGGCGCATGGTTTCCATTGGGCCGCCTTCGCCGACATCCTGAAAGTGGGCGCCACCTCCTGCGTCGTGGTCGTGTTGATCAACGCCGCCGTGCTGGTGGTTACCGGCCTGATCGGCCGCGCCGGCGACGCCGCCATCGCAGGCTACGGCGTCGGCAGCCGCCTGGAATATCTTTTGAGCCCCCTCACCTTCGGCATCGGCGCCGCGCTGGTCGCCATGGTCGGCACCAACAAGGGCGCCCGCCAGCTTCGGCGCGCCCGCCGGGTCGCCTGGATCGGCGCGCTGATGGCGGGCGCCGTCACCTGCGCCATCGGCCTCACCGTGGCGCTGTGGCCCGACCTCTGGCTAAAACTCTTCACCGACGATCCCGCAGCCCTCGACGCCGGCCGCCTCTATTTCCGCATCGTCGGCCCGACCTACGGCTTCTTCGGCCTCGCCATGGCGCTCAATTTCGCCGCCATGGGCGCCGGCGACATGATCTGGCCGACCCTGGCGACCGTGACGCGCTTCGTCATCGCCGCCGGCGGCGGCCTTCTGGCGCTCGACTTGCTCGGCTGGACCGCGCCCGGCCTCTATGCCTGCGTTGCCGCCGGCATGCTGGCCTACTCGATCCTGCTCGCTTTCTCGACGACGCGGCGGGCGTGGCACGTTTGACTGCCCGGCCCGCTCGGCCAAGAAAGGGGCATGAAAACCATCCTCATCATCGGCATCGGCGCCGGCGACCCCGACTACATCACCATCCAGGCGGTGAAGGCGCTTAACCGGGTCGACGTCTTCTTCCTGATGGACAAGGGCCCGGCCAAGCAGAAGCTGCGCGCGTTGCGCGAGGAACTCTGCCGGCAGCACATCAAGGACCGCGCCTATCGCTTCGCCGAGGCTAAAAGCCCGCCGCGCGATACGGCGCCCGCCGACTACCGCGCCTCGGTCGACGAGCTGAACCGCGAGAAGCAGGACGTGTTCGAGCGCATGATCGAGAGCGAGCTGGCCGACGGCCAGACGGCCGGCATCCTCGTCTGGGGCGACCCGATGCTCTACGACAGCACCATTCGCAACATCGCGGCGATCGCGGCCGGCGGCCGCCATCACATCGACTATGACGTGATTCCCGGCATCACCGCCGTGCAGGCGCTGGCGGCACGGCACAAGATCCCGCTCAACCGCATCGCCGAGCCGGTGGCCTTGACCACGGGCCGCAAGCTCGCCGAAGGATTCCCGCCGGGCATCGACAGCATCGCCGTGCTGCTCGACGGCGAGGACACTTATAGGCGCTTCGCCGACGCGGACATCCATGGCGACATGGACATCTACTGGGGCGCTTATCTCGGCACGCCGGACGAGATCCTGATCGCCGGCAAGGTCGCCGACGTCGCGGACGAGATCCATCGCCGGCGCGCCGAGGCGCGGCGCGCCAACGGATGGATCATGGATACCTATGTGATGCGAAGGCCGGCGACCTGAGCCCGATCACACCATCTTGCCGATAATCCCGTGCATGTCCGCCGCCGAAAACGCGCGCAGCGTCTGCGTGCGGATATTGCCCAAGGCAGCGACGCTCAACGACAGCGCGGTGGCGCTGAGATCGTCCGGCGCCTCGAGGATGGTGACGATGTCATACTGGCCCTGGGCCCAGTAGAGATCCTTGACGGTCGCCCCGCACTTCTTCGCCATTTCCTTGAATGCGTCCGCACGTTTCGGCGAGTCCTTGGCGTTACGGACTCCTTGCTCGGTGAAGGTTCCAAGCACGACATAGATCGCCATAGCTTTCCTCCCTCAGCAATTGTGAACGTACTTCTACAGGGGACTTCCCTCGCGACTGCTCACGACTGAACGCTCGCTCTAAATCATGACTTGCACAGAGTGAATCGATCTCCCTCCCCTTCGCGAAATCGCGAAGGGGAGGTGTCACCGTTATACGGCGACGGAGGGGTCATGAGCCACAGGCTCGTTGTCGCCCATGACCCCTCCGCCCCCCTTCGACTTCGCTCAGGGCAGGCGCTACGCGGGCACCTCCCCACGCAAAGCGTGGGGAGGAAGGACTTTGTCGTCTACGGCACCGGGCACGGCTTCGCACCCCAGATGTCGCGGGCGTACTCGGCGATGGTGCGGTCGCTGGAAAATTGTCCGGAACTGGCGATGTTCAGGATGGCCGTTCGTGTCCACTCCGGCGGATCGGCGTAGAGCTCGAGCAGCCGTCGGTCGGCCTCTAGGTAGGCCTTCAGATCGGCCAGGTGCATGTAGTGGTCGCGGCTCATCAGGGGTTCGCGCAACGGCTCGAAGATGCCCGGCTCCTTGGGGTTGAAATGGTCGGAGAAGATCAGGTCCAGCGCCTTGTGCGTCTCCGGTTCGTGTTCGTAGTGCCAATGCGGGTTGTACCAGCCGCGGCTGCCCGCCACCTGGTCTGCGGTCAGCCCGAACAGGAAGAAGTTGTCCTCGCCGGCGGCCTCCGCCATCTCGATCGTGGCGCCGTCGCGCGTGCCGATCGTCAAGGCGCCATTCATCATGAACTTCATGTTGCTGGTGCCGCTCGCCTCGTAGCCGGCGGTCGAGATCTGGTTGGAGACGTCGGTTGCCGGGATCAGCCGTTCGGCCAGCGACACGCAATACTCGGGCAGGAAGACGACTTTCAGACGGCCGCCGATCGCCGGGTCGGCGTTGACCGTGTCGGCAAGACTGTTGAGGAACTTAATGATCAGTTTCGCCAGTTTATAAGCGGGCGCCGCCTTGCCCGAAAAGAAGAAGGTGCGCGGCGCCGTTGCAAGGCCGGGGTTCTCGCGCAACCGGTTGTACAGGACGACGACACGCAGCCCGTTCAGCAATTGCCGCTTGTACTCGTGGATGCGCTTGACCTGGCTGTCGAAAATGGAGTCCGGATCGACGGCCAGGTTGGCGGTCGATTTCAGCCAGTTCGTGAACCGCGCCTTGGACTGGCGCTTGGCCTGGCGGACGGCGTCGCGAAAGCCCGTATCGCCAGCGAACGACGTCAGCTTCGCCAGATTGGCCAGGTCGGTGATCCAACCGTCGCCGATCGCCCCGGTGATGCAGCCGGCGAGGGCCGGGTTGGCCAGCAGGAGCCAGCGCCGCGGCGTCACGCCGTTGGTCTTGTTGTTGAAGCGCTCGGGGTACAGCTCGGCCAGGTCCTTCACTGTGACGGTGCGCAGCAGCCGCGAATGGATGGCGGCAACACCATTGGTGCTGTGCGAGCCCACGATGGCAAGGTTGGCCATCCGGATATTGCGGTCGCCGCCTTCCTCGACAAGGCTGACTTGTTTGACGCGATTCTCTTCGCCCGGGAAGCGCTTCCGCACCTCCTCCACGAGACGCTGGTTGATGTCGAGAACGATCTCGAGGTGGCGCGGCAACATCAGCTCGAGCCATCGCAGCGGCCATTTTTCCAACGCCTCGGGCAATAGCGTATGGTTGGTATAGGCAAGTGTCCGCTTGGTGATGTCCCAAGCCTGGTCCCAGCCAAGGCCGGCATCGTCGAGCAGGATCCGCATCAGCTCAGGGACTGCCAGGCTGGGATGGGTATCGTTGAGCTGGATCGCGACCTTGGTCGGCAGCATGCTCCAGTCGGCATTGTGCCGCCGGAAGCGCCGCACCAGATCGGCCAGCGAGCAGGCGACCAGGAAATATTCCTGCACGAAGCGCAGGCCTCGCCCCATGATCGTCGAATCGTCGGGATAGAGGACGCGGGTCACCGAGTCGGCCGCAAGTCGCTGGGCCAGGGCACCCACGAACGAGCCGGCGCTGAACGCCTGGAGGTCGAAGACATCCGGCGTGGCAGCGGCCCATAGCCGAAGCGTATTGATGGTTTGGCCGCCGTAACCCGTGATCGGGCGGTCGTACGGCACGCCCAGCACGTGGGACGGCCTGCCGAAGATCGCGCGCAGGGTTCCCTGATCGACGACGAACGAGCAGCCAAGCTTGATTTCCACCGCCTCCTGCGGCCGCGCGACTTCCCACGGATCGGGATGGCGCAGCCAGTTGTCCGGATGCTCGCGCTGCCAACCGTCCTCGATGGTCTGACGGAAAATGCCGTACTCGTAGCGCAGCCCGTAGCCCATCGCCGGGAGCTGCATCGTGGCCATCGAATCGAGAAAGCAGGCCGCGAGGCGACCGAGGCCGCCGTTGCCGAGGCCGGCGTCGGGCTCCTCCTCGAGAACAACCGGCCAATCGAGTTTTCCTTGGTCGATGATCGCTTTGGCGACGGGATCGAGGCGCAGATTCAGGATGTTGTTGGCCAGCGACCGGCCGATCAGGAACTCCAGGGAAAGATAATAGACGCGCTTGGGGTTTTCGCGGTCGTAGATGTGCTCGGTCCGGCACCAGCGCTGCGCGAGGATGTCCCGCAGGGAGCGGGCGAATGCCTCGTATTGCTGGCGCGGCCCGAGCTCGGCGGGATCGGACACGTTGTCGAACATCAGATGCCGCTTGTAGAGCGCATCGGTCGTGCCGGTGAATTGGATCGGGCCGCCATAGCGTTCGAGGAGCTTGGCAAAGTCCGGCACCTGTTCCGGCACGTTTCTTCCTTGGGCGACGTCCGCCATCTTCTGCTTTCCCGTCATGATTTCATTCTCTGCACCGCAGCGGCCCGGTCAACGCCCGGTTGCCCGCGGCAACGCCTCAAACGTTATCGGCCTCCGTCGAACCGGCCGTTTTGGACACCGTTGCGCCTCCCCACGTCCAGCCGCTGATTTGCGGCATGTCGTCACCGTAGCGGGTAATATACTGGCGGTGCTCGATCAACCTGTCGCGAATTGCCTGCTTGGCATAGGCGCCCCGCGCGCCCAACCCCGGCAGGCGGTCGATCACGGCGCTCACCAGGTGGAAGCGGTCGAGTTCGTTCAGCACGCACATGTCGAACGGCGTCGTGGTCGTGCCCTCCTCCTTGTAGCCGCGGACATGGAGATTGCCGTGGCCGTGCCGACGGTAGGTCAGGCGATGGATGAGCCAGGGATAGCCGTGGAAGGCGAAGACGATCGGCTTGTCCGTGGTGAACAGCGTATCGAAATCCCAGTCCGAGAGCCCGTGCGGGTGCTCGGCGGACGGTTGCAGCGTCATCAGGTCGACGACGTTGACCACGCGTACCTTGACCTCGGGCAGGTGCCGGCGCATGAGCTCGACCGCGGCCAGCGTCTCCAGGGTCGGCACGTCGCCGCAGCAGGCCATCACCACGTCGGGGTCGCTGCCGCGGTCGTTGCTGGCCCACTCCCAGATGCCGAGCCCGGCCTGGCAGTGCTTGATCGCCTCGTCCATCGAGAGCCATTGCGGCGCGGGCTGTTTGCCGGCGACGACGACGTTGATGTAGTTGCGGCTGCGCAGGCAATGGTTGGTGACCGAGAGCAGGCAGTTGGCATCGGGCGGCAGGTAGATGCGGACGACCTCGGCCTTCTTGTTCACGACGTGGTCGATGAAGCCGGGATCCTGGTGGCTGAAGCCATTGTGGTCCTGCCGCCAGACATGGCTCGACAGCAGGTAGTTCAGCGAGGCGATCGGCCGGCGCCACTCGATCTGGTTGCACACTTTCAGCCATTTGGCGTGCTGGTTGACCATCGAATCGACGATGTGGATGAAGGCCTCGTAGCACGAGAAGAAGCCGTGCCGTCCGGTCAGGAGATAGCCCTCCAGCCAGCCCTGGCATTGATGCTCGCTCAGCACCTCCATGAGGCGTCCGTCGGGCGCGAGATGATCGTCATACGGAAAGGTTTCCGCCTGCCAGGCGCGGTTGGTGACCTCGAGAACGTCCTGCCAGCGGTTGGAGTTGTTCTCGTCGGGGCTGAAGAGGCGGAAGTTGCGCTGTGGCATGTTGAGCTTCATGACATCGCGCAGGAAGCCGCCCATGATCCGCGTCGACTCGGCCATGATGGCGCCCGGGGCGCCAACCTTCACCGCATAGTCGCGGAAATCGGGAAGCCGGAGGTCGTGCAGCAGCAGGCCGCCGTTGGTGTGCGGATTGGCGCTCATGCGGCGATCGCCCTGCGGCGGCAGTTCGGCGAGCTCGCGCCGCAGCCGTCCGGCCTCGTCGAACAGCTCGGCCGGCCGGTAGCTCTTCATCCACTGTTCGAGGATGCGCACGTGCTCCGGCTTTTCGTGCATCTCGCCCATCGGCACCTGGTGCGCACGCCAGTAGCCCTCGGTGCGTTTTCCGTCGATTTCCTTGGGGCAGGTCCAGCCCTTGGGCGTGCGGAGCACGATCATCGGCCAACGCGGGCGTTCGCCGGCCGCCTGCTGCGCGTTCGCCTTGATGCGGCGGATTTCGCCGATGACCGTCTCCAATGTGGCGGCCATGAGCTCGTGCATCTTTTCCGGGTCGTCGCCCTCGACGAAATGCGGGGTGTAGCCATAGCCGCGAAAGAGCTGCTCCAGTTCCTCGTGGCTGATGCGGGCCAGGATGGTGGGATTGGCGATCTTGTAGCCGTTGAGGTGCAGGATCGGCAGAACCGCGCCGTCGGTCGCTGCGTTCAGGAACTTGTTCGAATGCCAGCTCGTCGCCATCGGCCCGGTCTCGGCCTCGCCGTCGCCGACGACGCAGGCAACGATCAGGTCGGGATTGTCGAAGGCAGCACCGTAGGCGTGCGAGAGGGCGTAGCCCAGCTCGCCGCCCTCGTGGATCGAGCCGGGCGTCTCGGGCGCCACGTGACTGGGAATGCCGCCGGGAAACGAGAACTGGGTGAACAGGCGCTTCATCCCAGCCTCGTCGGTGGAGATGTTCGGGTAGACCTCGCTATAGGTTCCCTCGAGGTAGGCGTTGGCTACCAGGGCCGGTCCGCCGTGACCCGGGCCGGTGACATAGATCATGTCGAGGTCATGCTTCTTGATGACGCGGTTCAAGTGGGCATAGAGGAAGTTCAGGCCGGGCGTGGTGCCCCAGTGGCCGAGCAGCCGCGGCTTGATGTGGTCCTTGGACAAAGGCTGCTTCAGCAACGGATTGTCGTAGAGATAGATCTGCCCGACGGCCAGGTAGTTGGCAGCGCGCCAGTACGCGTCGATCAGTGTCCGTTCCTTGTCCGACAAGGCGTTCGCCATGATTCGCTCCTGTTCTTGCCAAACCTCAGCCAGACACCATGGCTCGTGCTTTCTTCAGTCCCCGAACATTTTTTCAGAACGGTACAGTGGCCGGCAAGTCGAGAGGCCGTCCAGTGATCAAAGGACCAGCGTTTCGCGGGTGTAGCGGGCGATCATCCGCTCTTCGTCCGTCGGGACGACCCACGCCGACACGGTCGAACCGTCCGTGCTGATGCGACCATCGCCCCGCCGGTTGCGCGCCGCGTCGAGCTCCATGCCGAGCCAGCGGCAGCCGGCGGCGACCTCGGCCCGTGTCGCCGCATCGTGCTCGCCGATGCCGGCGGTGAAGACCAGGCCATCGAGCCCGCCCAGGGCCGCGGCGAGCGAGCCGATTTCACGCACGATCCTATAGACGAAGAGCGCGATGGCTTCTGCGGCTGCGGGCGCGGTCGATTGGCGCAGCGCGCGCATGTCGGAGGAAATGCCCGACACGCCGAGCAGTCCCGACTTGCGATAAAGCAGATCCTCCAGGGCGTGCGCATCGAGACCACGCTCCTGCAGGAGATAAAGCAGCACGCCGGGATCGAGGGACCCGGCGCGTGTTCCCATCACCAGACCGTCGAGGGCGGTGAAGCCCATGGTGGTCGCCACGCTTTTGCCATCGTGGACGGCGCACAGACTGGCCCCGTTGCCGAGATGGGCGATGATCAGGCGCGACTGGGCAAGGTCCGGCGCGATCTCGCGCAGGCGCGACACGATGAAGTCGTACGACAGGCCGTGAAAGCCATAACGGCGCACGCCCGACACCGTGATCTCGCGCGGCAGGGCGAACTGCTGCGCGAAAGCAGGCTGGGTGCAGTGGAAGGCGGTATCGAAGCAGGCAACCTGCGGCAGGTGCGGCGCCGTCCGGGCGATGTAGTCGATCGGCGCGAGATTGTGCGGCTGGTGAAGCGGCGCGAGCGGCACCAGCGCAGCCAGCCTGGTCATGACATCGGCATCGACCCGGACCGGTGCGGCGAAGGTCGTGCCGCCATGCACCACGCGATGGCCGAAAGCCTGCACTGGCCGGCCGCGCAGCAGTTCCTGCCCGAGCTTCAGGATCTCCGCGGTCGCCGCCTGGTGGTCGAGCGCCGCCTTGCCCCAGTTGCGCTCCGCCACGACCGTGCCCTTGTCGTCGGTCGCGCTGAGATGCGGCGCCAGGCCGATCTCCTCGATCTGGCCGCGAAACAGCGCAAGGCCTTCGCTCGCCGCGTCGTAGAGAGCGAACTTGATGCTGGACGATCCAGCGTTGAGGACGGCGATGCAGCCTTCGCTCAAGGGTTCTGGTCCCAGTTCGGGTCGTTGCTGGGGCTGAGTGGCGGGTAGGACGAGAGCAGGCCCCTGCCGGGGATGAAGTTCACTTCGAGGCGGATGCCGTCGGGATCTTCGAAGACGAAGAAGTAATAGCCCGGCGCCCAGTTGCCCTCCAGTGGTCCGCGGTCGATGACGGCCCCGAGGGAACGAACCTTGTCCGCGGCCTTGTCGACATCCTCGCGCGAACGCGCGCGCAGGCAGAGATGGTGCAGGCCGACCCGGTTGGCAACGAAGCGTTCCTTGCCGTGCTCCTCCGCGCAGCGCTGGATGCCGACCGCGGTGCGGCCACCGACGTGATAGAGGAAGTTGTTGCCGTCATAGACCTTCGTCAGCCCGAGGAAGGGCAGCAACTCGCCATAGAAGGCGCGCGCCTTCTCCCACTGGCTGACGGTGAGGATGACGTGCGCCATGCCGTTCACTTCGATCATGCTCGTTCCCTTGGATTAGAAACCTATTGCAGCTTCCATCGTCTCGACCAAGGCCCGAAGGGCCGCGCGGAGAGACGACGGAAGCCTCAATCGATGACCCAGTATTCGTGCGGCTGCTCGATCGACTCGTCGTCGTTGGTCTCGTACGGCTGGGCCTTGTGCAGGTGGTAGCGCTTCTGATTCACCTCGACGATCGCCAGACCCTCGTGCCGTTCCATCACCGTCCCGCCGAACGGATCGCCGTCGGGCAGGCTGCCATAGAACGTATCGCCGCCGTGCAGCGTGGGCACCTCGCTGGCGTCCGTCTTGTCGCGCTGAAGACACAGTACCGATCCCGTGCTGAGGGTTTGCATCAAAAGCGATGCCTGCCAATTCGCCATGCGTGCCTCCGCTGGTTTGCCCCGAGCATAGCGTTCCCCGGGTCGAGATGTGCTAACAAAGGATTCATGGATCGATGAGGAGATTGAGCAATGAGCGACGCCAACAAGACCACGGGACTGCAGCTTCGTTCCCTGATCGCCAAGTCCGGCGAGCTCGAACTGTCGCTGGCGCGGGTCGAACTTCCCGAGCCGGGGCCGGACCAGGTCCTCGTCGAGGTCGAGGCGACGCCGATAAATCCGTCGGACCTCGGCCTGCTGCTGGGGCCAGCCGACATGGCGACGGCCAAATCGACCGGCAGCGGCGATCACCTCAAGGTTACGGCGAAGGTGCCGGCCACATCCCTGCCCTTCCTGGCGGCGCGGCTCGGCGAGGCCATGCCGGTCGGCAATGAAGGCGCCGGCACGGTGATCAAGGTCGGTTCGTCGGAGGCCGCCCAGGCGCTCAAAGGCAAGGCAGTGTCGATGGTGGGCGGCGGGATGTATGCGCAATACCGCCTGCTGAAGGCCACCGACTGCCAGCCCCTGCCCGCCGGCACGACTGCGGCCGAGGGCGCCTCGTGGTTCGTCAATCCGCTGACCGCGCTCGGCATGACCGAGACCATGAAGCGCGAGGGCCACAAGGCGCTGGTCCACACCGCGGCGGCCTCCAACCTCGGCCAGATGCTGAACAAGATCTGCCTCGAGGACGGCATCGGCCTGGTGAACATCGTGCGCAGCGCCGAGCAGGCCAAGCTGCTGCGCGGCATCGGTGCCAAGCATGTCGTCGACTCGACGTCGCCCGGCTTCATCGAGGAGCTCACGCAGGCGCTGGTCGAGACCGGGGCCACGATCGCCTTCGACGCCATCGGCGGCGGCAAGCTCGCCAGCCAGATCCTGACCTGCATGGAGATCGCGCTCAACAAGAGCGCCACGACCTACAGCCGCTATGGTTCGACCACGCACAAGCAGGTCTATATCTACGGCGGCCTCAATACCGGCCCGATCGAGCTCGTGCGCAACTACGGCCAGGCGTGGGGCGTCGGCGGCTGGCTGCTGACGCCGTTCCTGCAGAAGATCGGCCGGCCCGAGCAGGTGCGGCTGCGCGAGCGTGTGGTCAAGGGGCTGAAGACGACCTTCGCCAGCCACTACACGCAGGTGATCTCGCTGCCGGAGGTGCTCGAGCTCAAGAACATCGCCATCTACAACAAGCGCGCGACCGGCGAGAAGTTCTTGATCAATCCGAACAAGTGATCAGGCGTCCCTCCCCTCGCTCACGCGAGAATTCCGCCGTCTCGACCGGAGCGCCCCTCGAATACCTCGGGGTAAACTCCGCGCGGCCCTTAGTTTATCCCGAGCGAAGTCGAGGGGGGCCTTGGTCGAGACGACGGAAATTGCCAGAGGAAAAATAACGGTCAGTCCGCGTCGTCGACGACAGTTCCGCCGCTGTTGGTGCAGGACTGTGCCGACAGCCGCTGAACTTCCTCCACTTCCTTGAACTTGCAATTCACCAGCTTCAAAGCAGGATCAACGCTGTCAGCCTTTTGAAGCCTGTAGCCACGCGCCGTCATGCACCTGGATATGGCGCTCTTCGCCTGCTGCGCAGCCTCGAGGCTATTGCCATTGGACCCAGTATTCACGCCTGTACTTTGCCCGCATTCGTAAGAATCCTTCTGATACTCGGCCTGGGTCATGCCGCTCTTTACCCAAACCTGGTCGGAGCATCCGGTGAGCGCACCGATGGCCAGTAGCCCGATAGAGATCGCTTTCCTCATGGCACAAGATCGCCCGCGATAACGGTATGGAGAGAAACGCCATGTCCCGACCTTCGCCAGGATACGAAAGAAATGCTAGGGGGAGCGACAATGGGAGAGCAAGTCCGCTTGCTGCAACAGAGAGTTTCCGCAGTTTCCGCAAGCGATTTGCCAATCAAGGGGCTGCACTCCAAAACCTCGTTTCCATCAATTCCCGCAATTTCCGCAATTTCCGCTATCTGGTTTGACCAGCCGGCGTCGGGTTGAGGACACTGCCGGCAGTCCGGGGACGCCGGCGCGACGCCCCGCCCATCCGCCAGGAGCGGGGACTTCAGATTCAACCGTCGAAGCGCTGACATGGCGATAATCCTTCTACCGGGCTACAGGGAAACCATACCGTGGACTTAAGTAATGGTCAAGTGCTATTTATCATTACTTTAGATTGAGGCGATGCCGGACGGAATAAGTAAGCACCATTGAGGGGGTAAACGATTTTCCCCAAGTTCCGAAATACCGACCGATCGCCAAGGCGGGGGCATCACACGATGTGTCCACGCCTTAGCAGCTTCGCTGGCGGAAAATTTTACTTGTCGGAGCGCGCCAGGGTGCCGAGGCCATCGGCATTCAAGTCATCGATCGTGATCTCGCTCGCCTTGCCGTCCGGCCCGATCGTGAAGGTGATCGATGACAGCCATCCAGGCGTTTCGACGAAGGGTGCGTAAAGGAAGGTGTCGCGGTTGAAGTGCTTCAGCGAACGCCGGCGGTCGGCCGGGCCGAGATGCAGGACGAGCTCTGGACCCACGTCTTCGACCCTGGCCTCGCCCACATAATCGTTCGAATAGGTTCCGGCGTAGGCCGGCAACGGCAGCACCGCGCCTTTTATCTCGGGCGGATTGGCATAGGGGGCCATGGCGCGCTTCTGCGCCCCGGAGCCGAGGTTGGTGTCGTAGAATTCGTTCCAGTGCGCGATCCAGTCGCGCTCCGGCTTGCCGTCGAAGACCGTGTCGAGGAACGAGGCCACCAGGCCCTCGGGAACGCCGGTCGCAAAGGCGTTGCTCAGGACGACGATGCCGAGCTGCTCGTTGGGAAGGAGATCGGCGACCGTGCGCGCCCCCGCGCTGAAGGCGCCGGCATGGCTCCATTCGACGCCATGCGTACGATAGGCGACACCCCAGCCCAGCGCGTAGAACCTGACTTCTCCAGTGCCCGGATCGACGCCGCTGACGCTGGCCGGAATATGGGTTTGCGCGAGGGCGGCGCCGTCGACGATCTGCCGGTCGCCCAGCTTGCCCTTGGCGAGCTCGAGCCGCAGCCACTGGGCAAGATCGCGCGCGCTGGAGCTTGCGCCGCCGGCGGGCGATTGCGCGTCGGCATTGCGTCGCGTGAACGCGGCCCACTGGCCGTCGATCCTGACATGCAGCGCGGCGCGGTTGGCCCGGGCGATGAAATCGCGGTAGCGCGAGCTGGTCGAGGTCATGCCGAGCGGCTTGTAGAGCCTTTCCTCGGCGGCCTCCGCCCAGCCCTTGCCCGAAACGCGCGCCGCGGCGACCGCGCCCTCGGTGAGGCCAAAATTGCTGTAGGCGTAGCCGCCGCGGAAGCTGTAGCCCGGCTTTGCCAGACGCAGACGGCGAAGGATTTCCCCCTGGGTGTAGCCCAGCTCCTCGATGTCGTTGCCGACCGTGCCCGACAATCCGCTGCGATGGGAGAACAGGTCGCGGATCGTGACCTCCGCCGTGGGATAGGGATCGTGCAACGCAAAGCCGGGATCGATATCGCGGATGCGGGAGTCCCACGACACGGGACCGTCGCCCACCAACCCGGCGACCACGGTCGCGGCAATCGGCTTGGAGAGCGACGCCAGCTGAAACACCGTGTCGGCGTCGACCTTGTCACTGCCACCCGATTGACGGAGACCGAAGCCGGCGAGATAGACCACCTCGTCGCGATGGACGACAGCGATCGAGAGACCTGGCACATCGCCCTTCGCGACGGTCCGCTCGGCGAGCGCCTTCAGCCCGGGCAGCGCCGCGAGCACCTTCTCTCGGGTCGCTGACTGGGCGGCGGCGGAAGTCGACAGGAGCGACGCCGCGAGAGCGGCGCACAATGTTGCTCGAAGCATGACGCACTCCCGTTACGCTGGGCCGACATTCCGCGGATGGCTCCGCGGGTGGACAAGGTAGCATCCTGCTGGCTTCCCTTGCACCGAGGTTCAACGGTTCATCCGGATCGTGCGAGCCAACAAGGGAGGAACGCCATGCGGCTCAAGGACAAGATCGGCATCGTCACCGCCGCCGGCTCGGGCATGGGCCGCGCCGGCGCCATCCGCTTCGCCAGGGAAGGCGCCAAGGTCGCCGTGGTCGACCTCGACGGCAAAGCCGTCGATTCAGTGGTGAAGGAGATCACGGCCGCCGGCGGCAAGGCGATCGGCATCACGGTCGACTTGCGCGAAGACACCAACGCCCGGCGCATCGTGCGCGAGACGGCCAACGCCTTCGGCGGGCTCGACTTCGTGTGGAACCATCTCGGCCATCCGGGTCCGGCGTCGGTCGAGGGCATCGACATGGCGGACTTCGCGCTGGCCGTCGACCTCAACCTGCGCTCGCAGATCGTCACCACCGAGGCCGCCCTGCCCGAGCTGAAGGCGCGCGGCGGCGGCAGCCTTTTATACACGGCCTCGACCTCAGGCCTGCAAGGTTCGCAGTTCAGCCCGGTCTACTCGGCCGTGAAGTTCGGCGTCGTGGGCTTTGCCCGCGCGCTCGCCAAGCGCGTCGCCAAGGACGGCGTGCGGGTCAACGTCATCTGCCCCGGCGCCACCGACACGCCGATGCTGCGCGTCTTCGTCGCCCGCCCCGACCAGCAGAGCACCCAGGGCCGCGACCCCGAGCAGCTCGTCGCCCAGCGCGCCGGCCAGAACCCGATGGGCCGACCGGCGCGCCCGGAGGAGATCGCCAATGCGGCGCTGTTTTTGATCTCGGACGAGGCGTCGTTCATTACGGGCGCGGCGTTGCCGGTGGATGGGGGGACGACGGCGTGAGGCAGCACGTCTGAAAGGTCATCGTATACCTTACATAGCCGCACAATTGTCAGAACGCCTTCTGACAGACCACTAGAGGCGGATAGCGCCCTGGTGCTCCGCTGCCCGTCACTGCGAGGCGATTCAGGCGGGAGCTCTCGAGACTTAACCTTTGCGGGGACTGCGATCCGGCTTCCGTAGCCGAGCAGGTACTTCTCGCAATGTTTGATCGTCAGGAGCCCGAAGGAGGGTCCCGCCGTCCGCACCATCTATTCTCGGCATCTGAGCGAGCAGCTGCCGGTTCAAATCGGGGAGCGCAACCGGCTTTACCTACTGCTCCATACTGTGGCGTAGGTTCAAGGCCCAAGCTCGCAGCAGCTATCTCAGATGGCAGGAGCTTTCATCGTATTGCTCTGCAGTGGCTAGGTTTGGTTCGGAGCCAGGTTAGTGATCGCGGGGAGGCGATAGCCGCCGTCCAGCAACTCGCGGTCGGATAAATAGGCACGGAGCGCCCAGCCTCACCGAAGTCTGCGGCTGGCGCGGTCAAGGCGCGGAAAAAGACAGTGAGCGTTGTCTTCGAGAATCAGCGTGACGTCGCCCTCGGAAAGCCCGGCGGCGCGAACGGTCGCGATTGGATCTTGGTCCGCCGGCGGGAATGAATAGTCGCTGCCAAGCACTATTTGCCGGGGCGAAACACGATCGGCGAGCCATTTCAAGATCGCCGGATCGTGGAGGATCGTGTCGTAATAAAACCGCTGAAAGTAGGCCGAAGGGTCTTCTATCGCGACGTCCCCCTGCTGCGTGCGATCCATGCGCTGATGCATCACGTCGAAGCGGCCCGCGAGGTATGGCAACGTGCCGCCGCCGTGGGAGAGTAAGAGGCGCAGCTGTGGAAACCGATCAAGAACACCAGAAAAGATCAGTGATCCGACCGTGAAGGTGGTGTCGACGGTGTACTGGGCGATCTGGGACAGGGCAAACTTCGCCGAACGCGGATGAGGTTGCGCCTGCACAGGATGAATAAATACTCCCACGTCAAGCTCCACCGCCTTGCTCCAGAACGCGTCCAGGTCAAGTTCCCCAAGATTGGTGCCTTCGACATTCGCGGCGATCACCGCACCAACGGCCCCGAGCTTGATTACCGCCCGCTCCAGCTCCGCCGCCGACTCCTGCGCGAAGGGAAAGGGGACCGAGGCAAGCAAGGAGAAGCGTTCCGGGCGCAGCTCGCAGACCTTGGCGAGATGGTTGTTAAGGTACTTGTGCCACGCGACCGCATTCTGCCGCGGCATTCCATGGGCAAAGATGTCAGCCCATGCGGACAGGACCTGGTGGTCGACGCCCTGGCTCGACATGGCGTCGAGGCGCATTTCCATCGGCTCGATGAGCTTTGGGAAAAACGGCCGAACCTTCAGCCCATAGTCAAAATGAAATGCGCACGAGCAGGTCGGCCGGTGCTCGATGACCGAAAGACCAAAATCCGACGCCCGCGACGCGACATTCTCGATCAGGCTCGGCGGAACATAGTGAGCATGAACGTCTATCGGCTTCATTGTCACAACCTCCGATTGGCCTGCCCGTTGGCGGCGACTGGACCGGCCGTACTGTCGCCAGGGCCGAAATCGATCGATCGCCAGATGCGTGGTGGCGACAGGGGCTGCCCACCGGCGTCTTTTTCGAATGGAAGATCGCCACCTCGAACTGCGCCGCCGGTACGCGGTACGGCCCGACCAAGAACTGGGCGGCGCGGGCGGGGACGATACCGCCATTGACTGCCGATGGCGCAATTGACGGGCGGCAACCATAACCTGTCGACGTCGCAAGCCGCAATATGACAGATCGCCGACGGCTTGGGTGCTTCAAGTTTCGGTACTTTGCTTTCGTACCACAATGCGCCTGATCAACTTGCCGGATGACAAGCTGCCAACTTGCTCGTCCAGCAGTAGCTGAGTTCCTTTGCCACTACCCGATTGATGTTGCCAATGCCCGAGCAATCAGAGTGCACCGAAAAAGGCCGCCGCCCTTATGTCTATTCAGTGCGGCTAACTAGAATTGGGCGTCATCTGGCATACCTTGTTCATCGGGCAGCTCCCGAGTTTCCACATCTCCGTGCTCTACTATGAATCGGGCGCGCTCTAACAGTTCATCAAACGTGATGATTTCTGGTCGCCATGTGTTCCGCCGGTATAGCTCGAACGAGCGAAATTTCTCCTGATTGACCCCTTCCTCTCTGACGAACTCTTTCAGATTGCCGACGATCAAACACGACCGTGGCTCGAAGTTGTAGAGGTTCTCCCCAGTCGGATCACCGACGCCATCAGCAGGATGAACTTTGCCTCGCAGCGTGCCAAACGCTTCATGGACTGTTGTCTGAACCTGCGAAACGGCACCGACCAGTTCGGCGGACGGAGCCCAAGCTCCGGGCCGATACGGGAAGCGACTCTGTACGAGTAAGTCGGTAGTGTGCTTCTTGATCTCGACAAAGCACAACGAGTTGATGCGGCCTCGAGTTTTCATCAGTGCATCTACGCGCTTGCCCGGGCCTGAAATGTCGAACCCACTCGCTGCCTGTTCGAGCTTCTTCCCGTCCAGCGCGGACAGGAACTGATAAGACAGTCCGTATCCGATAATCCAAGTATTCTCCTCGAAAAACTTCTGCCACGAGGGCTCCGCGGTTTCCGGGTCCGCCATGAGGGTTTCGAATCTCTCGATTTGCGTCCTTCTGTATCCAACTGAGGAAAAATCCAACTGAGGAAAATTGCAACCGATAACGTCCTGTCCCTGCCGCGCGACCGCCCTGTCGTTTGAGTGACATCGGATTGGCTTTCAAGGCGGCGCCGCGACAGCCGCGTCGTGCATATAGAGCCAGCCGATATTGGCGATCGAACGGTCGCCCGAGGTCGCCATCGCCGCGTCGCGCTTCTGCTGCTCGGGTCCGTCGTGCAGATGGAAGCGCGTGCGGTTGGCGGCACTCGCCTCCTGCAGCCGCGTGGCGCGCGGCTTGCGCAACGTCTCGTAGCGCGCGAGCGCGCCCGGCACGTCGCCCGGCATCGCCGTCAGCAGCGCGGCCAGGGTCGCGCCATCCTCGATCGATTGCGCCGCGCCCTGCGCCATCATGGGCAGCATGGGATGGCAGGCGTCGCCCAGCAGCGTGACCCGGCCGTCGCTCCAGCGCGGCAATGGCAGGCGGTCGTGCAGCGCCCAGATGAAGGTCTCGGGAAAGGCTTCGATCAGGCCGCGCACGATCGGGTGCCAGCCGTCGTAGCGCGCCAGCACCTCGGCCACGTCGCCCTTGTCGGTCCACGATTCCGACGTCCAGGTGCCGTGCTCGACGACGCACACCACGTTCATCAGCCGCCCTGCCGCGACCCAGTAGTGCACGACATGCCCGTCCGGCCCCATCCAGTTGTGCGAGGCGACTTCTATGTCGAGATGGTTGATGCGCTCGGCCGGCACCAGGCCACGCCAGGCGACGCAGCCGGTGAAGCGCGGCTTCTCCGGCCCGAAGGTGAGATGGCGCACCCGGGAATGGATGCCGTCGGCGCCGACCAGAAGATCTGATTCGGCCGACACCCCGTTCTCGAAGTGCGCGACGACCCGCTCGCCTCGCTGCTCCAGGCCGACCAGCCTGTGGCCGACATGCAGCCGCTCGGCCGGCACGGCGGCGCCCAAAAGCTCGGCGAGGTCGCCGCGGTGGAGGTGATAGTAAGGCGCGCCGAACGTCGCCTCGACCTCCAGCCCGACGGGCGCGCGCTGCAGCGTGCGGCCGTCGTCCCAGCGCCGCTGATGGACGGCGAGCGGCCGCACACCGGCGCGATCGAGGGCCGGCTTGAGGCCGAGGCGGATCAAGAGGCGCGAGGCGTTGGGGCTGATCTGGATGCCGGCGCCGATCTCGCCGATGGAGGCTGCCTGCTCGTAGACATCGACGTCGAGCCCGGCCTTCAGCAGGTGCAAGGCGGCCGACAGGCCGCCGATGCCGCCGCCGATGATGGCGATTTTCATGCCACACCAACCGTCATCCCGACCGGAGCGCCGAAGGCGCGGAGCGGAGGGACCTTGTCATGTCGTCGACGAAAAATAGGTCCCTCCACTCCGCTTCGCTCCGGTCCGGATGACGGGGAGCACCTTAACGCCTGCGCTGTTCATAGGCGGCAAACAGTTCTTTGACGCCGACGCCCGCGATCTGCATGCCGGCGAAATTGCAGTTCGATGTGATGACCGTGTTGCTGAAGTCGATGTCGTCGAATTTCGCCCCGGCCAGGCTCACATTGGCGAACGTCGCCTTGGTGAGGGTCAGGTCCTTGAAGAGGGCGCTGTCGAGCGGCGTGCCGATGAAGACCTTGGCGGGGCCGTTCTGCCCGGACTTGACGATCACGCGGCGGCCGGGATCGAATGGCTTGGCGGTGCCGCCGAGCTGCCCAGTCAACGCCTGCACGCCGAATGGCGCGCCCGCCACCCAGTCCTTCAAATCGAAGGCGCTGGCTTCGGCGTCGCCGCCGACGCCGATCTGCATCTGCCGCGCGGAAGGCGTGCAGACGATCGTATGAAGCGTGCCGGAGCCCGAACTGTAGCGGTGATCGAAGACGGGCGAGAGCGAGTTGTTGAGCGCCTTGAACAGCCGGTCGGCGGGCAGTTGCGCGCGGGCGAACTCCTCGAGCGGCGGCAGATGCCGCCACGAACCGGGATTGCGCCGGTTGTAGGCCTGCAGCGCCGGCGACAGGAAATGATTGCTGCAGCCCAGCTGCCCGCCCTCGCGCACGGCCACCGAAGCGGGCGCGGCCTCGACGACCGCCGCCGTGCCGGCTGCGTCCATCAGGGAGTAGTTGTAACCGCCGCCATGGGGAATCCGGCGCAGCAGCGCGATGGCGTCGCGCGTGGTGGCGCATTGATCGAGCACGATGCGGACGATCAGGATGCAGGCAAGGCCCGGTTGCCAGGTGCCGTCGTTGACCTGATGCAGGCCGACGCAGAGCCCGTGTTCGTTGAGGCCGTCGAGGCGGCCGGTGAAGCGGTCGGTGAAGCCGATGCTGGCGTTGACGCCCCGGGGCTGGATCGCGACCAGGATGCGGTCGTAATGCCGGACATCGTAGTCATAGTTGCGGCCGTACAGGCCATCGCTCATCACCGCCGAGCAGCCGCGCGGCGGATAGCGCAAGCGGGCATTCGAGTATTCCGCGACCGCGCGCTCGAGGGGGATTTTCAGGCCGTCGGCCAGGCCGTGCAGCTCCTCCCAGACATTGGGCGCCCAGGTCTGAAGGGCGGCCTGGGCGTTCTTGAGGCTGAAGGCGAAGGGCCGGCGCTCCCGGCGGCGGCCAAAGGCCCGGCCGCGCGGCGTCCTGAGGAAGCCTTCGGCCATCTGCTTGCCGACATCGTAGGAACTTCCCCGGCATTCCAGGACATCGACACGCCACGGCTTCGTCATCGTCCGCTCTCCCCTTCGACGAGTCATGGTGTCGGCAGTGGCCGTCGATCGTCAATCGAGCGGCGGGCATGGCCGATGCGCGGCGGACTGGCTTTTCCGTCGCGAAAGCGGACGCTACACTCTCTAAATTGAAATTTATGCCCGTCGCACGATGCTGCCCTCTCCGCCCGCGTCTTTCGCGGGGGAGAGGGAGGGGACCCGCGCGCCGCGCGGGGAGGGTGAGGTGGGTCAGCGACCTCACAACCCACACACCGCCTTCATATCCGACACCACCTCACCCTCCCATTGCTTCGCAATGGGCCCCACCCTCTCCCCCGCTGCGCGGCGGAGAGGGACTTTGAGTCGGTTTGCTAAGCCAGCACTTGTCGCCACACCGCGCGGCCGTCGGCGCAGGCGTTGCCGCGCCAGGCGACGTGGGTGTCGGGGCGCACCAGCACCAGCTTGGCCTCGTAGATCGGCGCGACCGCCGGATCGTCGACGATCACGGTTTCCAGCGGCACGGGTGCGGTGTCGATCAGCGGCGACGGATCGGCGTCGCCGAAGCGCAGCAGGGTGAACCAGGGGCCGAGGCGGTCGTAGAGCGCCGAGCCGTCGCGCAGGAACACGCTGGGCAGGCGCGCGCCGGGCGCCGTCGTCGGCTGGTAGACCACGGGATCGCCTAAAACGCCGTCGTAGCGATAGCCGAACTCGATGCCCCAGCTTTCGTTCTCGGCATTGCCCAGGGCAGCGATGCCGCGTGCCAGGGCGTCGGGGTCGCGTTCGTTTTGGTAGAGCTCGGCGATCTTGAGGCGCACGCCGGTGTGGCGCTCCGAGGCCAGCCGATTGCGATAGCCGACCGGCCGGCGTTCCTTCTCGTAGGAGGCGAGCAGGCCCGGCCCGGCCAGGCCCTTCACGGCCGCCGCCAGCTTCCAGCCGAGATCGACTGAATCGCCGATACCGGTGTTCATGCCGTAGCCGCCGGTCGGGATGTATTGGTGCGCGGCATCGCCGGCGAGGAAGACGCGGCCGGCCTGGTAGCGCTCGGCCAGCAACAGATGCGGGGACCACGGATTGGCGACCAGGATCTTGCGCGCGAAGGGGCGACCGACCCAGGCGTCGAGGATCGGGTCGGGATCGATCGCCAACGGATCGACTCCGGCCGGCGGCCGCGTCTGCAGGGTCCAGGTCTCCCTGTCGTCCTGCGCGATCAAGGTGCCCTTGTCGGTCTGGTAGTGCCAGGCGACGCCGAAGGCCTGCAGCAGATCGCGCGCGTCGGAGCGGAAATGGATCATGTAGCGCTGGGTGACGGCGGCGCGGCCGTCGAGCGCGATACCGAGCTTCTCGCGCACGATGCTGGAGCCGCCGTCGCAGCCGGCCAGGAAGTTGCAGCGCACGGTCTCGGTCGCACCGGTCTCCATAGTGCGCAGGGTGGCGGTGACGCCGGCCTCGTCCTGCACGAAATCCTCGAAAGCGACGCCCCAGCGCGCGTCGATCAAGGGATCGTTCAATACAGCATCGCGCAGCACGGGTTCGATCACGACCTGGCTCACCCGCATGGCGGGCTCGCGCGGCTGCGTGCCGTCGTTGCGCAAAAGGATCTCGGCGCGTTTCTCGATGACGCTGGGATAGCGGAAGCGATGCAGCTCGCGGCCCCCCTGCTCCCTCGTCAGCGACGTGATCCACGAGATGTCGAAGTTGCTCTCTTCCGGCACGGCGACGGCGCGCAGCTTGTCCGCCAGGTCGAGCCGGCGGAACAGCTCCATCGAGCGGCCGTTGGTGATGTCCATCTTGGGATGGCGCGTGGTCGTCGGATTGCGCTCTACCAGCAGGCAGCGCACGCCGAACGAGGCGAGCGTGCGGGCGAGCGTCATACCAACCGGGCCGCCGCCTGCGATCAGGACGGGGACGTGCTTCATGCGCCGCCTCGCGGCCCTGCGTCAGAGGCCCTCTCCGCCCGCGCCAGCGGGGGGAGAGGGAGGGGACCCGCGCGAAGCGCGGGGAGGGTGAGGTGGGTCATCGACCTCTCCACCTCACACATCGCCTTCGTAGTCGACACCACCTCACCTACCCATTGCTTCGCAATGGGTCCCTTCCTCTCCCCCGCATCGCGGCGGAGAGGACATTTGAGCCGCGGTGGACTCATGTCCGCTTCGCGGCGGAGAGGACGTCTGAGCGGCGACGGAGTCACGCCCGCTTCGCCGCCGCTTCCTTCTCCGCCATCTTCTGCTTGAGCTGCTCGGGCGTGAGGCGGACGATGTGTTCGTTCTGGTGGCTGTAGATGTCGTACTTCTTGACGTCGAGGTCCTCGAGCACGATCTCGCGCGCCAGCACCTTCTGCTTCCAAGCGACGTGCTCGGCTTCGGCGGCGTGGAACTCGGGCATCACTTCCCTGGCGAACAGTTCCAGCGATTCGCAGATGTCCTGGTGGCTGGTCTTGCCGGCCTGGTTCAGCAGGATCACCTGGTCGACCCGGCTTGCCTGGAACTGGCGGAGCTTCTGGCGGATCGTCTCGGGCGAGCCGATCAGGCCCGATTCCAGCGCCTTCTTCTCCTCCGGTCCGCCCTTCCAGCTCTGGTACTCCTTCCAGAGATCTGATGTGCCCGGCGCGTCGACGCCCTTCCGGCCGTAATAGGAGAGCGCAAAGATGAAGAAGGTCCAGCCGGCGGCCTTGGCCTCGGCCTCCGCGTCGGTGGCGGCGCACATGAAGCCCGACACCATCGCCACGTTGGGATTGCTCGGATAGTCGGTGAGCTTCTGCGAATTGTCCAAAAGGTTGTTGTAGTACTTGTGCACCCAGGCGCGCGCCGCCTCGGGCGTGACGAAGGTGAAGCCGAGCGCGCCCATGCCCCATTCGCCTGCCTTGCCGATGGTCTGGATGTTGGAGCAGGCGACCCAGAGCGGCGGATGCGGCTTCTGGTAGGGCTTAGGAATGACGTTGCGCGCCTCGAAGTCGTAGTACTGGCCGTGGAACTCCCAGCTCTCCTTGGTGAACATCGGCACGATGGCCTTCACCGCCTCCTCCCAGCGCTCGCGCTTGTCGCGCACGCGGATGTTGAAGGGATGCAGTTCGGCCGGTCCGGCCGCCTCGCCCATGCCGAGATCGACGCGGCCGCCCGACAGGAGATCGAGCGTCGAGATGCGCTCGGCGACCCGGTGCGGCTGGTTGGTGGTGAGCTGGACCACGCCATGGCCGAGGCGAATGCGCTTGGTGCGCTGGCTGGCGGCGCCCAGGAAGACCTCGGGCGCGGAGGAGTGCGAGTACTCCTCGAGGAAGTGATGCTCGACCTCCCAGGCGTAGTCGTAGCCCAGCCGGTCGGCGAGCTCGATCTGGCTGAGCGAATCCTGCATCAGCTGGTACTCGCTCCTGGGGCCCCACGGCCGCGGGAGCTGATGCTCGTAGAAGATGCCGAATTTCATGGCTGCCTTTCCGTCATCCCGACCGGAGCGAAGCGGAGTGGAGGGACCTGTTCTTGTGCCTGCAAAAGAAAAGGCCCCTCGACTTCGCTTCGCTACGCTCGGGGTGACGAGTTTTAGTCATTTGCCGTCACAAAACGTCACGATGCGCTCGATCAGCGCCGGTATCATCCCGCCCGGGAAATCATGTCCCCAGCCGGGCCAGGTCTGGATCTCGGCGCCGGGCACCAGGCTGGCGACGTCGCGGCCGCAGGCGACCGGTAGCAGCGGGTCGTCCTCGCCGTGCAGGACGAGCGTCGGCACCTTGATGCTCTTGAGCTCAGCGACCCGATCGCCGGAGGCGATGATCGACAGATACTGCCGGGCGCCGCCCTCCGGGTACCAGCGGCGGTCGACGTTCTTCTCGACGAAGGCGCGCATCTCGGCCTCGGGTATGGGATAGCCAGGACCGGCGATCGTCTGGCGGAGTTTTATGCCGTGCTTGATCCTCTGCTCGCGCGACGGTCCCTCGGGCTGGGCCGTCAGCATGGCGAGTGCCTCGGGCTTGCCGACCGGGAGGCCGGGCCGGCCGCTGGTCGACATGATCGAGACCATCGAGCGCGTGCGCCCGGGATAGAGTGCGGCGATCGTCTGCACGATCATGCCGCCCATCGAGGCGCCGACCATGTGCGCCTTGTCTATGCCGAGCGCGTCGAGCAGGCCGATCCCGTCGGCCGCCATGTCCTTCACCAGATAAGGCGCGTCGACCTTCTTGCCGGTCATCACCTTCTGGAAGGCATCGGCGATGTTGGCCACGCCCCACGAACCGAAGTCGGTCGAGAGGCCGGTGTCGCGGTTGTCGTAGCGGATGACGAAGAAGCCGCGCTTGGCCAGGCCGTGGAAGAAGGCGTCGGGCCAGATGGTGAGTTGCGCGCCCAGGCCCATGACCAGCAGCAAGGCCGGATCGCCCTTGTCGCCCGCCGTCTCGTATTCGATCTCGATGCCGTTGGCCTTTGCGCGCGCCACGTTCCCTCCGGTTCGAAAGCGAAGGTTACTTCGCCTGAAGTGTGGCGTTCAGTATCGCCCGCGCCGGGCCGCCCACCAATAGGCGAGCGGCTTGCGCCACGCGCTCATGCCGCCGAGCGAGAGCGCCGGCAGCAGGATCGGCAGCGCGGCCGGATCGACCTCAGGGCGGAGCGCGCGCGCCTCGGCCAGCAACGCCCTGCGCTCGGGCCCCTCGCCCATCAGCCAGGCCGCGGCCACGGCGCGCGCCGCGGTCTGAGTCGGCGCATGGTCGAGGCCCAGCACGGCGAGCTCGAGGTCGGCCAGCGCATGGCCCGCGCGCAGCACGTCGAGCGGGCCTTCGATCTCCTCCTCGCGCGCGTCGATCAGGGCCACGAGTCTCTCGAGCGCGAGTCCGTGGCGACGCACCGTTTCGCTGAGCGATTCGACGACGGGCTGCGCGCGCGGCTTGGCCGAGCCCGCCGCCTCGGCCACCGTCTCGCGCCACCATTGCAGACGAATGAGCGCCAGCATGGGCTCGCGTGTGACCGTGCGCGTGCGGGCGAGCTCGTGGTCGAAGGCGAGCAGCGCCAGCAGGTCCGAACGCGCCGGCTCGGGCGCGAACAGCGCGGCCAGGAAGCGGTCGCGATCGGCTGCGCGCACGAGATCGAGCACAAAACGATGCGAAGCCTCGGGCGCGCGGTAGGACTCCGTCATCGGGGATAAACGTTCCTCTGCGACCGTTGAACGCAGCACGTTTCGAGATTACAATGTGCCGATCGGGGATTCGCCAATCCCTTCAATAAGATAAAGGGGAAATCTGACATGGGTGCGATCTTTACATCACCCGGGCGCACAGTCATCGCAGGCATCGTGCTGCTCATTATCATCGTCGTTGTCGTCGGTCTGGTCACGGGTCAGATGACCCATATCGACCATGCCTGGGCAAACTTCGCCATGCGCTGGCTGCACGTCATCAGCGGCATTCTGTGGATCGGACTGCTGTGGTACCTGAACTTCGTGCAGGTACCGACCATGCCGACCATCCAGCCGGTCGAGAGCCGGACCGCCATCACCAAGTTCATCGCGCCCAACGTCCTCTTCTATTTCCGCTACGGTGCGCTGGCGACGGTGATCACCGGCCTGCTGCTGGCCTGGATGCAGGGCTTCATCGTCGACGCGCTGTTGCTGCACAAAGGCTTCATCATGATCGGCATCGGCATGTGGATGGCGCTCATCATGGCCTTCAACGTGTGGTTCATCATCTGGCCGGCCCAGCAGAAGATCCTGGGTCTCGTCGAAGCGACAGCCGAGCAGAAGGCCGCGGCCGCCAAGCCCGCGCTCTATGCCAGCCGCTTCAACACCATGTTCTCAATCGGCATGCTCTACTGCATGGTGGCGCAGCAGAACGCGCCGGTCTGATCCGTTCGATCGGAGCGAAAAGAACGGGGGCCTGCGGGCCCCCGTTTTCTTTGCTGGGAGCGCGCCACTCCGTGGCGCAATCTCCCTCTGTACGACGAAAGATGCGCCACGGAGTGGCGCGCTCCCAGCAATGAGTCTAGGGCCGCCGCGCCAGCGCGAGGCCGACACCCGCGCCGACCAGCAACCCGCCGGTGAGGCGGTTGCGCAGCCGGACATGCGTCATCAGCAGCCCACGCAGGCGACCGGCGAGCAGCGCCCAGACGCTGTCGAGGACCACGGCACCGACCAGGAAGGTCGCGGCCAGCAGCAGGAGCTGGTCGGCGGCGGTCGGGCCGGGCGTGATGAACTGCGGCAGGAAGGCGCCGTAGAACAGCAATGTCTTGGGATTGGTGAGCCCGACCAGGAAGCCGCGGCCGAAGATCAGCCGCGGCGAGCGCGCCTGCGGGCCGACCCGGGCGAGATCGACCGCGGGCGCCCGCCAGGCGGCGATGCCCAGCCAGACGAGATAGATGACACCTAACCAGCGCAGCCAGTCGAAGCTCGCCGCCAGGAAATTCAGCACCGCGCTCGCGCCCAGCACCGTGAGCGAGAGCTGGACGACGACGGCGCTGCTGGTGCCGGCCACGGTCAGCAATCCAAAGCGCGCGCCATGGGCCACGCTGTTGGCCACGATCAGGGCGACGTTGGGGCCCGGGATCACGATCAGCACCACGCACGCGAGCACGAAGGCGAGATAAAGGTCGAGCGGCATGGCCGCTGCCTACACCGGAATCAGCGCCGCCGCCACACGCCGGCCTTCGGCCAGCAGCACGTTGTAGATGCGGCAGGCCGAGCCGGTGTCGACCACTTCCAGCGCCAGGCCCACGCCCTTCAGCGCGGCGCGGATGTCGGGCGCGATGAACGCCGCCCGCTTGCCGCAGCCCAGCACCAGCAATTCGGTCGGCACGGCGGCGCTTTTCAGCGGCGCCAGATTGTCGAGCGATATCTCTTCGGCGCGCGTGACGTTCCAGGCGGTGGTCACCGCGGGCGTCACCAGGACGGGTGAGCGCCAGTCGCGTTCGCCGATCAGGAAATGGCCCGGCCCGTAGCTGCGGATGAGCTGGACCTGCGACGGGTCGGGTGTCGGCAGGGTCTTGTCGGAAGGTCCCTGCTGCGGCGGCTTCACGCCTTGGCCTTCTCGCTCTTCTCCTCGCTCGGCCGCAGCTGCTCGGGCCTGAGCTTGAGGTAGACCAGGCTCGCGCAGGCGATCCAGATCGAGGAGTAGGTGCCGACGATGACGCCCCACAACATGGCGATCGAGAAGCTGTAGAGCACCGGCCCGCCGAACAGCACCAGCGCCAGCACCGCCACGAACACCGTGCCGGAGGTCATCAGGGTGCGCGCCAGCGTCTCGTTGATGCTGAAGTTCAACAGCTCGACCAGGCCCATCTTCTTGTAGCGCCGCATGTTCTCGCGCACGCGGTCGAAGACCACCACCGTGTCGTTGATCGAGTAGCCGGCGATGGTCAGCAGGGCGGCGAGCGCGGTCAGGCTGAAATCGAGCCGCAGCAGCACGAACAGGCCGATCGTCGAGAGCACGTCGTGCAACATCGCGATCAGGGCGCCGACCCCGAACTGCCATTCGAAGCGGAACCAGACGTAGATCGCGATGGCGCCCAGGGTGGCGATCACGGCGATCACGCCGCTGTGCATCAGCTCGGCGCCGATCTTGGGACCGACCGATTCAGTGCCGCGGAAGTCGTATTTGTCGCCGATCGTATCCTCAACCAGCTTGATCGCCACCTGCTGGCACCATTCGGCGCGCTGGTCGTGCGTCATGTCGATGCGCGCGATGTTGGTGTTGCCGCGTGGCAGCTGGCGCTCCTGGGCGGTGAGGCCGACCCGGCTCACCGCATCGCGCCAGTTCGCCGAGTCGAGCCCGCTGGGCGCCGTGAATTCGACGTCGCCGGTATCGGCCGGGCCGGGCTTGACGCTCCAGCCGTCGCCGGCGCGGCGCTTCATGACGCGGTCGGCGTTGGCGACGCACTGGGCGTTGCCCTCCTGACGCTGCACGCGGATAAGGGCCGTGCTGGCGTCGCCGAATTCCTGCAGCGAGACCTCGCCGATGCCGAGCGCGCCCAGCGTCGAGCGCAACTCGTCGAGATGGATCGTGCCTTCCTTGGCGCGCACCTGGACGGCGATGCCGCCTTCGAAGTCGATGCCGAAATTGAGGCCGAACACCAGGGCGCCGACCAGCGACAACACGTTGACCGTCGTCGACAAAAAGAGCGCCATCTTGCGCTTGCCCAGGAAGTCGAACTTGGTGTGGGCGCGGATGAGGTGGTGCGGTCTCCACAGCATGGTGGCGCCTCAGATCGGCAGTTCGGTGGGCCGCCGCCAGCGCACCCAGGCGGACAGCAGCATGCGGGTGAAGATGGTGGCGGTGAACAGATGGGTCAGCAGGCCGAGCGTCAGCGACGTCGCGAAGCCGCGGATCGGGCCGGAGCCGAAACCAAACAGCAGGACGCCGGCGATCAGCGCGGTGAGGTTGGAATCGATGACCGCGGTCAGCGCCCGCTCATAGCCGGTGGCGAGCGCGCTGAACGGCGAGCGGCCGTTCTCCTTCTCCTCGCGGACGCGCTCGTAGATCAGCACGTTGGAATCGACCGACATGCCGACGGTGAGGACGAGGCCGGCGATGCCGGGCAAGGTGAGCGAGGCGCCAAGGATCGACATGCCGGCGAACACCAGCAGCATGTTGACGATCATGGCGAGGCTGGCGAAGCCGCCGAACAAGGGTCCGTAGACCGCCAGCATGAAGAGGATGACCAGCGCCGTGCCGACCAGGGCGGCGACCGTGCCGGAATGGATGGCGTCGGCGCCGAGATCGGCGCCGACGGTGCTTTCCTGGATGATGCTGAGCGTGGCCGGCAGCGCGCCCGAGCGCAGCAAGAGCGCCTGCTCCTGGGTCTGCTGGGTGGTGAAGCTGCCGGTAATGATGCCGCTGCCGCCGCAGATAGCGCTTTGCACGACCGGCGCGCTGATGATCTCGTTGTCGAGCTGGATGGCCAGCCGCTTGCCGATGTTGGCGCGGGTGGCGGCGCAGAAGGCGCGGCCGCCCGCGGCATTGAAGGTGAAGCTGATGATCGGCCGGCCGCCGCTCTGCTGGTTCTCGAAGGTGGCCTTGGCGTCATCGAGATCCTCGCCGCCCACGACCACGCGCTTGAACACCGGCAGGCACTGCGGCTGGAAGCGCCGGCAGATCTGCTCGGGCGACAGTTTCGGGTCGGCCTTCTGGATGTCGTCCCACGCCTTGGGGTTGGTCGCGCGCAGCTGCTGCATGCCCTCGCGCGTCGGCACCAGGGAAGTGGTGGGCGGCAGGGTGGCCGGCGCGCTCGAGCCCGCCGAGACGATATCCTCGTTCACCAGATGGAAGGTGAGCTTGGCGGTCTGGTTGATCTTGCGCTTGAGGTCGGTGGTATCCTTGATGCCCGGCATCTGCAGCAGGATGCGGTCGTCGCCCTCGCGCACGATGGTGGGCTCGATGGTGCCGGTCTCGTCGACCCGGCGGCGCAGGATCTCGATCGACTGGTCGATCACTTCCTTCTTGCGGCGGAACAGGTCCTGGTCCGAATAGGCGAGCTGGATCGCGTCGCCGCTGCCCGACACGGCGAGCGAGGGATCGACAGTGTGGATCGCCTCCAGCGCCTTGGCCCGCTGCGCCTCGTCGCGCAGGGTGACGACCACGGCGCGGCCGTTATCGACGGTCACGTCCTTGAAGCCGACCTGTTGCTTGCGCAGCTCAGCGCGCACGGAATCGGAAAGATTGGTGAGACGTTCGTTCAGCACCGAGCGCAGGTCGGCTTCCAGCAGGAAGTGGGCGCCGCCGCGCAGGTCGAGGCCGAGGTTGATGCGACTCTGCTGATACCAGCCCGGCAGGTGGTCGAGCAGGCTGGCCGGCAACACATTGGGCAGCGCGAACAGCACAGCCAGCGCCGTGAAGGTGATGACGGCGATGGTCTGCCAGCGCTGAAGATTGAGCATTCCGATCTACTACCTGTTCTTTGCGGCTACTTTTTGCCGCCGAACAGGCTCCCCAGCAGGCTCTTGCGCTCTGGCGCCGCTTCCTTGGCCGGCAGCATCGGCTTGTCGTCCTCGTCCGATTCCTTGGCGCCGCGCACCGATTCGCCGCGGGTGATGATGTCGGTGATGGTCGCCTTGATGATGCGCACCCGCACGCCCTCTGCGAGTTCAACCTGCAGCTCTGAGTCGGAGATCACCTTGGTGACCAGGCCGATGATGCCACCGCCGGTGACGACCCGGTCGCCGCGCTTCACGCCGCCCAGCATCTCGCGCTGCGCCTTCACCTTGGCCTGCTGCGGGCGGATCAGCAGGAAATAGAACACCACGAAGATGAGGACGAGCGGGAACAGCTGCATGATGAAATCGGTGCCGCCGCCACCCGCTGCCTGGGCCCATGCTTGGGATATGAACATCTTCTGCTCCGATTCTTCCGTCGGCGCTTTGACCGCCTCGCGGCCAAAGCGCCCTGTCGAAAAAGCGCGCGGACTATAGCGGCCCCGCCCCGCTTTGCAACGCAACCACCGGGGCGATATGGTCGCCCCCTTTCCCGCGGCCGGCAATGATGGATCAAGACCTTAAAGCAACTCTTTCACGCATCGCAGAAGCGCTCGACCGGTTCGCCCCGCCCAACCCCGCCAGCGCCGACATCACGGCGGCCGAAGCCTATGTCTGGCATGCCGCCGGCCACCGCCTGGAAGCGGTCCCCAAGGTCAACCGGGTCAAGCTCGACCTGCTGATGGGCGTCGATCGCCAGAAGGACACCCTGCTCGACAACACGCGGCGCTTCGCCAAGGGGCTGCCGGCCAACAATGCCCTACTGTGGGGCACGCGCGGCTCCGGCAAGAGCTCGATCGTGAAGGCCGTCCACGCGCACGTGAATCGCGAGATGGGAGGGCCGCCGGGACCGCTGGCGCTGGTCGAAATCCATCGCGAGGACATCCCCTCGCTGCCGGCGCTGCTCGGGATGATCCGCCATTCAGAGCGCCGCTTCCTGGTGTTCTGCGACGACCTCTCCTTCGACGGCCAGGACGCCGCCTACAAGTCGCTGAAGGCCGTGCTCGAGGGTGGCATCGAGGGCCGGCCGGACAACGTCGTCTTCTACGCCACCTCCAACCGCCGCCATCTGATGCCGCGCGACATGATCGAGAACGAGCGTTCGACGGCGATCAATCCGTCGGAGGCGGTCGAGGAGAAGGTCTCGCTCAGCGACCGCTTCGGCCTGTGGCTGGGCTTCCACAATGCCGACCAGGACACGTTCTTCGCCATGATCGAAGGCTACGCCGCCCACTACAAGCTCGGCGTGCCGATCGAGACCTTGCGCAAGCAGGCGGTCGAGTGGTCGGTGACGCGCGGCGCGCGTTCGGGCCGCGTCGCCTGGCAGTTCATCCAGGAAGTGGCGGGCCAGCTCGGCAAGAAACTGGAGTAGCGATGGACGACAAGCCGGACGACGTGATGTTCTCGCCCGCGGTGAAGGCGGAGCAGACGCGTCTGGGATCGCGGGCGATGTTCGAGGACCGCGGGTGGAAGACCGAGATCACCGACGACATGCGCCAGTTCCTGGCGGTCATCGACACCTTCTTCTTTGCCACCGCCAGCGCCGACGGCCGACCTTATATCCAGCACCGCGGCGGTCCGCCGGGATTTCTAAAGCCGATCGGCACGCACATGCTGGCCTTCGCCGATTTTGCCGGCAACCGGCAGCACATCACGCTCGGTCACCTCAAGGAGAACGACCGCGCCCATATCTTCATCCCGCATTTCGCCACCCGGCAGCGGGTGAAGCTGTGGGGCCGCGCCCGGGTCGTCGAAGGCGACCTCGCGCTGATGGAGCGGCTGGTCGATCCTGCCTACAAGGCACGGCCCGAACGGGCGATCGCCTTCAGGCTGGAAGTCTGGGACAGCAATTGCCCGCAGCATATCGTGCCGCGCTACACCGAGGCGGAAATCGCACCGGCCGTCGACCGGCTCGCTCAGCGCATCAAGGAACTGGAAGAGGAAGTGGCGCGGCTGAAGGCGGGCGCAAGCCCAGGCACCCCGCCCCGATAATTCATCGCGGCATGGCGAGATGTTCGGCGACGGGCCCGACGACAAGCGCCGGAAGAAAGGTCAAGCCACCGAAAATGATGATCGTGCCCAGGAGCAGCGCGATGAATTGCGGCCCGTGCGTCGGCAGGGTTCCGGCAGATGGCGGAACCCGACGCTTTGCCGCCAAGGTTCCTGCAAGGCACAACACCGGCACGATGACCAGAAAGCGTCCGGCGAACATCGCCGCCGCCAGCGTCAGGTTGTAAAACGCGCTGTTGGCGCTCAGCCCGGCGAATGCGCTGCCGTTGGTGGCGCCGGCGGACGTGTAGGCATAGAGGATCTCGGAGAAGCCGTGCGGTCCGTCATTCGCCGGCCCGGACAACCCGTCCGGAACCACTACCGCGATCGCTGCTGCGCCCAGGATGACGGCGGGCGTGATCAAGAGCGCCAGCATCGCCATCTTGATCTCGTCGGCCTCGATCTTCTTGCCCAGGTATTCCGGCGTGCGTCCGACCATCAATCCCGCCACGAACACAGCGACAATGACGAGAAGCAGCATGCCGAACAGGCCCGAGCCCGGCCCGCCGAAGATGACTTCGCCGATCTTCATGTTCGCCATCAGCACCGCGCCTGACAGCGGCATGAAGCTGTCATGCATGGCGTCGACGGCGCCGTCGGAGGACGCCGTCGACACCATGGCGAACAGCGCCGATTGCGCCGGCCCGAAGCGAACCTCCTTGCCCTCCATGTTGCCGCCCGCCTGATCGGGACCGGCGGCCTGATCGATGCCCATCGGCGAGAACACCGGATTGCGACCGGCTTCGCCGCCATAGACCACCGTCACGCCAGCCAAGAACAAGACGGCCATGGCCGTGAACAGCGCCCAACCCTGCCTCTCGTCTCCGACCATCCGGCCGAAGGTGTTCGTCAACGCCGCGCCGATCATGAAGATCAGCAGCAATTCGATGAGGCCGGTCAGAGCGGTCGGATTCTCGAAAGGATGCGCGGAATTGACGTTGAAGAAGCCGCCGCCGTCACCGCTCAACAGCTTGATCACTTCCTGCGAAGCGACCGGTCCATAGGCCAGCAGTTGCCGGTCGCCTTCCAAAGTCGTTGCTTCGACGTAGGCTTTCAGCGTCTGCGGCACGCCCTGCGAGACGAGAAGCAAGGATGCAACGACACAAATCGGCAATAGCAGGTAAAGCGTGATCCGCGTCAGATCGACCCAGAAGTTGCCGACCGTTCGCGCCGAAACGCGGGCGAAGCCGCGCAGAAGGACGATAGCGACAGCGATGCCGGTCGCGCCGGACAGGAAGGATTGGACGGTGATCCCCGCCATTTGCGAGAGATAGCTGAGCGTCGTCTCGCCGGCATAGGATTGCCAACTCGTATTGGTGGCGAAGCTGACCGCCGTGTTCAGAGCGAGGTCGGGGCCGACAGCTGCTAGCTTCTGGGGGTTGAACGGCAGCAGGTGCTGCAGGCGTTGCAGCCCGTACAGGGCCACGATGCCGATCAGATGAAAGCAGAGCAGGGAGAGCGCATAGCCAACCCAGCTCTGCTCCCGCGTCGGATCCACTCCCGCAAGTCGGTAGATGCCGCTTTCGAGGACGATGAGGCTACGAGGTCCCGGCCGGTTCCCGTCCACGATGCGGGCGATATAGCCGCCGAGTGGCCTCGTCATCGTCGCGACCGCTACGACGAAGAAAATGATGAGGAACCAGCCCTGCCAGGTCACGGCCCATCGCTCCGTGGAGCGGGCTCCCGCGCCACGAGGCGCTCGCAGACCCTGATGAACCCGGCGGCGGCGGCGAATCCCAGGGCGAGCAGCAACAGCAGGGCGAGGTCTATCATCGTCGTCGCAGCCCTCCTGCGAGACGTCCTGCCGACGAAGGATAACGGCTAGATTTCATTTCACTGTCGATAACCGCGCCTTGCGATGCGACAGGAGAAAAAGGGGCCCGCTGGGCCCCTTTCCGCTCTCGCTGGTGCGCCGTCCATACCACGACGCGATCAGAGAACGCGAGAGCCAAAAATCAGGAAAAGAAATAGATGAAGATTTTGTAGACAAGCCCAAGCGGAAACACGGCGATGGAGGCCAAGCAGAGGAAGTACAAGAAATACTGGCTCGCTTTGCCGACCATACGCTGGGCGCGCGTAGCCGGGGGTTCCTCCTCGGCGGCAGGCGCAACTTGGACGGACATGGACTGCTCCTTGGGAAATTCCGTCCCCCTCAATTAGACACACAGCCATAAGTATTCGAGATGACTGGAGCGTGTCGTATATAGCCGCCGCATAAAAGACGCCGGCAGCGAAGCCGCCCGCGTCCCCAACCCTGGCATATAAACGGCATAGGAATTCGGTGCTGCCGGTTCTCCTGTCACCGTGGGTTCGCCGTCTGTAGAGTTCCGATGGAGAACTGCGAACCCACGTCGATGATCGACATTGCCTTCGTCCTGCTCGTCATCGCCGTGCTGCTGTTCGTTGTGGCCGGTTGTCAGCCGCTGGCTGCACGCTTGAAACTGCCGCCGACCGCGCTGCTCGGCGCGGTTGGCGTAGCGCTGGGTGCCTTGCCCGCGGCGTTGTCCGAGCTCGGCTGGTCCGGCCCCGTCGATGCGTTTGCCGACATGTTCGCCGGCCTGCCTGTCAGTTCGGCGACCTATATCTACGTGTTCCTGCCACTGCTGGTGTTCGAAGCCGGCATCGCGACCGACGTACGGCGCATGATGGAAGACGCCGCTCCCATCTTGCTGCTCGCCATCATCGCCACCCTCGTCGCGACGGCCATCATTGGTCTGGCATTGTGGCCGCTTGCCGGTGTGCCGTTGACCGTCTGTCTGCTGTTGGGTGCCGTCGTCTCGACCACCGACCCTGCCGCCGTGATTGCCATCTTCCGCGATGTCGGCGCACCGGCGCGCCTGACGCGACTGGCAGAAGGCGAAGCGTTGCTCAACGATGCGGCGGCGATCGTGCTGTCCACCGTGCTGTTCGGCGTAATCTCGACCGGCGCGCAGCCTGGCGTCGCTTCCACGCTCCTCGAGTTCTTTGTCTCGTTTATCGGTGGCGGCGTGTTCGGCGTGGTCGCCGGTCGCTGCCTGCTTTGGGCGATTCCCTGGATGCGGGACGATCGCCTTGCCGAAGCCACGCTGACGCTGGGGCTCGCCTACGGCGTCTTCGTCGTCGCCGAGCGCTTTCTGCATGTTTCTGGTGTCGCCGCGGTTCTCGCCGCCGCTCTGGCGATCGGTGCAGCGGGACGTTCCCGGATCGCCCCGCAAAACTGGGCCTTTCTGACCGAACTCTGGGATCAGGTGGCCTTTTGGGCGCGGTCCCTCGTCTTCGTCCTCGCTTCCATCCTGGTGCCAAGACTTCTCGGTGCGGTCGATTGGCACGATCTGCTCCTGCTGGCAGTGCTGATCGGCGCGGCGTTCGCGGCGCGCCTTCTCGTGCTGTTCGTGCTGATGCCCTTGCTCGAGTTCCTGAACCTCACGGCGCCGATCAGCCCTGCCTTCAAGTTGGCCCTGACGTGGGGCGGTCTGCGCGGGGCCCTGACCCTGGTTCTTGCGCTTGCCGCGACCGAGCATCCGCTGTTGAGCCACGACGTGCAGCGTTTCATCGCCCTGCTCGCCACGGGCTTCGTGCTCTTCACGCTTTTTGTTAACGGCACGACCTTGCGCGTCGTGATCCGCCTCCTCGGTCTCGACCGGCTGTCACCTCGCAACCAGATTCTGCGCGATCGGGTGCTCGCGCTGTCCTACGCCGAGGTGAACGACGCCATCCGCGCGATGGGGCGAGACCATGCGCTTTCGGAGGAAGCAATCCAGCGTGTGGTTGCGCCTTACCAGAACTGGATCGCCGCGGCGAATGCCGGCGATGTCGGCGAGGCGCTCGGCGAACGGGATCGGCTGGCGATCGCTCTGGTCGCGCTCGCGAACCAGGAACGCGTACTTGCCCTGGAAGCGCATGCTGACCGCATTGCCTCGCCGGGCGCGGTGCAGGTGCTGTTGCAGAATGCCGACGCTCTCGCCGAAGGTGCCCGTGATCAAGGAAGACTCGGATACCGCCGGGCCGCCGCGCAAGCACTGTCTTTCTCGATGTTGTTTCGCTTCGCTTATTTTCTTCACCGGCATCTCGGTATCGTCCGTCCTCTCGCCGATCGCCTGGCCGAGCGGGTCGAACTGCTGCTGATCACGCGGTTGCTGATGGACAGGCTGCTGGCATTCAACGACCGCCGCATCGGCGCGATCTTCAGCGAACGCATTGCAAAGATTACCGGCAAGATGATCCGCCGCCGCCAGCAAGCCGCGAGTTTCGCCCTCGACGCGTTGCGTCGCCAATATACCGACTACATCGCGGCCCTCGAGGTCCGGTCGCTTCGGCAGTCGGCACTGAGGCAGGAAATGGGCCGATACAAATCACTGTTCGACGAAGGCCTGATTCCGCGCGAGCTCTACGAGGACCTCAATCGCGGCATGGCGAGCGCGCGTACGACGGAAGCCCGCCCACGGCTGGATCTGGGACTCGATACACGTCAGCTGGTCGAGCGGCTCGGCATCCTGTCAGGCCTGGGTGAGCACCAACTCGACCGTGTGGCCAAACTCCTTCGGCCCCGATTCACCGTGCCCGGCGAGCGCATCGTCCGCGCCGGCGACAGGGCAGATGCCTGCTACTTCATCGCCTCCGGCGCGGTCGAGGTGCGCCAACCGGATCGCACGATCGGGCTCGGCAGCGGCGACTTCTTCGGTGAACTCGCCTTGTTGACCGGCCGGCCACGGCAGGCAGACGTCGTCGCCCTCACCTTCTGCCGGCTGTTGACACTTCGCAAAGCAGACTTCGAGGCGTTCCTGGCCGCAAATCCGGAAGCCAAGGCATTGATCACTCGCATCGCCAATGCGCGCATCGCCGAAAACGAAGATACAAGCCGCATCGCAAGCTAGAGCCGACGCTGCATAGGCGCACGACCGGAACGTCTCGCCGCGCGGACGCGAGCGTGTTGCTGCCTGATACTGTCGCTTCGGTGCCCCGGCCGCATGGCAAGGCCCGCCCTGTTGGACAAGATACGCTTAATGATCGGCGAGCGGCGCAAGTGGGCCGGTGGCTTGTTATTCTCCTATGGGCTTCATAGCTGGCAGCCCTGTTTCCCGTCTCGATTTCCTATGCGGCCGTTTCGCACGATGGCCTTGTGCGTACCCTGTCCAAGGATGATGCTCGGCGCGTCGGCGCCGAATTGAAGCGCTGGTCGCAGCGGCCGATCGGCACCACAAACGCGCGAGTAGTTGGGCTATGCACCATCGTCATTGTGATGATGCTGGTCGCGGCGCAACACGAACCGAATCCGGCCGCTGCGGTTCAAGCAATCGCAACGATGTTCGTCGTGATCCAGGGCTCGCTGCATTTCATGTCGTTGGGTCTGTTGCGCGGCTTGCTGCGGGCCGGCATAGGCGAAGCACGGGACGCGATAGATGCCATGCGGGATCCTCGCCGAATCTCCAACTTTGACGTGGCGATGCTGTGGACCATCGTTGCGTTGGCTGCCCCCCATTTCGAATGAGCTTCCGCTGCCTGGGTGGAGCTGCCGGTCGCACCGCGGCCTAGGCACGGTCCTTGCTTCCCTAGGGTCGAACGAGGGGAGCCGAAAATGACAAAATCCAACGCCAACGCCTTGAACCGCCGTACGATTCTCGCTGCCGCCGGTGCGGCAACCGCGGCTCTTGCCGCGCCCCGCCTCCTGCGCGCCCAGACCAAGGAGCTCGTGGTCGGCGGCGCAGCGGGCTTCGCGCCCTGGATGAACGGCATCGTCTCCCAGGCATTCGAGGCAAAGTACAAGACCAAGATCGTCTACGAGGGCACGCGCTCGCTGGTGAACCTCGAAAAGATGCAGAAGAACAAGGACAAGCAATATCTCTCGGTCGTCATGATGGACGATCCGGTGATGATCCTCGCCGTCCAGGAAGGCCTTTTGGAGAAACTCACGCCCGCCACGGTCCCCAATCTCGCCAAGCTGCGGCCGGGCACGGTGCACATGGACGGCATGTGGGCCAACTATCTGCAGCCCTGGCAGGGCGTCGCCTACAACACCAAGGCTCTGCCCGCCGGCTTCCCGAGCTGGGCGGATTGCTACGACCCGAAGTTCAAGGGCCGCTTGGTGATCCCCTCGCTGCAGAACACCGAGGGTCTCGCCAATCTGGTGATGGCGGCGGCGCTCGAGACCGGCAAGCCGATCGACAAGGCGCAGTACGACATCGACGCCGGCTTCAAGAAGATCAAGACGCTGAAGCCCAACCTGCTCACGATCTACACCCAGATTCCGCAGGCATTGAATCTCCTCCAGCAGGGCGAAGCCTGGGCCATCCCCAGCATGTTCTCCTCCAACGTCATCCCGAAGGAGAAGGAAACACCCATGAAGATGAGCGCGCCCAAGGAAGGCATCTTCGTCGGTCCCGCCGGCGTCTGCCTGGTCAAGGGGGCGCCCAACAAGGGGATGGGGCTGGCGCTCATCGACATGCTGCTGAGCGCCGACCTGCAGGACACGCTGCAACCGGAAACCTTCGCCTTCCCGTCGAACAGCGCCGCCAAGCCGCCGCTGGGACTCGCCGCCGACGTCAAGGTGCACAATCTCGATTGGGAGTTCGTCGCCAAGGAGCGCGGCGAATGGGTCAAGCGCTGGGACCGCGACATGGCGATGTGACACGACGGAGACGTGTCGTCGCCAACCAGGTGAGGGGTCCCTCTTGAGCTTCCTCGACGTCGCCGGCGCGGAGAAGTCCTTCGGCGCCGCCGCTGTGCTGGGCGGCGTCAATCTCGGCGTCGCCAAGGGCGAGTTCGTCTCCCTGCTGGGCCCCTCGGGCTGCGGCAAGACCACCTTGCTGCGCATCGTGGCCGGCCTGCTGGGCGTCGACCGCGGCAGCGTGAGGTTGGACGGCCAGGACATCACCGCGCTGCCGCCGCACAAACGCGATGTCGGCGTCGTGTTCCAGAACTACGCGCTGTTTCCCCATCTCACCGTCGCCGAGAACGTGGCGTTCGGCCTCAAGGCGCGCGGCCGCGGCGCCGGCGAGACGCGCGAGGCGGTGTCGCGCTTCCTCGATCTGGTGCATCTCGCGGACTTCGCCGACCGTTCGGTGCGGGCGCTCTCGGGCGGCCAGCAGCAGCGCGTCGCCGTGGCGCGCGCGCTGGCGGTGCGGCCCAAGCTTCTGCTGCTCGACGAGCCGTTCTCTGCGCTCGACCGCAAGCTGCGCGAGACCATGCAGATCGATTTGCGCCGCCTGCTGCGCGAGCTCGGCACGACCTCGGTGTTCGTCACCCACGACCAGGACGAGGCGCTCACTATGTCTGACCGTATCGCGGTGATGAACCGCGGTGCGATCGAGCAGTTCGACACGCCGGAGGCGATCTATCGCCGGCCGGCGACCGCCTTCGCGCTGGAGTTCGTGGGCCTCTCCTCGCGGCTCGCCGGCACGGTGGTCGGCAGCCAGGGCGACCTGGTAACTGTCGATACCGCGTTCGGTCGCCTGGTCGCGCCGGGCCGCTTCATTCCCGACTCGCGCGTCCTGCTGGCGGTGCGGCCGGAACGGATCACGGTCGATGCGCCGGGCAACTACGCGCTGACAGCCACGCTGCGCGACGCGGTTTTCCAGGGCTCCAAGGTCCAGCTCCATTTCGAAGCGCGCGAGGCCGACCAGATTCTGGTCGAGACGGCCGACCTGCCCCAGGGCGTGCCGGCGCCCGGCACCGAGATGAGGCTGGGCTGGGCCGTCGCCGATACCTTGATCTACCCCGCGCCATGAAAGCGTGGCGCGATCCCGTTGCCCTCCTGGCGGTGCCGGCCGTCCTCTACCTCCTGCTGCTCTATGCCCTGCCGCTCGCCTGGCTGCTGGCCAAGAGCTTCATCGGGCCGGATGGCCTGACGCTTGCGCCCTACCTCGACTTCTTCTCCGATCCCTTCAACTGGCGGGTGATATCCAACACCCTCCTCATCGCGCTCTGGGTCACGCTGGTCTGCCTGCTGGTCGGTTACCCGGCGGCCTTCGCGCTGGCGCGCGCGGGCGCGGCGCTGCAGATCGCCATGCTGGTCGCCATCATCCTGCCGCTGTCGGTCGGCGTCGTGGTCAAGGCCTTCGCCTGGCAGATCGTGCTGCGCCGCGACGGCGTGGTCTCGCAGTTCATGATGGCGCTCGGCCTGTGGGACGAGCCGCAGCGCCTGCTGTTCACCGAAACCGGGCTCGTGCTGGGTGCCGCCAACATCTTCCTGCCCTTCATGATCCTGCCGATCTACTCTGTTGTGAAGCTGATCGACCCGCGCCTGCTCGAGGCCGGCGCCACGCTCGGCGCGGCACCGGTCTACCGCTTTGCCAGGATCATGCTGCCGCTCACGCTGCCCGGCATAGTCTCGGGCGTGGCGTTCGTCTTCTCCATGAGCGTGTCGATGTACGTCATCCCCTCGCTGCTGATCGGCGATCGCTTCCAGACGCTCTCCACCCTCACCGGCCGCTCGTTCCTGTTCATGCGCAACGAGCAGCTGGGCTCGACCACGGCGGTGGTCCTGCTGGTGCTGGCGGTCAGCGTCGTCGTCGGCTCGAGCTGGCTGGCCCGCCGGCTGGGCAGCAGCACGTGACGACGCCGTGACCCCGCCATGACACCGATCGAACATCTCGGGCGCGCCGTCATGTGGATCGCCGCACTCTTCACGGTGATCTTCCTGATGACGCCGCTCGTCGTCACCGTCGCAGTCTCGTTCGGTTCGTCGAGCGTCTTCTCCCTGCCGCCTCCCGCCTGGTCGATGCGCTGGTACGACAGCCTTGCCGGCACGCGCGGGCTCTGGCCCGCGCTGCTCACATCGATCGAGGTCGCGGCTTTTTCGACCGTGGTCGCCCTGGCGCTCGGCACGCTCTGCGCCATCGCCCTGGTGCGCGGCCGCTTTCCCGGCCGCGACGCCATCGCGACCTTCCTGGTTTCGCCTCTGATGCTGCCCGGCCTCGTGGTCGGCATCGCCCTGCTGCAGGGCTTCAAGGCGGCGGGCCTGCGCGAGGCCTATTCGAGCCTGCTGATCGCACACGTGATCATCACGCTGCCCTATGTGGTGCGGACCGTGCTGGGCGCGCTGACACTGTTCGATTTCTCGTTGATCGATGCCGCCCGCACCTTGGGTTGCTCGTACCCGAAGGCGATCATGCGCGTGCTGGTGCCGGGACTGGGCCCGGCGTTCCTGACCTCGGGCATGTTCGCGTTCCTGGCCTCGATGGACAATTACCCGATCTCGATCTTCTTCACCGATGCCTGGACCAAGACGCTGCCGATCCAGATGCTGCAGTATGTCGAGGAGAACCCGGACCCCACCATCGCCGCCATCTCCTCCGGCCTCGTCCTGCTGGTCGTCCTGGCCCTCCTCGTGAGCGGCCGGCTGGTCGGCCTGCGCAAGCTTGCGGACTTTTAGGCATGAGCGACGAGCCGAAGCCCTGCGACCTCTTGGTCACCGGCGATCTCCTCCTGACGCTCGATGCCACGGATCGCACTTTTAGCCACGGCGCGATCGCGATTGCCGACCGTACGATCGTCGACATCGGTCCCGCCGATGAGCTCGGCCGCCGCTGGACGCCCGCCGTGACGGTCGACGGCAAGGGCCGCCTCGTGATGCCGGGCCTGGTCAATGTGCACAATCACACGCCGCTGATGATCACCCGCGGCATGATCGAGGATATCGGGTTCGCGCCCATGTACACGCCCGGCATCCCGCAGGGCCACTGGCTCACCGAAGAAGATGCATACGCGCTGTCGAGCCTCGGCATGTACGAGCTTTTACGCGCGGGCTGCACCACCGTGGTCGACTTCTATCGCTATCCCTCCGCCTGCGCCCGCGCCGCTTCCGAGCTCGGCCTGCGCGCCGTCATCGCCGGCCGCGTGCACGACGCCGAGCCCGGCGCGCTCGCCGCCGGCCGATACGACTACAGCCGCGCCATAGGCGAGGCGAGCCTCGCCGAGAACGCCGAGCTGATCGCGCGCTGGAACGGCCACGACCACGGCCGCATCCGCTGCGATTGGGCGCCGCATGCGCCCGACACCTGCTCCGACGACCTTTTGCGCGAGGTCAAGAAGCTGGCCGACGCCCATGGCGGCAACGTCCATACCCATCTCTCGCAGCTTCCGCTCGAGGTCGAGGCGGTGAAGGCCCGCACCGGCCTCACGCCGCCGCAGCTCATGGACAAGCTCGGCCTGCTGAACGAGCGGCTGATCGCGGCGCACTGCATCCACATGGACCGTTCCGACATCGAGCTCTGCGGCAAGGCGAAGATGACGGTGGCGCACGCGCCTATCGGCAATGCCAAGGGCGGCCGCATCGCGCCGATCATGGAGCTGCGCGAGGCCGGCGCCCGCATCGCGCTCTGCACCGACACTTTCTCGGGCGATCTGATCGAGGCCATGCGCTGGGCGATCTCCATGCAGCGCGTCAACCGACAGGGCAACGTGCTCGACGCCCGCACCGTGCTCGACTGGGGCACGCGCGAGGGCGCCGCCGCGATCGGCATGGGCGACAAGGTCGGCTCCCTGCAAGTCGGCAAGCGCGCCGACATCGTGCTTCTCGACAATCGCTCGCCATCGCTGGCGCCACTGGTCGACGGCTACGGCGTGCTGGTGCACAGTGCTTCCGGGCACGACGTCGATACCGTGATCGTCGACGGCCGCGTGGTGCTGTCGGGCGGGCGCCTCACGCTGGCCGACGGCGACGCCATCGTGGCGCGTGCCCAGCAGGTGGCGAGCACGCTGTGGATGCGGGCGGGCCGCAACCCGCTCCAATAGGCGGATCCAGTAGGAAGCCGATGAAGATCCTGGTTGCCAATCCCAACACCTCGACCGGCGTCACCGACCGGCTGGTCGCCGCAGGCAGGCTTGTCGCCAGCCCGGGCACCGAGTTGCTGCCCATGACCGCCGCGTATGGCGTGCCCTACATCGCCACATGCGCCGAGGCCGCTGTCGGCGCCGTTGCGGCGCTGGAAATGCTGGCCGAGCGCCGCTCCGAAATCGACGCCGCCATCGTCGCCGCCTTCGGCGATCCCGGCCTGGGCGGCGCGCGCGAGCTGTTCGACTTTCCCGTCGTCGGCATGGCCGAGGCCGCCATGCTCAGCGCCTGCATGCTGGGCCGCTCCTTCGCCATCGTGAGCTTCGCCAAGGCGCTCGAGCCATGGTTCGCCGAGATCGTGGCCTGGCACGGCCTGTCCGACCGCTGCGCCGCCATCCGCATGCTCGACGAGGGTTTCCGCTCGATCGACGATGTGCAGGACGAGAAGGAAGCCGTGCTGATCGAGCTGGCGCTGCGCACGGTGACGGACGACGCGGCGGACGTCGTCATCCTGGCCGGCGCGCCGCTCGCCGGTCTTGCCAACAAGATCCGGGATCGCGTGCCCGTGCCGCTGGTCGACGGCATCCAGGCCGCCATCGTGATGGCCGAAGGGCTGGTGCGCATGAGGCCGCGCAAGGCCACGGCCGGCACTTACCGGCGGCCGGCGGCGAAAGACTCCAAGGGTCTTTCCGCCGCGCTCGCCGATGTGATCGGCCATCGTGGCCCGTGACCTGAAAGGCTACGGGCGCACGCCACCCGATCCGCAGTGGCCCGGCGGCGCGCGGGTCGCAGTGTCGTTCGTCATCAATTTCGAGGAAGGTGCTGAGATGTCGCTGTCCTCGGGCGATGCGCTGAACGAGAAAGTCTACGAGGTCACCGACGAGGTCGTGGGCGTGCCCGACCGCTGCATGGAATCGCACTTCGAGTACGGCACCAAGGCCGCGTGGTGGCGGATCGCCGACGCGCTGGAACGGCTGGGCGTGCCCGCCACGGTCAGCAGCTGCGGCAAGGCGGCCGAGCTCTCGCCCTGGCTCATCCAAGATGCGGTGAAGCGCGGCCACGAGATCGCCTGCCACGGCTGGCGCTGGGAGAAGCATGCCCACATGGAGGAAGCGGCCGAGCGCCAGGCGATCGCCCGGACGGTGAAGGTGCTGACCGAGATCGCCGGCCAGCGGCCCGTCGGCTGGCACACCCGCTCTACGCCCTCGCCCAACACGCGCCGGCTGCTCGTCGAGGAAGGCGGCTTCCTCTACGACAGCGACGACTATTCCGACGACCTGCCGTTCTTCGTCGAGGCTTTAGGCAAGCGGCATCTGGTGCTGCCCTACAGTTTCGACACCAACGACATGCACTATCACCAGGGCTTCCACCGTTTCGTGACGGCGCGCGATTTCGCCGACTACACGACCGACGCCTTCGACACGCTCTGGTTGGAAGGCGAGCGGCATCCCAAGATGATGTCGATCGGGCTGCATCTGCGCATGATCGGCCGGCCGGGCCGCATCGCCGCCCTCGACCGCATCGTCTCGCACATGAACACGAAGGGCGGCGCCTGGTTCGCCACGCGCCGGCAGATCGCCGAGCATTGGCTCAGCCGCTTTTAGTCATCTCGCGCGGGGTAACCCCCGCGCTGGAGCGCAGCGAAGGATCTCATGCCCGCGGACTATAACGAACGCGCGCTGCCATGCACCTTCTCGAGCAATTCGATCAGTGTCCGCGTTTCGGCGGACGAAAGGCCCGACGCGATGCGCTTCTCGTGCACCCGCACCAGCCGCGCGAAGCGCGCCAGTGTTTTCTCGCCCGTCGGTGTCAGGGCAAGCGCATGGGTGCGGCCGTCGGTCGGCGAGCGATGGCGCATCAGCAGGCCGCGCGCCTGCAGCCGGTCGAGGATCGGCACCAGGGTCGAGCGGTCGATGCCGAGCGCGCGTGCCAGCGCCATCTGGCTCAGCCCCGCATTGCGATCGACCAGCACCAGCAGGCCGAATTCACCCGGCGTCAGCGCCTCGCCGGCTTTCGAAAAGGTCGCGGCAAAATCGCCGAACACCGCCGACTGGGTGCGGCGGAGCATGTAACCCAGCAAGGACGGCAACAGGCCCCGATCCAGGGCAGGGGCTGGTTTGGCGGGTGGACGGCCCATGATGGGAGTGGTAAACGGAGATTGTTTGGGGATCAAACAAATTCTGACAGCAGTCCGATGAGCTTCAAAGTCCGTATCGCCCAGGCCGACCGCATCATCGACGTTCCGACCGGCGCCACCATCCTGGCGACGGCGCTCGACGCCGGCATCGGCTACCCGTTCGGCTGCCAGTCGGGCAATTGCGGCGCCTGCAAGTCGCACCTCGTGAAGGGCGAGGTGACGATGGAAGGCTATTCCGAATTCGCCCTCTCTGACGAGGAGAAAGCGCGCGGCCTCATCCTCGCCTGCCGCGCCGTGCCGTGGCAAGACAGCGAAGTCGCCTGGCTGGACGAGGACGACCTCGTCGTCCATCCGCGCCGCCTGCTCGACTGCCGCGTCATCGGGCTCGACGACGCCACGCACGACATCAAGCGCATTCGCCTGGAGATCGCCTCGGGCGGACCGTTCGACTTCTCGGCCGGCCAGTTCGCCTCCGTCACCTTCGAAGGCTGTCCGCCGCGCGACTACTCCATGGCCAACGTGCCGGGCGATCCGGTGCTGGAGTTCCACGTGCGGCAAACCGCGGGCGGCGCCACCAGCATGCATGTGGCGACGAAACTCAAGGTCGGCGATACCGTCCGGGTCGAGGGGCCGTTCGGCCCGTCCTACCTGCGCGAGGGCCATCGCGGGCCGATCATCGCCGTGGCCGGCGGTTCGGGCATGGCGCCGATAAAATCGGTCGTCGAGCGGGCGCTGCAGAAGGCGCTGCCGCAGCACATCTACTTCTATTTCGGCGTCCGCACGGAACGCGATCTCTACCTGCACGACCATTTCGCGGCGCTGGCCAAGACGCACGATAACCTGCATTTCATTCCGGTGCTGAGCGAGGGCGGCGACGCGAACCTGCGCCACGGGCTGGTGCACGAGGCGGTGGCCGCCGACTTCGACGAATTCGACGGCTGCAAGGCCTATCTCGCGGGACCGCCGGTCATGGTCGAAGCAGCCACCAAACTGTTCGAGCAACGCGGCATGCGGCGTATCGATATCCATGCCGACGCGTTCTACACGGCAGCCGAGATGGCCAACGCCGGAAAGAAAACGGGAGCGGAACTATGACGGGTCTTCTCGAAGGACGTTCAGCGATCGTCACCGGTGCCGGCCGAGGCATCGGCCGCGCCATCGCCGAGGCGCTGGTCGCCGAGGGCGCCAGCGTGATCGTGGCCGACAACGGCGCGTCTATCGGGGGCGACGGCGGCGATCCGGAAGTCGCGCGCGAGACGGCCACGGCGCTGGGCAAGAAGGCCATCGCCTTCAGTGACAGCGTGGCTTCGCCGGGCGTGGCCAAGCATCTGGTCGAACTGGCCGTCAAGCAATTCGGCGGCATCGACATCGTGGTGAATAACGCCGCGATCCTGCGCGACGCCTTCGTGTTCCGGGCCGATCCGCGCGACTGGGATGCGGTGATCCGCAACAACCTCTCGGCGCCCTTCTATTTGATCAACGCGGCCTCGGCAGTGATGCGCGAGCAGGGCAAGTCGGGGCGCGGCGGGGCGGGCGGCTACGACTGGGGCCGCTTCGTCAATATCGTCTCCTCGGCCGGCCTCTACGGAAACCTGGGCCAGGCGGCCTATGCCAGCGCCAAGGCCGGCCTGTTCGGGCTGACGCGCGTGACGGCGATGGATCTGGCGCGCGCCCAGATTACGGCCAACGCCGTGGCGCCCTTCGCGCGCACCCGCGTCACCGACATCATCCAACCCGCAAACGAGGCGCAGAAGACCTACAAGGAGCGCGCCCTCAAGATCGGCGCGCACCACGTCGCCAAGCTGGTGACGGCGCTCTGCTCGCCGGCCGGCAAGGGCATCACCGGGCAGTTGCTGGGCGTGCGCGGCCGCGAGGTCTTCCTGTTCGGCCAGCCGCGGCCCGTCGCCCGGCTCGAGGCCGCCGGAGCGCCCGATGCGCTCGCCCAGGATCTCAGCACCAAGCTTTCAGACAAGTTCACCGACCTCACCACCGATCTCGAAGCCTTCAATACCGAACCTCTCGTCTGAGGAGCCCGCCATGAGCGACCCCATCGTCGTCAAGACCGTCGAGGAATTGAAGAGCGCGCCCGAGGAGTATCGCGAGGCCATCGCCAAGCTGGTGATCAGCCATGCCATCAACGAGCTCTACGGCGCGCAGGTGTTCGACGAGCCGGCGATCGCCTATGCGCCGACGCCCTACGCCAAGTGGCTGACCTGCCGCGTGGCGATGGAGGAATACGGCCATCACGTGCGCTTCAAGCAGCTCGGCCTGCAGATCGGCATTCCCGAGGAGCGCATGATGCCGGGCGCCGGCAAGCGGCCATTGTCGATCTTCGAATTCCCGCTGAAGACCTGGGAGGAGTTCGTCGCCATCAAGCTTTTGGCCGACCTCGCCGAGATCCTGCAGGTCGAGGACCTGCTGCATTGCACCTTCCATCCGCTGCGAAACCTTGCGCGCGCCACCATGCCGGAGGAGCGCTTCCATGCGCAGTTCGGCGAGGATTTTTCTGCCGAGCTGGTGAAGACGCCCAAGGGCAAGGCGCGGCTGCAGGCGGCGGTGAACGAATACTATCCCTACCTGCCCTCCTTCTTCGGCGGCTCGAAGTCGAAGAACAATGAGATCTTCCGAAAATGGAGGATCAAGCAGCGCACCAACGACGAGATGCGCCAGGATTTCATCAAGCGCGCTTCGGAAGTCGCCGCCAAGTACGGCCTTACCCTGCCGGAGGTCCGGCAGGCGGCGTGAGCCAAGTCGTCGTCCTGCCGCGCACCCTGCTCGACCAGGTCAAAGCCGAGCTGCGCGCAGCGGCCTGGTTTGCCGCCCTGGGCGAACCGCTGACCGATGGCGACCGTGCCGATGCCGAAGGCTACGCCAGAGCGCTGGGCCTGGGCGCGCTCGTTCTCGGACAAGCGAGCGATTGGCCGGAAGCCGAACGGGTCCTCAAGGCACCCGACTGGTCGCCGATATGGTGGGATCGCGAGGAGACCCAGCGTCGGCGGCTGCTGGTCGAGGCCGAGGCGCGCTATCCCGAGCGTGCGCTGTGGACGGCGCTCACCGAGCTCACCACGGAGCTGGGCGATGTCGTGCACGGCAGGGCGGGCGTTGCAGCCGCGCGCATGGCGGGTGCCGCAAAAGCGTCGGTCCATGTAGCCGCCGGCGCCGCCGCACAGGCGGCGTATCAACTGGCGCTGGCGCGACTGGCCGAAGATGCCGCTTCGCCCTTCGAAAGCAAGTTTCGTCTGTTCGCCGCGGGACGCTGGCCGCTGGGCGTCGTGGGCTCTACGCTGATCCTCTTCTGAGAGGACTTCCATTCCCATGACGTCTTATGCGGCGCCGGCGCGCACGATCGGCCGGCTGAAGCGACCATTCGGCAACCTCTACTACGAAGTGTCGGGCAGCGGCCCGGCCCTGCTGTTCGCACACGGGCTGGGCGGCAATCATCTGAGCTGGTGGCAGCAGGTTGCGCACTTCGCACCGCGCTACACCTGCGTCGCCTTCGCCCATCGCGGCTTCGCGCCGTCGGATGCGGTGCCGGGCGGCCCCGATGCCGCCGACTATGCAGGCGATCTCGCCGCGCTGATCGATTATCTGAAGTTTCCCGACGTGCGCCTGATTGGCCAATCGATGGGCGGCTGGACCGTGCTGGAATACGCGATCGCCCATCCGGCAAAGGTCAAGGCGATGGTGCTGAGCTCGACGTCCGGCACGCTCGACCGTCGCGGCTGCGATCTGTCGGGTGGCGGCAAGTTCGACGCCTGGCTGAAGGACGCGGAAGCCAGGATCAAGGACGGCGCCGCCAAGGGCATCCACCCGGCGATGGGGGCGCCGGCGGCAGAGCGCTCGCCTGCCCTGCACCTTCTCTATCGCAGCATCGACGACATGGCGGGCATCCCGGACAAGGAGAAGGTACGCGCCGGCCTGCGCCGCGCCGCCAAACGCACGCTCGCCGAACTCAAGGATTTCAACGTGCCGACGTTGTTGATTGCCGGCGGCGAGGACGTGGTCTTTCCGCCATTCCTGGCAAGCGCCATCGCGACAGCCCTGCCGTGCGCCGAGGCGCAACTGATTGCCGAGGCTGGCCACTCGCCATATTTCGAACAGGCCGCTACCTTCAACGCGCTGGTCGACGCGTTTCTGGCGCGCCAGCGCTGAGAGCAAGGCGTGCTTCAGTTGAATCGCTTTCCGCGCGTGCGTCTGGGACACCTGCCGACGCCGCTCGAACCGATGGCGCGCCTGTCGGCTCACCTCGGCGGGCCGACGCTCTGGATCAAGCGCGACGATTGCACGGGCCTCGCCACCGGCGGCAACAAGACGCGCAAGCTCGAATTCCTCGTGGCCGACGCCCTCGCCCAAGGCGCCGACACGCTGATCACACTGGGCGCGCTGCAGTCCAACCACGCGCGCCAAACGGCGGCTGCAGCGGCGAAGCTTGGCCTGAAATGCGTCCTCGTACTGGAGGAGCGCATCTCGCAGGCGACCGACGCCTATCGCCATAACGGCAACGTCCTGCTCGACCGCCTGCTCGGCGCCACGCTGAAATACGTGCCGCGCGACAGCTCGATGACGGCTGCGACCGAGAGGACCGTCGACGAGGTGCGGCGTGCGGGCGGCCGCCCCTACGTCATTCCCGGCGGCGGCTCGAATGCCATTGGCGCGCTGGGCTATGTCGGCTGCGCGCTCGAGATCCTGCAGCAGGCGGCGGGACTCGGCATCAGGATCGACCGCGCCGTGCATGCGACCGGCAGCAGCGGCACACAGGCCGGTCTCATCGCCGGCTTCGACGGCATGCGAAGCGGCGTGCGCGTGCTCGGCATCACGGTCGGCCGGCCACGCGACAATCAGGAGAGGAATGTCGGCCGGCTGCTCGACAAGACCTGGGCGCATCTCGGCGTGACGGGTGCGCCGGCGCACCACAACATCGAGGCCAACGACAACTATTTCGGCGAGGCCTACGGCATCCCCACGCCGGCCATGAAGGAGGCCGTCGGCCTGCTGGCCGAGACCGAGGGCGTGCTGCTCGATCCGGTCTATTCCGGCAAGGCAATGGCGGGGCTGATCGACCTCGTGCGCAAGGGAACGTTCGGCAAGGACGAGAACATCGTGTTCGTTCACACCGGCGGCCAGGCCGGGCTCTTCGCCTACGAGCCCACGTTCGCCGCCTGAAGGAGGAGACCCGTGTCGAAGGACAATTCGCGGATCGCCGTGCTTGGCTTCGCCATCGAGTGCAACCGGTTCTCGCCGGTTACCACCGCGGCGGACTTCGAGCAGGACGTCGACATCCGCGGCAACCAGATCGTGAGCGAGGCGCGGTCGGGCGCCTCCATCACCATGCCCGACCTGCCGGGCTTCTTCACCGAGATGGATCGCACCGGGCAGTGGACACCCGTGCCGTTGCGCGTGTCGCTGGCCCAGCCCGGTGGCCCGGTCGAGGAGAGCTTCTTCCGGACCTTCCTGAGCGACATCGAGGCGGGACTCAAGGCGGCTGGGCCGCTCGATGCGGTGTTCGTCTCCGCCCATGGCGCGGCACTGGCCGAAGGCACGGACGATCCGGACGGCGATCTGTTCGAGGTCGTGCGCCGCGCTGTCGGTTCCGACATTCCTGTCGTCGCCGTGTTCGACCTGCACGCCAACGTCTCGCACAAGATGATCGACAATCTCTCGGTATTCGTGGGTTATCTCGAGAATCCCCACACCGACATCTACGAACGCGGCGTCGAAGCCGCCAAGCACATGCGCGAATGCCTGGCCGGTGCGCGCACCGCCATCACCATGGTCAAGGTGCCGCTGGTGCCGCCGCAGATTTCGCTGCTGACCGCCAAGGGTCCCTACGCCGACCTGATCCGGTACGGCCAGACCAAGTTGGGCGGCGACATATTGAACGTCTCGGTGATGGCGGGTTTCGCCTACAGCGACAGCCCAAAAAACGGCCTTACCGCGGTGGTCACGGCACGTAACGCCAACCGCAAGGCAGCGGCCAAGCTGTCGCTCAAGATCGCCCAGCGCGCCTGGGACATGAAAGAACGTTTCAAGCGCGCGATGATGTCGCTCGGCGATGCGGTGCAGCTCGCCGTCTCGGTCGGCCGCGACCGCCGCCGCAAGCCGATCGTCCTGGCCGACGTCGCCGACAATCCCGGCGGCGGCGGACGCGGCAACACCACCTATCTGCTGCGGGCGCTGAAGAGCGCCGGCGCGCAGCACGTGATCTTCGGCGTGTTCAACGACGCGGCGGTGGCCGCCAAGGCGCACGCGCTGGGCGGAGGCGCCATCTTCACGGCCTCGTTCAATTCCCAGGAGCACCAGGAATTCTCCCTGCCGTTCGATAGCGAGGCCAAGGTGATCAAGCTGTCGGATGGCAAATATGTCGGCCGCCGCGGCGTCCTCAGGAACGTGTCGTCCGACATGGGCCCCTCGGCCTTGCTCGACCTCGGCGGCATCCAGCTCGTGGTGATCAGCCACCGCTGCCAATGCATGGACCCGCGGCAGTTCGAGATGTTCGGCCTCGACATCGCCCAGGCGCGCGTCGTCGTGGTCAAGAGCCGCGGCCATTTCCGCGGCGGCTTCGACGAATTCTTCAAGCCCGACCAGATCTACGAAGTCGACTGCCCGGGCTTGACGTCGCCGGTGCTGGCGAACTTCACTTGGAGCAAGCTGCCGCGGCCGGTCTATCCGCTCGACGAAGAGACGACCTGGACACCACCAACCACCGTCTGAAGGGCCGCCGTCTGAAGGAGAGCGCCATGCTGCGTCGTTTGCTTCTCGTCTTCGCGGCCCTGCTGTTCGCCGGAGCGGCAGCGGCGCAGTCGGACAAGACGCTGCGGGTGGTCATGCATTCGGATCTGAAAATCCTCGATCCGGTCTGGACCACCGCCTATATCGTGCGCAACCACGGCTACCTCATATATGACACGCTGTTCGCCCTCGACGACAAGCTCGAGTCCAAGCCGCAAATGGTCGAGAGCTGGACCGTAAGCGACGACCAGCTCACCTGGACCTTCACGCTGCGCGACGGCCTCAAGTGGCACGATGGTCAGCCCGTCACCTCAGCCGACGTGCTGCCTTCGATCAAGCGCTTCACCGACAAGGACGCGCTGGGCGGACTTTTGGCCAAGTCGACCAAGGAGATGTCAGCGCTCGACGGTCAGACCTTCCGCATCGTCCTCAAGGAGCCGTTCGCCATGATGCTGAAGGCGCTCGCCAAGTCGGCGTCGGTGCCGCTGTTCGTCATGCCGAAGCGCGTCGCCGAGACGCCGGTGTCGCAGCAGATTTCAGACACGACCGGTTCGGGCCCATACATCTTCAAGAGGGATGAATGGAAGCCGGGCGAAAAGGTCGTCTATGTCCGCAATCCCAACTACAAGCCGCGCGCCGAGGCGCCGTCGAGCCTGGCCGGCGGCAAGGTCGCCAAGGTCGATCGCATCGAATGGGTGTCGATCCCCGACAATCAGACCGCGATCAACGCCCTGATCTCCGGCGAAGTCGACATGATCGAGGCGCCGGCGCACGACCTGCTGCCCGTCCTGGAGAAGGACAAGAACGTCGAGATCGTCGTGCCCGATACGCTCGGCCTCACCTATGTGCTACGCTTCAACTGGAAGCAGCCGCCGTTCAACGACGTGCGCTATCGCCGCGCCGCCGCGCTTTCGCTCAATCAAAAGGACTTCCTGCAGGCCGCCATCGGCGATCAGCGCTACTACAAGGTCTGCAAGGCGATGTTCGGCTGCGATGCGCCGCTCGAAACCGCGGCCGGCATGGAGGGCATGCTGGAGTCGCGTTTCGATGAGTCGAAGAAGCTCCTGAAGGAGCTGGGCTACGACGGCACGCCCATCGTCGTGCTGCAAGCGACCGATGTCGCGAACCTCGTGAACATGGCGCCGGTCGCCAAGACCCTGCTCGAGCGCGGCGGTTTCAAGGTCGACGTGCAGTCGATGGACTGGCAGACGCTGGTTGCCCGGCGCACCAGGAAGGATCCGATCGCCCAGGGCGGCTGGAACATCGCCATGACCGCGGCGTCGGCAGTGCTGCTGCTCGATCCGGTCAACAACCACTATGCCGAGGCGAGCGGCGATCGCGCCCAGTTCGGCTGGCCGCTCGACGAGGAGATCGAGAAGCTGCGCGCCGCCTTCGTCCGCGAACCCGATCCCAAGAAGCAGCTCGAGATCGCCGAGAAGGTCCAGGCGCGCATCATCAGCGAGGGCGTCACCGTACCGCTCGGCCAGTACGTCCAGCCCATGGCGCGGCGCAAGAACGTGAGCGGCAACGTGCCCTCGCCGGTCACCGTGTTCTGGAACGTCGAGAAGAAATAGCGCCCAGCCTCGAAGAGGTTGTCGTTCGTCTCGCGAAGTGCGAACCTCGGGACAACGAGACGCAGCCGCTCAAGGCTGCGCCGGCTTCATTGAGGGGAAACACCATGACGAAGACGTCTCTGCGCGGCATCGCGTCCGCCCTGTTCCTGGCCGCCGGCCTGTCGGTCGCCGCGACCGGAGCGCACGCCCAGGCCAAGCACTACAAGTTCGCCTACGACCAGCCCAACACGACCGGCTACGGCATCGTCGGCAACGTGTTCGCCGACAAGCTGAAGGAGCTCAGCAAGGGCACGATGCTGATCGACCAGTATCCCGGAGCCCAGCTCGGCCAGGAGCCGCAGGTCCTGCAGCTCGTGAAGTCGGGCGACATCGAGTTCTGCATCAGCGCCTCGGCCAATGCCGCCACTCTCTCGCCGCAGGCCGGCGTCATGTCGCTACACTTCCTGTTCCGTTCGGAAGACCATTTGGTGAAGGCGGTGGCCGACCCGGCGGTCATCAAGGCGGTGCGCGAGATGATCGACGATACCGTCCAGGGCGCCCATGTCCTGGCGGTGACCACGCTTGGCCTGCGCAACATCTATAGCAAGCGCGAGGTCAAGAAGATCGAGGACATCAAGGGCATGAAGGTCCGCGTCCAGGCGACTCCGACGGAAGACACGATGTTCCCCGCCTATGGCGCGCAAACCGTGCATATGCCGTTCGGCAACGTCTACACGTCGCTGCAGACCGGCGTGGTCGATGCCGCGGAAAACGGCGTCAACGTCTACCTGGTGAACAAGCACTACGAAGTGGCGCCGGTCATGTCGATGACCGAGCACGAGGCCAACAACAGCCTGATCTGGGTCAGCGACAAGGTGTGGTCGAGCCTGACGGCCGAGCAGAAGGCCTGGGTTCAAGCGGCGGCCGACGAAGTCGCCAAGGTTGAGCCGGCGAAAGCCCTCGACCTCGAGCACCAGTCGGCCACCAAGCTCAAGGGCATGGGCGTCAAAATCGTGACGGACGTCGACAAGTCTGGCTTCATCACGGTGGCGACACCCTATCTCGAGAAGATGGCCAAGGACCTCGGACCTCACGCCGCGAAGGTCCAGCAGCTGATCAGCGCGGTGAAATAACGCCGTACGCTCAGCGCGTTGGAGAAGCGTATGGCCGACGATCGCTCGCTGGTATTGCAACGGCAGCGACGGCTGAAATGGCGGGGGCTCGACTGGCTGGAATCCCTGCTGATGGTGTTGTGCGGCGCGACGCTGATCTGCTTCTGCACCTCGGTCGTCTGCGACATCGTCACCCGCACCATCGGCGCGCCATGGCTGTGGCTGCAGGAGGTCACCTCGACCTTCTTCATCTACGGCATCTTCATCGGCGCGGCGGTCGCCACCCGGCGCAACGACCATCTCTTCCTCGCCGCGGTCGGCGATTCGTTCACCGGCCGGCCGCGGCTCCTGATCGAGACCCTGATCCGGCTCGTGGTGATCTCGGTCGGGATTTTCCTCACCTACTACGGCTACATCAATTTCCTGCGCGGCTTCTCCAGCTTCCGCATGCCGTCGATGACGCCGATCGCCTCGCTTTATGCCGCGATCCCGATCAGCGGCGCGCTGATCGCGCTGTTTGCCGTCGAGCAGCTCGTCAACGGTTGGAAGAACGGCTTCGAAGGCACCGCCGAGGACGATGAACTCCCTCCGGAGGGAGTTCCGCCGCCATGAACTCGGCCACTGTCCTCATCATCATGACGACGCTGTTCCTGTGTTTCGGCTATCTCGGCGTGCCGGTGGCGTTTTCGTTGACCGCCGGGGTGATGGTGGGTGCAGCCTTCACCGACGTCACCTTTGCCGCGATCGTGCAGAAGATGTTCGATGGCGTCGATTCCGAGGCACTGCTCGCCATTCCCTTCTTCCTGCTGGTCGGCGAGCTGATGAGTTCGGCCAACGTGGTGCAGCGCGTGATCAACCTGTCGCTCACCATGGTCGGCCATCTCAAGGGCGGGCTGAGCCAGGTCGTCGCGGTGTTCAGCATGTTCTTTTCGGAGATGTCGGGATCGACCACCGCCGATGCCGCCGTCATGAGCCGCACGCTTGGCGTCTCGATGCGCCGGGAAGGCTACGACCCGCCCTTCATCGCCGCCATCATCGCCGCCGCTTCGACCATCGCCGCGCTGGTGCCGCCGTCGATCACCGCCGTGGTCTATGGCGCGGTCGGCAACGTGTCGATCGCCGGCCTGTTCATGGCGGGCTTCGTGCCCGGCTTCATGATCGGCTTCGGCCTGATGATCTATTGCTACTTCTTCGGGCCGGAAGGCATTCGCCGACCGCGCGCGACGTTCGGGCAGTTCACCGATGCCGCCAAATCGTCGGCCCTGCCGTTGATGATCCCGGTGATCCTGCTGGGCGGCATCCTCACCGGCTGGTTCACCCCTACCGAGGCGGGCGTGGTCGCGGTGTGCTGGATCCTGTTCGTCGTTATCCCGATGCTCAATCCCAAGCACATCAGCAAGCTGCCGCGCGATTTCTGCTATGCCGGGCTCATCTACTCGTTGCCGCTGATCACCATCGCCGCGGCAACCGCATTCGGCTGGATGCTGGCCTACCTGCGCGGCGCCATCGTGATCTCCGACTGGATCACTTCGCTCGCCGGCAGCGATCCCCATCTGATCATGCTGCTGCTGGTGCTGCTGTTCACCATCGTCGGGGATTTCATCGAGCCGGTGCCGACCATCATCATCTTCATGCCGCTGGTGAACTCCCTGACCGATGCCGGCAGCATCAATCCCGTACACATGGGTGTGGTGCTGATTGTCACGCTGGCCTTCGGGTTGATCACGCCGCCCTACGGGCTAGTGTTGCTGATGGCGTCGAAATTCGTCGGCGTGCCCTTCTCGAAAGCACTGAAAGCGGCGCTGCCCATCTATGTCGTATTCCTCGCCACCATCGTGTTCACGATCTTCGTGCCGAGCGCCATCCTGTGGCTGCCCAAGCACGTTATGCCGCAGTCGGTCGGCTGCTTCCCCAATCCGAGCGGCAGCGGCTATATCTGCCCCCCATAGCTCAGCGAAGCTCAGCGGTCGGGCAGCGGGATGAATTCCGGATCGCCGGGCACCTTGGCAAATCGATTTTCCTTCCAATCGGCCTTTGCCTTCTCGATGCGCTCCTTGCTCGACGACACGAAGTTCCACCAGATATGACGCGGTCCGTCCATCGGTGCGCCGCCCAGCAGCATCACCTTGGCGCCGCCGACACCGGCCACGATCTCGGCCGGTGGCGCGGGAGTGAGGACCGCAAGGTCGCCCACGCTCAGCAGGCGATCACCCAGGGCGACCTCGCCGTCGGCAACATAGACGGCACGCTCGGCATGCTCGGGCGAGACCGCGGTCTTGGCGCCCGGCTGCAGCTCGGCACCGACATAGAAGATCGGCGAGAAGTGGGTCGTCGGCGCCGTGCGGCCGCCATAGGTGCCGACGATCAGCCGGAGCGACGCACCGCCCTCTTGCCACGCCGGCAGCTTCGCCGCCTCGACATGCTCGAACGAAGGCGCCGTCTCCTCGTGGCTCTTGGGCAGCGCCACCCAGGTCTGGATGCCGTGCATGCGAAAGCCGGCGCGGCGCATCTCCGGCTCGGTGCGCTCGCTGTGGGCGATGCCGGCGCCGGCGGTCATCCAGTTGACGTCGCCCGGGCGGATCGCCTGCGCATAGCCCAGGCTGTCGCGATGGAAGATCCCGCCCTCGAACAGGTAGGTCACCGTGGCGAGGCCGATATGAGGATGCGGCCGCACCTCCATGCCGTCACCGCCGGGTGGCACCACCATCGGTCCGAAATGGTCGAAGAAGATGAACGGCCCGACCATGCGCCGCTTGGCGCTGGGCAGCACGCGGCGCACCGCGAAGCCCGGTCCGAGCTCGTGGGCGTGGCCCTGGATGAGAAGTTCGATCGGGTCGGCCATCTTGTTCTCCTGCTCTTCCTGTGCTGCAACGGCGCGCCATGAGTGCTCCCACCCGCGACCTCTCGCCGTTCTTCGCGCCCCGCAGCATCGCTGTGGTCGGCGCCGGCGAGCGGGCCACGTCGTCGGGCGGCGCCATCATGCAGCTGCTGCGTCAGGCCGGTTATGGCGGACGCGTCGTGCCGGTCAATCCCAAGGGCGGCACAATATTCGGTTACGAATCGGTGACCTCGATCGCCGCCATCGATCCGCCGGTCGACCTCGCCGTGATCGTCATCCGCCCCGACGCCATCCTCGACGCCGCCCGCGAATGCGCCGACCGCGGCATCCACAATCTTTTGATCCTGCCCGGCGGCTTCGCCGAAGCGGGCCCGGTCGGCATGGCGCGCAACGAGGCGCTGCTGAAGCTCGCGGCCGAGCGCTCGCTGGTGGTCGCCGGACCGAATTGCGCCGGCATCATCCATCTCGATCCGGCCTGGCGATTCGCCGCGACGTTCCTGCGCGACCTGCCGCCGGGCGCGGCGGCCGGGGCGGGCAATGGGCTTGCCTTCATCTCGCAGTCCGGCGCACTCGCCGAGGAATTTATAGACAAGGCCAATGCCCGAGCGCTGCCACTGACGTCGGTCGTTTCGGTCGGCAATGCCGTGCATCTCGGGGTCGAGGATTATCTCGGCTGGTTGGGCGATCGGCCGGAGATCGGCGCGGCGCTGCTCTACATCGAGTCGATCGAAGACCATGAACGTTTCCGCGGCGTGGCGCGCGCGGTCGCCGCGAAAAAGCCGGTCATCGCCCTGTTTGGCGGCCGCACCGAAATCGGCGGGCAGGCCGCTGCGGCGCATACCGGTGCAGTCGTCAACGACGCCGCCGCCATCGACGCCTTCTGCGCCTCCTGCGGCATCATCCAGGTCAAAAGCCTGCGTCGCCTCCTAGTGGCGGCCAAGGCGTTCGGCCGCTTTCCGCAGGGGCTCGGCAAGCGGGCGTTGATCCTGTCCAACTCCGGCGGCCCGGGCGTTCTGTGCGCCGACCGCGCCTCTCTCGACGGCCTGGAGCTTGGCGCCTTGCCAACCGCCATGGCGGAGGTCCTGCGCCAGCGGCTGCCACCGGAAGCCTCGGTCGCCAACCCGATCGATCTTTTGGCCGACGCGCGGGAAGACAGGTTCGCCCTCGCCTTCGAGGCCGCCATGAACCACGCAGCCCATGCCTACGACATGGTGATGATGATCCACGTCGTGCCGTTCATGGTCGACGCCGCGCCCGTCGTCGCCCGGCTGTCGGAACTCGCTGAAGGCGCGCGGCTTCCCTTGCTGCACAGCATGATGGGAACGTTGCCCGGCAAGGCCGAGTGGTTCGCCACCATGGAGCGAGCCGGCGTTCCGATGTTCAACGACGTCGAGGAAATGGCGGAAGCGGCCGGGCTGCTGGCGCGCTATCCGGGGCTTCGCGATTCCGCGCGCAGCGACTCTTTCAGTTCTGTGACCATTCTGACTCATCATCATCCCTGAATCAAAAAATCGTTCGCACACAACCGATTAGTGTCGATTCACGGGTGTTGCATTTTTGCAACTTTTTATGGACTTGTGGATATTCCATGGCCACTATCGGTCACAAGCGAGGCGGAAAGCGTGGGGCATCGACCGGGTAGGGTTGATTAGGTCGCCGACCAGCCTTTTGGACAACGTGTTGAGTTAATGGATCGGGAGAGGCTGATGGCGTTCAAGACGCGAGACCAACGCGCGCAGCGTTGGCGAATCGTCCGCACCCTAGCTACCGCCACCATCGCAATTACCACCTTCCAGCTTTTATGCGCCACCGGGTCGATCGCCCAGGTCAAGGCGCCCAGCAAGAATCACCTCAAGGCCGCTCCTGCGAGGTCGGCTCCCTCGAGCCCCTCCGAAGATCCCAACGTCCAGCCCTTCGCTATCGGCACCGACGGATCAGTTGCCCAGCAGCTCACCAACCTCCAGATCGACCCTGCCGATGCCCAGGCCGCCGCCGACGCGGTCGGCAAGGCGCTCGGCCAGCTCGACGCCAAGGCCGCCAGCTCCGGCCGTGCGACTGTGCAGTCGCAAGGCGCCGGCCAGCCCAAGCGCCTGGTGTCGCTGCAGCTCTTTTCCGCCAAGTCGCTCGCGGTCGAACTGCACCGCAGCGCCGACGGGAGCTTTGGCTACAAGCTTGCCCCCGGGGCGACCGAAGGCGAGGACGAGCGCGTCTCCAGCCTGCCCAGCACCACTTCCGCCGCCGGGCCGGGCGCCCGGTCTGTGGTCGCAGGCTCGGTTAGTGTCATAAAAGCCAGTAGCTCGACCCTGGCGGCGAGCCTCGCGCCGATCGGCGCCAGTGCGGCGACCCTCAAGGAACTCACCCAGGCCCTGTCAGGCTTTTCGACCATGCCGGCCAAGGTCGAGGTCCTGAAAGGGCGCACCGTCGACGGCGCGCCGCGCATTCTCTTCGCCAGCCTGGGCGAAGGCCAGAGCAAGCAGTCCTTCTGGTGGTTTGCGCCGCCCACCCAGCCCGAAGGCTGGTTCGACGATCAGGGACACCGCCTCGGCGGCACGGCGCTGGCCGAGCCCAAGCCCGACTCGCGCATCTCCTCGCCGTTCGGTACGCGCCGCTACTACGGCCGCTCGAGCGGCGGCGGCTTCCACAACGGCATCGATTTCGAGGGCAAGATCGGCGAGCCGATTTATGCAGCGGGCGACGGCGTGATCAATCATCAAGGCTGGTACTACAACTACGGCCGCACGGTGAAGATCAGCCATGCTGACAATTTCGAGACCCTCTACGCCCACATGTCGAATTTCGCCGCTGGCATGGGGCCCGGCAGCCACGTTCGCAAAGGCGACCTCATCGGCTATGTCGGCTCGAGCGGTCGCTCGACAGGAGCACACCTGCACTTCTCGGTGATCGTGAACGGACAGTTCGTCGATCCAGCGCCCTACATCTCGGAGAAGGGCGGAAACAGCGTTCTGGCGGGCGAATCGCTGGTCGCCTTCCGCCAGTGGCAACAGGACGTGCGCAAGGCCGCCGCCAGCAGCGAGGGCGGCGGCTTCTTCCGCTGGCTCCGTGGCCCGCAGAAGAGCGTCGATCCGTGGAGCACCAACCCCTTCACGTCGCGCAGTCTCGACCGCCTCTGATCGGCCAAAGCCGGGCGAGCGGCCCCGTTGCGCGCGCGTGAAGAGCGCCAAGGAGCTGAACGGCGCTCCGGCCGCTGCGACGTCTATACCAACGACGCCTCGGGCCTCTACTCGACCTGCGCCGCCAACGCCCCCAACCCGGACGACTACATGGTCTTGCCTCCCCCGTCATACGGGGGAGGCAAATGAAATGACGATGTGTCCACTCCGTACAACCGCCGCCCCGCCAGGGCGGTGGTTTTCATTTGGCCTGTTGCTTGCAAGCGCGGGTAAGGTGAGACTTGCCCAAGGGCAACAAAAGGGAGGCCATGATGCATAAGGCTACGGTAGCGGCGGCGGCTGGTCTGGCCGCGCTCTTCATCTCGACCGGCGCGATGGCCGGCAAGGACCTCGACACGATCAAGGCGCGCGGCACGCTGATTTGCGGCATCGGCCAGGGCACGGCCGGCTTCATGCTGCAGGACAGCCAGGGCAAGTGGATCGGCCTCGACGTCGACGTCTGCCGGGCCGTTTCGGCCGCCATCTTCGGCGACGCGGAGAAGGTCAAATACGTACCGCTCTCCTCCCAGCAGCGCTTCACCGCGCTGCAGTCGGGCGAGGTCGATGTCCTGTCCAACAACACGACCATCACCCTGACGCGCGACACGGCACTCGGCCTCGATTTCACCGCCGTGACATACTATGACGGCCAGGGCTTCCTGGTGAACAAGAAGCTCGGCGTCAAGAGCGCCAAGGAGCTGAACGGCGCCACGGTCTGCGTGGCCCCTGGCACCACCACCGAGCTCAACCTCGCCGACTACTTCCGCGCCAACAAGATGACCTTCAAGCCGGTCGTCATCGAGAAGGTCGAGGAAGTGCGCGCCGCCTTCTTCTCCGGCCGCTGCGACGTCTATACCAACGACGCTTCGAGCCTCTACGCGACCCGCGCGGCGAACGTGCCGCCGCCGGCGACGGCCGAGGACTTCGTCATCCTGCCGGAGATCATCTCCAAGGAGCCGCTGGCACCGGCGGTGCGCCACGGCGACAACCAGTTCGCCGATATCGTGCGCTGGTCGCAGTACGCCATGCTCGAAGCCGAGGAATACGGCATCAGCTCCAAGACCGTGGACGAGATGCTGAAGAGCGAGAATCCCTCGATCAAGCGCATCCTCGGCGTGACGCCGGGCATGGGCAAGGCGCTGGGCGTCGACGAGGCGTGGGTCGTCAACATCATCAAGCAGGTCGGCAACTACGGCGAAAGCTTCGAGCGCAACGTCGGTTCGGGCTCGATCCTCAAGATCGACCGCGGCCTCAACAACCTGTGGACCAAGGGCGGGCTGCAATACGCTCCGCCGATTCGCTAGGGCACGATCCGCTAGGACGGGATCCGCCGAAGCATGTTCCGAGAGGGCGACATGGTTGCAAGCGGGCGTTTCCCTCTTAAACTGACGGCAACATCGATCGAGATGGGCGCGCGGACGAACCGCGGCCAGCAGGGGGAATAGCGTATGGCAGTCGAGACATTGGGCTCCGTGCCGCGCGCAAGGGTGGCACCCTGGAACGACCCGATCATCCGTGGCTGGGTCTTCCAGATCGTCGTGGTCAGCGCCGTGGGCTTCCTGGCCTGGTATCTCGTTTCCAACACCGTCGAAAATCTCGCCCGCCAGAAGATCGCCAGCGGCTACCACTATCTCGGACGCGAGGCAGGCTTCGAGATCGGCGACACGATGATCGCCTACTCGCCGGCCAGCACCTATTCGCGAGCCATCCTGGTCGGCCTGCTGAACACGCTGAAGGTGTCCGTCCTCGGCGTCGTCATGGCGACGGTCCTGGGCACGATGATCGGTGTCGGACGGCTGTCGAACAACTGGCTGCTCTCCCGGATCTGCGCCTGGTACGTCGAGGCCTTCCGCAATGTGCCGCTGCTGCTCTGGCTGTTTCTGTTCTACAAGCTGATCAGCGAAGCCTTTCCCGGGCCACGCCAGGCGATCGGCGCATTCTGGAACTCGGTGTATCTGTCCAACCGAGGCCTCTATTTTCCAGTGCCGATGGCCGACCCGATCCACAAATGGATGGGCGTCGCCCTGCTGGTCGGCATCGCCGCCGCGTGGGCAGTGCACCGCTGGGCCAAGAAACGCCAGGAAGACACCGGCCAGCCCTTCCCCTCGATCTCGGCGGGCTTCGGCTTGGCGCTCGGCCTGCCCTTCGTGGTCTGGCTGCTGGGCGGCGCGCCGCATCACATGAGCTGGCCTGAAATCAAGGGCTTCAACTTCGAGGGCGGCACGGTGATCCAGCCGGAATTCACCGCCCTGCTGGCCGGCCTCGTGCTCTACACCTCGGCCTTCATCGCCGAGATCGTGCGCTCGGGCATCCTGGCGCTGCACAAGGGCCAGAGCGAGGCCGCCATGGCGATCGGCCTGTCGCGCGGCCAGGTGATGCGGCTCGTGCTGCTGCCGCAGGCGCTGCGCGTGATCGTGCCGCCGATGACCAGCCAGTATCTCAACATCGTCAAGAACAGCTCGCTTGCCATTGCCATCGGCTATCCCGACCTCGTGGCCTCGATCAACGTCACGATCAACCAGACCGGCCAGGCGATCGAGAACGTGCTCATCATCATGGCGGCCTACCTGTCGGTCAGCCTGTCGATCTCGGCGTTCATGAACTGGTACAACAAACGCATCGCCTTGAGGGAGCGCTGAGCCATGGCTGACGCCCTGCCCGTCGGCGAGCGACCCCAGCTCGCCCCCCCGATCGACGAAACCGGCCCGCTCGGATGGGCGCGCAAACACCTGTTCTCGAGCTGGCTGAACGGCCTCGTCACGGTCGCGCTGATCGTGGCCATCGGCTGGATCCTGTCGTGGTTCCTCGAATGGGCGGTGTTCACCGCCAATTTCACGGCCTCGACTGGCAGCGAATGCCGCGGCGGCGGCGCCTGCTGGGCTCTGATCCGCGAGAAATACCGGCTGATCTTCTTCGGCACCTATCCCTACGAGCAGCAATGGCGGCCGCTGTTCGCGGTCGTCGCCATGCTGGCCATGCTGATCACGTCGGCCGACCGGCGCATGTGGAACTGGCGGCTGCTGGTGATCTGGGGCCTCGGCTCGTTCATCACCTTCCTGCTGATGTTCGGCCAGATCTACATCCCGCTCAGCCTGTTCCTGTTCGTGGCCCTGGTCGTCGGCCTCATCGGTATGGCCCTGCGCAAGGGCATCGCCGACGCCGTCGAGATGAACGCCTACCGCGCGCTGGCGGCGATCGGCGCCATCGGCCTGGTCCTGCGCATCCTGGGCGTCCTGCCGGCCTGGAGCCTTGCCATAGCGCCGCTGCCTTACGTCGAGACCAGCCTGTGGGGCGGCATCCCGGTGACGATCATCCTCGCCACCTACGGCCTGGTCTTCGCCTTCCCCTACGGCATCCTGCTGGCGCTCGGCCGGCGTTCCAACCTGCCGCTGATCAAGGGACTGTGCGTGGGCTTCATCGAGCTGATCCGCGGCGTGCCGCTGATCAGCCTGCTGATCATGGCCTCGGTCATGCTGCCGCTGTTCCTGCCGAGCGGTGTCACCATCGACAAGTTCCTGCGCGCCCAGGTCGCCGTCATCCTGTTCGCCGGCGCCTATATCGCCGAGATCATCAGGGGCGGCCTGCAGTCGCTGCCCAAGGGCCAGTTCGAGGCCGCCGATGCGATGGGCCTGAACTACGTGCAGAAGACCCTGTTGATCATCCTGCCGCAGGCCCTGCGGGTGGTGATCCCGCCCTTGATCAACACCTTCATCGGCTTCTTCAAGGACACTTCGCTGGTGCTGATCATCGGCATCTTCGACTTCCTCAACAGCGCCAACCAGGCGCTCGTCGACCCCAACTGGGCCGGCTTCCCCGGCGAAATCTACCTGTTCGCCGCCTTCATCTATTTCTGCTTCTGTTTCTCGATGTCGCGCTACAGCAAGTATCTCGAGGTCGAACTCAACAAGGGAACGCGCCGCTAGAGGCGGCAAGGAGAACGCACCAATGGCTGCCAGTGTAGCGCACGACCTCAGCAACGCCCCGTCGGTGATCACGCTCACCGGCGTCAACAAGTGGTTCGGGCAATTCCACGTGCTGAGCGACATCAACCTCGACGTCAAGGAGGGCGAGAAGATCGTGATCTGCGGGCCCTCGGGCTCGGGCAAGTCGACCTTGATCCGCTGCATCAATCGCCTGGAAGAGCACCAGGCCGGCGACATCGTCGTTGACGGCGTGACGCTCACCAACGACGTCAAGAACATCGAGGCGATCCGCCGCGAGGTCGGCATGGTGTTCCAGTCGTTCAACCTTTTCCCGCACCTCACCATCCTCGAGAACCTGACCCTGGCGCCGATCTGGGTAAAGAAGATGCCCAAGCGGGAAGCCGAGGAGGTCGCCATGAACCTCCTGAAGCGCGTGCGCATCCCCGAGCAGGCGCTGAAATATCCCGGCCAGCTCTCGGGCGGCCAGCAGCAGCGCGTGGCGATCGCCCGCGCGCTCTGCATGCGGCCCAAGATCATGCTGTTCGACGAACCGACCTCGGCGCTCGATCCCGAAATGGTCAAGGAAGTGCTCGACGTCATGATCGAGCTGGCGCGCGAGGGCATGACCATGCTGTGCGTCACCCACGAGATGGGCTTCGCCCGCGCCGTGGCCGACCGCGTAATCTTTATGGACCGCGGCGAGATCGTCGAGCAGAACGAGCCGGAATCGTTCTTCGCCAATCCCCGGAACGAGCGTACCAAGTTGTTCCTCGGCCAGATCCTGCACCATTAGCTTTCTTTTCCTCCCCATGTCCTACGTGGGGAGGTGGCCGAAGGCCGGAGGGGTCGGAGGCACCAGCGATGACGCTCATGACCCCTCCGCCCCTGCGGGGCACCTCCCCCCGCTTCGCGCGGGGAGGATTTCCTTCTAGACCCACGCCATGAAAATCCTGGTCACCGGCGGCGCGGGCTTTATCGGCTCGGCCGTCGTCCGCCACATAATCCGCGACACCGACTGGACCGTCGCCAACGTCGACAAGCTGACCTACGCCGGCAACCTCGAATCGCTGGCCGAGGCGCGCGCCAGCAACCGCCACACCCATTTCAAGGTCGATATTCGCGACCGCCCGGCGATCGCCGACATCCTGCGCGGTTTCCAGCCCGACGCCGTGCTGCACCTGGCGGCCGAAAGCCACGTCGATCGCTCGATCGACGGCGCGGCGCCCTTCATCGAGACCAATGTCGGCGGCACCTATGCCTTGCTGGAGGCCGCCCTCGCCTACTGGCGGACACTCGGCGCCGAGGTCCGCGCGCGCTTTCGCTTCCAGCACATCTCGACCGACGAGGTGTTCGGCTC
>Ga0308309_10000120_pt1 | contig 67736 bp, 58 predicted proteins | sample HubBroMetageWFT5_FD_192491 | JGI IMG/M metagenome (GOLD analysis project Ga0308309, IMG submission 192491) | Warmed and freeze-thawed soil microbial communities from the Hubbard Brook experimental Forest, New Hampshire - Hubbard Brook CCASE Soil... | ecosystem: Environmental > Terrestrial >...
AGCCAGGGCCAGTTTTCCGATGAGCTTTAGTTCGCGCTCAATCTGGCGTCGGGCGCGGTGTTGCAAGTCAGCAGAGGCGCGCCCGTAACGCTCATGAAAGCCCTCCCAGGTGCGCTTTTCCAGGAACGAAGTCATGCTCTCGCCTTCGGGCACGGGATATTTAGGAAATTCATATCCCAGATCTTTGAAGGTGAACTCGAGACGGGAAGACAATTCCAAAGTGTTGGCAATGGCCTCGGGAAGATCGGCGAAGATGGCCTTCATCTCCCGTGGCGATTTCAAATGGCGTTCGGAGTTGCGCGCCAGTAGACGTCCCGCACTGGCCAAAGTGCGATGATGACGAAGAGCGGTGAAAACGTCGCACAGTTCGCGTTCGCGAGCGGTGGCATAGCAGACGCCATTTGTCGCAAGTAGTGGAAGCCGGAATGAGCGAGCGATTTCCATGGCGGCGCGATTGCGGGCTTCCTGCTCGCGATGAAATTGGCGCTGGAGTTCGACGTAAACATTGTTGCGACCAAAGATTTCGGTCAGGTGTGCAATGCAAATGCGCGCGGCCTCCATTCCTCCGCCGCTCGCCAAAGCCAGGGCTAGGGGACCATCGTGGCCGCCGGTGAGGCAAATCAAGCCTTCCGCATGTTCTTGCAGTTCTTGCTCATGGACCGTGCCTTCGCCCTTTGCGGCGCGCAGCTTCATTTTGGTGATCAAGCGGCAGAGATTCTGATAGCCGACGCGGGAGGAAACGAGTAGGGGAAGGTGGGCTTGATCCGTGCGAATCCGCGTAGATCCGTGGCCCAGAGGTTGCGCCGGCACCTCTGCTCCGATATGCGCCTTTAGCCCAATCTTCTTCGCTGCCATGTGAAAACGCGGTGAGCCATAAACGCCATCGCGGTCGAGCAGCGCCATGGCCGGCATATTGAGGTTGGCGCAGGCGGCAATCAGAGTCTCAGGCAGGGAAGCGCCTTCAAGAAAACTGAAAGCAGAACGAGCGTGAAGTTCAATGTACATACCAGCACTCAGCATTCGGCACTCAGCATTCGGCCCATCGACTGAGTGCTGAGTGCCGAGGGCCGAGGGCTGAGTGCTTAGTCGTAACTTCCTTCCAGCAACCATCGTCCGCCCAATAGATCGCGGACCAGGCGATATAACCCGATGCTGGTTTCTTCCTGCACCGCGATGTCCCATTCATCGCGCGCCCAGCCTTCCTGCTCCCACCAGTCTCCCGAAGAGCGCCAGGGACCAGCCGCCCAGAGGATTTCGCCGCGAGTCTCTTTCCGCTTAGCACAAGAAATAAAAGTGGGCCTGCCCTCGCGCAGGGTGACTACGACTGCGGCTGGAGGACGGAATATGCGCAGTGCAGTGACCAGATCGTCCGAGTTTTCCGTCTTCTCCGTTCTTTCTTGCGGTTCCAGGGGAGCAAAACGCTGCATGCGGAATCCCTGAGCACGATGCGTGTCCAGGATTTCCAAAGACCCGACTTTGCCTTCTCCCACAATGCCGGCGATTCGTGCCAGCGTGAGCTCGAGCTTTTCCGGCTCGGGTGATGGTGGGAGAAAGAGCCCGCTTTGCCCGGGCCGCGGCCGCACCGGCTCCGCGGCCAGATGAATTTTGACGATGGGAGCGCCAGGCGGGTGAGCTTTCAAATCGAGCTGCAGCAGTTTGAGGAAGGTTTTGGAGTCAAGCAAGGGGAGGGGCAAATGTAGGGTCCGCTGAAAGCGCCGCCGAGTTGGTGCTCGGCCTGGACAGGCGGAGACGTTCATTCCCCCACTGTCTTCTTCCCGGTATCCGTCGGCCAGTTCCAACTCCAGCCGTAATTCCTGGGTTGCCAGGGCGCGTGTGGCCAGACGGGAACACAGATGATCCAATAGCTGACTCAGCAAAAACGCCAGCGGTTCCAGCAGAGTCAACGGATACTCCAGCTCGATGAATTCCGCGAACATTAGCGGAGGTTCGGCCGGAACCAGCGTGCGTGAGATGTTGCCTCGCGCCAGCTTCTGCAAATACACTCCGCGCTGCCCCAGACGCTCACTCAAAGCTACGTCTGGCAATGCGGCCAAATCGCGCAAATTACGAATCCCCCAGCGGTAGAACGTATCCGAAAGCTGCTCGGATTCCTGCTCTCCGGTGACCAAAAGGTCCACCGGAAGGTTTCCCAGGCGCTCGGATTCCTTTCCTTCGGGGATCACCGTTACACCGCGGAATCCGCGGGCTGCCAGCATGGCAGTATCGGGATTGGCGGCCACGGCGACATTCGTGGTGAGTCCAAGATCGAAGGCGCGGCGGGCGAGGTCGCGGGCGATTATAGGAAAGGTGCCGAAAAGCAATTCCATGCCAAGAAGGTCGAGAACAATGGTGTCAGGCGCGGCATCTTCCACCTGCGGCGAAAATGACTGCGCGCAATCGAGCAAAGCAGCGTGCGCGGCGGCTTCCTGAAGTACAGATCGGGTGCGGAACGCCAGACCGCTACAAGCTTCGATTTGCAGCTTGGTCATTCCGGGCGTAACCCCGGCACGGCGAGCGTTTTCGTTTGCCGCGAAAACTTTTTGCAGCGGAGGTTTCCCCTCGAGCACGGCTAGAGGCTGCGTTCGCAGGGCGGGCTCCGTGCGCAGGAGCGCCTCCACGGGAAAATCCGGCACGAAGATGCAGGCAAAAGGCATATAAGAAATTGATTCATTTAGAAATTGAATCATTGCGTCATTGAGAAAGCTCATCCTGCGCGCACGGATTTGGTGACGAAGGCGGCGGTGGCGGATTGCGCCGGTTTGCGAGGCATCCGCGACCGCAGAATTTCAGTCTCAATCCGCAACTCATCTAGAAGTTCCGCATGAGGCGGCGTTTTCAAAGCTGAGGGCTGATGGCTGAAAGCTGACAGCTTCTTCACTTGCACTTTCAGCAGCAATGCAGCACAGGTCTGCGCGCAGGGTGCTTGCGTGATTACGAACAATACGGTGGAGGTATGTTCTATTGCACGCTGAAAACGAAACCAGGAAGTGAGCGGAATGCGGCGCGCGATTTTCAGTGGCACGTCGCCCAGATCAATGATTACCAGCCCAAAGCCGCCGCTTTGCAGGAGCAGATCGGTGACCCGCAGCGCCTGCTCGACTGGAGTCTCCATTCGACGACGATAAAAGTCCTCGTGTTTCTGATTGGTTGTCTCTGTGTCTCTGTGCTTCCGTGATGTACCTTTTCCGCATCGCGCCCACAGTAGTCTTTCAAAATTCACCGCTGCCATTGCGGCTGACAAGGGATCGAATACATCGCTTACATCCACCAGCGCGCAAGCTTCCTGGCGCTGAGTGGCGACCGCCAGCACCGCCAGCAGCAGGCTGGTGCGTCCTGAAGAGACAGGTCCACAAACTTCAGTCAAACAGCCGCGTGGAAGCCCGCCGGTGAGGGCATCCACCTCGCGGATTCCACTGGAGACCATCTCCGGCTCGGGCCGCACCGTGAGCCGCGAAGCCTGTCTAACCTCTGCCAGCTTGGGTAACGCCGACAGGCGCTCGAAAACCAGAGCCGGGGGGTTCGAGGCAACTGAGGCTACGGGGCGGCGCACTGCCTCCGTGGGAAAAAGCGAAAAAAACGACATTGGAAAGACCTCAGATTTCAGGGAACGTCAGGGCAGGGCTAGCCCCGAAGCAGTTTGTATTCGCTTTTTATTCGCCCACAATAGAATTGTCCCATTGGGCAAGGGGTTTGTCAATCGGAATCCTTTTCCCGCCGTCCAGCGTATACCGTTCAGGAAAATAAAAGTCCAACGGAAGGCACATATGATGGAACCATGGTTGGACCCGATTCGCTTCGGTACGTGGTACGGCGGCTTGGGCGGAGGATTGCTGGGCTTGTCAGGAGCCGTTCTGGGGGCAATCACGGCCGTGCTGGCTCCCAAGGGCAAAGGCCGGAGCGTCATCCTGGGAGCCTTCACGTTCATGAAGTGGGTGGGTCTGGTGCACCTGATGATCGGCCTTTGCGCCATTTATGAACGGCAACCGTACGGGATTTGGTACCCGCTGGTATTGATTGGCAGCCTGGTTACATTGCTGTTTTCGCTCCTGCGCCCCATCGTGCGCAAACGGTATGAAGAAGTCGAACCGCAAGCGATGAACTCGGGCACGTTGCGGCGTGCGTGAATCGCGTGAGCATGGCTTGCTTCGCGTGTTTTGCTATAATCACGTTCTGCCCGGATGGCGCTATCGTCTAGGGGTTAGGACGTGAGGTTCTCAACCTTAAAACCCGGGTTCGATTCCCGGTAGCGCTACCATACCTTCCGCAACCGATTGATACGCCTTCATTAAGCAAACTTCCCATGAGGCTTGTATCCATCGTGTCGCCACTTTACGCCGTCCCGAATTCCTGATCTCGTCCAAAACCGGGTATTAGGTTTCGGGAGAGATCAGTTCCGTGGCAAATCTGAAGGTTTCAATCATCGAGAAGGTTAAGGTGGATGGCGAGTGGAAGACCATGCCTGTTCCGGTGCCAAAGGAGAAACCGAACGGAAAGGGGCTTTATCTAAAGGATCACCGTGAAGGTAACTTTCTGCTGGTCTGGCGCGAAGGCGGGCAGAAGAGATACAGCAGCTACATTCGCTCGCTGCCTCAGGCGATTCGAGAAAAGAAGCAAAAGGAACTCTATTTGGAAGGTCTTGCGAATGGTCTCAATGTGGAAGACCCCACCGAGGGGAGAACACGTCTGACTGTAGATGACGCAATAGACGAATTTCTGAACGGCTTGACCGGGCGGGGCAACACAGTGCCGACGTACAAGCAGAACCTGAAGCAATTTCAATATTGGAATTCCCGTGTCGCCAAAGCGAAGAAAACATACCTAGACCAGATCGACCGCCCGCACATCATGGCTTTCAAGAAGTATCTAGAGAGTGACTCGACCATCGGGAATGATGAGTACACGGCGGTGTGGAAGTGCATCCGCGTGAACAAGATGATCAAGACCATGCTAAAGCTGGCACCGGGGCAGGGGCCGGTGAAGAAGTCGGACTTCTCGGATGTTCTCAACCGCAAGCCCATCGTTACTACCTATCACAAGGACGAACGCAACACGTTTCTGGCGACCTGCAAAGGTGTCCAGATCATCATCTGGACACTATTCTTGAAGTGCGGTCTAAGGCTGAAGGAACTGTCGCACCTCGAATGGACGGACATTGACTTTGTTCGCCGCATCGTCCGAGTTCGCAGGAAGAAAGTGAAAGATGGCGATAAGCTCGTGGATTTCATCCCTAAAAAGTGGTCGATCCGAGACGTCGCCATCCCGGCAGACCTAATGGAGCTTCTAAAGGCACAGCAGGCAAGGTCAACCTCGAATGTCTGCTTTCCTACCAGAACTGGGCGGATCAACACCAAGCTGTGGGATCAGTGCAAGAGAATTGCTAAGAGAGCGGGAGTAGATGTTGCGAAGTTCAAGCCCAAGAACTTCCGGTCGAGCTATGCCACTAATCGGTTGCGTAGTGGATACACTCTCGCAGACATCCGAGACCAGATGGGTCATCGGGACATCCATTCGGTGGAGCACTACCTCGAAGCGATGCGCAGCGAAGAACTTGTGAGCAGCGGCATGGTGGACGGTGGGTGGGAATGAGTCGTTGATCGTTCCGTTGGCAATTCTGTTTGAAGTGAGTGCTCCTACTGCAACGCTCGCTAGTCATCAGCGCACCAACCGCGTTTCCGGCTCGCCACTGCCGAAAGAGATGTTGCCGAGCGCCCTCTGCTTGGCGACCCACTGCCGATACTCCGCGTTCTGAAGATCGACACATCGCTGACAAAGCTGCCCGCCGCAGCCCAGCGGATAAGGCAGCGCGAGGGCGTTGCAGCAGCGTATGCACGTGCTCTCGGTCGGAGCCGTGGAGGTCTCGTTCTTCCGGGGACGAACCGTAGCTGCGGCGGCAGATTCCTTTTGCGTTCGATCCTCGCTGGCATCCGTGTCCTGCAAGAAGCCCTCCACCTTGTTGATCCAGTAGCCCTTCCCGCCGAAGCCGAAGCGGTGATCGGCGCAGGAGAACCGCGTCACATCGCCGGACGGGAGCTTCCACACCAGAATGTAGGCTGGCTTGGCTGGGTGCGGGGCCGCACCCCTGAATTGGCACATCGGTCTTTGTATCCCCATAAGACCCTCCTGATTACGAGCTTCGTAGCTTGCAAATGTGAACGGAAATGTGAACTACGACTTTCTTTGGTGTGAATCCGGATTTCTACAGTGATGCACGACGCAAGTTTCTGGAGCTTCACAGGCTCGGCTGGACGTACAAGGCGATGGCGCGGTGTCTGGGTGTATCCGAGCGTGTGCTCCTGAAGTGGCGTGAGGAGCTTCGCCTGCCCCAACGACGCAGAGGTCGCCGGAAACAGCCTGAAATCCGCTGACTTTCAGTATCTCTTAATAGCCGGGTCTTTGGGCGACCAGAGATCAAGACCGGGGGAGGGTTCCTTGCTACCGCCCTCCCCGACAGGTTTCAACGGCACGCCTCGGCAGGCGGAACGGTAGCGAAGGACAAACGGTAGCAATGGCTGAATCGGCAACAACTCAAACGAAGCTGTGCAAACTCTGCGGCAAGCCCATGCCTGCGGGGAAGTTGTACAACAAGGCAGACGCTCATTACGAATGCCGACAAGCTGCCAGACCAACCCTCCAGTGCGTCGAGTGCGGCACCGACACTAAGTTCACTTACAACCTCGGCAGCTTAGAGAAGGAGCCGCTGTGCATGCCGTGCTTCCACAAGCTGCCCGACGACAGGCGGGCTGAGGCGCTGAGCGACATCGGGGAGCCGAAGCCACAACCGACCACCAGCAAGCAGGCTCTCGAAGAGATTCGCGAAAAGAAAAGGCTTGAGGCTATTGCCAAAGGTGAACTGTGCTACCGCTGCGGCAAAGGCGTGCCCGATCCCGGTCATGATTTGTGCTACGGCTGCGAATACCAAACCCAGAAGCGCACACCAAGGCTCACGGGCCTCGGCGAGATGGCGGAAACGGCAATGTATGGATGGCTCGGGGACTTCGCAAAGACATTGGACTCTCCGATGAGCGCGGCGTACCCAACGGTGCTCTGCATCGCGGCGGGCTACGGCGTAGCAAACGTCGGACGTCTGCGCTCCAACCTCTATGGCAACATCATCGGGCGGAAAAACAGCGGCAAGACCCGCGTGATCGAGCGGGCACTGGAATCGTGGCACGCACCATCCGACCAACAGATCGTGCGCCGATACCCCGGCTCCGAAGTTGGTCTGATCCAGCTTCTCGGCGGCAAGAAGCACAAGGACATGGAAGAGAACGATTTTGTTCCCAAGCCGTACCTGCTGGCGCAGGACGAGATGCGCATCACCTTCAACAAGATGGACATTCAAGGCTCGTCGCTGCCGAATATGCTCAACGAGATGTTCTACCGCGACGACTTCGGGACGGCGTCGAAGCAGGGCAACTGGGTCTGCTGCGCACGGCTGAGCGTCATCGGCGGACTAACAGCAGACGGCCCCGACCAGTTCGCCGAAATCTACGGCGCTGCGACCACACAGGGCACTCACGACCGAACCATCTTCGGCATCATGCCCGACAACTGGGACTTTGATGACATGTGGGAGCCGCAGGCTGACCTATACAGGCGTGCAGGCACGACTGAACTGACCAAGGAGTCATACGAGACAGTCAAGCAGTGGCGCGGCGAGAACGTCGAGCGCCGACGCCTTGGTGAGATTGCGCTGCGCATCGCCGTGATCACCGCCAGTCTGAACCACGACGCCACGGTTACACCCGAATGTCTAGCCGCCGCGCTTGAGTTTGCGGAGTGGCAAGAGAAAGTACGCCAGTGGTACGCGCCCAGTGAGACCGATGATCTGGATGGCAAAGCTGAGCAGGCAATCATCAGGGCGCTGGGGCAAGAGACGGGTTGGGTCGAGTGGCGCGAACTGTGCCAGAAACGCAACCTGCACCGAGCAGCCAAGTCTGCCGTCAGGTTGAACCGAGTGAAGAAGGCGCTGATCTACGAAGAGGTCATCGAGGAAGAGTACGAGAAGGACGAGAGCGGCAACGGTAAAGACAGCAAGGAACGCACCGGGCGCGTGAGGCTCAAGCCATGAGGCGTTCCCGACCATGACCCGCCGCCGTTTACGAGCGCCAGCGAGTGGCGGCGAGGGTGACTACAGATGACTACGGAACTGAGAAAACCAAACCAAAAGGGCTTTGTAGTCGGTTTTCAATATACGGGAGAGAGGGAGAGAGAGTTTTTCTTAAGAACCAAGAACTTAGGTCGGTTTGTAGTCACTTGTAGTCACTTTGTAGTCCGGGCTTTTGACTACAGAAAAACGCAACCACTGCCCGGTGTATGGAAAACTGACTACACCATCTGCGCGGGGTAAATGTCTGTGTCCGTCGTCCCTCATCGCTGCTGATCGGCATTCAACGACTTTCACAGTCCATCTGTAAGAGAGGATTTTCGAGGGCTGCTGGAGGCAAGTTCCGTGTTTTCAGCAGAGCGTTCCTCGAATTTCGGTAAAAACGGGGCGTGAGCGCCCTCGTGGAGGATTTTCAGAAGAATGAACGCACGACCGACCATCAAGGATGCAATACGAATCCAGCGAATGAGAGAGTGGCGGATGAGGGCCACCTGCCCAATGCTCGCGAAGGGTTACCCCAGATCGAAATGTATCAAGAACTATTTGTACCTAGTCCGAGCGTTCCCTTTGCTCGCGCAGCGGGCTGGGTACCGAGAGTCGGATGTTTACCGTTGAGAGCGCAAGATGAAGGATGCAATGATCTGGATCGGCGGTCGGTGCTGGAAGTTCCCCGGCGCACGGATCGACACAGGTTCGTGGGAAGCCGAGTGGCGCAATGACGGCAAGATGCTCCTGCACGATGACACCGGAGCGATGATCGAGGGTATCGAAGTGGATGAACCGGAAGACATTTCAGGAGTGCTGGCGACACCGACGCCAGAGGAGCGCCGACGCCGTGAGGTCAATTTGGCACGACTGATGCTCGTAATGGTGGACATCGTCCTTGCAGGCGATCCGCTGGGTTTGGAAACGGCCCGTGATCTGGGTCGCGAGCTTCGCCACGCGTACCCGGAATTGGTAACAGACGACCAATGAGCGCAAAATTCCGCTGTGAACCGTTCTAGGACAACGGCTGATTAAGCTATTTGTCCTTGCCTCGGTTCGGAGATGCCAGCGGTAGGAACGCTCTTTCTGCCGTAGCAACGCAGTGCATTATCCAGCTTACGTAAATCATCACTGTTCTGGGATAGCCCACATTCAGATGCAAGCGCAGTGAACATCGGACAGAATTTGGTCAAGTACGCATCCACTGACATCTCGTAAGGGAGCCGCCGACCAAGCTGCTTGGCACCGTACCAAACCCAACTGTCGTAGATTGGAAAACGACCTCCGCTGATGAAATGAAGCAGAGTGCTCGCCCGCGCCAGACCGAATCGCGTATCCTGCACGATGCCGCCGATAGCTGGCTTGGCGAACGTCTTATCTGACCATGTTTGCAAGAATGTCCGTGCCCAATCGTCGTCGATCTTGTCTTCGCCGGGACTTTCCGGGGGAGTCGCCTTCGCCTGCATCCACACGTCATAAGCAGCACTCGTCTTAGGCTGCCATTTCTTGTTCTCTTTTCCATCAGGCTTTGGAAGGCAGCCCTCTTTCCATTGTCCTATTCGTTCAAAGTCTGACCCCGAGAGGTTCCCACGCTTTTCCATCAAAGACTTATATACAGCGTCGTCCTCTTGGTGCTCCTCGTCCAACAAAAATAGACCGTTCCATTTTTGCAGCCATACGCTTGGCTCGATGTCTACCCATTCCGGGTAGCGGAACCTAAAGGAAGTCATGTTCGGAACCCCTAACACGCCAATTCACCGCTTCGGCTTCTGCCGCCGTTTATCCCAGTGCTTGAACCCCAGAACTTTTTTGATGTGAAGACGGTATTCTCCAGCGCGGCGATCAACCGTGATCCTATGGATCAGCACGGTCGCCTCCGGCACGGGTGGATTCATCCCGTTCAGCAGGCGCAATTCGAAGGGCACGGAGACCTTCTCAAAGCGCTTCGTCCAGTACGGCTTGATCTGTCGGTATTCGATCTTCTTCGTTCCGGCGATGATCTCCGCTAACCACTGGCGCTCGATTGTTGTTGTTATCCGGTCGTAACGCTTCGCCATCTCGCAGTTGAACCAATCGTCGGCTGTGAGCAACGTAGCCAAGATGCTGCCCCACGGCGATATTTGAGATTCGCTGTCCACCAACAGCTATACTGTTTCGTTTCCCTTGGCTCGACCAGTTTACTGGAGACTTACGCATAAGAGACCGGAAAATGGCAACCATAGAGTTTAAAGACATCGCGCAGTTACTAAACTTCAGCAGAACCACCCGGATTGATGCAACGCCTCTCAAAGCCAAAGACGGACGGTGGGCGCTCTACAGAGGCAGCTATAACGTTCACACATCCACCTACCCATTCCGAGTCCTTTATCTCAATTCAGCCGCAACAGTGGATGACATTAAATCTGCCTCGCGGGAAGTCAACTCAAGTGAGGAGACGCACGTCGTGTACCCCGCGTCCATCGAAAAGTTCGTTCAGCGAACCGCCGATCTAAAAAAGGCAAAGGGTGTTTGGACAGCCAGAGACTACCTCGTTTCCTTCATCAAAGAGGAAGTTCAGGCTTACTCGGCAAAGATTGCAGACCAAGCTCCGCGAGATTACATCGACCCGAAGGTCGAAACTCCGTCTGGATTTCCGCGCAAAATTCCGAATCCTCTGCTTTCCTTTCTACGCGATCCGCAGACGGAAGGTACGTCCGGCAGGCTTGGCGTCTTGCTCGCTGAGCCGGGACAGGGCAAGACGTACATGAGTAGGTATCTTGTTTCGCACATCTCTGATGTCGATAAGAGGCTTGTACCGCTCATGGTGGACTCATCACAGTGGCATACCATGTCCGTGGACGACCAGAGGTCGCTCGCGAAGACAATCGCACACTCTTTCCGGCATTTCGGAGCGCCTATCGGTTGGCTGGAAGGACACGAAGAAGAGTTCCTTAAGGCGACCCTCAAAGCCGATGTCTTCAGGATCGTTTTCGACGGTTTTGATGAATATATCTTGCGGAACAGAGGGGCCGTCCAGCCGATGGATGTGCTTGACGCATTGGCTGACCTTGCGAGCACCACAGGAACTCGAATTGTAATAACCTCAAGAACCTCCTTTTGGAATACGAACCTCGCTGAAGCGGACGTGGAAGGATTTACCAACCGAACCGGCTCTTTTATTTTCAAAATCCTGCCCTTTGATTTAGAACACGCGAAAAATTACTTCAAACGTCGTCTCAGCGATGAGGAGAAAGTTGGCAATGCGACCAAAATGTACGAGGTTCTGCGACCGAAGAATGAAGCGTTCATCGGGAGGGGGTTCGTACTAAGCCTGCTCGCCGACCTAGCGCAGCAAGGTGGGACAGAAATGTTTCACGGTGCAGAAGCGCACAGACCAATGCTTTGGTTGCTTGAAGCGCTGTGTCAACGCGAGGTGCTGCGCCAACAGATTCCATTCACTGCTCAAGAGCAGATGAGTATCTTTCGGACTTTTGCGATCGAAGTTGCGGAAGGGGCACTCCCGAACACTGAACTCTTGGAACTCTCAATGGCTGTGGCGAAATCAACGCTCGACCCAGCGTCGATTAAGGCAACGGTAGACAAGCTCAAGAGCCATCCTCTGGTCGAGAAAAGCACTACTGAAGACATTTGGTCGTTCAAGCAGGAACAGATCAGAATTCTCTTGCTCGCCGATCAGATCGTGAAATGGTCGCCGTCTAGAATACAGAGGTTCATTGCAAAATCGAAGTTCGAGCCAGCGTCTTGGCAAGACCTAGCCAGCATGATCGTGGGCATCATAAGCCATGAACCGACCGAGAAAGTTGCGCTGGAACGACTTGAGCGAATAATTAGGGCAATGTCACCTGAACGTGAAGCAGACTCCGGTTATCTGACATCTGGAGACGAAGGAAGCAAGCTTGCTGGAGTCCTCGCGATTTCTGCGGTTGAGAGGTTCTTACCGCAAGGCAGATCACATCAAGAGAGAGCGCAGTTATTATTGCAACTTTGTGGAACCGAAGCCGTTCGTGACCTAAATTTCACCGGGACGATTGCCCGATACGATTTTCGGGGTGTTAAGTTTGAAAGATGCCGATTTGAAAAGGTTATATGGGCTAACTGCAAGTTCGATGAGCAGACCACATTCACACAGTGCCAATTTGCTGGGGGTGTGCCGCCAGTTCATTGTGAGAACTTCGGCAGTGTCCGTCACGTTGATTGCCTCCTTGACCCAGAAGCGGAAGCTGTCTTCAACCGCGAACGGGTACGCGAGGGCAGAAGGAAGTATTCAACGGACGATTTGCGAGCCGACATCGACTCCATCATTCATAGATTCATCATCAAAGGGGGAATCGGGCTTAAGTCGGTCGAATCCTCAACCCTGCTCAGAGGCCCTATCAGCGGCTCCCGTTACCGTGACGAAGTGATGGAAGTGCTGAAAAGTACTGTTCTTGACGAACATCATATTTCCGGGGGACTCGCTGGCTTTCATGTTCGCGAAGAGGCATCCGAAGCAGTGAAATTCTACGCCGCAAACAACGTGTTTACAGGGCTGCTCCGTGAAGCGTTTGAACGGCTAAGGAAGAAATTGGGAGTGTAGCAGGACTAGTCTAGGTTCAAACAGACGCCGCAAACGCCTTCGGGACAGGATCGACGTCAATAGTGGGAACGCGCTCTTCGCCTGATGTTTCTCGCTTCGGATATGGCAGGGTCTCCCACCGCAGGGCGGCTCGGAGAATTCGTTTAGTGCGTCTGTCGCCGTATATTCCGACGTATCGCAGCTTTCGCTGATCATCTTTGAAGAACTCGCACCCTTCGGAGATGAGCAGTTGTTTCTGTTCGGCGCGACTACGCTTGTATCTGAGCTTTCCGAAACGCCGATCACGAGTCAGCAAGTGAACGTTCCGCGCATCGTAGACCTTGCCATCCGGTCGCCTGAACTTTTCTGTGGGGCTGGTGAGACCGCAGAATAGCCATCCCACAGCTTGATACACAACGCCGATTTCCCCAGCGCGAGGATCGGCGTAGGCGATGAACACGTGCGCACCCGTTTTGTGAGACATGAGTTTGCAGGCTTGAGTTATGAGGTAGCTTGCACTATGCGGGTGGGACCAGTGTTCACAACAGCCGCGAACTAAAGTGACGACTTTGTCCGCGTATTCCGCACCACAAACAGATGATCTGACCTTCGTTCCTGCCGTGGAACCGAAGCACACGCAACCTGCGAGGTAGTCACCAAAGAAAAGCCCCCATGAGTGCTCAGCACTTCCCAAGTTTCCGAGCCATTCATTCGCAACGATGACGTTGCGGGCGTCTGCCAGCGAAATTTCTCGTACACTGGCGTTAGTGAAGTCCTTTGCGAGTGCTTCTTTTGCAGCCAGTAGAGGATCAACCTCTTTTGCCATCCTCTCGCGAATCACGCGCTGGAACGCCTTTCCGTTTGTGGGGTAATCTTCAAAATCCTTTGCGAGTTGAACCTGATATTGTGTCGAGTTGTCTGTTGAATTCTTCAGAGCCAGAATGAGCCTTTTCCTCACGGTAGGGTTCAGGCGACTGCGAAGCCGTACGACTGTTTCGAGTTTTGCTTTTCGACCCTGCGACTCAATATCCCGTGTCAGTTCCGCCGCAACGAGATTGATGTCTGGCTCGATGATGATTTGCGATGGCGTCAGTGTTTCTCTGATGGCACGCAGCAAACCAGCCGTTGTCAGTTCCCCATCCTTCTCTTTCGCCAGAGCCACAGCCGCGTCAAATGTGGCGTCATCAATCATCCCCGCTAGTCTTTGCCATTTGGAGGATTGGTCGCGGGTGATACCGAGTTTCGGAAGTGTCGTTGGCGACGACACTTTCGTCGGGCGTCCTCGTTCCTTGGCGTGCCTCTCGCCGCTCGTCTGCATATCAACCAGCAACTCGCCCGCTCGGCGCTCGGCGCGGATTCTAATCTCTGCCGCCTGATTTTGGAGGGCAAAATCGCCCGCCTGCTTCGCATAAACACGAACGGCTTCCGCCTTGTCACGGATCGCTTTCACCTCATCGACCCGGTGGGCAGCGGCGAGGGCACGTCTAGCGGCGTCGTAACGAATCAAAGCAGTCATATTCCTCTGGAAAGTGTGGAACAGAGTAGGCCCACCCGCAAGTAGCTCTTTAGGAGCCTCTTGATCTGCGATAATTCCTGCGTCATTTGCGGTCGCTACCGACTGTCGTCGGGGTTGTTCGCTGCGCGTGGTGCGAGGGATACAATTTCCGAGCCGGAGGGAACGATGGGCAGCAATACTGGACGTAATGACCCTTGCGGGTGTGGCTCGGGGAAGAAGTACGAGGACTGTTGCGGAGTTCTGCAAAGCGAAGTCCAGACCATGCGGGTGAAGGATTTGAGCGTTTTCGAATTGACCCCCGGACTGGCGGATGCGCTCTCGGCGTCTCTGGACTCCTCCTATGTGGAATACATTACAGCCGATTGTTCAGGGACGAGCACGAAGGAAGCTGAGCGGCGGATTGCAGCCATACCGGAGGAGAAGCGTTATCTCACGAGAGTACTTGACTCGTTGGATAACGCATTTGCGGACTTCGATACTGAGACCGCGATGCTGGACTTGCCTCACATGCAGAACCGCAAACCTGAAGCCATCAAACGTTATCTTGAGTTCCGCCTGCGGCAATTCAAAATGCTGCTTGATGCGGTTGAGGATTACGTTGGAGAGAAGTATCCGGCAACAGGCGGACATTCTTAAATGTGCGGGCGCTACCGATTGTCGCGGCGGAAGCAGCTTGTCGAGGAATACTTCGACGCTGCCGATTGGCAAGACGACTGGTCGCCACGCTTCAACGTCGCTCCGACCCAGCCCGTCCCGGTCATCCGCCAAAATCCCAAGGAGCCGATCCGCGAGTTGTCGCTCATGCGGTGGGGACTGATTCCGTCATGGGCAAAGGACGCGTCCGGCGCAGCGAGGATGATCAACGCCAGATCGGAAACAGCCGCAACGAAGCCTACCTTCCGTGATCCCCTGAAATTCCGCAGGTGTTTGATTCCAGCAGACGGTTTTTATGAATGGAAGCGCACGGGTACACCTAAACAGCCCTACTGCTTCGAGGTCAATGACGGAGAGTTGTTCGCGTTCGCCGGGTTGTGGGACGGCTGGAAAAATGCTGAGGGGCAATGGATCAAGACTTGCTCAATTCTGACCACAGTGCCAAATGCTGTTACTGCAACCGTCCACGACCGAATGCCTGTGATTCTCGACCGCGAGAGCTATGACCTGTGGCTCGACCCCGGAATGACCAACGTGCAGGTCGTCTCCGAACTGCTGAAGCCCTACGATGCCAAGTCGATGCGGTGTTATCCCGTCACTACGCGGATCAACCACGTTGCGAATGATGATGAAGAGTGCTCACGACGTGTGGAACCAGTGCAGGCTCAGAATTCTCTTTTCTCGTAACCTTACCCATGTTTGTCGCCGAAGTGGACGGGTGAATGCACAAGACAGCCGGAGAGACTTTCTTCGAAACGTTTTGCACTGACCACAAAGTGCGATGGGAGCCAATTCCCACCAAACCATCATCTAGTGAGAAAACTCCAGATTACGCCATCTACCCCAACGGTACGAAGGTGATCGCAGAAGTGAAGGACATTCAGGAAAGTTCAACTGAGCGGCAACAGCGAGAACAACTTGAACGACTCGGATGGAGCACTTTTGGCAGCGGTAAGGTCGGAGATCGTGCGAGAGACATCATTGGAACTGCTGCGAGACAACTAAAACGGATGGCGAAGGGAAAGTGTCCAGCCATGATCGTGATCTACAATCCGTCGTTCCTTCTTCGGCACCACACAGAACCCCACGCCATCAAAGCTGCGATGTATGGCTTCGATACGGTTATCCTTGGTCTAGCGCCGATCTATATGCGAGAGAAACCACGACTCATTGATCGAAAATCAGGGCCGGGGCGGAAGATGGGTAGTCAGTTCAACACCACGATCAGCGCGGTTGCCGTCCTCGATGGTGACGGGTTGACTATTTACCACAACAAATTCGCTGCCCGTCCTTTGGCTGTGGAGTCGTTCACCGGAGTCGCCGTGCGGCAGTTCACGATAGGAGAGAAGCAGCCGGGCCAGTTTGAAACGTGGCAAGAGATCGGTTCGAGTGGCGGACGATGACGAGGAGTGCTCCCGACTAGGGGAGATGAAGTCATTGGCTCTGAATGTGTCCTTCTACGGACTCGGCTAAGAGAAGGCGGTATCTCGACACAAAAGCTGCTTGTGCCGCAGAATACTTGATGTGAGTCCAGATGAAATCAAACTCGGCTACCTCCTCCTCAAATTTCTCCGCTTGTCCACCCGCGACCGCCCCGTAAACAAATTCAACGTAATTGGTCGATCAGGCAGGGGTGAATTTGAGATGTGGCTTGGAAAAGAGGTGCTTCCACCTGAGAAGCAGACTCTCATTTGGGTGTGGGACGAACTGAGACGAGCAAGGCTGATAAATGCGACCGGGACTGACCTCGCCGACCCTGACAACTGGGTCGTCGTGAGTCCCAAAGGACAGGACATTTCTGAGTCGGAGTTCGTTGCTATGTTCAGCGATGAGCCTAGCGAACGAACAGTGACGGGAAAGCTCATCGACGCGGTCACTGGAATATTCCAGCGTGGAGAGCTTGATGCTGATCTCGCGAAGATCGGGAATCGAAAGAGCGATGGTTCGCCAATCAGTTTTGTGATGATTGATCTCGATCACTTCAAAACTTTCAACGACAACTACGGACATGCTGCGGGAGACGCAATCCTGAGAGCGGTTTCTGAGAAGATCGCCGCTGTAGTTCGCGGAAAGGGTGATGTCTACCGATATGGGGGAGAAGAGATTTCCGTTATCCTTCCAAATTATTCTCTAGTAGAAGCGAAAACAGTTGCCGAGAGGATTCGGGAGGAGATCGCGTCAGTTCGAATCGACTCTTTGCCAGATTGTTCGGTAACGGCAAGTCTAGGTGTCGCGACGATACCTGAGACGTCGAAGATTATTCAAACAATCGCTGTCGATGCAGACCGTGCTATGTACGAAGCCAAGCATTCGGGTCGCAATCGGGTTTGCTCTGCTGCTAAGCAAGATTCTGGTGCGCGTGTTCAACCGAAAGCGGCGATCAACCCGAAGAACGACTTGTTTCGCGTATCGTTCCAGACGCAGAGTCAGGGTGTCTTACCTACGACAACCGTCGAGGTCATGCGGGTGTTCGGATCAATTGAGAACATCTCTCCCTCTCGGCGCATCAGGGAATACGCTTGCACTCTATCCGTCCCGATGTGCTGTCTTACCTACAGCAGTGCAGCGTATCCGGCTGAAATCCAAGCTCGACTCAATGGTTATCGCAGCTTCCGACACACAGAGAAGAACCTCACTGGAGTCTCGATTCATCGAGGAGATCGTTTACAGATTATCAGTGTTGACATAGCAGTTGACCATCTTACCGAGAGCGAGCGACAGAAATGTCTAGGCATGGAAGTGATCGTCACGGCTGAAGGAGATGATGAAATAGCAGAGACACGGAAAACCGTAGCACAACTTATGGGTATCCTCGTGTAGTGTTCAGCCGCTTGTTTGGCAGATGCACCCCGTTAGGAAGAGACGACCGTGGACGTAAGTCAGTACAAGCTCTTAGATGAGTTTAGGGTTTCGGGGCACTGGTGGCTACCGGACAAACCAGAGGAAAAACTTCCGGGCACCATAACCGTCGGCCCGGATACTGCGATTGTATTGGAGCTTGCAGGGACGTTCAGTTCTGCTGAATTTGGCGTTCACAATGTGTTGTCAGCGGGTCCGCGAACTGTGCAATTGGACATCATCCTTGGTGCGGACGCAGACGGCGACCTGTACACACTTCACAGACTGCACGCACTGAAAATATCCAGCACATGTACGTTCCGGGTCTCATACATGCTCGCCGGAAAGCATTTCTCCAGCGCTGATGAAATCGTTTTTGATTCGGCACTTGTTCAATACACCCACTTGGAGTCGTGGTCGTGCTTTAACTTCACCCGACAGGGCAAGTCTGAGTCACCCGACTTCTTTTCGATTCAGATACCAACAAATCTGGAGACGCTGTTCAAGGTGGAAGATGTTGGTCACATCAAGCACCTCTCACTTGAAGCTCATGCCTTATCGCACTTCACATTGAGTGCGATAGAAATAAAGCCAACTGCACGGTTCAGCATTGGTCTCAACGCCGCCGCCAACCTTAGGACTTGGTTTCAACTGATGAACGACTTGGGTAATTTCATGACCCTGCTCATTGGAGAACCCAGTTATGTCAAGAAGCTAAGACTCTTCGCCACACCCGATACGGCGGTCGATGCTTTTTACCCCTCGACCATTCGAAGGGAGAAAGACCTTCATCCACTCGAAATGTGTCTTGATTTTAGGAGCGTGCAGAAGACTGCGCCGATGATAACCCGTAATTGGTTCGAGTCATTGCCGCTGCTCGCACCAGTCTATGACCTTTTGTTCGGAACCCTATTCGGAAGAGATGCGTTCGTGCGGACTAAGTTCATCAATCTGACTCAAGCCTTGGAAAGTCTGCATCGAAGAACAATGGGAGGAACGTATCTCTCTGTCCGCGAGTTTGATCCGGTAAGGGACGTGCTGAACGCGGCTGTTCCACGGGATGTTCCCGCCGATCTTAAGAAAAAGTTGTCAGACAGCCTTGAATACGCAAATGAATACAGTCTCAGGAGACGAGTGAAAGAATTGTTCAGGGGTCTCGATCCCAGCACCATCGAGATGCTCAAGGTTCAAGACATTGCAGCAACCACCGACGTAATTGTCAGAACAAGGAACTACTTAACGCACTTCAGCGAGAGTCAACGGACGACGATAGTTGACGACGTTGTTGCCTTGCACTTTATGAACGAGCGCTTAACAGCGCTGCTGTTCGTACTTGTCCTCAAGAGACTCGGTATCGGTGAAGATTCGGCTGCGAAGGGCGCTTTAAAACGACGATTTTTCGATTGACTGCTTCGCAGTGGCTGGACCCCAAGGTCGAAGAAATGCAGTTACGAAACTCAACGGGAGCGTGAAATGCCCTGCGTATATACGACTCCGGCAGGATTGTGCGACGGTACGGCACCTCTCTCAGCAAACGAGCACTATTTACCTCGGGCACTGGGAAACTTCCAAGGCGACGAACGCCTCGTCAACCGAATCTGCAAAAGCTGTCAGCAAGTGTGCTCAAAACTTGAAGACGTGTTCGCGCACAACAGCCCAGAGGCATTCTTCCGAGAGATGGTTGGACGCGTAGGACGAAGAAATCATACGGGAAAGAACATCTTCTACGAACCGACATTTGGAATCCCGCCGCTGGCGATCTTGGGGAGACATCCGGGACACGACTTCGAAATTCTTTGGGAGTTGATCCCCGATCCTGAAAATCCGGGAAACCGCAGGTGTACCCCGATGAGCCAACTTGTTTTCATTGCCGACGACGGTAAAACGCTCAGACTCCCTTTCCGACCGGGCAGATGGACGGTAGAACGGATCAAAGCCATTCTCGAAAAAAGCGGAGTCAAGGGCGATCACATCGTGACGGTCGGCAACACTGAGGAGGAGGATGCGGAGATGAAGGCGCTGACCGATGCGCTGGCTCCAGCGGGCAAAGAGCGAGAAGTTGCACCTCTGTTGCACGGGGCAGACATCGAAGGCGAAATGAAGGCAGAGACTTCCGAGAAGTATGTTCGCGCAATCGCGAAGGTCGGGTTTCACTATTTTCTGAGATGTTTTCCGAACTTCTCCGGGATGGAGCCGGAATTTGACGAGATCAAGACCTTCATCTATCTCGGTAAAGCCGACCGAGAAATCGTTCGAATGGTAGATGAGCCGTTTCTGAGAGACTTGCAGCAACGAGGCGCGAGGCTAAACAAGTGGTGTCACTTACTCAGTGCGGAAAGCACAGACCGAGGCATTGAGGCACGAATTCAATTTTTCGCCGGACCTGAGGTTCAGCCCTTGGTATGGAGCATCGTGATCAGCACGAAGCCCTCCTCGCACGTTCAATACACAGGACACGCCTTTGTTTACTTCGACGATGTGACAGATGAATACCAAGGTCAGCGCACGGAACTGATTGTGGCACCTATTTCTTTAGAGCAGGACATCCGCCTTCGTGCCTATTCGCTATACGTACAACGGGGTCGGAGAAATGGGTTTGCATTGGATGACTGGCTTGAAGCGGAAGCCGAGATTCTCGGAATGCTTAGGCAGCGAGGGGAAACCTTGAAAACGTTATCCTAGCCTTCACGAGGGAGCGATCTGGGATTCCCAATCTGCACCGGGCAGGAACAGCTCTCTTCTTGCAAAGCCTCGAATGCGGGCGGACAATGTCGAGTCATCACTGAAACCGCTCCTCTGACATCCGGCTTCAGCGGTCTTGGGTGGGCAGCTTCCGGCTACGCCCTGACTTGATCCGTGCCTTCCTCGTCCTACCGTCAATGCCGCCCTTGTTCCATAGCATCGAGCGGCACGCCTTCGACGGGCAGTTCGGCGGGTTCTCGGTCTCCGGTATCCACCTGTGCCCGCAGACGTCGCATACGGCAACTCGCATTGTCCTCCAGCCCATGCGTCCATTGTATCGTATTCTGCCCTAAGGACAAAATACCATTGACTTCTTGGGTAAGAAGCTAGATAATATGTCCTATGGACAGAATGCAATCGGGTCGCTCAAAGGCAGCCATTTACGTCCGCGTCAGCACCGCCGACCAGCACGTCGAGTCACAGCTTTACGATCTGCGTGAGCTTGCTGCGCAGCGTGGCTTGGAGGTCGTGCAGGAGTACCGAGACAGCGGAATCTCAGGGAAAAGAGCGAGACGTCCGGGGCTGGATGCCCTAATCGCGGATGCACGGCAGAAGAAGTTCTCTGTGATACTCGTTGCGGCGTTCGACCGAGTCGCGAGAAGCGTTAAACACTTTTTGCAGGTCATGGACGAGTTCGACAGTCTCGGCATCGTTTTCATCTCACGGCGAGAGAATGTGGACACCAGCGGGCCTATGGGGCGGCTCTTTCTGACGCTGATTGGTTCGATTGCCGAACTGGAGTCGGACTTGATCCGCGAACGTGTGTTAGCGGGCATGCGAAGGGCAAAGCTCGACGGGGTACGAATCGGACGCGCTCCGATGAACCTAGATCGGGCAGCCATAGTGCGCGACCGAGTCGGCGGAATGACGTTGACCGCCGTCGCTAGGAAATGGGGCATTTCCCGCAGTTTGGTTTGCAAGTTGGTTAATAGATCACGGGCTGGTGACAAGGGGTCTGTGCTGCCGTTACCCGGCGTTGTTGATTCAATTCACGTTATCCAGTCGAGTTCAGCCGGGGCGGGCAGGTGAAGAACTTATGGAATCGTCACCACGAAGGGCAAGCGCAGACGCCGCAAATGACACCAGCGACCGAATAGAGCACGTTCTGCATTCGCGACATGTGTCGCGAGATAGAAGTGTGACCCGAAAGAAGTAAAACGTATTCCTTCCTCCCCCCTGACGCTGCCCGATTTGGTTGAGCATGAGAGGAGCCTATGGGGTCTGAAATTTCAGCAGAAAAGATCGAATGCCCTTTGTGTTCGGGTGCTGGTGAACTCACCCGCGCAGGGATTCTGGATCGCCTAGGAGTAAAGGATTTCGCCCGCGTTGCTCAGCTTTCGGCGGAAGCAGCCTTTCGCCTGCTCCAGCAAAAGCATTCCATCGACCAGCAATCCGCATGGTCTCGCTTCGAAACGGAACTTGCGAAGCGCACCGCCGAGATGAGGGAGCAGCACAAGGACGAACTCCGTCTTGCGCACTCTGTAAAGGAAACCCTCACGCGCCGGGTCGAAGACTGTCTGCGGGAAGTATCGGAGCTTCGCGAGAAGAATCACCAGCTTGAAGCGGAAATGGCAAAGGTCGCCCGCGTTGGCAAACGTGAAGAGATGGATTTCGCCGACGAAGTTCGCACGTGGGCTGGCATTTGGATCAGTGACAAGCTGCCCCGCAACGGAGACTTTATCCTAGCCTACCGTGCCCCGAACGGCGATCCGCTGGAGCCGCGAATCCTGATCGACAACAAAGATAAATCAGCAATCGCCGAGGGCGACATCGACAAGCTCGTGCGCGATTGCAAGGAAAGGTCGATCCCAGTCGCGGCACTGGTCGCCCGCGATGAGAGCCAGCTTCGGCAGTCTGACCGGGAAGCCCGGTGGAACCGCAAAGATGGAGTGTGGCTTCTCCGCACCACTCGCCCGTGGATCGCCCGCGACCTTGATCTGCTCAAGCCGATCTTTGAGCGCATGCGTGTCCAAGGCTTCGACCTGCTGGAGAAGAACACCGTTCTCGCCGAAGAACTCCGGCGCACATTTCCCGAAATCGACAGGATCGAGAAGGAACTGGGAAAGGCGGCGAGGGCGATCCAATCGGTGTCGGCGTTGGTTGTGCGATACAGGGAGCGGCTGCGGGAACTCTGTGACTCTTCCCCAGCGTCCAAGATCGGCAGCATCCCCGAACGGGACGACAGTGTGCCTACTGCTACCAACTAGAGGAGAACGGACGATGATTCGCGCGATTTTTCGTCATCTGTTGTCACTCGCGGTTTACACCTTGATTTTCGTTCCCTTGCTGACAGTGTTCCCCATCTTCAGCTTTGCTACGCCTTTCATCATTTGGTTGCACCCCTCCGGTTACAACTACCTGTTCGCGGAAGTGGCTTTCTGGGGCGGTCCGTGGGGATGCGCCTTTTGGATGATCTTCGTCAGCCCAGTAGCTCGCAGCAGGCGGCTGTGGAAGAAAGCGGGGTATTCAGTTCACGAGTGGCGTGACGACCACGGTGGCTACTTGCACACGCTTTCAAGTTCAGTCGGCTGGATGTTCTTCGCTCTTTTCTTTTCGATGTTCGCCGAGCTTGTGCTCTTCTTCGTGGCTTGGAAATTCGACCTCGGTGGACTTTTGTTTGTCAGTGTTCTCCCTTTCTGCACCTTCTCCCCCATTTTTGTCTCGTGGCTGCGTAGCAGAGAAGTGTAGGGAAAATGGCGTGGCAGCAGGAGGAAATTGATGGACTTTGTTCATGTTTTCGTACTGCGGACGTTGTGTGTTGGCGAAAACGGCGAGATCAAGAGCCGAAACGTTGCCGTAACCTTCGACATGTTCGAAGCCGAAGACCACAGGAACAAGGGCGTGGAGAACGGCTACGATACGTTCGTTGTGCCCGGTGACTGGCGCGAGGAGCAATGAGAGAACTTGCCAAAGCATTTCTCGCGCAGGGCAAGATGGTCAGGGCGGCAGCCTTGATGATGAACCTGATTAAGACGGAGCCTACCCCGGAGAACCTCGAACTTCTGGCAGACATTTATATGCAGCAGGGGTTGTTCGATGATGCGGCGGCGTTGTACCTGCGCGTCGTGAAAGCGGGACTAAAATGGAACCCTTAATGCAGGAGGAGCCGCTGCCGTGAGCATTAGACTCAGCAAATCGAAGTACATTGCTGGTTGCCAGTGCTTGAAAAGGCTCTATCTTCAGGTTCACCAGCCAGAACTCGCTGCTCAGCCGGACGATTCCGCCGATGCGATTATTGAGCAGGGACGCGAAGTCGGTATGCTCGCCCGTCAGCTTTTTCCGGGCGGCGTCGAGGTTGGCTCTATGAGGCTGGATCAAGCGATTCGCGCAACAAGGGAGCTAATAGCAAATCCCGAAGTCCCTACGATCTTTGAAGGTATGTTTGAAGGCAATGGAGTCCTCGTTCGAGTTGATGCCTTGCAACGTCGCAAAGAGAATCACTGGCGTCTTGTAGAGGTAAAGTCCACCAGCGATTTGCGAGACCACCACGTCGAAGACGTGGGTATTCAAAGCTACGTGCTCTCTTTCTCCGGCGTAAAACTAGCTTCGGTCTGGCTGGCTCACATCAATCGAGACTACGTTCTCAACGGAACGACAGTTGATCCTCGACAGTTCTTTTTATTTAGGAACCTGACGGATAGAGTGAAGAACCTGCGACCTGAACTGGTGATTCGTCTTCGCTCGCAGATGAATGTGCTTGCCATGCCCACACCTCCCGAAGTTCCCGTAGGGCCGCACTGCGTGAATCCGGTCGTCTGCGAGTTCTTCTCTCGCTGCAATCAACCCCTGCCAGACGACCACATCGGCTACATTCCCCGGCTTCATGCCAGCGCAGCGGAACAGCTTGAGGAGATGGGAGTCGAGTCAATCCACGAGATACCTGCGGATTTCGAGTTAAGTGAGTTTCAGCGTCGTGTCTGCACGGCAATGCAAACGGGGCAGCCGTGGTTCAGCGAGGAATTATCGGCGGAACTAGCAAAGCTAGAGTACCCATTGCGTTTTATGGATTTTGAAACGGTGAATCCAGCGATTCCCCGATTCCCCGGCATGCGCCCCTACGATCATTTGCCCTTTCAGTGGTCTGTCCATGTGCAGCGCCAGCCGGGGAGTGCTATTGAGCATTTCGAGTTCTTGGCTCTGGACAGCGGCGATCCTCGGACTGCGTTCATCGCTTCGCTGTCCGAGGCTCTAGGCGATGACAGCGGTAGCATTGTTGTTTACAACGAACAGTTCGAATCACAACGCCTTTGGGAGCTTGCGGGTTGGCTACCCCACTACACCGACCGCATCAGAGGGATTCAGCGTCGCCTGTGGGACTTGCTTCCCTTGGTGCGTAATCACGTCTACCATCCAGCGTTCGGCGGCTCATTTTCCCTGAAGGCGGTTCTTCCTGCTCTCGTGCCGGAAATGACCTATGAAGGTATGGAAGTACCGAATGGGCAGGCTGCTGGGGTTGCATGGCAGTCGATGATCAGCAAGGGCGTGACTGACTCGGAACGCCAAGCAAAGCGAAAGGCGCTGCTACAGTATTGCGGTCAAGACACGCTGGCTTTGGTCAAGCTCCTTGAAGCGCTTAGGGCAGCCTCAGGAAGTCAGGCTTAATCACACCTCATCGGCGCTGACGACCACCGCGAACGATGTTCCGATTGCTTCAAAATGCTTTTGACCACAGCGAACCTTATCCGCTTCGGTCGTGCGGAGCTTAAGAAAGTCCTTTGTGCTTTTCGTCTCTCTGACCAAATAAAGAGTTTCTTCGTTGTGCTTGAGAATTGCCCAGTCTGGGTTGTACTTGCCGATTGGAGTCTCGACCTGAAACCAACGTGGTAGTTTGACGAAGAGTTTGATGTCCTCTCTGGCATCGAGCTTCTGCGCGAATTCTCGTTCGACCTGAGAGTCGTAGACGATGTACTCGTAAACGGAGTGATTCACTTGGAGCGCCGTCAAATAGTTGATCAATTCCTCGTTTTTGAATAGCTCCTGACGCCATTCGAACTCAGGCTCAGTCGCGGGAATACGCTCGTATTTAATTCCATCCACAATTAGCTGATGCAATTCAGACTTTAGGATCGCGGCGACCGAGTCCATGAACCGCTGAGGATTGATGAAGAACTCCGAGAGTCGCCCTGATTCCTTGAGGATTCGCACAAGCGTCGAACGTGTAAGCTCCGTCTCGCTCTGCAAGTAAGCGAGAATGTCCGGCAGCGAGCCACGGTACAGAATGGTTTCTGTCTTCGCAGCAACAGCATGTGCTTCCACGCCAGCGTTCGTGACTGAAAGCTCGGCTGTGGTGAAGTTCACTTTGGCAGCTTCCACCTTGGGCATCTTGCGAAGCGCCTGCACTGCCCGGTGGACTAGATCGTCCGTGGTGAACTCAACCTGATATGTGGTTCGCGGTTTGATGCGCTCCCACAGCGATTCGAAGTCGGGACTCAATTCAACAGCCTTTTTCAGCTTGTTCAGGCCCTCCTTCCGGTTATCTCGAATATGCCGCTCAAGCTGGTAGTTGCTGAGCACATCTATGATTTGGCTTTCCAACGCCTTGTGCGGCTCCGGTAGATTCAGGGTGAATCCATCCTTCTTGGGATCGAATTTCGGCTGAATCTTTCCGTCAGCGGCAAGCATGCCGTTCGCAACAAGGCTGTTCCAAATCTCGCCAGCCGCTTCCTTCCCGACTGGCTGTTCCTTGCCATCTACAACTTGAGCCATCTTGATGAAAGCCTGTATCGGAACCTTCCCAAACGTGACTCCGCAATCGTCTTCGTATTCTGTCTGTAGCTTGCGGGCAAAATCGTCATAGCTTTCATTGGCGACCACAAACAGTTTGTTTACCGATTCATCAAAAACACGCACTCCATCCTGATTCACTGGCAGACGAAGACCCCGACCAATTTCTTGCCGCTTCTTCATCGCGCTCTGTGTTTCGTTGAGCGTGCATATCTGGAACACATTAGGACTGTCCCAACCCTCTCTCAGTGCCGAGTGGCTGAAGATGAATCGTAGAGGCTCATCCGTAGAAAGAAGCCGCTCCTTATCCTTCATGATCAGGCTGTATACGTCATCGTCCGCCTGTGTGTCGCCCTTGGTGTCCTTCAAAATGCCTTTCTTGTCCTGCGCGAAGTAACCATTGTGCAGGCTGCTGATCGGCAGTTTTAGCCATTCAAGCGAACTAAACCGTGGCTCTTTAGCAAATGCTCGCAGCGTCTCCTCGAATTCCTGCGCGAACTTGCCAGCGACGGGCTGACCTCCATCGTCGTAGCTGCGGTAATTAGCCACTCGGTCGATAAAGAACAAACTGAGCACTTTCAAGCCGAGGTTGCGCACCTGAAGCTCTTTCACCAAGTGCTTTTCGACGGTTTTTCGAATCTGGGCTTTCCATACGTCCTCTCTCATTCCCCCGTGTTCTCCGCCCAGCCGGAGTGTCAAGCCGCCGTTGAATTTGACGAATTCCTCTCCCGGCGTACCGTCGATCTCCGTGACCACGAAGCCATCTCTGTACTGCGCCCGATTCTCCGATAGCTCATACAGGTCGTACTCGTTCTTAACGGTCACCGATTTCTCTTTTGCACCATTGGGGGTCTGCACCTGAATCCGCAGCTTAGCTTTGATGCCGTTCCTAATGTCAATCTTTTCCACGCGAACGAAGGCGTCGTTCATTGCACCTGACGTGATTGCGCTATCGACAATGATCTGCTTAACCAAGCGCAGTTCGAAAGCTCGAATGGGATCAAGCCGATACACCAAGTTGTACGGGTTGCGGTGAGTTGCGGAATAGCGCAATGTGCAGAGCGGATTCAGAGCCTTAATTGCCTCCTGCGACTTCTCTGTGCTGTCCACACTCTGCGGCTCGTCAATGATCACGATGGGAGTCGTTGACTGGATAAACTCAATGGGCCGCACGCCGTTCGTTTGATCGCGATCCTGATAGATAACGTTGCTTTTGTGTTCTTCGTCTGTTCCAGTGAAGTTCTTACGAAACGCGTCGATGTTGATAACAAGAATCTGGATCGTGTTGCTCGAAGCAAACTGCCGCAAACGGTTCGCTCTCTTTGCGTCGTAGACAAAGGACTCGAATTCAATGTTGTTGTATAGCGCCTTGAAATGTTCTCGTGTAATGTCGATGTTCTTGAGCACGCCTTCTCGGATCGCTACGCTTGGGACAACAATGATGAATTTCTTGAATCCGTATCGCCGCGACAGTTCGAAGATTGTGCGGAGGTAGACGTAAGTCTTTCCTGTGCCTGTCTCCATCTCGACGGAGAAGTGAGGGCAGCAGCGAATGGGTTCTCCCGCCGATCCTAGGATCGTCCAAGACTCCAGCGCAACGTTCGGATCGTTGATCTGAATGTCATTGCGAGCCTGAATTGCTCGAACATTCTTCCGAAGTTCATGATCTGTGATAGACAGCCGATTTCCAATCCCAATGTCGGTCTGTGTCTGCCCGTGAAACAAGCCCGTACCTTGAGCCGTTTCAATTACAGCGAAGTCAGGCTGCTCAAGTGGCTGTCCGTCGAAGATGTCTACTACGGCGGTAACGGCGTCAATTTGATATTGCTGCTGAGCGTCGAACTGGATTTTCATCGGCTAGACTGTCCTGAAGTTCGTCACACCTTTACTCTTCATGATCTGGACGGCATTGGCTTTTAGTTGGTCGTTTCCTGCAAAGCCCTCGTCAAGAAGCATGACACGTTCAGGCTTGCGCTCTGCAATCGCTTTGATCAGTTCGGTAGTCAGACCTACGTCAAGACAGATGAGCATGGCACCATCAGCAACGCTATACACAATCTTCCCTGCAATGTGAAGCTGGTCAATCTTCGTGTCTAAGGGAAAACCACTCTTAAGCAAGAGTTCGTACAATATATCCGCTTGAGATCGACCTGAAATGATGTGCTTTATGCTTAGTTGAAGTTGATTCGTAAGCTCTTGTTCGCTGTTTACTGCGGATGTATTCCAAGGCATAAAACACGAGCTTTGCAGCTTGATCACTTTAAACCCTCTATCTTGATGTTCGGATTCCTGTAGCAGCTTCCCGCTCTCAGTCTTTTCAAGTTCCTTGAGAACACGCCTTATCCTCTCTTTGCCAATGTCGGCGACTGTTTTCAGCCCCGCGTTCTGTGCAGAAAGTTCTCCTTCGAGCGGCTCTGGCAGTTGCACCATAACGAACTTCAACTCGCTACCGTTTTTTCTGTTCTTCTCAATCACCGAATGTGCCGTCGAGGCTGAACCTGCAAAGAAGTCCAAAACTATATCGCCTTTTTCGGGCTTGATTATGTCCATGAGAAAGCCCATGAGTTCGATTGGCTTGGAGTAGTCGAATTCAATTCCATATTTCTTTATTAGGTCCGCCCCCTTTCTGTTAATGCAATCCTCGATGAAGTTGCGCGGTCGCGTTCCTTTTTGTTGCCTGTCGCTGAGATAGCTCTTGGTGTAAATGTTCCACTCTGCCTTGTTGCCATGCTCATCCAGAAGCGGCGACTTGGACGTTCTCTTAAATACAAGTAAATGCTTATTTCTCTCGTAGCCATCCTTCTTAGACCATCTCCACACTCCGTCGCCCGGTCGTGCTATTTCGTCCGGAGGAAGATGCGTCGTGGGTGGAATCACCTTCGACCCGTCCGGGCACTGAATGAAGTATTTTTGATTCGGTCGCGTGTCGAGGGCGGACTGATAGAGGGCGATGTCGTCTCTGTACCTTTCTCCTTTGCGCGTTCCTTCAGTCTCGATTTTCTTATATAAGGACTCATCCACCTCATCGACAAACGGCGCGACCGTCTCTTTGCTCTTGCCGTAGCAAAGGACAAAATCAATGCTCGGCGCGAAAAATGTGCCTTTGTCGCTTGCCGTTTTCGCAATTCTCGCGACAATGCTCAACTGGTTATCTTCGCCAAAGATTTCATTGCAAATCTTCTCCAGATTCGAGAGTTCCTTCTCACCTATGCTTATAAAAATCACTCCATCATCTTTGAGAAGGTTTCGTGCCAAGAAAAGACGTGGGTACATCATGTTCATCCAGCGCGAATGGAACCGACCATCTGACTCGGAGTTCGTTGAATACTTCCTGCCCTCATCGTCAATCTGCCCGGTATACCGCAAGTAGGTGTCAAGGCTTTCGGTGTAGTTATCTGGGTAAATGAAATCGTTCCCCGTGTTGTAGGGCGGGTCGATGTAGATCATCTTGACCTTGCCGAGATACGCTTTTTGCAAGAGCTTCAGCACTTCGAGATTGTCGCCATCAATGATGAGATTCCCGGTGGTATCGAAGTTGACGCTTTCCTCGCGGCAGGGAACAAGCGTACCGACACTCGGAGTCTGGATTGCGTTGAAGCAGTCTGCCTTGCCCGCCCAGTTCATTCCGTAGCGTTCCTTGCCCGGATCAACGATTTCTCCGAGGTCACGCTTCAGGCGGTCGAAGTCGATCTTCCCACCCTCCGTGCGCACCTCTGGGAAAAGACGGACAATTTCCATCTGCTTGTCGCTAACGATCTCATGAGACGTCAAATCCAGACGTTCAGGCTGTTCGGTCGGCGCGGGTTGGGTGACAGTGCTCTCAGCGTGCGAATCGGTCATCGGTATTCACCTAGTTCAAATGCCAGCGAATGAGAAATAGCTCTTCCTGCCGGGTCTGTTGCTTGAGCCTTTGGCTGATTTCATCCAGCAGACCGTCCTTCTTCAGTTCGATCTGTTGGGCAGCGTCGTCATACTCACGCCATGCGACATTACGCTTTTCTTCCAGTTGCCGGACTTGGCGCTGCAACTCAAGTTTGGTTGGCAGATTTGGTGCGCTCCGCGATTCTTTTCGGGTCTCTTTGATCTTAAGGTCAAGGTCATCGAGCGTGGATTTCAGAGATTTGCGATGATCCTCTGCCCAACGATCCAGCTTGTCCATTTCGACCTCAAAGAAAGCCCCGTTCCGCTCAGTTAGCTTTGCGGCGGTTTCGTTCTGCTGAATGCGCAACCGTTCTTCGATTTGCGCACGGAGATGTTCAGGTACGGAGCCGGACGACGACGGCTGTTCCGAAGCGCCAAGAGAAAAGAATCGGCGGCACTGTTCAGCATCAACCGGAGTGCCATCGTCACAGACGCCGCCCAAGAAAATGAAATCCTCGGCTTCGAGCGCCGTGACGCTCTGGCAAACCACGCGCATGAACCCACTCTTCCCGACCAGCGGCTCAAGTATCGAGATTTTCTTGCCCGAATGAGAGTATTCAAAAACGAGCGCCTTCGAGTCGGGCTTGGACGCTTTGCATTGCTCAATGATCTTTTGAGCGAGCGGATGCCCCAAGCGATAGAGGTTGGCGTCCTCAACGTCTTTCCCGCTCCGGTACGGGCCGGGATGAATCTGCTCGTTGGGAAAGGGATTCTTGATGAGCGTGAATCCGGGTTCGCCATCCTCGAACTTGGCATAGGGTTGAAGATAAAAACGAGTCAGTTCCCACAGCCAATGGTCAAACTTGCTTTTGACTTCGTTACTCTCGTGGTCATTGATCCGAAGTTTCTCATGAACCTCTTCATCGAAGTTCTCAAGTAGCTTTTGGCGAGTCTGCTTTATTCGCTCGTCAATCTGTATTTCCATCTCCTGTTGTAGCTGGTCGAAATTGAATTGAATCTGCTCCTCAGTTCGGCATTTCTGATAGATGTCGCCGATCCTCTTTTCGAAGTCGATTCCAGAGCCGATGCTGCCCAGCACTTCATCACTAGCGCCGAAGACACCGCTGAAGAGCTTGAACTTCTCGTCTAAAAGCTGGTAAACCCGCTGGTCGGCAGCGTTCTTCTTGTTCAGGAAATTGACGACGACCACATCGTGCTTTTGACCGTAACGATGGCAGCGCCCGATGCGCTGCTCGATTCGTTGAGGATTCCACGGAAGGTCGTAGTTGATAACCAACGAGCAGAACTGAAGATTGATCCCCTCTGCGGCAGCCTCAGTGGCGATCATGATGATCGCTTCATCACGGAAATACTCAACCAGCGCAGCCCGCATGTCGGCGGTCTTGGAACCCGTGATATGGTCGGTGCCTTCATGCTTCTTCAGCCAGTTCTGATAGATTTCCTTCGACTTCGGATCGTTGTTCGAACCGTTGAATAGAACGACTTTGCCTTTATAGCGAGATATTTCTTCAAGAATTGAGCGGACGTATTCCTGAGTGCGGGTGGACTCGGTGAAGATAATCGCTTTCTCCCTGCCGCCTTTACTCTTTGCTTCGGCAAGACCCCTCTTCAGCGCCGTTTGTAGCCTTTCTCCCTTGGAGTTCTTCGCAATCGAGTTCGCCAGTTCTGTGAACAGCCGGAGCGACTTTATCTCTTCCGCCACTCTTTCCAACTGATCCGGGCTGAGCACCTTTGGATCGTCTTTCTTACCGGAGTCGCTGTCGTCCTCCTCCTCTTCCCATTCATCTTCAAGTTCTTCAAAGCTCTCGAACGTCTCAGCGACCTCTTGGGGCGGCTCCACGACAGGCTTCTGCGCGTCTGCGGCTTTTTCCAGCTTGTCCGCCAGTCCTTTGAGCGTTCCGGCAATCGCGAATGTCGATGAAGCTAAGAGACGTCTGAGAATAAGAGTCATCAACTGGCGCTGACTCGCGGGCAGGGCGTATAAGTTTTGCCGCTGGAGGTAGTCCGATACGAGGTTGTAGAGCTTTTGTTCTGGCTCGCTGGGGATGAACTCTTCTACCAATGCGATACGGTTCGTAAACGGAATGTATTCGAGCACCTGACGGCGCAGTGTCCGCTGGCAGATTGGCTTGAGGCGCTCACGGAGCGCACGAAAGTCCCCGTCAGTGTCCAGCCGGGAGAATTGGCTGCGGAAGCTCTTGATGTCCCCGAACGTGTGCTCGTCAATGATGCTCACCAACCCGAAGAGTTCGAGAAGGGAGTTCTGTAGCGGCGTTGCAGTGAGAAGCAGCTTATCGAATGGGGCAAGGGCGCTCTTAATCGCATTTCCGATCTTGTTTGTGGGCTTGTAAACGTTTCGGAGCCGATGCGCTTCATCAATGACGGCGAGGTTCCAAGGAACTTGCCGGATGTATGGCTCTTTCGAACGGGCGAACTGGTACGAACAGATGACGATCTCAGAGCGGTTAAACGGATTGAGATTGCCCCCTTTTATCTGCTCGTTGAAGGTTTTCGTCTCCAAGAGCACCGAGGGCAGAAAGAACTTGTCGGAGAGTTCCTGATGCCACTGTTTTCGGAGGCTTGCTGGGACGATGATGAGAATCTTCCGTTTGCGTTCAGCCCATCTCTGGGATAGGAGAATCCCTGCTTCAATCGTCTTTCCCAGCCCAACTTCGTCGGCGAGGATCGCTCCCTTTGATAAGGGGGAGCGGAAGGCGAACAGGGCCGCCTCCACCTGATGTGGGTTCAGGTCAACTTGAGCGTCAGCAAGAGAAGCAGCCAGCTTCTCCATGCTGTCGGAGGCGCACCGCTTCGTAAGCTCGAACGCAAAGTATTTGGCGTGGTAAGCGGTACTCATCGTATGGGCAACTGCAAATCATACATCCCCAACGCGGAGGGCAGACTAATTCTGATGAACTGTTCGGGTTTCCGCGCTACTGCGATTGTGAAGCGATAGAACGTGCTTGGGATCGGAAGTGTCGTCGCAGACGACACTTTAGGAACACAAAAGGAACGAACCCGTTCTATCCCAGCAAGACTCTCACAATGCCGAGCCACTCCGCATCTAGTGACTCCCGGCAGAGGGGCTTGCCTGCGCGGTTATACCAATACGCGGCATTGTCCTGATCGCCTTCCTTGCGGTGCAGGTACGCGTGAACCCACGAACCCTCGACGCCCTCGTCCTGCTGGGCGGACTCGTGTGCTCGCGTCCAATCGCCCTTGGCATCCCACCACAACCCTGCGAGGGCGAGCGTGAGGCCCGCAGGTGGTTCGGTCGCGGTGAGCGATTGGCGAAAATCGTCCAAGGTCATCTGAGCTAACTGCGGAAATTTCTTACCCGATACGTCCCGCGCCCCAGCCTCTCAAAAATCTGTCTATCAGTCCCAACGCAAGGACATTCACCCTTGTTGCCTTCTCCGTGGTCATTGGGAAGGACGCTTCCGGGCTGAATGTCCGATTCCGCCAGCATGAGTTTCATGATCTCCGCAGTCGAGAACGTGCGTCCCGTGCGATTCTTGAACACTGACGCGAAACGATCATGGTTTGTACCCAGCATGCTCCTCGCCCCTCCTGCGGAGTACGACGCCGTCGCCGAAGAGTTTCTCCACGTATCGAGAGGCTTGGCTTTTTGGGTGCATAAACTCTGCTCTCGTTGTGATGTAGCTCTCTCTAAGACTTGCTTGTGGTAAGCGAAAAGAGCGCGGTCGATTTCACGCAAGCTCCAGCCGGGACAGCGGTGTCGTATCGCTTCAATGGCTTGCCGAAATTCGTTGTAGTGCGCGAGATCGCGACGATCAGTCGAGAGAAGACCGGCGGCGTATAAAACCTCGACCGTGCGCACGTCGATGATCGGCATGATTTGCGGGTGCATGAAATGGAGGATTGTGGAACCAGTGGGAGCTTCTACTCCCGACAGCTTAACGCCGGGTGCGAGCAGGGCGGCAAGTTTCCGTTCAGGTGATTCGGAAGCAGCACGACGGAACGCTGGCGCGTAAACGCTGTTGTATTCCTCGAGATTCACATGACGGATCACCCGCATCGCGCCCTTCCAATTCCAGACGGCGAGGAAGGTGCCCTGCGAAATAGTTCCCAGAGAATTCAAATCCCGTGCTACTTCACCGACCAGTCTTTGATATTCCCTCTCATCGTTCTCCGTCACATCGTACTTGGGATGCCACTCCCTAATGAAAGCATCGTCGATCACAATTCGTGAGGCGATTGGTGCGCCTGTCATGGCGGAAGTATACGCCTGCTGCTTCGGCTAGTCGGTTCGCGCCTGTGTTAACTTGCGTCTTTCAATGTCAAAGGAGAGCTATGAAGCAGACACAAGGTTTCCAATTACCAGCATCATTCGTCGTTACGGTATCGCTTGCCGGGGCAGAAATAGTTCCAACCCCTCCAGCAGAGAACGATATTCTCACTGTCGCTGAAGTCGCCGAAATACTCAAATGCAAGAAGTCCTCAATTTATAACCTGACACGCCATCGAGGTCGGGCGAGATACGACAATCCAATTCCAGTCCTGCGGCTACCGATGGGTCTTCGATTCCGCAGATCATCTGTTCTCGCGTGGCTAAAGTCGCAGGAGAGAACGAGCGCGGCGTAGCTCCTGCAATCTGGTCAGCCGTTGCGATGATTCGACCCTGTAGGACTTGGGTGCCGTCTATCAATCTCCTCCATTATCCGCTCAGCCCAGCGCACAGCATCGGCGATGGCGCTCACCGTGGCGGGAACCCGCGCTCCGCTGTCGAACTGCGCCAGCTTGCGGGCCGCGAGGATCGACGCGGCGATCAGTAGCACGCGTTTGCGACCTTCGTCCACAACGATCAGGTTAGCATATTCGCCTTTTGTTCGCTATAACCGCTTTGGGCGGATGATGACGTCGCAGAGATGGGCGGGAACGTCGGGCTGAGTGCGACGACGAGGGGTGTCTACGCTGGTCACAAAGGCAGCCTGCGCTCTTGAGACCCACGCGCCGAATCTGAGCCTCTTCCAGCGATCAGACACGCCAGCGTTCGCTTCTTGTATCCACTTGTAGGCACTTTCCTCCAATTTCCACCAGATTATTTCCCATCAACAATGAAAAAATGAAAAATGGCTGGTTTTCCCAAACGCAAGAGTGGTCAATGTTTTCCCATCGTTTTCGGAAAAAACAAAACCCTTGATTTTAGATTCCCGGTAGCGCTACCAAACCTTCCGACCCTTCCGTGTTATTTCTTATCTAAAGAGGAGTCTATCGATGAGAACGTTTGCCATGCTTATCTTAGGAATGATTCTAGGCGCTGCTGTGATCGGGCTTGGTGTTTACTTCTACTTCGTTACGGGACAGGCTCCCGTGGCAACGTCGGCCTTCCCAATGCCATTTGAAAAGAAGCTCGCGCACTGGGCGTTGGACGCAACCATTGGCCGCGAGATGCCGAAGACGGTTCCGCTTCAACCTGACCAGGCCAACCTGGCCGCTGGCGTCCAGGTCTATCGCGAACATTGTGCCGTATGTCACGGGCTGCCAGAGCAGAAGGAAACCATGATCGCGGCCGGAATGTATCCGCATCCTCCGAAGCTGCTGGAAGGCAAAGGGGTCACCGACGACGAGCCGGGAGAGAGTTATTGGAAAGTCGCAAATGGCATTCGTTTGACCGGCATGCCAGGCTTCCGGCCGAGATTGTCAGAGACACAAATGTGGCAGGTGAGTTTGTTGGTGGCCAACGCAGACAAGCTGCCGAAATCCGTTCATGACACTCTGTCCGCGCCTCTGGTTACGGACGATGCCGCGAAGTCCGTACTGACGAAGTAACCATCGTCATCTTCCAAACACATAGGCTGCGCCGGGGGAACTGCTCTTGGGAGCGCCCGCGACGATGGTGGTTCCGCTGATGCCGACCGAGACACCCATGAGATCGGCGGACGCGCCATCGGAGGCGGTTGCCTCAGCGAAAGCGTTGCGTGTGTTTTTCCAGCCGGATTTCGGTTGCACGTACGCGTAGACTGCGCCCTGCTCGAGGTTCTGCCCGATGTTTGCGCCCGGTCCGCCGACCGCGATTGCTTTAGCGTTCTCATTAATCCCCACCGATTGACCGAAGCTGTCGCCTTGCACCGCGTCGGGTGCTCCCAGGGCTGCGGTGAAATTTCCGGTGCTGGTCCAACCGGTTGGCGGCTCGATGTAAACATAAGCCGCCCCGTAGGCTGTAAACGCGCCGGGTGCGCCCGACACCACGGTGCCGCCGCTGATGGCAACTGAGAATCCCACGTTGTCACTGCCTTTGCCGTTGAAGGTGGTCAGCTCGGCGGTCTCGGTCATGTTGGTCCAGCCGGCGGGAGGCTCCACATAGACATAAGCTGATCCCTGAAAATTATTGTGGCCGTATGAGCCCGCTACGACGGTGTTGCCGCTGATCGCGACCGAGCAGCCCAGGTAGTCCAGAATGCCGCCGCTGTCGGACGCGCTAAGCTCGGCCGCTTGGGTACATCCGCCATTGGCGCAAGTAAAGACGTAGACGCGACCGGAGAAGTTGTTGACGAAGAATGCCCCTACCGCGATGGTGGTGCCGCTGATGCTCACGCTATTGCCGAAGGCGTCGCCAGCCACCCCATCCGAGGCGGTGAGCTTGACAGTCTCAGTCATGTCCGTCCAGCCACCCGCTGGCTTGACGAAAACGTAAACTGCACCCGGGGTCGCCGCCGGAGCGTTAAAGTTCGATGTGTTCGCCGCTCCGACCACGATGATGTCGCCGCTGATAGCCACCGAGGTACCGAATCCGGCGCCACTGTCGGATGAACTCAGAGTGGCGGTTTGGGTCATATTCGACCAGCCGCCTTGCGGTTTCACAAACACGTCCACGGTTCCAAAGTTCTCGATGTTGGCGTCAAAATCACCCACCACGATGGTGTTACCGTTCATGGCGGCGGAGATGCCAAACCAGTCGTTCTTCGCCCGGTTGGTGGGCGTGAGCTCGGCGAGCTGTGCCCAGTTAGCTGGAACAGCCTGGGCGGCGGTTTCGGACAAAGCCGAGGTTGCACATAAAACCAGAATCGAAAGCACGAACAGTGTTCGCATTGGGAACCCCTTGCAAATCGAGGATGGACGGCTGGTTTGGTTGAAATCCCTGCGGGAGACGGCAACCGAGGGCCAATTGTCCTCTGGTCAGGAGCATCCGTCAAGAGCAGTCTTTCTCTGTCTGCCGCACGTCGCGTCAGGCCTGCCGTTACCTCGGTCACATGCTGAGACTCGGATTCCAACCTAAGCTATCGGTGACGGATCACCATGGCCTGGTACTTCACCTTCTTCTTTATTTCGGGGTTGTGCGGCATTGTGTATGAATTGGTCTGGCTGCGGCTGGCCATGGCGCAGTTTGGCGTGACCACGGCGCTGACCTCGATCGTGCTCTCCATGTTCATGGCAGGATTGGGCCTCGGTTCCTGGGCGGCGGGCAGCCTGGTGCGGGACTACGGAGAGCGGATCAGGGTTCATCCCTTGAAACTGTACGGCCTGACCGAGTTGATGATCGGGTGTTCGGCACTCGCAGTTCCTTTGCAACTGTCATACGGCCATCGCCTCCTGGAGAAAATGACGGAGCAGGCAGCGGTGTCGTCGGCTGCGTACTATCTGGCTTCCGGCACATGGCTGGCTCTCACGCTGGTGCCTTGGTGCGCTTGCATGGGCGCGACTATTCCGTTTGTGATGTTTGCCATTCGTGCCGAGTCGGGTCACGACTCGCATCGGTCTTTCAGCTTCCTGTATCTGGCCAATGTTGTGGGTGCGATTGCCGGAGCCATTCTCACGCCTTTGCTGATCGAGCTTGGCGGTTTTCACGCAACCTTGCGAGTTGGAGCATGTCTGAATGCAGCGATTGCCCTGAGCGCGTTTGCGTTAGCGCTCGCGTCAGTAAGGACTGTCTATGGCAGCGTTGGGGCGGATTCAAGAACGGTCTCGTCGAGCCCCCGGCGAAGTCGAGCACCACTGCTTTTGCTTTTCCTAACTGGCCTTACCACCATGGGAATGGAAGTGATCTGGATCCGCCTATTCACCCCTTACGTGGGTCCGGTGGTGTACGCGTTTGCCACCATTCTGGCAGCCTATCTGGTCGCGACATTTCTCGGTTCACGAATCTACCGCGAGTGGAGCCTGCGCGGCCGGCGCGAAAGCGAATTGGCATGGGTCGCGTTGGTGCCCTTGGGAATGTTCGCGCTGGTGACTTCTGATGTCAGATTAGTGCTCGATTCCTCGTCACGAGTGTTCATCGGAGTCATGCCCTTCGCCGGTGTGATGGGCTTCCTGACCCCAATGCTGGTGGATCGCTGGTCCACGGGCGATCCCGATCGTGCCGGCAAGGCTTATGGGATCAATGTGCTCGGCTGCATCGTCGGGCCGTTGCTGAGCGGCTTTTTACTGCTGCCGTTCCTGGGCGAGCGCTGGTCCACACTGACATTGACTCTGCCATGGCTAGCGATCGCGATTCGCGCTGCCTATGGTGCCAAGTCTCGCCTGGTGACCCGGGCTGCGGCTTACGGCGCAGCTATCGCGGCGTTGAGTATTCTTTTCTTTACTCAGGATTTTGCGACTCAGTATCCGCAGCGCGAGGTTTTGCGCGACAGTACGGCGACCGTGATTGCGACCGGCGAAGGCATGAGCAAGAGGCTGGTGATTAACGGAGTCGACATCACAGCGATGGTGCCGATTCCGAAGATGATGGCACATCTCAGCCTGGCGTCGCTGGCGCAGCCGCCGCACAATGCGCTGGTGATTTGCTTTGGTATGGGAACCACGTTTCGCTCCGCGATGTCGTGGGGAATTCCAGCGACCGCGGTTGATCTCGTGCCCAGCGTGCCTAAGCTGTTCACTTACTACCATCGCGATGGGGGAAAGATTCTGGCTTCACCACGGGCGCGTGTGGTGATTGACGATGGCCGGCGCTTTCTGGAGCGCTCGCCGGAAGAATATGACGTCATCATCATTGACCCGCCGCCGCCGGTCCAGGCTGCGGGATCCAGTCTGCTGTACTCGGAGGACTTCTACGCTGTGGCGAGGAAGCGGCTGCGGCCGGGCGGTATCCTGCAACAATTTCTGCCGGATGGCGTCAACGACGCGAACGATAATCAGTTGAAGGCTTCGGTGGCCCGTGCCCTGCAGAATTCTTTTCCGTATGTGCGGATCTTTCAGTGGAACGGACGGCAGGGCTGGCACTTCCTGGCCAGCGGTCAACCGATTGCGGCGCGCAGCGCAGCAGAACTGGCAGACCGTATGCCCGCGACCGCGGTGGCCGACATGCTGGAGTGGGGGCCGGCAAGGACCGCCGAAAAACAATTCGAACTGTTGCTCTCGCGGGAGACGAAGCCTGAGCAGATGATCGCCTTATCGCCCCAGACTCCCGCGCTGCAAGACGACCGTCCGATCAACGAGTACTACTTGCTCCGACATCCCGCCAGCGTGTTCAGCTTCTGAGCTGCCGTTTTGACACTGGCTGTCCGTCTGACTAAGCTGTGCAGGGAATGACTGTCTCACTCTTCACTTATACGATGTTAGGGATCGCGACTTTCCCCTTCATCTATTATCTGATCTCCCTATACAGCGCCTGGGGATTCTTTCATCACCGCCCAGTCGCGGGGCCAAAAGGCGAGTTTACCCCGCCGGTCAGCAATCTGAAGCCGATCCGGGGCGTCGATCCCGAGGCCTACGAGAATTTCGCCAGTTTCTGCCGCCAGGACTATCCCGACTACGAATTGATCTTCTGCGTTGGCGAAAAAGATGATCCGGTAGTGCCGATTCTGGAGAAACTTGCCAGCGATTTTCCCGAGCGGCGAATCACTGTGCTCTTCGGTACTTCCGGCAACGCCGCCAATGACAAAGTCGCCAAGCTGGCGCGGTTGGTGAGCGAAGCGCGAAACGAAGTGGTGGTCATCAGCGACAGCGACGTTCGCGCCAGACCCGACTACCTTCGTACAGTCGTGGCGCCGTTGGCCGATCCCAAAGTCGGCGCGGTGACCTGCTTCTACGTTCCTACCGAAGAAAAGACGCTGGCTGAGAGCTTGCAGACTATCGGCATGGTTTCCGACTTTTACGCCGGCATACTGGTGGCACGAGAGTTGGATGGAGTAAAGTTCGCGCTCGGCCCAACCATCGCTACTACGCGCACGCGTCTTGCCGGGTTCGGTGGTTACAAGGCAATCGAGAACCAACCCGGCGACGACCTCCTGGTCGGACGGCTGATCGCGGAGCAGGGTTACGAAGTTAAGCTGCTTACTTACACTATTCTCACCGTCGCCGATTACGGATCGATGGCTGACCTGCTGCACAAGCGCATGCGCTGGGTGGTGGTGATGCGGCACATGCGTCCGTGGGGACACCTGGGACTGATGTTTACCCAGGGATTGCCGTGGTCTCTGGCTGCGATTGCCATTCACCCTACTGCCGCGGTGGCGACGGCATACCTCGGCGCTTATATCTTTCTGCGGCTGGCCATGACTTGGCTGATCGGCGTGCGCGGGCTGGGTGATCGCGCCTTGTGGAAGAAGCTGTGGCTGATTCCGGTGTGGGACGCGTTGGCGTTTTTCATCTGGATATTCAGCTTCGTTCGCAGCAGCATTCGCTGGCGAGGAGGCGAGTACTACATTCGTGATGGCCAACTGGTGCCGGTCACGGCGAATCCGTCGGAGAGGTGATTGAAGAGTCCTATGATCATAGGCGCCCATGTTGTCGTTTTCAGCAAAGACCCGGATGCGGACCGCGCGTTCTTCAAGGACGTCCTCAAATTTCCCTCCGTGGATGGAGGCCACGGGTGGCTGATATTCGCCATGCCGGACGCAGAGGTGGCTTTTCATCCGTCCGAGAAGAACGACTTGCACGAACTCTTCTTCATGTGCGACGACCTTAAGGCGACGATGGAATCGCTGAGGAACAAAAATGTCTCGTGCGGGCCGGTCCATGAGGAGCGCTGGGGAAGCATCACAAAGATGAGGCTGCCCGGCGGCGGTGAAGTTGGTCTCTATCAGCCCAAGCATCCGACGGCATTGAGGTAGATCTCCCTCAATGGGGGAGGAGTTGGAACTGATTTTTCACCATTTAATTTTCGCGCGCTTCGAGCTTTTTACGGAGCGTGCCCTTGACGCGTTAACGAATCAGGGATACATTCGCAGCGACAACCTTTAAGTCAATCTGCTTAGGTGAAAAGGAGAAGGCGATGAAAAGAACGATAGCCTCGATTGCGCTTTGTTTGATAGTGGCTTCCCCGCTATTTGCCCAAAAGAAAGAGGCGGAGCGTTTGGAGAATTCGGCAACCGCGTTGCAGCAAATTCTATCCGGGGGGCTGCCCCAAAGCATCCTCGACAAAGCTGATTGTGTCGTTATCTTCCCCAGTGTCAAAAAAGTGGCGATCGGCATTGGCGGCAGCTACGGGCGTGGCGCGCTGGTTTGCCGCAAGGGTGCGAAGATGAACGGTGCCTGGGGCGCCCCGGCGATGTATGCGCTGGATCAGGGGAGCCTTGGCATCCAACTCGGTTCGACGGCCACCGATTTTGTGCTGGTGGTCATGAATCAAAAAGGCGCCGAGCAGGTACTGAATGGCAAGACTAAACTTGGTGGGAATGCCGCGGCCGCCGCTGGTCCGACCGGGGCTCAGGCAACGTCTTACAACGCAGATGCGATGAATGTGGACGTTCTGACCTATTCACGTTCCAAGGGTCTGTTTGCCGGTGTGTCGCTGGAAGGCGCAAGCATGGAACCCGACAGCAACGCCAACAAGGCTCTCTACGGCAAAGACATCAGCGCGAAAGACATTGTTGAGGGTAACCAAACCGTCATTTCCGCGGCCAAACCGCTGGTAGATGTACTCGACAAGACGTCGCCGGCTCGCAAGTAGCGGCCTGACCACCCTTGTGGCTTGAGGATTTTAACTGAGGCTGCACCATCCTTTCGCGTTCGGCGCGAAAGGATGGCCGGCCTGATTTAGCTTGAAGTAACCGTCGAGCATTGTGCATCCGCACCGCAGCCGAGACAGGCGTATACTTGATCGCTTTCCAAATCAAACAACAAATCCATAGAGGAGCTCCCATGAAATCAAGGACAATCTTGTTGACTGTGGCAGCGGTGTTCGCTGCCACGGTAGTCTGTTTTGCCGCTAACGATGTGAATATGGGTACCTGGAAATTGAACGAGGCCAAGTCCAAGCTCGCTGCCGGTGCTACGAAAAATAACACCGTTGTTTACGAGGCGGCTGGCGACAGCGTGAAAGTCACCATCGACGGCGTTGATGCGGCCGGCAAGCCCATGCATAACGAATGGACGGGAAAATTCGACGGCAAGGATTATGCCGTGACCGGTGATTCGGCATCCGACATGCGGTCGTATAAGCGAGTCAACGCTCACACCATGACATTTACCGTGAAGAAGGGCGACAAGGTTACCATGACCGGGCGAATCGCTGTCGCGGCCGACGGTAAGAGCCGCACCGTCACTGCCAGCGGAATGGATTCCATGGGCATGAAGATCAGTAACACTTCGGTCTACGACAAGCAGTAGCTAATGGAAAAACTGAGCAACGTGCTTGAAGCACGGTGCGAATTCCCACCCATCGAAACAACGCGATGGGTGGGACCGCCGCAGAAATCTATCGCTGGCACGGAACACTTTCTAAACTAAGTGACTAGTCCGTTCGAACGGATGGACAAGGTGCTATTAAAGGGTATTCTCGACTCTCTAAACCGTTCGTCAGATCGGGAGCATATTCAAGTGATTGACGAAGAGCAAGTTTGGATCGCCAAGTATAGGTCGGCGCTTAACGCAGCCCCAATGAAGAAATCGAGACTTGAAGCCTTCGCTATGAGACTGAATGGAATGATCCAGGAACTCGTTTCAGCTATTGGCAAAGCCTCTCATCGCAAGACGAGCGCTCGGTCGGATGTAAAACGATTAGAGCGGTCCCGCCCCAAGATTGTTGAGGCAGGGGCTTCCGATCCAAATTCGCAAAGTCAACCAGACGGTTCGAGTACTCGGAATCCAGGCAAGGAGCGTTCCTCAGGCCAATCCGGCCGGCGAAGGGCAAGCTGAAACCGCCAGGCTGATTGTTTCGAAATTCCCCTCTGGAAGCGCGACGGCTGTATGTAGTCCATCCGACAAAGCCGGACTAGCCGAAGCGCCTAATCCAAATGGGCTAAGGATAAAGATTTCTGCTTAGCTACTCTGGGAGCTTGACAAAGGGTCGCGAGGTAGAGCAAAATCCGCTTCTTGATTAAATTCATGTTCCCGCTCGAGTCCCCCGAGTAAGAGACACTGTGTTTGTCCTCCCCCAGAGGCAGGTGCGTTGGTGTCCAACCTTGCGCGAAATGATGCAAACTTCCTAAAGGGCGACCATCCCCCTGTTGGCCGTCCGGGCCTCATGATAGTTGATCGATCGCTAAATGTGGTCGCCTCAAATATCGAAGCTATTCAGATACTCACATTTCCATCTCCCCCGGAGAAAATTCCTAACCTGGAGAGCTGGCTTACAAAGCGAATCCGCGGAGGTTTGGTGGATCGCGAGTCGTCATCGGATCTCGACTTTGTCGAGCAGTTCAAATCCGCGCGAAGAACGTACCATTGCCGGTCCATTCCGCTGCACCTCAACGGCAACGCCGGGGTGCGAAATCACCCCGCGCTCGTGCTCCTGCTCGAAAGGAACAAGGACAGAGGTGTGAGGTTAGATGCGATCCGCGCGCGTTTCGGTCTGACGCCGCGCGAGGAGGAAACGGTAGAGTTATTGTTTGAGGGGCTGACCAGCAAGGAAATCGGAGAGCGCATGCAAATCAGCCCTAACACCGTCAAGGCTTTTCTACGGCTGGTGATGGTCAAGATGGGGGTTTCGACGCGATCCGGCATCATCGGAAAAATCGCAGGTTCGAATCATATCTCCACGAAACCTGCGTCCCGAGAGACTTGGTGACGAACTAGGGTGGCCGGAATTGAAATCTGCTTGATTTGCTGTGGAGCGGAATCTCTCGATCACCGCCCGAAAGTTCTCTTTCTTCTCTTGCCCTAAATAGCTATCTAGCACAAAACACGGCTTCGATGCGATTGGCAGGGCTCGTGCTCCTTAAAACACAGACGAGTTTGAGATGAGATTCATTCTCGTCCCTCGGAGGCCGATACGATCGCATCAGCAGCCAAGGTTGCGCCACACGATGTGGACTTACCAAGATATGCGCAGTCCGCTCGGACTGATGGGTGCGTTCGAGGGCGCCCTGGCTTGCTGGTAGTGGATCGCTCGTTAAATCTGGTCGCCTCGAATGTCGAGGCCGTCCAGATTCTCACGTTCCCGGCTTCTGCGGAAAATATTCCCCAACTGGACGGCTGGCTCACAAGTCGAGTTCGCGGAGGCTTGCTTGATCGTGAGTCGTCGTCTTCCCTCACCTTTGTCAAGCAGTTCAAGTCCGCACGAAGAACGTACTATTGCCGCTCCATCCCCCTTCACCTCAAAGGCAATGCCGGGGTGGCAAATCAGCCCGCGCTCGTGCTCTTGCTGGAGAGGAACACGATTGGTGGAGTGGAGTTGGCTGAGATCTGTATGCGTTTCGGTCTGACGCCGCGCGAGCAGGCGACGGTAAGGCTGCTCTTTGAGGGTTTGACCAGCAAGGAAATCGCGGACCGGATGAAGATTAGCGCTAACACCGTTAAAGCTTTTCTGCGGCTCGTCATGGTCAAGATGGGCGTGTCGACCCGATCGGGTGTCCTCGTCAAAATTGCAAGTTCGAAGCGGTAAACCTGCACAACACGGACAGACAGGCGCGTAGTCCGGGAGGCTAGTCCATTGCTGCGGAGTATGGATTAGTACAACTGGGCAATTGGGAAACACCGCGATTCCCAGTACAGTCCTTCTGCGCCAAAAGCCGAGCTTCCTCCCCTAGCCGGCCAGCGCAATCTGAAGGAGGAAGAAAATGTCTCGAACAAAACTGCTAGTAGCTTGTACTCTGGTGGCATCGTTTGCCTTGTTCGTTGGGAGCGCGGCCGCTCAAGCCCCAGTTGGGGGCACACCGAATGTGTACAACGTTGACTACTTTTCAAATGCCAATACGACCGGAAATCCGGATGGCACGGTACGCATCGTCAACCCGGGCTTTTCGGGGGGAAACCTCTGTGCGGACATCTATGTATTCGATACCAACGAGGAGATGTCCGAATGCTGCAGTTGTACTACCACGCCAGATGGCATTCTGACGCTTTCCGTGAATGGCGACCTGACCAGCAATCCCCTGACTGGTCCACCGCTGCTCACCAACGGCGTCATCAAGGTCGTGTCGGCGGCGACGTCTGGTGGATTGTGCCCGGTTCCGACCACACCCTCCCCCGCACCGACACTCCGTCAGTGGACCACGCACATTCAGAACAACGGTACGCTCACGGAGAATCCTGCTCAGGAAGTGTCCCTCAGCCTCTCCGAGGGTAAGGCCTTGGCTGCGCAATGTGCCGCCATTGTGAAAGATGGCAGCGGACATGGGATTTGCGGCAATAGCGTCGCTTTAGCGGCAATCTGCAACAACTAGGGGACGCCGAGAAAACCCAACGCTGGCGGGCCCAGCTGTGGCCGGGCTTTCCACCTTAACTCGCCAGACAGGATTTCACCGGTGTCTTGTCTGGCGATTTTTCGCTCCGGATCGTTCTGCCATTCTTAAAGGGGAGGAATTTATGCAGTTCTCGCAAGCAGTTCTAGGCTTCGGTTTAAGCGTGACACTGGTTATGTTTGGCAATGGAAGCGCGGTGGCTCAGAAAAGTACGGATGTGGTCGCTGAGATTGGAGCAGTGAAGCTGACTTTGAGCGATCTCGAACAACAAGAATCATCCAAGTTGCTGCAGGCTCGCTACGATTTCTATCAAGCTGAGAGCAAGGCCCTGGACGATCTGATCGACACGACCCTGATCGCGCAGAAAGCCAGGAGCGAAAACCTCACCGTCGATCAGCTTCTTGATCGTGAAGTTAAAACCCAGGTCAAAGACCCGACGGAAGATCAAATCAGAGTTTATTACGAGGGTCTGGAAACCGACCAGCCCTACGAAGCGGTGCGTGGAAAGATATTGGAGAAAATCCGAGCGCTGCGAACCAACAAAGCGCGTGTAGCTTACATCAAGACGCTTCGTGAGCAGTCCAATGTGTACGTGACCCTTACTCCTCCGAGTACAGTGGTGGATCTTGGAAACGCGGATGTGCTCGGCTCGAAGGACGCGCCGGTTATATTGGTTGAATTCGCTGACTACGAGTGTCCCTATTGTCAGAAGGTCGCGCCGGCGATCAAGAAACTCCAAAATGACTTGGGTGGCAAGCTCGCGGTGGCATACAAGGATTTCCCTCTGCCAATGCACGCCCACGCCGAAAAGGCGGCGGAAGCTGCGCGCTGTGCCGGCAAGCAAGGACAGTTCTGGGCTTTCCATGACGAACTATTTAACAGCAAAGAGCTGGATGTTGACCAACTCAAGGCGCAAGCACATGCTTTGAAACTGGACTCGGCGGCGTTTGACAAATGCCTTGAAGGGGGCGAGACGGCCGCAGCCGTGCAACAAGATCGTGAGCAAGGCGTGCGCCTTGGGCTGACCGGTACTCCCAGCTTTTTTGTGAACGGTCACTTCCTCAGCGGCGCACTCGATTACACTGCTCTTCGCAAGATTGTTGATCAGCAGCTCGAGCAGCCCCTCAATCAGGCGGCCGTAACAGCAAAGAAATGACTCCGGTACAAAGGAATGCCGGCTTCGGGACTGTGTTTGAGGTGGTGCAGTAGGAGTCAAAGGCGCTTTGCACTTTGTCAGAGATCGAAGATGAGTCGCTACTCCATGCAGCGATCCGGTTCGTCTCTTCCTTAGTTCGGTACCTGGTTCTTGCCACGCCGTTCGATTGGCCTTGCAGGCGAGACTTGTTAGCCTGATGCGACAGTCTGTGTAACAGAATTCATGCCGCTGGAACTGCAAGTATTTGCACATTGACAAGCCGGGCAGCAAAATAGCATGATTGCTCCGCTCGTGAGAGCGCCCACTTCGTTCCCCCAGGGCGTAGACCGTAGATCATTGTCGGCGCTTAATTTGGTCTGGAGTTCTTTTATCCTCGGCGGTAACTTTCCTGGGCGCGGCGTTGCGAAGTCAGCGTGACAGCATGAGACTCTCGCCGGAAATTGCCGATGAAAAATCTTGGAGGCGCTATGTACCTGAACGTTCCCACTCTCAGCCCGGCCGCCTGTCGGCGCGAAGAACGCAAACCAGCCCTGAGGATTCAACCGCGACCGTTTTACGCGATGCTGGCGCTTAGCTGCAGTTTGCTGTTTACTGTGCCGCACAGCAGCGCGCAACAGAACAACACCATCAACACGGTAGCCGGGGGTGTCCCGTATAGCTCGGTGGCCACGCAGACGGCGATTCCCAGCCCTACTGGCATTGCGGAAGACGCGAGCGGCAACATCTACATTGCCTCGCAATACAGCTACTACATTTATAAGGTGAATCCCAGCACCGGCGCTCTGTCGATAGTTGCCGGCACAGGAATCTTTGGATTCGGAGGTGACGGTGGCCCGGCTTTGAGCGCCTCGTTATCTTCCGCGGTTGCGGTCGCAGTAGATAAGACTGGGAATGTGTACGTTCTCGACAGTAATCGAATCCGGGTCGTGAACACCCAGTCGTCGGCGATCATCTTGCTTGGAGTGACCATTCCATCCGGGGCCATCGCCACCGTAGCGGGTAGTCTTCAGGCTTGCCAGAATTCAACTCAACTTTCAACCAGAGTCTCAGCCACATCGGTAGCCAGCGGTCCGTGTGGGGATGGTGGACCCGCCTCGCAAGCCACGTTCGCCGGCCCACAAGCCCTCTACATGGACGGTTCGGGCAATCTGTTCATCGCGGATACCCTCGACGAGAGGATTCGCTTCATTAATATGGGATCAAGTCCGGTTGCCGTGACGGGTCAAAGGGTTCCACCCGGGGTGGTTGCGACTTTGGCCGGAAACGGCTGGATTTGCAACGATCCGGGCAATGCCTGTGGCGACGGCGGTTCAGCCATCGCACCAGGCGAGCAGTCGGGGGTTGGCGCAAAACTGGATCTTCCCCAAGGTGTGGCCACGGATAGTGCGGGAAACGTGTACATCGGAGACACACGGGACCAGCGAATCCGGTGCGTGGCGAATCTCGCAGGAGGTTGTCCGCAAACGGCGTTTCCGGCGACTGTAGTGGGTGAGATCGTGACTTACGCGGGCGCGGGCGCCCCTTTTTGTACCGATCCGACGACGGGCTGTGACGGGTCTAAGCTGGGCGCGCTCTTTCACAACCCTGCAGGGCTGTGGGTGGACAATGCCGGCAACCTCTATGTTGCTGATCAGTGGGATAACAAAATTCGCGAAGTGACGCCGGGTGCCGGTGGCACTGTCGGCACCGTCTGCGGATTCGGCACCGCAGGTTTTGAAAACGGAAAATGCGCGGCTGGGGTTGAATTCTACGGCCCGCTTGCGGTCATTTTGGACGCGGCCGGTAATTTGACCGTCGCTGATTCCGGCAATAGCCTCATTCGACAAGGTCAGTTATCGACTCAGGTTATGACTACCATCGCGGGAAGTGGGTTGGTGGGCGATAATGGCCCGGCGACCTCGGCCAGTCTCGCCAACCCGGTTGATGCGAAGTGGGATTTGACGGGAACCAACTACTACATCGTCGACAACGGTAACAACCGCATCCGCGAAGTGATGGCCAACGGCACTATCTCCACGGTGGCTGGTACTGGGCATCCCGCTCAGTGGTGCACTGAGCCTCCACCCCTGGATTGCAATGGTGACTATGGGCCCGCTACCCTGGCGACGTTCGACAATCCCAACGGAGTCGCTGTGGATGGAAACGGCAACATCTACATCGCCGACAGTTCGGATTCCGCAGTGCGACTGGTGAATATGCAGCAGACGCCCCTCGTGCTATGGAGCGGCACGCCCAACCAGATCACCATTCCGCCTGGCGATATCGCTACCGTCGCTGGTCAAATGGGCGTGGAGTGTTTAGGTAAGCCGGCGTGTGGAGATGGAGGGCCGGCTACCGCGGCTAACGTGGATTACCCGATCGCGGTGACGGTGGATCCGCAGGGCAATATCTACATCTCGGACTACTATTTGAGCAGGATCCGTTGCGTGGTAAACGTTGCCGGAGGTTGTCCCAACACGGACAACCCCAGTCCGGCGGTCGGTACGATCGTTAGCATAGCGGGACTCGTCGGTGGCGAGGGGTTCAACAAAGACGGCATTAACGCAGACGCTGCCAAACTACTTCTCCCGTACGGCCTCGGCACAGTGAATGGCGGTCTCATTTTTGACGATAGTGGGAACAGTGAAGTCCGCTGCGTGGCCCTCGTTGCCAATGGTTGCGGTCCCAACACCAAGTTCGAATATATCTACGATTACGCCTTGAACAGGAAGCCCGGATGCAGCGGAGATGGCGGACTGGCGATCAATGCCAGCGAAAACGTTCCGCAGGGGTTCGGCTTCGATCCGGCGGGCAATTTGTATTTTGGCGGCGGCGGGGACTTTGTGGTGCGCCGGGTTGATGCTTCAACCGAGAACATCATGACCGTGGCGGGCACTTGCACCGGAACCCCGGGATTCAGTGGCGACGGTGAGCCCTCGACTTCGGCCCAGCTGGATAACCTTGGCCTGTCGGTAAGTGGTGCAGAAGAGCTGTTGATCGCGGACGACGGCAACAACCGCATTCGCCAGGTTGACATGGTGCCAGTGGTTGCGCTGCCGGTGCAAAAACTCAATTTTGGGGATGTGACGGTAGGAGATACCAGCACTCCGCAAACTGCCTCGATGCAGAACTACGGGTTGGCCACGCTCCCGATCAGCGGTACCGTACTCAGTGATACTGTGGATTTTCAAATCGTTAATGGGACCAATACCTGTGTCACCCAGCTGCCACCCGGGCCCACCAAGGGGCAGTTCAAGTCGCTCTGCTCCGTGAATGTGGTCTTCACACCCCAAACAACCGGCACATTCAATGCGACATTGACCTTCAATACCAGCCTCGGACCGGAGGTCGTGAAATTGACCGGAGTTGGCCAATAATTTGCGCTGACCCAAAAGACCTGGCGAGGTGGAGGGTTGATACCTTCTGCCTCGCTATCTGTGATCCGGGATGAGCCCCGGATACACGAGGTCGAAAGCACGATGACCGGGGGCTGCGGTGAATGGAATTCGCCTAAAGTAGAGTGCCCATGGGGACGCGGAGCTTGTAGTTGATATCTACCGCGCCAGGGTTGGGGTTGCAATTCCCGTCTTGGTCAACCCGGAGCGCATTCGTCGTTGGGACTTTGGAGGGGTCTTGACGTTGCCGGTGCACTGCCGATTAAGCCCGAAGATATAGAACGTTCCCTCGTCATCGTTCTGCAGCGATTGCGTACCTAGGTAGACATAGCCGTTGGCGACGGTGGGAACTGAGAATTTGGTGACGGGACCAATGTTGTCTACCAGTGAACACTGGCTGCCTGGTCCAGTGTTGACGTAGAGTTCCGCCATAGAGATCGCGTCCAAGCCATAGAGTCCCCCCGGGTGCGTGCCTCTGGCTTGGCCCAGCCCGCTAGTCAGCCACAGAATCCCGTTGGTGGAGTTGGGTGGAGCGGACGTAAGTAGGCCCGAGGAAACCGACGGCGTGGCTCCGTACCTGGTGGTGATGATCCCGTTGGCTCCGGTAGCGTATACGGGAGAATTGCATAACGGCTGCCCACTCCCGCTGCTGCAGACTTGATACTGGCTAACTGGGCCCGTCTGCGGAGCGATGAAAACGTAGTTGTTCCAGTATGCCGGAGTATTGAGAATTGTCGGCCCCGTGCCGTTGTTTAGCCAGACAGTTTGTACGTTCTGGTTATCCTGGTTCGCCGGCGAACAGGGCTGGCAGTCGTTGATACATTGACCGACATTAAACCCACCGGGACTGAGCCGATCCATGGCCCAAATCCCACCTTCTTTGTCGCCCGAAACCGCCAGATAGGGCCAGTTGGAAGTCGCCGGCGTAAGCATTACCCCGCCTGAACCAAAGTCAAGGTCGCTATAAGGGTTCGAGCAATTACGGTAGTACTGGTCAGAGGGAGTGAAGTAACCCTGGGACGGCACGGTTAATGAGGTCGGATCGAGCTTGATAAAACTGTCGCCCCAGTTGGAGATGCCGTCCCAGTAACCGTTTCCGGTCTTGAAGTAGATGTAGTCGGTTCCACTGTCGTCGGGACCGTAGGCCAAGCCCGCGCCACCCTGCCAAATACCGCCGCCGGCGTTGTTCTCAGTCGTCGTAGCAAAGTACGACGGCGGAGCGCTCAGGTTGGCAACGTTGTACTTGAAAACCGCCCCGTTAGGCAACGGCAGGTTACCGTCCATCATGGAGAATGCAATGTAGAGGTAGTTGCCGACCAAAAGCAGCCCTGGCCGTTGAATGTGATGATGCGACCAAACGCTGGCACACGTCGCGCACGGCAATGCACCAGGAGGAAACACCCGGACCGGCGCAGTAAGTTCGGCGACCTGATCCAGATTCACAGCATGCACGTAGTGGTACCAGTTGTACGGCATGCCGGAGGGTACGTCCTGGGTTTCGGTCACGACATAGAGGGTGCCAATGCTGTTCGGGGCGGTTTGGATGACGGGTGTGCCAAGCGCACCCACCGCCGGAGCGATTACTGTACAGTTCTGACTGCCTAGGTACTTGCAATCCGCAGGATATTGGCCGGCTGGGGTCAGGGAAATATAAGCTACGATCGTGCAGGGGCTGCCTGGAGCGGGCGGCGTCCCATTGATCACGTAGAGTGTGTTCTGAAGGGTGACGACATAGACCAGGGACGAATATTGGGTTCCATTAAAAGTCACGTTCGCCAGGACCAGCGGTTGCGCGTACACCTGCCCGTCCAATGCTACCGAGCAAAGCTGGCCGAAGTTACTCGTACTGAGATTGGTGGGGGTCAAAACGATTTCGTTGGTATTCTGCCCAGTTCGCAGGTTGTCGTTGTGCCAAGTGGTGACGTTCGCTTGGGATACAACGAAAAGGGTGCCATCCGCGTTGGCTCCGCCGGAGGTGGTTGTTCCGTAGAAGTTCCCGTTGGTCGCCTGCACCAGCCCCGCATAGGGAGATTGGCCGTCGGTGCAGTTGGGTTGGGCGCAAAAGCTGTACAGAACGTACAGCGAGCTCGCCCCTGCGGTCGTCTTGATCATCTTGAAGACGGTGCCGTCGGCGTTGATCCCGCCAGTGCTGGTTGTTCCGTAGAAGTTCCCGTCAGCGGCTTGAATCAGTCGGGCGTAAGGTTGAGCGCCGTCGGTGCAATTCGTTTGGGCGCAAAAGCTGTAGAGCACGGTTTCCGTCCAGGTGCCGCCCTGCTGCGACATTTCGTACGCCGTGCCAGCCTGGTTGGTTCCGCCATTGTAAGTTGTTCCGTAGAAGTTGCCGTCAATGGCTTGGATTAGTCCGGCGTAAGGGTGAGCGCCATCGGTCCCCCCGGCGAAGTTGTACAACGTAGTAACCGTGCCCTGGAGGGTGTTGAAAACGAAAACGGTGCCATAGTTGTTAGCACCGCCACCTTCCGTGGTTCCGTAGAAGTTCCCATCGGTGCCTTGGACCAGACCCGCGAACAATTGTGCGCCCTGGGTGTGGTTGAAGGTCTGCAAAGTCGCAAATGTGCCTTGCGGGGTGATGTTGAAAATCGTGCCACAACCTGAGCCGCAGTTACCACCCCCGCCCGCGTACGTGGTTCCGTAGAAGCTCCCGTTGGCGCCTTGAACCAGTCCTGCAGAAGGGCCAGCGCCGTCAGGACAGTTAGTTTGAGTGCAAAAGGTGTGGAGCACGCTTTCCGTCCAGGTGCCGCCGGTCTGCGAGATTTCGTATACCGTGCCGCATCCCGAGCCGCAACTAGCATTAACAGCGCCGCCTGCGTACGTGGTTCCGTAGAAGTTGCCGTCGGTGGCTTGAATTAGTCCAGCGTAAGGATCGGCTCCGTCAGCGCAGCCAGCTTGAGAGCAAAAGCTGTAAACTGTGGTCAGCGTGCCCCCTGGAGTGACTTGGAAGACGGTGCCTGCCTGGTTGGCCCCGCCGTTCGACGTTGTTCCGTAGAAGTTCCCGTCGGCCCCCTGGATGAGAGACCCGTAATCAGGGCCGATGCCGTCGACCCCGTTGAAACTCACCAGTGGGTTGAAAGTCTGGGCAGGCGAGGCAATCACCACCGCGGCACAAAACACCAAGACGGTGCCTGCTAGCTTCGATAGCCGAAGCCTCCCCACACTGCCCTGCTTCGGGCTGCGCGCCGATTCGAAAGTGAACCACCCATAAGTTCGTAGCTTCGTCATTGGACACCGTCCGTGGTGAGAGAATCGCGAATCGCTTCGAAACCGTACCCTTCACGCGAACCTCTCTCCTTTAGCTACAACCGCAAGGGGAGTAATGCAGCGGACCGAGCCAGACAAGTATCCTCCCGCCCGTAGCGGGCGGTCAAGCGGCAAAAAGTCATCCCTACCGTCCTACTCAGTCTCCGTTAGGTGTCCCGTAACCCACAAAATGAGGTGACATTGCTCACCATTTGGTCGGTGAATGCTACTGAGAACAAATGGGTTTACGTGGCCTGATGTTCCTGCGAGCCTTCGTGATCGCAGTTATTGACCATCCTGTGCCGAGATTCTGACTTTCCGCTCAGTCATGGCGATTTCCGGTGCAGCAGGTTGTGAAATGTGTCCGCCACCCACACGTTGGTCCCATCGAACACCACGCCCGCAGTATTTCCAATCGGATACTTGGCAAGGATCGCGCCGTCGGTGGTCCGCAACTCCGTCAGCGCAAGTGCCCCGGTTACCCAAATGTGCTTACCGTCATAGGCAATGCCGTACGGTTCAGGCGGGACAGTGAAGGTGCCCATAACCTTGCCGTCACTGGCGCGCAGCTTGCTCACCGAGGCCCCAGCTCGATTGGCTACCCATATGTAAACTCCATCGAAGGTCACGCCGAGAGGATTGGGCCCTACTGTGTAGACACCGACGATCTGCCCATCGCTGGCGCGTAGCTTTGAGACCGTGCCATCCCCGGCACCAGTAAAGTTAGTCACCCATACGTTGGCACCGTCAGATGCCACCGCCATGGCACCGCCGACGCCCCCGGTTGCAAATGTACCCAAATTGCTCCCGTCGCTAGCCCGCAGTTTGGTCACCGTGCCGTTCTCAGTATAAGTAGGCACCCAAATGTTGTTCCCATCGCAGGCCATCCACCAAGGCGATCTCACGCTGAAGGTTCCCAGGGTTGTTCCGTCGCTGATCCTGAGCTTGGTCACGGTGTTGTCAAAGTTGTTCGACACCCAAATGTCGGTGCCATCAAAAGTTACGCCCAGCGGTCTCTTGCCCACCTTGAACGTGCCCAATACCTCACCGTCTCTGGCCCTGACCTTGGTGACGGTTCCCGGAAAGTCAGCGAAGTTTGCCGCCCAGATATTCTTCCCGTCAAAGGCGACACCGTACGGCTGGCTGCCAACTGGGACAGTATTCTCGAGGAGGGCGCGGTGCCGTTTTTGCGACGATGCTTTTGGCATCCTCGCTGGCGTGGCACCCGTGCCAGCGTTTGACTGAGGCGGCCGGATGAGACTGTCTTGTGCTCGTCCGTGAATTAGGCCATCCCACGTCAGGACTGCGAGTATTACCGTAGCTCCCATCAGGAGAGGTGTTGACATAGGATTTCGGTCCAAGCCGCCCGTTTAAACCGCGTCTTCGGCGGGCGTTGAAAGAGCGTACGACAAAAGTACGGTCAAGTATAGGCGTGACAGAAGCAAAGAGGGAGTATTTGCCATCACGAAGGCGGGTGGGAGATGGCACTGTCGACGGGCAAGCGGGGTGCTCGCCCAGAAAACATTGATCTGATCCTTCAGCGGGGACGATATTTTGGACGACTCAGCGTTCTCAATCGCCTACGCTCGAGTTTCCATCCACGAAAACAGGTGGGCAGTTCTGTAGGGTGTTTTCGCCGTGTATCATCGGTTCTTGCCGTTGCTTATTTCGACAAGAAATTCCTGTAAATCGTAGCTCCGGGGACATTGAATGACAAGTCGAACGGTAAACATTTCGCCACAGGTTTATGCACGAATCGCCGGGGTGTTGTATTTGATCAACATCGCTTGCGGTCTATTCGGTGAAATCTTCGTCAGAAGGCACCTTGTTGTTGCAGGGGATGCTCTAACCACGACGCATAGGATTGTGGCTTCTGAATTTCTGTTTCGATGCGGCGTTGTGGGCGATTTGATCATGCATATAACCGATGTCCCGATGACGGTGATCTTTTATGTATTGCTGCGGCCCGTCAGCAAAGACCTTTCTTTGCTCGCTGCCTTGTTCGGTATGCTTCAGACCGCTGTTTTGGTTGCCAACAAGCTCAATCTTGTTACGGTTCTGCTTCTTCTGGGAGGCTCGAGCTATCTAAAGGCGTTCGATCCAAATCAGCTTCAGGCTCTCGCGTCGCTTTCGCTGGCGCTGCATGAATACGGCTTTGGGATCGGCCTGATTTTTTTTGGGGTGAGTTGCCTGGTTACTGGGTATCTGATGTTTCGGTCGGCATACTTCCCCAGGACTCTGGGCGTTTTGCAGGCGATTGCCGGCTTATGCTACCTGGTTAACAGCTTCGCTCAGCTACTTTCTCCCTCACTCGCGAACAAGATGTCCCCAACTATTCTAGTTCCTGCCTTCATTGGCGAGTTGGCCACGTGCGTGTGGCTCATCGTGAAAGGCGTAAACATTTCGAAGTGGGATGAGCGAGTACGAATGGGACCAGTGATTGGGTCTCCAGCAGAAGTCTAGTGGTGTGCAGGCAGGCGTCCTGGGACGCCGGTGCCTTTTCAAAGAGGTCCATGAAACCTAAAAGATTTGGTCGGGGCGCGCGGATTTGAACCGCGGACCCCCTGCGCCCAAGGCAGGTGCGCTACCAGGCTGCGCTACGCCCCGACTCCGTGGAGGATAACTTAGGATCACTTCGATTATAGCCGAGCCCTTTGGCGGCGCCGCCAGTCTCCCGAGGTATAATTTCTTTTGGCCATGCACCAGCCCCGTTATGCGCTTGTGGCGTACGTGAGAGATACAGTCGGAGAATTTGTCGCTACCCTCCGTCAGGAACTGCATCCGGACTTGCCCCATCTGCCGGCCCATCTCACCCTGCTTCCGCCTCGTCATCTGCGGGGCAGCGAAATCGCCGCGCTGGAGATCCTGGAAGAAGTCTGCGGTGATGTGGAACCTTTTGAAGTCGTCCTTGGGGAAGCGGAAACCTTCGTCCCTGTCACTCCCACCGTGTTCATTCGGGTAGAGCAGGGGGCGCCACGCATGCATGATCTTCACGATCGGCTAAATGCGGAAGCTCTGAGCGCGGTCGAGGAGTGGTCCTACATGCCGCATCTCACCATCGCCAAGCTGAGCACCGAAGCCCTGGCGGCGCAGGCGTACTTGACTGCCCGCGACCGCTGGGCAGAGTACCAAGGCAGTCGCCGCATCGCCATCCGCGAACTCACGTTCGTGTGCGAACAGGAGCAGAATCGCTGGAAAGATCTGGCCGGAGTCCCGCTGGGCCGGAGTCTCGTCAAGCGCTAAAGTACCATCAGTCACCGTCCTGCATTGTCCCAATTCCCGTGCCCGACACGCCTTTGGTCTCAAAGAACAGTTCCCCTCCGTACTTTGCCAAGGTGGGAACGCGAGCGTAATAAGGAAGTAGGGCTTTCGCGCGGCGGCAGGCCCCTCCCCCTACAAGTCAGGCCGCTGGAGAAACTATGCAAATCGGGGTGTATGGTGCCGGCTATCTGGGAACAGTGGTTTCCGCCTGTCTGGCCGACTTTGGCACCCCCGTTTTGTGCTGCCATCCCGACAGCTCGCGCATGGTGGAGATGGCCCAAGGCACAGTGCCTTTTCACGAGAAGAACCTGGCCGAAGTGATCAAGCGCAATGTACGCTGCGGGCGGCTGGCCTATTCGACTGACGTGGAATCCTTTGCTCGTAAGGCCCAGGTGATCTTTCTGGCTGAGGATGCGCCGCACAATCTCAGTGATCTGGCCTTGCGTATCGCACGCGCAGCGTCCAGACCATCGATTTTATCCGTGATCACGCCGGTTGGAGTGGGCGCTGCTTCCGCCATCGAGTGCCGCATCAAAGAGGCTGGTTGCCGGGCCACCATCGTCTCGCAGCCCATGTTTTTCACCCCGGGTTGTGCGGTGGAAGACTTCAATTGGCCGGACCGCATCATCCTGGGCACGTCGTCCAATGAAGCAGTCCTTGTCCTCAAGCAGATTTTTCATTCTCTGGTGATGCGCGGGGTTCCGGTGATTGTGACCAATCACGAGACTGCGGAACTGGTGCGGGAAGCGGCAACGGCATTCGTTGCCACCAAGATCTCGTTCATTAATGAAGTCGCCAGCCTATGTGAGCTAGTGAAGGCAGACGCGGTCAGCCTGTCGCTGGCCCTCGGTTTGGACAAGCGGATCGCGCCCCGTTGCTTGCAACCGGGCGCCGGCATGGGCGGATTGTTCGCGGAATCGGATATGGATGCGCTGGCCGAACTGGCGCGGCAAAACGGAGTTTCACTGAAAGTGCTGAGCGCGGCCCGCGAAGTGAACCACTGTCTCACCGACCAGGTGCTCGACAAGATCGCCCACTGCGTGCAGTCGGTGCAGAATAAGGACGTGGGAATTCTTGGCCTGGCCTTTAAGCCGCACACTAATTCCGTCGCCGGATCCTCGTCGATGCGTCTGGTGAAGAGTTTGATTGCGAACGGGGCGCGGGTGAGAGCTTATGACCCGGTCGCGATTCCCGATGCCCGCATGGAACTGAACGGCACCGTACAGTATTGCGAGTCGCCCTATGCTGCGGCCGAAGGCGTGGATGCATTGGTGGTAGGCACGGGCTGGCCCGAGTTCCGCGGCCTCGACTTTGGCAGAATCAAGCACACGCTGCGGCGTCCGTTAATCGTCGATACCAAGAACCTGCTGGATTCCGTCCGGCTCCGCGCTATGGGCTTCGAGTACGTTGGCGTCGGTCGCGGCTAAGCTTCGTCAGCTGCGTTGCTTTCCGTCCATCCACGTTTCTCCCTCTGTTTTCCCGACAAATTGCTATAATCAACACTCCACGCGGTGGGAGTAGCTCAACTTGGTAGAGCATCGGACTGTGGCTCCGACGGTTGCGGGTTCGATTCCCGTCTCCCACCCCAATCATTCAACCATCGAGTGCACCATGCCGCCTACCCTTGCCGATCAACCGGAATGCTGGCCTGCCTTGCCGCTGGACTCATGGAAAGACACCTACGCCACACTCCACATGTGGACGCAGATAGTTGGCAAGGTCCGCCTGCGACTGACGCCGTTGGTAAATCACTGGTGGAATGTCCCGCTGTATGTGACTGCGCGCGGCCTGACCACGTCTCGCATTCCGTATGGTCGAAGGGCATTCGAAATCTGGTTTGACTTCATACAGCATCGGCTTGTGCTCGAGACCAATGACGGAATCGTAAAGACAATCCCGCTAGGGCCGCGTTCGGTCGCCGATTTCTACCAGGAATTCATGGGGATGCTGCGATCCGCCGGGATTGACGTCAAAATATGGAGGATGCCGGTCGAAATCCCCAATCCGATCGCCTTCGATCAGGATCGTGTGCATGCGTCGTACGATCCTGCCGCGGTTGAGAAGTTCTGGCGTATTTTGTTGTCGGTGGACGCTGTTTTCAGCCAGTTCAGATCGCGATTCATTGGCAAGAGCAGCCCGGTGCACTTCTTTTGGGGAAGCTTCGACCTGGCGGTGACCCGGTTTTCCGGCCGACGGGCTCCAGAACGCCCCGGAGCCGATATGGTTACGCGAGAAGCGTATTCCCACGAAGTGAGCAGCGTAGGCTTTTGGCCGGGCAGTGTGGGAGTCAAAGATGCAGCGTTTTATTCCTACGCAGCTCCCGAGCCGCAGGGATTCAAAGAGGCGCGTGTCAGTCCGGCTGAGGCCTCTTATGACAAGCAGCTCAGTGAGTTCATCTTGATCTATGAGGACGTTCGCAAGGCTGAATCGCCCACCGCTGCACTGCTCGAGTTTTGCCAAACGACCTACGATGCCGCGGCAAACCTGGGCAATTGGGATCGCAAAGAGTTAGAGGTTTCTCGACGTTAGAATTTTGTTGGTACTGAGTTTCGGTCAAGCGGGATATAGAGTAGCCTTATCGGGATCTCATGGCCTCTAGCTCGCTGGACCGCCTGCTGCACCAAGTCGAAGAATCTCGCAGCCGCTTTGGACGCGGGGAAGCTGCCCGCGTCGTGGAATTGTTGTCGGCGCTGGGTAAACGGAAATTCTCCGATACCGCTTCTCTGATTCGCTTTCATGAGGCGCTTCTATTTCTGCGCGCGTTTCCCCAAGGACCAGAAGTAGTCCGCCAGAGCGAACGGCTTCTGCGAGGTTTTTCCAAAAGGGTGGAGCAGCTCGAAAAGGCGGGAGCGGATATGGATGATTTCGATCCGCTGGAAGTCTCGGGCATCGCTGGCACCGTCATGCAGGACACACTCAGTTTTGACGTGGTGCGCTGGCTGGTGGACCGTGTCGCAGATGTGGATATCGTCTGGGACGACTATTCGGAGGAGCGGGCAATGGCCGCCGTCTGGCCGCAGCTGATCCCTTTACTAGAAGAAGACGGCAACGTCGAGGCCAATGTCCCCTGGCAGCGTTGGCTGCGAACGGCCGCCGGGAGTAAGAAGCGGAATCTGCAGTGGATGGTTCGGCGGTTCGCGCAACTACCGGTGACCGACACGGAGAAGTCGCTACTTTATGATTCTCTCCGCCTTCCTCTGCGCTGGCGCCTGGACAACCAGCGCTTCTCCCGCACCCTCAACTGGCGGCCGGTGCGGCGGGTATTCTTTCATCGAGAGCCGCTGATTACCCGCGCAGAAGTCTCGCTGGCGCGGGAACTCGCGCAAGCGCCACCGGTTCTTCGTCGCCTTTCCGCAAGACAGGGCGAGGCCGTAATGAACATGATTCGCGAGGTCATGCTGGTGCGCTACCGCGAACTCTGGGGCACTACGTTGGGAGATCCACGGTCGGTGGTGCGCGCGGATGTGGGGCGCGGGGTCTCCATCTACCTCTGGAACCTTTGTCCAGCGCGGCGTTTGCCTCTGCGAGCCTACGTGGCCGGCTTCTCGCTCAAGAACGGCGTTCCCATCAATTACGTCGAGGCCATCGGCTTATGCGAATGGATGGAGGTGGGCTTCAACACGTTCTACACATTCCGTGGCGGAGAAGTTGCCTGGATTTACGCACAAGCGTTGCGTTGCCTGGTTGCACTGACGAGGGCGACATGCATCTCGATGTACCCCTATCAGCTCGGGGATGGCAACGAGGAAGCAATTGAATCCGGCGCCTTCTGGTTTTATCGCAAGTTGGGCTTTCGTCCGGGCCGAAAGGATTTACTGAAGCTGGTGGAGCGCGAAGAGCAGAGAATCGCGCGTGATCCCAAGTACAGAACTTCTCCGCGGACGCTCCGCCGCCTGGCTGCGGGGCACGTTTTCTACGAATTGCCGGGAAGCGAGGTGGGCGCCTGGGATAGCTTCTCGACTCGCAAGATCGGAATGAAAGTGAACCAGCGCATGGCGCGGAAGTTTGGCGGGAGCAGTGAGCGTATCCGAGGGGCATCGTCGAACTGGCTGGCGCGCGTTCTCGCCGTACAGCGAGATTCCTTTGGGCGGTTGGAGCGTGCCAGTTTCGAGAACTTCGCCATGGTTTTGGCGTTGGTCCCAGACTTGGTATCATGGAGCCAGCCAGAGAAGCAGGCATTGCTGGAGATCATCCGTGCGAAGCCGGCGCCGAATGAGACGCGCTACCTGCATCTGACAAAGAAGCATCCCAGGCTGCGAAAGGTGTTGCTGAGGCTGGGGGCCTGACAACTACTGAACCTGCGGATCGCTGACGCGTTCGCCAAATCAAATGGTCTCCGCGGTTTCCCCTTGGAAAGCGGAATCCGTATCTGATAGTCTGCTTGGTTTCCTAAAGAGGCCGACAAAGTATGCTTAACAATAACGTTTTCAGCGTCATTATTGCTGCCCTGATGGTCTGTGCCCTGCCCCTCTCTACCACTGCAGCCGACAAGAAAAAGAACAACTCCAGCTCGGCGGAGAAGAGCCGGCCTTCCTATGAAATGCCGCAACCGGCGAAAGAAGATCTTGATTACTCCATGTATCAGCAGATTCGTGAGGAGGGGCTGAAGCACTCGCACGTCATGGAGTACGCATCGGCGCTTATGGATGGGATTGGCCCGCGTCTCACCGGATCGCCCAACCTGAAGCACGCCAACGACTGGACGCGCGACCAGTTCACCGCTATGGGCTGTGCCAACGCTCACTTGGAAGATTGGGGAGAATTCGGTATGGGTTGGCAGCAGCTCAATACCTGGGTGCGTATGAGCTCTCCAGATACGGCTGTTTTTATTGCGCAGGCGGCTCCATGGTCGCCGTCCAGCAATGGCGCGATTCAGGGTCCCGCGGTAACGATAGAAGCGAAAAAAGCAGAGGACCTGGACAAATATAAGGGCAAGGTGGCCGGTAAGATCGTTTTGTTCGGCGAGATGCGCGAAGTCAAACCCGTGGACAAGCCACTGTTTGAGCGCTACGACGACAAAGATCTGGCCAAACTAGTCGACCACCCGATGGCTCCCGAGCGGGACTATGAAGAGTACATGAAAACCTACACGGAAAGAATGGAACTGCGCGAGAAGACCAAGGCATTTCTAGTTTCCGAGCACGCCTTGGCCATGGTCCTTCCCAGCCGTGATGGTCGAGATGGCGGTGGTTCCGGCGGCACGATTTTCGACGATGGCAGTCTGGGTGGGTTCAGCTACCAGCGCGACCATGCCATCCCGTTTCCGGTGGTAGTGATGGCCATCGAGAGTTATGGCCGCGTGTATCGCCTGCTGAAAGCACATGTTCCGGTGAACATTGAAATGAATGTGGACACGAAGTTCTTCGGCGATCACGAGCACGGCTTCGATACCATCGCGGAGATTCCCGGCACCGACCCCAATCTGAAAGACGAGGTGGTAATGGTAGGCGGCCACCTGGACTCCTGGGCTGCCGCCACCGGCGCGACCGACAACGGGGCCGGTACCGTAGTCGCCATGGAAGTGATGCGTATCCTGAACGCGCTGCATGTGAAGCCGCGCCGCACTATCCGTGTGGGGTTGTGGACCGGGGAGGAGCAAGGCTTATACGGATCGCAGGGCTATGTGAAGCAGCACTTCGGGTTCGTCCCGCTCTCCACCACACCCGAAGAGATGAAGAAGCCGGAGTGGCTGCGGAAGCCCGCTGGCCCGGTTGAACTGAAACCTGATCAGCCGAAGATTTCCGGTTATTTCAATGTGGACAATGGCAGCGGTAAGATCCGCGGTGTCTACCTTGAGGAAAACGCCGCCGTAGCGCCCATCTTCACGCAATGGATAGAACCGCTGAAGGACCTCGGTGTTTCCACCATCACCTTGCGTCACACCGGTGGCACTGATCACGAGTCTTTCGATGCGGTTGGTATTCCGGGCTTCCAGTTCATACAGGATCCCCTGGATTACGGTTCCCGCACGCACCACTCCAACCAGGACACCTACGAGCGGTTGCAGAGTGGAGATCTGTCACAGGCCGCGACTGTGGAGGCTATTTTCGTTTACAACACTGCAATGCGTGATCAGATGCTGCCACGGAAGCCGTTGCCGCATCCTGAACTAGATGAGCAGCGTTCAAAACCGCTGATGCGCGTGATGCCCGGCGCAATCGAGGATGGAGAAAAGGACGAGAAGCCGGCAGAAAAGAAATAGTCGCAGAGCGTGAAAGATTACTGCCCGCGTACCAGGCGCAGAGCGCCGGCGAGATTGACGTCGCCGTTCGCCCCCGGTTTGGACTTGTCGTCCTCAGCCGGAACCGTGGCAGCATCGCCCTCGCCTGGCGCCAGGAACAAGTTGCTTTCGACTCCGTGCTGCCGGGTGTAGAGATCGTAGTAGCGGCCGCGCAGCGCATAGAGTTCCTCATGGCGTCCGTGCTCGAGGATTTGCCCTTGTTCCATCACCAGGATCTGATCTGCGCGGCGGATGGTCGAAAGGCGGTGTGCAATGACGAATGTTGTTCGCCCCTGCATCAAATAAGAGAGACCCTGCTGAATCAAAGCTTCGGATTCCGAATCGAGGCTGGAAGTGGCTTCGTCGAGAATGAGAATGCGCGGCGCGGCCAGGATGGCGCGCGCGATGGAAATGCGCTGACGTTGTCCTCCGGATAATTTCACCCCGCGCTCCCCAACCACGGTGTTGTACTTTTCCGGGAAGCCCTCGGCAAACTCGTCCACCCGCGCGATCCGGCAAGCTGACATGACTTCTTCCTCAGTCGCGTCCGGTCTCGAAAACACCACATTGTCTCGAATGGTGCCGTCAAACAAGAACGATTCTTGGAGAACAACGCCTAGCTGGGTGCGGTAAGAATCCAACCGCACCGTGCTCAAATCGACGCCATCCACGAGAATTCGTCCCTCGGTCGGAGTATGAAACGCTGCGATCAGGCCGATAGTGGTTGACTTGCCGGAGCCGGACGAGCCCACAAGCGCAGTCACCGTGCCGGGTGAGGCATGGAAAGATACATCCCGCAGAACCAGCCGGGTCCCGTCGTAGCTGAAGCCGACTTTCTCGAAATCGATATCGCCGCGAATGTTGCGGAGGGCCTGCGTACGCCGGGGATCGCGATCCTCCCGGCTCTCATCGAGAATCTCCTGGGTGCGTTCAAGTCCAGCCAGGGCTTCGGTGAGTTGAGTGCCCACTTGCACGATTTGCATGATCGGCGCAATTAGAAAGCCCATGAACAGGGTGTAGGTGAAAAAGCCACCAATGGTCAGTGAGCCGGCGGCCACCTGGTGTGCGCCCACATACATGATCACCGCTCCGACCACTCCGAGCAGCACGCTGGCGGACAGCGTCATCACCGACGTGGCCGTCAGCGTGCGAAGCACGTTGTCCAGCAGACGCTGCACTCCGCGGGAGAAAACGCTATCCTCGCGTTCTTCCGCGTGGTAGCCCTTTACCACTCGAATGCCCCCGAGCGATTCCGCCAGCCGTCCAGTGACTTCGGCATTGATCTTGCCGCGCTCGCGGAAGATGGGACGGATGGTACCGAACGCCTTCCTCAAGGCAAAAGCGAATACCGAGAGAAATCCGAATGCCAACGCGGTCATTAGCGTGCTAATGCGGAACAAGACAACCAGAGCAATCAGCGCTGTGATCAAACCACCAACCAAATCCACCAGCCCCGTGCCGACCAGGTTCCGCACTCCCTCAACGTCGCTCATGATGCGGGAGACCAGCGCGCCGCTCTTGTTGGAATCGTGGAAAGTCACCGACAAGCGCCCGATATGCGCTTGTACTTTGGAGCGAAGCTCGGCGATAAGCCGCTGCGCCGCTTTAGACAGCAGTTGCGTTAGCGCAAAGGAAGTCACCCCTTGGATCAAGGTTGCCAGCAATACCGCTCCAACCAGCGGTTTGAGGAGTTGCAGATGATGCTTGACCATGACCGTATCGATCAGGTACTTGGTGGAGTAGGGAAGCACCAAGCCGGAGACCCGGTTGATCAGCATCAGCAGAAAACCAAGCGCCAACAGGCCTCGGCGGGGACGGATCAGCTCCCCAAGAATGGGCAGAACGGTGCGCAATCTCTGGCTGGCAGGGCGTGCATCCCGGGGCGGTTTGCTGGGTGGCGTCACGTTGTAATTAGACTCTGGCTGCGGTAGGGACGCTTCATTTTGTGAGATCGTGGTTTGGGGCAACCCGCGAGGCAGTCGTTTGCTGGCTTGGGTTACACTAGAATTGAGTTCTGAGTCAAAGCTCAATGTTTACGGATCCCTCTCATCCCGCGCCCTTGCAGGAGCATCCGGCCGAGCACCAAATCGAGCTCTTGCTCGCTGACACATGGAACCAGCCGCTTTGGAAACATCTGCTGGGCGAAGTGCGGGACAAGTTCGCGCCGGAGAAATTGCCACCGTTACAACTCACTTCGCGACCGGTCGATGTTGGCATGTTGCAGAGCGACCGCGTGAGTGTGCCCTGGTTTCGTACCGTCTTCAGCAATTTGGGCGACGTGATTTCTCCGGAAGTTTTACCGCCGTTGGAGTTAGAGTCTCGCCCGGTAGACGTGGATGAACTGATTTCCGACATGATGGGACATGGGTGGTGGACGTCTCTGCTGCGCAACCTGGCGGACCGAGTGGCGCCGGAACGCATGGCTCCGCTGGAGCTGACGTCAAAGCCAATGGACCTGGGGCTGGGATCTCGCTCCATGTTGCTTGCGCGCTGGTCCTCGGTAATCAGCACACCCAAGGTATTTCTGCCTGACAAACCGAAGACTGAAGCGAGGCTCTCTCAACCCCTGGCCGCTCCTGCGAAGCCAAAGCCGGATCCGGTGGAGGTGGAAGCCGTCCACGTGCTCGAAGCGGATTTGAAGCGAGACCTGCGGCGTTCGATTTTCCGCCTGCGGTTGTGGGTTTCGTTTGCCGTTGTCGAGGTCCTGGTTTTGATATGGAGCTCCTTCTGGCTGAAATAGCCTGACAGTTGAACCGCCCTGCAAGCTTCGGTCTTACGCGCCAATGCGTCGAATGAACTCATGAGCGAGAAATCCCGAGACCGCGAGCTGGGGATGAATCGGAAGATCACCCGCCGCGATTTTCTGGATGGAGCGGCGCTCGCGGTCGGCGGAGCGGTGGTGGCGTCCGCGGTTCCCCGCATGTTCGGACTCTCGGACTTTGATTCAGCGCCGGAGAAGAATCCAGCTTACTATCCTCCTGCGTTGACCGGCCTGCGGGGCAATCACGAAGGCAGCTATCCGGTCGCGCACAGTCTGCGAGATCACACATTTTGGGATTCCGCGGGCAAGCCTGAAAACACCGGCGAGACCTATGACCTAGTCGTTGTGGGAGGAGGCATCAGCGGGCTGGCGGCAGCTTACTTTTTCCGCAAACACGCGGGAGCAAACGCGCGCATCCTCATTCTCGACAACCACGACGATTTTGGCGGCCACGCCAAGCGCAATGAGTTTAGCGCAGGCGGGCGGTTGTTACTGAGCTATGGAGGCACGCAATCGATCGATACCCCGTCGCAGTACAGCAAAGTGGCGAAGGGGCTGATCACGGAACTCGGCATCGACACTCAACGCTTCTACAAAGCTTACGACCGGAAACTGTACGAGAATCTGAGAACCGGCTGCTTCTTTGATAAAGAAACGTTTGGCGAGGACCGGCTTGTGACCGGAATGGGATCCCGGCCGTGGGCCGAGTTTCTCAAGAGCACTCCACTCTCGATGAACGCCCGGCGCGATATCGAGCGCGTCTATACCGAGAAAGTCGACTATCTGCCAGGGTTGTCCCGCGAGCAAAAACGCGCACAACTGATGGAGATCAGTTATGCGGACTATCTCACCAAGACCTGCAAACTGGACCCCGGCGCTTTGCCCTTCTTCCAGACCTACACTCATGACGAATTCTGCGTGGGAATTGATGCCGTCTCAGCGCTCACATGCTATGAAGTCGGCGACGATTATGGATCCTTCACCTATGCTGGATTCGACGGTCTTGATTTGGGAAGGGAACGCGAGAGAGAGCCCTACATCTTCCATTTTCCCGATGGCAACGCGTCAGTCGCGCGATTGCTGGTGCGCTCCCTGATTCCGGCTGCGATTCCGGGCCACACCATGGACGACATCGTGACCGCCCGTGCTGACTACGCGCAGCTTGACGATGCACGGTCCGCCATACGCATTCGCTTGAACAGCGCGGTCGTGAAGGTTGGTAACAACGGCCCCGCGAAATCGGCGAAGGGAGTCACTGTTGCCTACATGCGAGGCGGCAAGCTGCAAACGGTCCGGGGAAAGTCATGCGTGCTTGCCTGCTACAACATGATGATTCCGTTCCTCTGCCCGGAACTGCCGGAAAAACAGAAGGCGGCCCTGCATCAGTTAGTGAAATCGCCGTTGGTCTACACGCACGTCGCGATCCGAAATTGGAGTACGTTTCAGCAGCTCGGAATTCAGCAGATTATTGCACCCGGCAGCTACCACACTTACGCGGCTCTGGATTTTCCCGTGAGCCTGGGTGGATATCAGTTTCCGACCAAGCCGGAAGAGCCAATGGTGCTGTTCATGTTGCGCACCCCGTGCAGTCCGGGGCTGCCGCAACGCGATCAGAATCGCGCCGGGCGCGCTGAACTCATGCAGACGACCTTCTCCACGTTTGAGCGAAACATTCGCGATCAGCTGGCGCGAATGCTGGGCCAGGCTGGTTTTGATCCCGCGCGGGACATCGAGGGCATCACGGTGAATCGATGGGCACACGGCTATGCTTACAGTCCCAATCCGTTGTTCGATCCGCACTGGCGCAAAGGCGAGGAGCCGTGGGTGATCGGGAGGCAGCCGTTCGGGCGGATCGCGATTGCCAACTCCGATGCCGGCGCCAGCGCCTACACCGACGCGGCGATTGATCAGGCGCATCGGGCGGTGGAGGAAGTTCTGAGAGCTGGGAATTGAATTATAGAGGTGAGAAGCTCGTTACGCCTTGCCCGCAACTGCGCCGCACTGGACCAAGTCCAAGTCCCAAATCTTGGGTTCGGAAGATAGACCCTGAAGGCCGAGTTCACCTGCCCTTTGGCCACCCGGCTTCCCAGCCCACACCACGCGGAATGGCGCCTGTTCCTCACCGATCTGGATGTGGATGACCTCGCCGGGCTTGACCATGCACATCATTCCCTCGACCAGG
>Ga0308309_10000121_pt1 | contig 67609 bp, 63 predicted proteins | sample HubBroMetageWFT5_FD_192491 | JGI IMG/M metagenome (GOLD analysis project Ga0308309, IMG submission 192491) | Warmed and freeze-thawed soil microbial communities from the Hubbard Brook experimental Forest, New Hampshire - Hubbard Brook CCASE Soil... | ecosystem: Environmental > Terrestrial >...
ATGCGCGACCGCTTCAACCAGTCGGAAGTCTGGGAGCGGCTCGGCCTGCCGGCCAGCGTGCTGGACGAGATTCACTACAATTCCAAGCAGATGAACTCGTTCCGCGGTCGGCTATTCAGCCGCGTCGTGCCAACGGTGAAGGACATCGGCCTGTGGGGCGAGCGGGTGCAGAAGGTGTTCACCGAGATGGGCGCCATGGACTACGCCAAGATCGACGTCGTCGAGCAGCTCGCCAATGACGGCAAGGTCGCCGACGACTTCGACAAGAAGATGTTCGTCCAGAAGGCGATCGCGGCGGAGTGACAAGCGCGCAGCGCTTGTCATCCTGAGGCCGAAGGCCCGAGGATCTTGAGGCGACCGTACGTCGCCTCCCACTTCACCTCCTAGTGATGCCGTCTTGGCGGCGTGATGCGCTAGCATTCCGCTCCATTTGCGCTTTCAAGGAGGGTCGCCATGTCCCGGATGCTGCGGCGTACTTTTGTCATCTTCACCCTTGCTGCAACCGGCTCGATCTCTTCGGCCTGGGCGCAAGATACCGTGCGCGTGCGCGGCACGGTCGAGGGTATGGATGGCCCTGTGTATCTCGTCAAAACCCGCAGCGGCGATACGGTGAAGGTGGCGGTTACCGACCAGCCGCTGTTCGTGGCGATGGTCAAGGCGAGCATGGCCGACATCAAGCCCGGCATGTTCGTCGGCTCGACGGCGATGCCTGGTCCGGACGGCAGCCTGCGCGCGGTCGAGGTGCACATCTTCCCCGAGGCGATGCGCGGCACCGGCGAGGGACACCGTGACTGGGATCTCAAGCCGCAGTCCACCATGACCAACGCCAATGTCGAGGCGGCCGTGACCGGCGTGAAGGACCAGACGCTGACGATGAAGTACAAAGGCGGCGAGAAGACGCTTGTCGTGACGCCGGAAACCGTCGTCGTGACCTATGCACCGGGCGACAAGGCCGAGCTGAAGCCCGGTACCGGCATCTTCATCGCAGCGGCCGAAAAGAAGCCCGACGGGACTTTGCTGACGCCGCGCATCACCTACGGCAAGGACGGTCTCACCCCGCCGATGTAGTTGGCCCTCAGATCAACAGCAGCAGCCCCAGCAAGGCGACCGGCACCAGCAGCGGATAAGGCATGACGCCAAGCAGCAGCGTGCCTGCCACGGCGCCGACGAGATAGCCCATCCAGGTGAACCCGAGCAGCGGCAGGTTGGTGACGGCCGGCAGCTGCTTCTTCTCGCCGGACCACAGCCGGTCGAGCAGCGCGTCGGCGGTACGCGCCAGGGTGCTGGTCACGACGACAGTGCTGACGGCGCTGCCGGCGAAGTGGGTAATCGCCGAGGCTTGCACGCCCATCGCCACCGCCACGATCATTACCGCGACTTCGCGGTCCAGGGTCAGGAAACCCACGATCGCGAGCAGCGCCGCTTGGACCAGCAGGCCGGCGGTCGGCTTGTGCGACAGCCTGAGAAGCAGGCGCGACAACAAGGCGCCGGCGAAGAAGGCGAGCAGCGGCGCGAGATGGCGCCAGGCGTCGGTGTAGTTGCGCTGCGCGGCGGCGATGCCTGCCAGCACCGTGTTGCCCGTCATGTTGGCGGCGAACACGCCGCCCATGGTGATGTAGCCCACCGCGTCGGCGATACCGGCGATGATCGTCAGGATCGTCGCCCGCACCGTATCGCGGGCGGGAAGGCGGAGAAGGTTCACACCACGTCGTAGGTGATCTCGACCTCCGGACCGAAGCAGTGGCCCTGGCAGGTCAGGATCCAGTTGTTGGCGAGATCGTCGGGCGTGTAGATGTCGTTTTTCGCCAGCACGATCTTGCCCTTGATGCGCTTGGCCGCGCACGACGCGCAGAAGCCCTCCTCGCACGACGACAGCGGGTTGAGGCCGGCGGCGCGCGCCGCCTCGAGGATGCTGAGGCCCTTGCGGTACGGCACCTTGTGCGCCTTGCCCTCGAAATGGATGGTGATCTCGCTCGGGATCACGTCGCCTTCGGCGGGCGGCTCGATCGGCACGGCGTCGTTGCCCGAAGCCTCGAAGCGCTCGAGGCGCACTTTTTCCCGCGCCATGCCGGCGCCGAGCAGCGCGTTCTCGACCAGGGTCATGAACGGACCAGGCCCGCACAGATAGGCCTCGGCATTCTCGAAGCCTTTTAGCGCGGCGATGATCTCTTGCGGTTGGGTCAGGCCCTGCTCGGCGTCGAGATGATGGATCACCTCCAGCCGGCCGTTGTGTGCAGCGAGCAGGGCGACGAGCTCTTTGTCGAAAATGATCGAGGGCTTGTCGCGGTTGGCGTAAAAAAGGCGGATGCGGCGTTTGCCGGCCTTCAGGGCCGACTTGATCAGCGACATCATCGGCGTGATGCCGCTGCCGCCGCCGAACAGCAGCAGGGGAGCGTCGCCTTCGCCCAGCACGAACCGGCCGGCCGGCGGCAGCACTTCGAGCGTGAGGCCTTCCTTCAGCGCATCGTGGAACCAGTTGGAGCCTTTGCCGCCCTCGACCCTTTTCACCGTCACCTTGGGCAGCCCGTCGGTCTCCGGCGCGCTCGACAGCGAATAGCAGCGGTTGAAGGCACCCTCGGGGTGCGGCACCCGGAAAGTCAGGAACTGCCCCGCGCGGTAGCGGTACTTGTCGGCCAGGTCGGCCGGAATTTCGAGGACGAAAGAGCGCGCATCGGGCGTTTCCTCGACGATTTTGGCGATGCGCAAGGTGTTGTAAGCCATTGATAAATCCGGGTTCAGAGACCGTGCTATTTTCCTTGAGGACTCTCCTAGCAGAGTATGATAGCTTCCGCTCAGAAAAATGAACGGAGCGTCATTTTTACCGCTCCGGGTTGGCAATGGGACCGCGTTCAGTGCCAGGAGGCAAGAGCCAATGACGACGCAGAAGATTTACCAGCTGCCGGTCGAAGTCACGAACTGGAAGTTCGATGGCGCCACCGAAATCGCCTTCAATTGGGAATATGACGCCGGCTCGTCCGATCTGCTGAACCTCTACGAGAAAGGCAAGCAGCAGCAGTGGGACACCAGCACCCGGCTCGACTGGAGCCAGGAGCTGTTCGAAGGCAACCCGATGGGCATGTCCGACGAGACCATCCCGATCTACGGCTCGCCGTTCTGGGACAAGATGACGGAGAAGGAGCGCGACTGGCTGCGCTTCAACCTGCAATGCCATTCGATCTGCCAGTTCATGCACGGCGAGCAGGGCGCGCTGATCGCCACCGCCAAGATCGTCAACACGGTGCCGGACATGAACGCCAAGTTCTACGCCGCCACCCAGGTCATGGACGAAGCTCGCCACGTCGAGACTTATAAGCGGCTGATCCACGAGAAGTTCAAGGCGGCCTATCCCATCACCGACTCGCTGAAGAACCTGCTCGAGCAGACTCTGTCCGACCGCCGCTGGGACATGACCTATCTCGGCATGCAGGTTTTGATCGAAGGCCTGGCGCTGGCCGCCTTCCAGCGCATCCGCGACACCGCCAAGAACAACCTGGCCGGCGCGGTCAACGCCTACGTCATGCAGGACGAGGCGCGGCACGTCACCTTCGGCCGCATGGCGCTGCGCGAATACTATCCGCACCTCTCCGACGCCGAGCGCGCCGAGCGCGAAGAGTTCACGGTCGAGGCGCTCTACTTCATGCGCGACCGCTTCAACCAGGCCGAGGTCTGGATGCGCTCGGGCCTGCCGGTCGATAAGCTCATGGAGTACGCCTACAATTCGGGCTCCATGCAGTCGTTCCGCAACCGCCTCTTCACCCGCATCGTGCCCATCCTCAAGGAGATCGGCCTGTTCGGGCCGAAGGTGCAGAAGGCGCTGGGCGATATGGGCGTGATGGAATACGCCAAGATCGACGTCGAAAAGCTCCTGGGCAACGACCTCAAGGTCGCCGAGGATTTCGACGCCAAGAAGTTCGTGAAGGACGCGATCGCGGCCGAATAGGCGCCGCCGCCTCATCCTCCTTTCTCGCCATACGTCCTCTCCGCCGCGAAGCGGGGGAGAGGAAGGGGCCCCATTGCGAAGCAATGGGGTAGGTGAGGTGGTGTTTCGACAAATCAGACGTTGATCGGGAGGAGAGGCCGCGCCCACCTCACCCTCCCCGCGCGTACGCGCGGGTCCCCTCCCTGTCGCCCCGCGATGACGCGGGCGGAGAGGGTTCAAGACGCGAGATGACTAGAACGGCCGGTCGCCCTTAATGGTGACGCGATGGCCGTGCCGCATGTGCGGGTGGTAGTCGAACGTAGCGCGGTGCATCGCGCAACGATTGTCCCAGAAGGCGACGGAGTGCCTGTCCCAACGGAAGCGGCACTGGAACTCCGGCGTCTCGGCGTGGCGCACCAGCATCTCCAGCAGTGCATCGCTCTCGTGCTTCTTGAGCCCTTCGATGCGCGTGGTGAAGCCGCGATTGATGAACAGGCATTTCCGACCCGTCACCGGGTGGCGGCGCACGATGGGATGCACCGCCTCGGGGAACTTCTTGTCGCTGCGCTGGTAGGCGCCGCGCGAATAGACATGGGCGCTGGTGTGGAACGCGCTCAGCCCCTCGACCAGCCGCTTGATCGGTTCCGACAGCGTCTCGTAGGCGAGATACATGTTGGCGAATGCCGTGTCGCCGCCGACCGGCGGTGTCTGGTGCAGGTAGAGGATCGAGCCCATCGGCGGCTCGGGCTCGCATGACATGTCGGAGTGCCAGACCTCGCCGGTCGCCACTTCGGTCTTCTCGTCGGCATGGACGACGCGGATCTCGGGATGACCCTCGACCTCGGCGCGGGCCGCGGGATGGATCAAAAGCTCGCCGAACAGCCGGCCGAACGCCTTGTGCTGGTCGACGCTCATCTGCTGGTCACGGAAGAAGATCACCTGATGCTCCATCAGCGCATCGTGCAGCTCGCTCACCTGGCGGTTGGACAGCGGACCGGCGAGATCGACGCCGGCGATTTCCGCGCCGATCGCCGGGGTGATCTTGCGAACCTCGATCGTCTCGTAGGGCATGGTCCGATGATCCGCCTCCAGCCGGCCATTTGCAAATCCGGTTATCGGCAAACCTCGATGCGGGGCGGCGCGTCGAGGACCATGGCGACCTTGGAAATGTCGAGGCAGCGCGCGCCGATCCAGGCCCTGCCCTGCACGAACAGCGCGAACCGCGCGAAGGTGGCGGCCTGCTCGGCGGCTGTCGGCTGGGCGCGGGCCAGCAGCCAGGCCAGCGCATAGAGGTTGCCGGTGGCGAAGTCGGCCGCCGCCGCGTCGAGGTCCTTGCCCCACAGGCCGGCATTCTTGCGCGCGGCCCCCGTCGGATCGGGGAGACTCGCCAACCAGGCGTGCGCATTGGCGGCCAGCACGTAGGGTCCGCCTTGCTCGACGCGCAGCGCCTTCATCTGTTCGGCCATCGCTCGATAATCCTGACCCTCGATCGTATGGCCGGCGCAGCCCTGGCGGCACACCGCCACGAAGGTGAGGTATTCCGCCAGGATGATCTCGCTATTGCGGTTGTTGTAGCGACGCCAGGCGCGCGCCAGGTTCCACCCGTCCGTGAGTTCGTTGCCCCATGGCCTGGCCGCTTGCGGCGTGTTGCGCTCCAGCTCGCCGATCACCGCCTGCGCTGCCGCCTGCCATTCGGGCGGGATCTGCGACGCGGTGGCGGGTCCCGCGCCCAGCAGCGAGGCGAGCAGGAACGCGATCAGGGCTTTCATCATGAGGTCTCTCAGTACCGGCGAGCGCGCTTGCGGTCGCTGCTTTCGTATTGCACCAGGTCATCGGCCCGAAGCTCGGTTGCGTCGCGCGGCATCAGCCGGCGGGCCTGCGCCGGCGTGATCAGCCGGTAGTGGCGCACGTCGTCGAGGGCGGCGCCGACGTCCCAGCAATCCTCCTCGTTGGTGATCCACATGCCGGTTGGAAAGTGGTCGAGGCCGACCGGCCTGGAATAGGTCCGCAACGTCTTGCGATGCTTGTTGGTGTATTCATGGAAGTACGACATCGCCAGTTCGCGCAGGCTTCGATAGACCGGGTCGCGCCAGCGCAACCAGACATGGTTGCTTTTGGAGATGGCGCCCCAACAGCCATTGCGCCGAAAGATGGCGACGACATGGTCGGAATCGCCCTTGGCGGTCAGGTCCATGATCAGCGGCGGTTCGCCCTGCAGCCAAAGCGCGCAGGCGGCGACAAAGGCGGCCTCGATGCAATGGGCGCGGCGATGGCGCAGCACGCCGCGCACCGAGCGCAGGCAGTCGCCGTCCTCCTCGAAATTGGCGTGCAGGCCGACCACGAATTCCTGGATATGCTGTGGCGTGGTGAGCGCGCGGAACACGCCGCCCTCCTCGGCCGTCAGGCCAAGCTCGGCAGGCGTGGGATGGCGTTTGCGAATGCGCATGGGGCACGAGTGTGCCGTGGCCCCGCACGGATTGTCATCCCAAGCGAAGCGAGGGAGCTTCACGGCCTCAGAAAAGGTCCGTCGGCCCGCGGCCTCGGGATAAATCCGGTTGGTGGAGCTGAGGGGGATCGAACCCCTGACCTCCTCATTGCGAACGAGGCGCTCTCCCAGCTGAGCTACAGCCCCCCATCAACCGAACCAGGGCAACCGGAAAAAGGGCCCGAGGAAGGCGCGGATAATGGTTGGCGGGTCACCTGTCAAGCAAACCGGCCTGTGTTAGCGTCCTGCCTCACGATTATGCCGATGGTCATGGAGAGACAAACAGTGGCAGCCAGCAACAAGAAGGCCGTCCAGACGGACGCCGCCCCCAAGGCGCTCGGTCCCTATTCGCAGGCGATCGTGGCCAACGGCATGGTGTTTTGCGCCGGCCAAATCCCGCTCGACCCGGCGACGGGAGACCTCCTCGCGGGCGGCATCGCCGAGCAGACGCATCAGGTGCTGAAGAACCTGCGGGCCGTGTTGAAGGCGGCCGGCAGCGACCTCGACCGCGCGGTCAAGACCACGGTGTTCCTGAAGAGCATGGACAGCTTCGTCGCCATGAACGAGGTCTATGGCCGGCCGGAATATTTCGGCAGCAACCCGCCGGCGCGCTCGACGGTGGAGGTGGCGCGCCTGCCGCGCGACGTGCTGGTCGAGATCGAAGTTTTAGCGCTGGTCTAGCCGATGACCTACGTCTTCGCCTGGATCCTGGGTCTCGGCTCGCTCGCCCTGCTCTTCTTGGCGATCGCGCACCTGCTTGTGGCGTTGGTTCTCATCATCCCGACCTGGCGGATCTGCACCCGGGCAGGCTTCTCCGGCGCACTGTCGCTGTTCCACCTCGTGCCGGTGATCGGCTCCTTCATCGTCATGGCGGTGCTGGCGTTCAGCGACTGGCCGAACGGCGAAGCGTCGCCGGCAAGACGCTAGCATGGGTATGGAGATCGCAGCCCTCATGGGCTTCTTCGGATTGACCAGCGCCTTCGCGCTCGTCGCCACCATCCTCGCTGCCTGGATGGCGTGGCGCATCGTGGAGAAGACCGGCCTGCCGGGCTGGGCGGGACTGGGTGCGATCCTGCTGACGCTGACCGGCGTGGGCTCGATCGTGCCGCTGGTGCTGTTGTGGGTGTTCGCCTTCATGCGCTGGCCGCGCGACGATGCCGCGGGCGCGACGTCTGGCTATGGCGCGGCGCCGGCGAGCGGCTCGACCCGGCCCGGACCGCCGCGCGCCTTGGCGTCGCCTGCCGCGGCGTTGGCCGATCGGCGGGGATGGAAGCTCGTCGGCAGTCTGCCCGGTGGTGGCGTCGCGCTCACCATCGACGGATCGGTCGCCGCCTACATCCTGACCGGCGCGCCGGCCGCGCAGCGCAGCGAGCTTTCGGTGCCCGACCCCTCGGTCGGTCGCCCGCATGCCAGGCTCCTGATCGCCGCCGGTCGCCTCGGCCTGGAGGATCTGGGAACCGCCGGCGGCACTTTCATCGACGGGGCGCGCCTGCTGCCCGAGCACGGCCCGCGCGACATCAGCGCGGCCCGCTCGATCCGTCTCGGCACCGTCGAGCTTGCGCTGTCGAGGGCCTGAACGGGGCCTGAAATAGGCTTGTGATCCGCAATCCCCGCCGAGTAGGGTGCCCGGCCGGCGACCTGCCGGGAGTCGAGGGACAACAAGCCGATGTGGTCGCTGCTATCGCTGATCAGACTTATTCTCCAGATCTATTCGTGGATCATCATCGCCGCCGCTGTCATGAGCTGGCTGGTCGCATTCGGCGTGCTCAATGTCCGCAACCAGTTCATCCGCATGGTGGTCGATGTGCTCTACCGGCTGACCGAGCCGGTGCTGCGGCCAATCCGGCGAATGCTCCCTAATCTCGGCGGTGTCGATATCTCGCCGGTTATCGTCCTGCTGATCATTTTCCTGCTGGACCATTTGATCGTCGAGTACGGATTCGGACTCGGACGGTAACCGGATTGAGCGCCGATCCGGTGTTCCTGCGCCGCAGTGGTACGGGTGTGACGGTCGAGCTGCGCGCCCAGCCGCGCGCCCGCCGCAGCACACTCGCGTGCAGCCAGCAGGGCACGCTGAAGGCCGCGGTGACGGCGCCTGCCGAGGACGGCAAAGCCAACAAAGCCGTGATCGAACTGCTTGCCGCCGAATGGCGGCTACCGAAATCCGCCTTCGAGGTCATGCGCGGAGTCACCGCGCGCGACAAGACGGTGAGCATTTCGGGCGAGCCCGCGTCGCTCGCCCAGCGGATCGGGCAATGGATGCGGGAGCGGGCGAGGGGTGATGGCTGAGGCGAAACTGATCGATGGCAAGGCGCACGCCGCCGGCCTGCTCCGTCGCGTGGGCGCAGGCGTCGCCGAGTTGATCGCCAAGGGCGGACCCACGCCCGGCCTGGCGACCGTGCTGGTCGACGGCGATCCGGCCAGCGAGGTCTATGTTCGCAGCAAGGGAAAGATGGCAGCCGAGCTCGGGATGACGAGCTTCGATCACCGCCTGGGCGCAAAGACGTCGGAGACCGAGTTGCTGGCACTGATCGCCAGGCTGAACGATGACGACAGCGTGCACGGCATCCTGGTGCAGTTGCCGCTGCCCAAGCACATCGACACCGCGCAGGTGCTGGTGGCCGTCGATCCGGCCAAGGATGTCGACGGCTTCCATCCCTTCAATGTCGGACGGCTGGGCACGGTCGCGTCCGGCGCGCCGCTCGACTTTCCCGTGCCCTGCACACCGCTTGGCGTGTCGATGCTCCTGCACGACACGCTGGGCTCGCTTGCCGGCAGCAACGTCGTGATCATCGGCCGTTCGAACCTGGTCGGCCGCCCGGTGGCGCAGCTTCTGCTGCGCGCCGATTGTACGGTCACGATCACCCATTCGCGCACGCGCGACCTGCCCCGGCTCAGCCGGCAGGCCGACATCCTCGTGTCGGCCATCGGCAAGGCGGAATTCGTGCGCGGCGACTGGATCAAGCCGGGCGCGGCGGTGATCGATGTCGGCATCAACCGCGTGCCGGCGGCCGGCGGCAAGAGCCGGCTGGTGGGCGACGTCGCCTTCGCCGAGGCGCTGCCCGTGGCGGGCCATCTCACGCCCGTGCCGGGCGGCGTCGGGCCGATGACGGTGGCGTGCCTGATGTTCAACACCCTGCAGGCCGCGCGCCGCGCATCGGGGCTGGCGGTCACGGCAGCCGATTAATTCTTCAACATCCCCGCCACCAGCGCCGTCACGTTGTGGCGCATCATCGCCTCGTAGGTCGTTGCCGGGCCGCCGGGCGCCGACAGCGCGTCGCTGTAGAGACGCGGGCCGACCACGGCGCCCGATTCGCGGGCGATCTGCTCAACCAGGCCGGGGTTGGTCATGTTCTCGACGAACAGCGCCTTGATCTTCTGCTCGCGCACCAGGCGGATCAGCGCCGCCACGTCCCTGGCCGACGGCTCGCTGTTGGTGTTGTAGCCGCGCGGCGCCTGGAACTGCACGCCGTAAGCCTCGGCGAAGTAGCGAAACGAGTCGTGGCCGGTGATTGCCTTGCGCTGGCCGGCCGGCACCTTGGCGATCTCCGCCTTGATCCATAGGTCGAGTTCGGCGAGGTGCTGGTCGTAGGACCGGGCGCGCTCGCGATAGTACGCAGCATTCGCAGGATCGGCTTCGGCCAGGCCCGCCGCGATGTTGGCGACGTAGCGGCGTGCGCGGCCGACATCCTGCCAGCAATGCGGATCGAGTCCGTGCGTGTGGCCGTAACCAGGCGATGGCGCCTCCAGGGTCGGCACGCCAAGCGTCGCCACGATGGGACGCCCTTTGAAGGGAGCCGCTTCGGCGAGACGGTCGATCCAACCTTCGAAACCCAGGCCGTTGCTCACCAGCGCCTGCGCCGCCGCCAGCGTGCGCGCGTCGGTCGGCCTGGGTTGGTAGGTATGGGCGTCGGTGTCGGCGCCGACCAGCACGGCGAGGTCGGCGTGCTCGCCGGCCACCTGGGCCACCAGGTCGCCCAGAATCGAGAACGTCGCCACGACCTTGGGTTTAGTTTGAGCGGAAGCGGGCAAGGCGGCGAACGACAGCGCCGCCGCGAGCAGGAGGCGGCCGAACATCATCATGTTATAGTATAACATCAGAGCGGGAAGTCGAGCCAGCGTGGTTCATGGCCGGTGGCCGCGAAGAAGCGCAGCAGATCCGGGGCGGCCATCGCCGTCGTCATGGTGTTGACCAGCGGATGGACGTTGACCGGTCCGCCGTCGGCGAGGCCGCGGTCGAGCGCCAACTGCACTGTCCGGCTCGGGTCGTTGATCAGCGCCAGCGGCGTCACCGATCCCGGCTCGACGCCGAGATGGCGTTTCAGGCGCTCGGCACTGCCGAAGGAGAGCCGGCCCGCGCCCAGCGCCTCGCCCAGCCGCTTGAGGTCGATGGCACGATCCTCGAGCGCCACCACCAGCCACATCTCCTCCTTCTTGTTGCGCAGGAAAAGATTCTTGATGTGGTGCCCCGGCAGATCGCCGCGCAGCGCCTTGGCCTCCTCGACGGTGAACACAGCTGGATGCCGGACGGTGCGCTGCGCGATGCCGAGTTGTTCGAGGCGGGCGAAGAGTTGTTGCGGGCTGAGCATCGGGTTACAGGACTCGCATGAAAGGCATCGTTCTATCCGGCGGCAGCGGTACGCGGCTTTACCCGATGACGCGGGCGGCCAACAAGCAGCTCCTGCCGGTCTACAACAAGCCGATGGTCTATTATCCGCTCAGCACGCTGATGCTGGCGGGTTGCCGCGAGATCCTGCTGGTCGTCAATCCGCACGACGAGGAGTCCTATCGCCGCCTGTTCGCCGACGGTCGGCAATGGGGCCTCGAGATCAGCTATGCCGTGCAGCCCAGGCCCGGCGGCATCGCCGAGGTGTTCCTGCTTGGCCGGGAGTTCATCGGCAAGGACAGGGTCGGGCTGATCTTGGGCGACAATCTTTTCTACGGCGATTCGCTGCCGGCGATGGCCGAGCGAGGCGCGACGGGAAGCGGCGCAGTGATCTACGCCTACTGGGTGTCGGATCCTGCGTCCTACGGCGTGGTCGAGTTCGATCCAGCCGGCCGGGCGGTCAGCATCGTCGAGAAACCGAAGGCGCCCAAGTCGAACTGGGCGGTGACCGGACTTTATTTCTACGACGCGGATGTTTGCGACGTGGCGGCGCAGATACCGCGTTCGGCGCGCGGCGAACTCGAGATCTCCGACGTCAATGCGCATTACCTCAGGCAGGGACGCCTGACCGTCGAGAAGCTGGGCCGCGGCTACGCCTGGCTCGACACCGGCACGCCGTCCAGCCTGCTGCGCGCCGCCCAGTTCGTCGAGACCGTCGAGGACCGCCAGGGCCTGCAGATCGGCAGTCCCGAGGAGGTCGCCTGGCGCAAGGGCTACATCGACGATGCAGGCCTTGCCCGGCTGATCGAGCCGATCGGGGACTGCGAATACGGCAAGTATCTACAGCGTCTTCTGGCGCGCGGTTGAGGTTTTGGCGGACTTGCAAAGAAGACCGAAAAGCCCTACTAACGCCGGCTTCCGGCGTGCTACCCAGCCGGATCGGAGCGCGGGCGTAGCTCAGGGGTAGAGCACGACCTTGCCAAGGTCGGGGTCGAGGGTTCGAATCCCTTCGCCCGCTCCAATCTTTCTCAAGCCTTCAGTGCTGTGTCCTCCCGATCCCTGTCGGGATGGTGGAACAAGAGGACAACGAGCACAGAGGACAGGGCGAGCGCTGTCATCAAGAGAAACCCGTCGACGAACGAGCCGCGCCGGTCGAGCACCCAGCCGGTGATGGCGGGCGCCCGGAAGCCCGCGATGGCGAAGCCGAAATCCATGATGCCCAGCGCGGTCGCCCGCTCGTGTGGCGAAAGCCAGTGGCTGACCGCGCCGGTAAGGGCCGGGAAGTTAGGTCCCTCCGACACGCCCAGCAGCACGCGTGACGCGCAAAGAACGATGAAGCCGCTGGCCAGCGCCGTGGCTCCGATCGACAAGCTCCACAATATCACGGCGACGGTGAGCACCAGGCGTGCGCCGTGACGGTCGACGGCAAAGCCGCCGATCAGGGTCGTGATGGCATAACCGATGCCGAACGCGCCCAGGATGATGCCGATGTCCGCCGGCGAGAGGCCGAGCTCGCGCTGCATCGCCGGGATGGCGTAGGCAATGGCGGACCGGTCGATGTAGTTGATGGCGGTGATCGCGAACAAAAGAAAGATGATGAACCAGCGGTACCTGCTGCGCGTCATCTCTCCCGTCATCGATCGGCGAAGGCGAGCTTGGCGCCCAGCAGTGCAAAGGCGCCGGCGAAGGTGCGGCGCATCCAGGTCAGCACGCGCGGACGGGAGATCACGTGCGTGCGGATCCCGGCGGCGAACAGGCCGTAGCCGACGAAGACGACGAACGTCAGAGCCATGAAAACGGCGCTCAGCTCGGACATGCGCAACAGTGGGTTGGCCTCGTCGGCGCTCACGAACTGCGGCAGGAAGGCGAAGAAGAAGATCGAGAGCTTGGGATTGAGAATGTTGATCAGGATCGCCTGGACGATCACTTGGGTCGCCGACTTGGCGCCGACCTCCTTCTCGACCTGGAGCGCGCCGTGCTCCTTCAACGTCATCCAGGCCATGTAGAGGAGATAGGCCACACCAAGATACTTCAGGGTCTGGAAGGCGATCGCGCTGGTGTGCAGCAGCGCCGCCAGGCCCATGATGGCCGCCGCCATATGCGGCACGATGCCCAGCGTGCAGCCGAAAGCCGCGACGACGCTGGCGCGCCCGCCACGCGACAGGCCAGTGGCCAGGGTAAACAGAACGCCGATGCCCGGCGAGACGACAACGATCAAGGACGTCACCAGAAAGTCGATGCTCATCACGCCGCCTCCAACAGTAAAACACTACCCTGGCCGCCGTCGGCGCAGATGCTGACAATGGCGCGCTGGCCCTTCGGCATCGCGGCGAGCTCCTTCACCGCCTGGCTGATGATGCGGGCGCCGGTGGCGCCGAACGGATGGCCGATAGCGGTGCTGCCGCCATTGGGGTTCATGCGCTCCTTCGGAAACGCACCGAAATCCCGCGGCACCTTGGCCTTGTCGCGCAGGAAGCGGGCGTCTTGCAGCGCCTTCAGATGGAATGCCACTTGGGCCGCGAACGCCTCGTGGATCTCCCACAGATGGATGTCGGCATAGGTGAGATCGTGACGCGCCAGCAAGCGCGGGATGGCGAAGGCTGGCGCCATTAAAATTCCTTCGGTGCGGAAATCGACCGAACCGATCTCCCAATCGATCAGCTTTACACGCGGCGTCGTTGAGGGAAGGCGTTGCAGGCCCTTCGAGGAAGCGACCCAGACGGCAGCCGCGCCGTCGGTGAGGGGCGACGAGTTGCCGGCGGTCAGGCTGCCCTTGCCGCTGGTCCGATCGAACGTCGGCGGCAGGCGCGCGAGCTTCTCCAGCGATGTGTCCTTGCGCGGAATGGTGTCGCGTTTCACACCGCCCATCGGGATCACGAGATCGTCGAAGAAGCCCTTGTCCCATCCGGCGACCACGCGCTGGTGGCTTAAAAGCGCGATCTCGTCCTGCTCGGGCCGGCCGATCTGCCAGTCCTTGGCGGTGATCTCGGTATGCTCGCCCATGCTGAGCCCGGTCGTGCGGTTGACGATCGTCGGGATGAACAGCCGGATGTCCTGAAGCTGCACGTGCGTCACCTGGTCGATCTTCTGGCCGAGCGAGCGCGCCTGCTGGAATTTGCGCAGCCAGTCCGACAGGCGCTGCCCGAGCCCGATCTGGATGCGGCTGAGACTGTCGACGCCGCCCACCAGCGCGAGATTGTAACTCTCGCCGTCGATCATGCCGACGGCCTCGATGGCGCCCATCATGCTGGTCGAACACGCCATGACGGTCGAGAAGGCGGGCACCGTGGCGTCGATGCCGGCATCCATCAGCACCTCGCGGGCGATGTTGCTGAAAGTGAGGCTCGGCACCACGACGCCCCACACCGCGAAGTCGGGCTTGCCGCCCTTTAACTGATCGACCATGTGGCGTGCCACCGGCACCGAGAGCTCGATGGCGTCGAAGGCCGCCAGCGCGCCATCGACCTTGGCGAACGGCGTGCGCAGGCCCGCCGCCAGCCAGACATCGACGGGCCGCGGCATCGTCTTCTCCTAGGCCGCCTGCTCAAGCGTCGAGGCGACGTCGCGCGTGGTGACGCGCCGGAGGTCGCGCACCTTGGTGGTGTCGAACGGCCGGGCGCGATGCATGGTGCAGCGGTTGTCCCAGATCACCAGGTCGCCCTGCTTCCAGGTATGGGCATGGACGAACTGGCGCTGCGTGGTGTGCTCGATCAGGTCCATCAGCAGCAGCCGGCCGTCGGCGATCGGCATGCCGATGATGTGCGAGGCGTGCGCGGCGAGGTAGAGCGTCTTGCGGCCCGAGCCGGGATGTGTGCGCACTACGCGCTGCGGCACCGGCGGCAGGCTGGCGCGCTCTTCCGGCGTATAGGTGGTGACGGCGAGCTGGCCGCGCGAATGCCAGATCGAATGCTCGGCGATCAGCCCTTCGAGCTGCTTCTTGGTCTTGTCCGGCAGCGCATCGTAGGCCGCGCGCAGGTCGGCGAATTCCGTGTCGCCGCCCTCGTCGGGCACGATATGGGCGTAGAGCATGGAGAGCGCCCCCGGCACGGCGCGGAACGAGGCGTCGGTGTGCCACAGGCGATTGGCCAGCCCGTCGAGCCGGCGCTTGTTGTCGGGCGCGAGCACGTTGCCGTCGCCGTCGAGGTTGGAGATGTCGGCGATATCGTTCGAGGCGATACGATGCTTGATGCCGGTGTGCCGCGCCTTCTGCGCCGACGAATGGATCGGGCCGAAATGACGGGCGAAGTCGATCTGCTGCTCGCCGGTGAGCGTCTGGTCGTGAAAGACCACGATCGCATAGCGGTTGATCGCGTCCTCGATGGCATCGCGGTCGGCGGGCGCGAGCGGTCGGGCAAGGTCGACGCCGGAAATCTCGGTCACGAAATCGGGATGCGCCGGCTTGACGGTGATGCTCATAACCGCCTCCTGCGGCTATAGTATCGGACCGACCATTGTCTCCCAGGAAACGCCATGCCGCAAATGATCAAGCTCGCCCTGCTCGACGATTATCAGAAAGTAGCCCTGCGCATGGCCGATTGGGATCGGCTGAAGAAGCGCGGCGTCGAGATCACCGTCTTTCACGAACCCTTCTCCTCGGTCGACGATGCGGCCAAGAAGCTCGCGCCGTTCCAGGTCCTGGGCCTGCTGCGCGAGCGCACGGCCTTTCCGCGCGCCCTGATCGAGAAGCTAACCAACCTCAAATTCATGGTCCTGACCGGCGCCCGCGCCTCGAGCCTCGACGACAAGGCGGCGAGCGAGCGCGGCATCCCGATCAGCAACACGCCGGGCGGCGGCTCAAACGCTTCGACGGCCGAACTGTGCTGGGCGCTCTTGATGTCGTGCGCGCGCGACCTCGCCAAGGGCGAGCGCCTGATGCGCACCGGCGGTTGGCACGACGGCATCAAGCAGATGCAGGTCCTCGAAGGCAAGCGCCTGGGCGTTCTAGGACTGGGCCGGCTGGGCAGCCGCGTCGCAGGCTACGGCAAGGCCTTCGGCATGGACGTCGTGGCCTGGAGCCAGAACCTCACGGAGGAACAGGCGGCCAAGGGCGGCGCCAACCTCGTGAGCAAGGACGAGCTTCTCAAGACCTCCGACTTCGTCACCATTCATCTCGTGCTGTCGGAGCGCACGCGCGGCCTTTTGGGCGCGGCTGACCTCGCCAAGATGAAGAAGACCGCGATCCTGGTGAACACCTCGCGCGGGCCGATCGTCGACGAGGCCGCCCTGATCGCAGCCCTCAAGGCCGGCACCATCGCCCATGCCGGCCTCGACGTGTACGACAAGGAGCCGCTGCCCAAGGGCCATCCGATCAGCCAGCTCGACAATGTCACCCTGGTGCCGCATCTCGGCTATGTCGTCGAGGACAGCTATCGCCATTTCTATGCCGGCACGATCGAGGACATCGAAGCCTGGCTCGACGGCAAGCCGATCAACGTGATCAACCCCGAGGCGCTGAAGAAGACAGCGTGATCTCGTTCATGTTCCTCTCCCTCTCTCATGTTCCTCTCCCCCTAGCGGGGGAGAGGAGGAAGAAAGGAAGACAAGAAGACAAGAAGAAAAGAAAAAATGTCGATTCTGGCTAGGCTCGAACGTCGATGAGGTGACGGGATAGGCCGTCATCAACGCAGGAGATCGACATGACCCAATATATGCTGCTGCTGCACCAGGTCCCCAACTACAACATGGACCTGCCGCGCGAGAAGATGCTGGAAATGACCAAGCGCTACATGACCTGGGCCGACACGCTGCGCCAGAAGGGCAAGCTGGCCGGCGGCGAGAAGCTCGCGGCCGGCGGGGTGCGTCATATCAAGGTCAAGGACGGCAAGCCGCTCGCCAGCGACGGTCCCTATGCCGAGGCCAAGGACGTGATCGGCGGCTACTTCGTGATCGAGGCCAAGGACGCGGCCGAAGCCGAGACGATCGCCCGGGATTGCCCGCATCTCGCCCTCGCCGCCACCAACTGGGTGGAGATCCGGCCGATCGAGGCGATGCAGGAGCAGCGCAAAGCGGCCGCCGGCTGAGCACCCGGCCGCAGCCGATCTCGATGAATTGTCGATTCGGGATGGGCGGCAGCGTCGATCAGGTGACGGCAAGGCGAACGGCCGTCACAACCAGGAGGTCGATATGGCTCAATACATGCTGTTGCTGCACCAGCTCCCCGATACCAACGCGGCGTTGCCGCCTGCGGTCATGACGGACGTGGTCCGTCGCTACTATGCATGGGCGGAGGCGATGCGCCAGAAGGGCAAGCTGGTCGGCGGCGAGAAGCTCGCCGTCGGCCGGGTGCGCCACATCCGCATGCGCGACGGCACGCCGCTCTCGAGCGACGGCCCCTATGCCGAGGCCAAGGACGTGATCGGCGGCTATTTCGTGATCGAGGCCAAGGATGACGCCGAGGCCGACGCACTGGCCCGCAACTGCCCGCATCTGTGGAACGCCACCAACTGGGTCGAACTCCGGCCGATCGACTTGATGACGGCCGCCGAAGCCCCTCAGGCGAAGGCGGCAGGCTGAGCGATCAGGTCCACACAATCGTTGCCTCGATGGCGCGCGACTCGACCCACCGCCTGGTCGCCGCGCTGGCGAGGCGGTTGGGCGCGGGCCGCATCGCGACGGCCGAAGATGCCGTCCAGCACGCGCTCCTGCAGGCGCTGTCGTTGTGGCCGTTCAAGGGCGTGCCGGCGCGGCCTGAGGCCTGGCTGGCGGTCGTCGCCCGCAACCGCGCGCTGGACTTGTTGCGCAACGAATCGCGCGGCCTGGCCCTCGCCGAGGATCTTGTCCCATTGGCACCCCCGACCGTTGAACGCGAAGGCCGTTTCGACCGCGAGCTGAACGACGACGAGCTGGCGCTGCTGTTCGCGGTTTGCCATCCCGCGCTGTCGCCCGAGATGCGCGTGACCTTCGCCCTCAAGACCGTGTGCGGCCTCACCGTGCCGCAGATCGCAGCCGGCATGCTGGGCGAGCCCACGGCCATCGCCCAACGCCTGGTGCGGGCACGCCGCCAGCTCGAGGCGGCCGGCGTCGCCATCGAGGCGCCGCCGCCCGAGGCGCTGCCGGAGCGCGCCGAGACGGTGCGCACCGCGCTCTATCTCATGTTCAACGAGGGCTATTCGGCCTCCTCGGGCGAGGCGCTGGTCCAGCCCGAGTTCTGCGTCGAGGCGGTGCGGCTGGCGCGCGCGCTGGCGCACCATCCCATGACGATGGGCCCGGCGAGCGACGCCTTGGCGGCGTTGCTGGCGCTCACCGCGGCACGCCTGCCGACGCGGGTTGGCCCGGACGGCGTGGCGCAACTGCTGGAAGACCAGCCGCGCGATCAATGGGATCGCGGCCTGATCGCGCTCGGCTTTGCCCATCTCGAACGCTCAGCCGGCGGCGAGGAGCTGACGGTGTGGCACCTCAGGGCCGAGATCGCGTCCTTGCATACGACAGCGGCAACATCGGCGGACACCGACTGGCCTCGTATCGCGACCATCTATGAGCATTTGCGCGCCCTCGATCCGTCGCCGGTCGTCGAGCTGGCACGCGCCGTTGCGATCGGTCGCGCGAAGGGCGCAGCCATGGGCCTTGCGGCGCTTCCGGCAATCGACGGCAGTCCTTACGTCGAAGCGGCGCGCGGCGTGTTCCTGGCCGAACTTGGCCGGCGCGACGAAGCGCGAACGCACTTCGACCGCGCGGTCGGCCTTGCGCGCACGACGCCGGAGCGCCGTCTCATGGCGCAGCGGCTGGCGGCGCTTTCATGCGAACCATAATCAGCCAGGTTGAGGCCGCCAGGATGATTGCTGCGGCGATCCATTCGACCGCCGACAGGCGCGGCGGGGCGACCCAGCCGAGATGCGCGGCCGTCGCTTCCAGGACGATGGCAAAGAACGGCGTGGCGGTGAGCGCGATCAAATAAGTCTGTACGCCGGTGCGGTTGATCGTCCAGAAGCCGAGCCATGTGCCGGGCGCGCGGAACAACAGGCCGGCCACGGCGGCGTAGAGCCAGAGTTCGATGCGGCCAAAGGCGTCACCGGCGCCAGCCCATGGCGAAGCGATGGCACCGCAGAGGCCGAGAATCGACCACACGAAAATGAGTGCGAGCGAAGCGGCCACCAGGATCTCCCCGGTGAAACGGCTGCGTGCGGCGAGGTCGGTCAGGCGGTTGCGCGGATGGTAGGCGATCATCCACGAGGCCGCGACGGCCATCGACTCCGATGCGACCAGCCAGCCAAGCCCGCGCCACGCCTCGGGCGCCAGCGCCAGCGCAAACACCGCAATGCCGGCCGCCAACAGAGCGAGGCCCGGCCAGTCGCGACGCGCGGGAGCGATGCGCGTGAGCCACCAGCCGGAGCCAGCGCCGATCAGCACGCTCACCGTCGCCAGCAGCGTGCTTTCGGTGATCGCGAGCCAGGTGATCGACGCCGCTGTCGCCCCGTTGATGGCGACGCGCAGGAAGGCGTAGCCCATGGTCCAGGGCGCGAGCAGGTCCAACCAGTTCCCGGCGGCCCGACGGCCCAGCCACAGCAGGACGAGGCCCGCGGTCAGCAGCTGCACCAGGGTGTAGGCCCAGGCGTCGAGTTGGGCGCTGCTCACGACGTGTCGCGTCAGCAGGAGATAGAGCGACCACAGCAGCGAGTTGCCGAGACCGAGCGCCAGAAGGGGTCCGCCCATTGCGATATCGAAGGCAGATCAGGTCCTGAAACGCAGCAGCAGGTGATTGACGCCGTTCAGCTTGACGTAGAGATCCTCGAACTGCGCATAAAAATCCTCCCACTGCGGCAGGCCGCCCTGGGCGCCGAGCGAGGTGTAGATCTCGGCCACGGTCTTGCGGCCGTCGATTTGCGCGATGATGCGCGGCGCCAGCGCCGGCAGCTGGGCGCGCCACGGGAAGCCGTCGAGATTGGCGATCAGCGGCGCGCCGGGCTGCAGGCCGGCGGCCAGCTTCTGCGCATCCATCTCGCGCAGCACCGGAATGGCCGAGGTATCCTCCGGCCGTGCCACCGTGTCGAAGCCGGCGCGCGTGGCATAGAACACATGGGTGCGGAGGTTGCCCGCCAGGCGCTCGGCGAAGGCCGCGCGCTCGAGCAATGGCAGCGAGCTCGCCTGGCGGGCGATGATCGGATCGCTCATGTAGGTGGCGGGCTCGTAGCGCACCGGCTCCAGGAAGGCCACGACCCGGAGGCCGGATTCGGCCGCCATCGTGCCGATATCGGGCACGGTGAAGGCGCGGTCGCAGCTGTGCAGCAGCAGATCGTAGAGACCGGCGTCGCCGCCGGTGACGTGATCGTTGAGATAGGGGTTGCGGCGGAACAGGTTGGTGGTCGGCAGGAAGCGGATCAGCCGCTTGGCCATCGCCAGTCGGTCTTCCACCGCCATCGACAGCGGCGCCAGGGTGCGCAGCAGCTCCTGCAAGGGATAGACGCCGCTGCGGCCATATTCGCCGTAGAGCATCACGCCCATGCCGCCGTCGGGCTGCAGGACGCTCGCCAGCGCGCGCATGCCGGCGGCCGGATCGGGTAGGTGATGCAGCACGCCGGTGCAGTCGACGTAGTCGAACTCGCCGATCGGCATCGACGGCAGATCGAGCAGCGAGCCGGTCAGGAACTGGATGTTGCGCAGCCCGCGCGCCTTGGCGCGGGCCTCGCAGATCTGGCGCGAGGCGGTCGAGAGGTCGAGATAGACGACCTCGCCGGGACAGCGCCGGTCGACCAGCTGCTGGGCGATCATGATGCAGGCATCGCCCGTGCCGCCGCCCGCCACCAGGGCGCGGAACGGCCGGATGAAATTCAGCCGCCCGGAGAACAGGTAGTGGTTGACCTCGAGGACGTGGCTCGGCGTGCCGGTGACCAGCCGGATCGCTTCGTCGCGCGGGTCGCGCGGCGGATAGGGCAGCGCCTCGTACTGGGCGCGAACGTTATCCAACGGCGAAGAAACGGTCATTCTGGCCTTGTTTCACGGCGGGCAGGGGGCTACCCGGGGGATTAGTGCAACAAATCCCACCTCCATGAAAGGGGGCCATGAAAGGCTATTTCGGCGTCGGTGTGGAAGGCGTCAGCAAGGCCATGAACGTTGGCACCTTGTTTCGCACCGCCCATGCCTTCGGCGCCGCCTTCGTGTTCACGCTCAGGGCCCAGTACAACAGCCGGGAAGGGTTTTTGAGCGACACCTCCGACACCCCGCGCTCGGTCCCGACCTACAATTTCGCCGACCTGGAGGCCTTCCGCCTGCCGCAGGGCTGCCGGCTGGTCGGGGTCGAGATAACCGACGAGGCCATCGAGCTGCCGAGCTTCCGCCATCCACGCCAGGCGGCTTACATCCTGGGGGCCGAGCGCGAAGGCCTGTCGGCCGACGTACAGTCGCTGTGCGACTATGTCGTGAAGATCCCCACCCGCTTTTCGGTCAATCTCGGCGTCGCCGGCGCCCTCATCATGTACGACCGGCTGCTCAGCCTCGGCCGCCACGCACCCCGGCCGGTCGCCGAGGGTGCCCCGACCGAGGCCGTCGAGCTCCCGGTGTTCGGCGAGCCGATGTACAAGCGCCGCCAACGGGTTAGACAGAAGGCGCTATCGAAATAGCCTCTCATTTCCTCCCCCGTCATACGGGGGAGGAGAAGAAGGGCCCCTAGCAGGGGAGAGGAGCATGACTTATGTGAGGGCCGCATCATGGCCCTTCTCCCTACCGAACCGCTGCAGATCGTCGAACCGCGCCCCCTGCGCGGCCGCAACGACCTGCGCCGAAATCTGGTCGGCCTGTCGCGCGAGGAGCTGAAGACCACCCTGGTCGAGGCCGGCCTGGAACCGTTCCGTGCCCGCCAGGTCTGGCAGTGGATCTACTGGCACGGCGTCACCGACTTCGGCCGCATGACCAACATCGCCAGGAAGACGCGTGAGCGCCTGGCCGAGCTGTTCGTGGTCGAGCGGCCGGAGATCGTGACCGAGCAGCGTTCGGTGGACGGCACGCGCAAATGGCTGCTGCGCTTCCCCGATGGCAACGAAGCCGAGACCGTCAACATCCCCGAGGAGGATCGCGGCTCGGTCTGCATCTCGAGCCAGGTCGGCTGCACCCTCACCTGCAGCTTCTGCCACACCGGCACCCAGGCGTTGGTGCGCAACCTGGTGCCGGCCGAGATCGTCGGCCAGTTCATGGTGGCGCGCGACAGCTATGGCGAATGGCCGACGCCCACCGAGACGACGCGCATGCTGAGCAACATCGTCATGATGGGCATGGGCGAGCCGCTCTACAATTTCGACAATGTGGCTGCGGCGCTCAGGATCGTCATGGACGAGCAGGGCATCGCGCTCAGCCGCCGGCGCATCACGCTCTCGACCTCGGGCGTCGTGCCGATGATCCCCAAGGTGGGTGAGGTGCTCGACGTCAATCTCGCGGTGTCGCTGCATGCCGTGAGCGACGCGGTGCGCGACACCCTGGTGCCGATCAACCGCAAATGGCCGATCGCCGAGCTGCTGAAGGCCTGCGCCGACTATCCCGGCGCTAAAAACAGCCGGCGCATCACCTTCGAGTACGCCATGCTGAAGGGCGTCAACGACAGCGACATCGACGCGCGCGAGCTGGTGCGGCTGCTCGCGCCGCTGCACGCCAAAGTGAATCTGATCCCGTTCAATCCGTGGCCGGGCGCGCCTTACGAGTGCAGCTCCAACAACCGCATGCACCGCTTCGCCGAGATCGTGAACGAGGGCGGCCTCAGCGCGCCGATCCGCACGCCGCGCGGCCGTGACATCTTCGCCGCCTGCGGCCAGCTCAAGAGTGCCAGCCTGCGCCGTCGCGGCGAACGCGTGAGGGATATCGAAGCGAAGGCGGGCGTTTGATGCAGACCAAGGTTTCAACGAAGGGACAGGTCGTGTTGCCCAAGGCGATTCGCGACAAGCGGCGCTGGAAGGCCGGCACGCTCTTGACCGTGGAAGACCGCCCGGAAGGCGTGCTGCTCAAGCCAGTCGAAAAGAAAGAGAAAAAGAAGCTCACCATCAACGACTGGGCCGGCATCCTGAAGTACAAAGGCCCGCCCCGCGCGGTCGAGGAAATGAACGCCGCGATCGAAAAGGAATTCCGGCGACGTTATGCGCGCGGGCGATACTAGAGTCTTTCCGACGGATACTAACCCGCCTCACCCTGAGGAGGCCGCGAAGCGGCCGTCTCGAAGGGTGGGCAACGAGCACATACCTGTGGCCCATGCTTCGAGACGCTCGCTGCGCTCGCTCCTCAGCATGAGGTCTTTGTTGTGAATCTGACTTCGGCGATTCGGCCTTCGTCGGAAAGACTCTAAGGCATGGACTTTCGCCGATGCGCTTTATCTTGCCTCGAGCAGTCACGCCGGTCCCTTTGTGACATTCGATATTCCCATGCGCCGCCGTGCATCGACGCTCGGAGTCAGGCCACCTGTTTCTGCGCCTTAAGTCATTTGCTGAACGCCGCGACCTTCGACAGGAAGGCGAGTTCGCTGGCGACGGGCGCCAGGCCGGCGGCGCCACACGAGACTTCGAGATTCTCGTTCGCGTACTCGGCGTAGTACGGCTCGTGGAAATAGTGCGGAAAGAGATCGAGCAGGCCATCCCACGCCGGTTGATCGCCCCTCTGCATCGAATCGACGATCACCACCAGGCCATCCGGTTTCACCACCCGCGCCATCTCGGCGAGGACCGCGGCCCGTGTCGCCTTCGGCAGCTCGTGCATCAGGAACGACGAGACGACGAAGTCGAGGCTGCCGTCGTCGAACGGCAGCTTCTCCGCCGCCCCTTCGATCAGCTTGACCCGCGCCGTGCGGCCGATCAGGCGACGCGCTTCTTCGAGATACGGCACGCTGAGATCGAGACCGCTGAGCCGCAGGCCGGGCCAGGCATCGTGCAGGAAGGCGAGCAGGCGGCCGGTGCCGCAGCCGACATCGAGGCCGCGCAGGTCGCGCTGGTTGCGGCCTTCCATCCATTGGGCGATCGGCCGAAAGGCGCGGCGGCGCATGACGTCGGCGGCGCCGGTGAACAGCACCTCGACCTGCGTGTCGTAGATGGCGGCGGAGTGGTCACTGAGCCAGCCGTCGCTCTGGAAGTGGAAGTTCTGCCGGTAGTACTCGGGCAACCCGTCGCCCTGCTGGCCGGGCGGCAACTCGCCGTTGAGCACGCCGTGGCGCCGCGCATCGACCTGCGGCAGGTCGCGGAAATAAAGCAGGCTGCGGCGCAAGAACTCGGCCGGCTCCGGTCCGCGCGCGCGCGGTGCGGGAAACAAGCCGGCGGCGATGTCCTGCCATTCGCGCTCGAACACCGCCCGCATCTCGGCCGTCATCTCGGCGCGCGTCGGCGTCGGCCCGATCGGGAACTCGGGCTTGGGCATGGGCTTCAAGAGACGCCGGCCCGCCGCGTAGTGGCCGGCGTACCAGGCGACCCGCGCGGTCTGGCGCGCGGCATAGGTGAGACGATCTAGGGTAGAAACCATGTCTTACGCACTTGAGAATTCATTATAGCAGCTTTGCGGCAGCTTGCCCGGCCGGGGTCGGCCGCTATATTCGCGCGCCTTTATCGAACCGTCACGAAAGCCGGCAGCCATGAGCGTTACTTATACCGGACCCTACAAGAAGGGCGACATCAAGAAGGTCGTCCTGGCCTATTCCGGCGGGCTCGACACGTCGGTCATCCTGAAGTGGCTGCAGACGGCCTATGGCTGCGAGGTCGTGACCTTCACCGCCGATCTCGGCCAGGGCGAGGAGCTCGGTCCGGCGCGCAAGAAGGCCGAGATGCTGGGCATCAAGCCTGAAAATATCCACATCGACGATGTGCGCGAGGAGTTCGTGAAGGACTTCGTCTTCCCGATGTTCCGCGCCAACGCGCTTTACGAGGGCGAGTATCTGCTCGGCAGCTCGATCGCGCGGCCGCTGATCGCCAAGCGCCAGATCGAGATCGCCCGCGAGGTCGGCGCCGACGCGGTCTGTCACGGCGCCACCGGCAAGGGCAACGATCAGGTGCGCTTCGAGCTCAGCTACTACGCGCTGAAGCCCGACATCAAGGTGATCGCGCCGTGGCGTGAATGGGAGCTCAGCTCGCGGACCAAGCTGCTCGAATTCGCCGAGAAGCATCAGATCCCGATCGCCAAGGACAAGCGCGGCGAGGCGCCGTTCTCGGTCGACGCCAACCTCCTGCACTCCTCGAGCGAGGGCAAGATCCTGGAGGATCCGTGGAAGGAGGCCGACGAGAGCGTCTATCAGCGCACCATCTCGCCCGAGGCCGCGCCCGACAAGACAACCTACATCACCGTCGATTTCGAGAAGGGCGATGCGGTGGCCGTCGACGGCGTGAAGATGTCGCCGGCGACCCTGCTCACCAGGCTGAACGAGCTCGGCAAGGCCAACGGCATCGGCCGCCTCGACCTGGTCGAGAATCGTTTCGTCGGCATGAAGAGCCGCGGCATCTACGAGACGCCGGGCGGCACGATCCTGCACGCCGCCCATCGCGGCATCGAGCAGATCACCCTCGACCGCGGCGCCGGTCATCTCAAGGACGAGCTGATGCCGAAATATGCCGAGCTGATCTATTTCGGCTTCTGGTATTCGCCCGAGCGCGAGATGCTGCAGGCGCTTATCGACAAGAGCCAGGAGAACGTGAGCGGCACGGTGCGGCTGAAGCTCTACAAGGGCAACACCGCGGTGGTCGGCCGCAAGTCACCCAAGTCGCTCTATTCGATGCAGCACGTCACCTTCGAGGAAGACGCCGGCGCCTACAACCAGCGCGACGCCGAAGGCTTCATCAAGCTGAACGCGCTCCGCCTGCGCCTGCGCGGCCTGGGCCAGGGCGGCCCGAAGAAGTAGGAGTCATTGCTGGGGGCGCGCCACTCCATTGGCGCGATCTTCTCATGCTTAGTGGACCGCGGGCGTTCCCCCAGAAGACCATGACGCGCCACTGGAGTGGCGCGCCCCCAGCATGACCTACTTCGGCCTTCCCTATATCCATGCCGTCTTCGACGTCGCGGCCTGGTTTGCCTCGATGACGGCGTTCTGGCTCCTGCCGCCCGCCGCGCTGCCCGCCAACCGCGTGTCGCATCCCGGCGCCTATGCCGTCACGGCGGGCTTGGGCGCGCTCTGCGGCGCCATGTTGTTCGGCACCGCGAATGCGCTGTTGTCCGGCGTGCATGCGCTGGGCTTCTCCATGGTGGGCGGCATCGCCGGCGCGATCATGGCCATCGAAGCCTTCAAGCGCTTCACCGGTGTGATTGGCTCGACCGGCATCGTCTTCGCCGCGCCCTTCGCCGCCACCGTGGCGGTGGGCCGCTGGGGCTGCTTCTTCTCCGGCCTCGCCGACTTCACCTACGGCACGCCCACGAACCTGCCGTGGGGCGTCGATTTCGGCGACGGCATCGCCCGCCATCCGGTGCAGCTCTACGAATCGATCGCCATGGCCGCGATGTTCGTCGTGCTGATCCAGCGCTTTTACGCGCGCGACGGCTTTTGGCTTCGGAACGGCTTTTACCTCACGGTCGGCTGGTATGCGCTGCAGCGCTTCGTCTGGGAATTCCTGAAACCTTATGCAACCGTGATCGGCCCGTTCAACCTCTTCCATGTGGTCTGCCTGGGCCTGGTCCTGTACGCTGTCGTCATGATCCGCAGCGGGGGCCGCGATGTACGATGGCATAGCGCGTAAGTCGGCGCCGTATCTCTTCCTCGGCCAGACCACCTCGTTGTGCGAGACCTGCCTCGGCCTGGTGCCGGCCAAGATCGTCGAGGAAGACGGCGGTATCTACTATGCCAAGCGCTGTCCCGAGCACGGCCTCATGAAGACCCTGGTGTCGGACGATCCGGTCTACTGGCGGCGCACGCTGGAATACCTGAAGCCGGGCGACCGCCCGCTTCAGCCGCACACCCGCACCGAGCGCGGCTGCCCTTGGGATTGCGGCCTCTGCCCCGACCACGAGCAGCATTCCTGCCTCGCCATCGTCGAGATCAACGAGGCCTGCAACCTCGCCTGCCCGGTGTGCTTCGCCGATTCCTCGCCCAAGCGCAACACCCAGCGCAGCCTGGCCGAGGTCGAGCGCATGTTCGATGCGCTGGTGCTGAGCGAAGGCGAGCCCGACCTGGTGCAGATCTCGGGCGGCGAGCCCACTATCCATCCCGAGATCTTGGGCATCATCGCCGCCGCGCGCCGGCGGCCGATCAAGCACGTGATGCTGAACACCAACGGCATCCGCATCGCCGAGGATCCGGCCTTCGCCGATGCGCTGGCCGAATTCAGGCCGGGCTTCGAGGTCTACCTGCAGTTCGATTCGCTGAACGACGAGGCGCTGAAGAACATCCGCGGCGCCGCGCTGTCGCGCATCCGCCGCCAGGCGCTGGCCAACCTCGAGGCGCGCGGCATCTCGACGACGCTCGTCTGCACGGTCAAGCGCGGCGTCAACGACGGCGAGATCGGCGCCATCGTGCGCCACGCGCTCACCTACAAATGCGTGCGCGGCGTCAACTTCCAGCCAGTCCAGGATGCCGGCCGCAACGAGGGCTTCGATCCCAAGCTGAACCGCATCGTGCTGTCGGAGATCCGCCGCCGCATCGTCGAGGAGTCGGGCATCTTCGCCGACGGCGACATGATCCCGCTGCCCTGCAATCCGGCGTCGATCTCGATCGGCTACGGCGTGCGCAACGGCCCGACGGTGATCCCGCTCACCTCGCTGGTGCCGCGCGAGGCGCTGCTGCCGGCCATGCCCAACGCCATCTCGTTCGAGAAATATCCCGAGCTGCGCCGGCGCTTCGTCGATCTGTTGTCGCTGTCGACCGCCGACACCAACACGGCGGAGCGGCTGGGCTCGCTGCTGTGCTGCCTGCCCGACGTGCCGATGCCCGAGGGCTCGGGCTACGAGAACGTCTTTCGCGTCACCATCGTGGAGTTTCTGGACCGCTTCAATTTCTGCCTGGCCAACGTCAAGCGCTCGTGTGTCCATTTCGTGACGCCCGAGGGCAGCATCATCCCGTTCGACACCTACAACACCTTCTATCGTCCAGGTGCTGCCGGGAACGCCCGCCTGGCTGAGGCCCGCTTGCCCGAAGCCCGCCTGGCGGAGGCCCGCCGATGAGCGACGCACCGACGCCACCCCCACCGCCGCCGCCAACCCTGCCTCCGGTCTTTCCGCCGCCGCCGCCCAAGAACCGGGCGCTCGGCTGGTTTTTCGCCGTGTTCGGTGCAGTCATCGTGCTGCTCACCCTGGCCTGCATGCTGGCCCTGACCGACGGTCATTTGTGGGGCGAGGATGGCGAACTTGCCCTGCTCTGCGGCTCACCGACGCTGATCCTGGGCGCCGTCTTTCTTTGGCTGGGCTCCCGCCGCCTAAAGCGCTAAGCAGGCGGCAACACAGCGCCAGCTTCAAACGGAGTTCTGGATGCCTTTCGACAACGCCCAACGCCCGGGGCCGGGACGCGGCACGGGCGAGCGGGCCATCAATCTGCCGCCCGCAGTGCTGTGGCTGATCGGCATCAATGTCGCCGTCCATCTGCTGCGCAGCCTGCTGAGCGACGAGGCCGATTCGGCCCTCATCCTGCAGTTCGGCCTGATACCGGCCAACTACACCGGCGGCGGCCACGATCTCGCCGCGCAGGTCCTGGCGCCGATCACCTATCAGTTCCTGCATGGCGGCTGGATGCATCTCGGCGTCAACATGATCACGCTGGCCGCCTTCGGCGCGCCGGTCGAACGCCTGCTGGGCGTGCGCCGCTTCATCCTGTTCTATCTCTCGGCCGGCATCGTGGCCGGCGTCGTCCATATCCTGTTCTTCCCCGGATCGACCGATCCGGTGATCGGCGCGTCGGGCGCCATCAGCGGCGTATTCGGTGGCGTGCTGATGCTGATGCGCTATGTCGGCAGCCTGACCTCGCTGCTGCCGGTCGCCGCGATCTGGATCGCCCTCAACGTCTTCTTCGGCATCTTCGGCGGCACGCCGGGCGCGGCCGGCGAGCAGGTCGCCTGGGTCGCCCATATCGGCGGCTTCGTCTACGGGCTTCTGGCCATCCGTTTCTTCATGCCGCGGCGGACATGAATGCTCACCCAAAGACAACCTCATGCTGAGGAGCGAGCGCAGCGAGCGTCTCGAAGCATGGGCCGCAGGCACCGTGCTTGCTCCCACCCTTCGAGACGGCCCTGCGGGCCTCCTCAGGGTGAGGTAGTGTCTGAATCAGCGTTCCATGAAAGCGAGGGCTAGGGTGCCGCGATGGCCGAGTCGGTCCCCACGCGCCGTTACCTCGCGGCCAACGCGGTGGCGTTGGCGCCTTTTCCTGCCGCGGCGGACATGACCGGAGTTCACGATTTCCCAGCTTTCATAGAATGCTGACCCAAAGACAACCTCATGCTAAGGAGCGAGCGCAGCGAGCGTCTCGAAGCATGGGCCGCAGGCACCGTGCTTGCTCCCACCCTTCGAGACGGCCCTGCGGGCCTCCTCAGGGCGAGGTAGTGTCTGAATCAGCGTTCCATGAAAGCGAGGACTAGGGTGCCGCGATGGCCGAGTCGGTCCCCACGCGCCGTTACCTCGCGGCCAACGCGGTGGCGTTGGCGCCGTCCTTCGCCGTGCTCGCGGCACTCTACTGGTCGGGCGACCTGGCGGGCCGGCCGGCGCTGATCGCCATGGCCGCCATCGCGGCGGTGACGATCTTCCTGGTGCAACGCTACCTCGGTTCGCTTGCCCGCTTCGCGCGCTTCGTCGGCGAGCTGTCGGACGAGCGCGAGCCGGTGATGCCGCGGCTCTCCTTCGCGCCCGCCACCGAGGAGCTGGCGACGGCGGCGGCCATGCTCTCCGCCGGCTGGCGCCGCCAGCGCGCCTCGATCGACAACCTTGCCGCATCTGCGCAGGCTATCGTCGACGGCCTGCCCGATCCGCTGATCGCCGTCGACCGCCAGCGCCGCATCGTGCGCACCAATCTCGCGGCGCGCGCCCTGCTCGGGCCGGTCGGCGCCGAACGCGACCTGTCGACGGCGTTCCGCCAGCCCCAGCTGCTGGCCGCGATCGACGGGCTGCTCGAGACCGGCATCGACGGCAACTACACGGGCCCCGACCAGACCGCCGCCGAGCTCGTGCTGTCGGGCCCACCCGAGCTCGACATGATCGCCCATCTCCGGCGCCTGCCGCGCGCCGCGGCCGACGGCTCGCTGGCCCTGGTCGTGCTGCACGACACGACGGCGCTGCGCCGCGCCGAGCGCATGCGCGCCGATTTCGTGGCCAATGCCAGCCACGAGCTCAAGACGCCGATCGCGGGCCTGGCCGGCTTCATCGAGACCCTGCGTGGACCTGCGCGCGACGATGCGGACGCGCGCGAGCGCTTCCTCGGCATCATGGCCGAGCAGGCCGATCGCATGCGCCGCCTGGTCGACGATCTTTTAATGCTGTCGCGCATCGAGCAGCACGAGCATGCCCGCCCCGACGCCGCCATCGATCTCGCCAGCGTGCTGAAGGGCGTGCTCGACCTGCTGCAGCTGAAAGCCTCGTCGCGCAGGGTGGCGCTCGAGCTCAGCCTCGCAGCCGAACTGCCGCACGCGATCGGCGACTACGACGAGCTCACCATCGTGTTCCAGAACCTGGTCGACAACGCGCTGAAATACGCCAAGCCCGCGACCACGGTGCGCGTGTTGGCGCGCCCGGCCGGCGAGGGCCGGGTGGCCGTCGCCGTCAGCGACGAGGGCGACGGCATTCCCGCCAACCACCTGCCGCGCCTCACCGAGCGCTTCTACCGCGTCGACGCCGCGCGCTCGCGCCAGCTGGGCGGCACCGGCCTCGGCCTCGCCATCGTCAAGCACGTCGTCAACCGCCATCGCGGCCGCCTCGACATCCAGAGCACCCCCGGCAAGGGCTCGACCTTCACGGTGACGTTGCCGGCGGCGGGCTAGACTCATTCGCCTCCCCCGTCTTACGGGGGAGGTGCCCCGTCATACGGGGCGGAGGGGGAGGGCCCCAGAGAGAATCTCGGAAAGTTTCAGATCTGAAATTGGCGGGCGTTTCGGTTGGGGCTTTCCCCCTCCGGCCCTGCGGGCCACCTCCCCCGTGTGACGGGGGAGGCGAATGACATTCGCCTACTTCGCCTTGTCGAAGGCCAGCGCGAAGCCCAGCAGCGGCACGTCGATGTTGATCGTTCGCTTGTTGGTGTCCTGGATCGAGATTTTCAGCAGCGTGCCGGATCGCATCGCCGCCATCAGCGGATCCTTCAGCGGCACGTTGACGATGCAGCCCACGTTGGTGCAGGTCTGCACCGGGTAACGCTCGGCCGTTCCATTGTCGACCTTGAGCTGGACCGGCTCGGTCAGGCTGATGCCGAGCGGCAGCTGGATCAGCAGGACCGCCGTCTTGTCGGGGGCCATGCGGGCGGAAAGCTGCGCCACCAGCTGCTTGTCGTCGCGGTTGATCATCTGCTGGATGGCCCGGCAGTCCAGGCTCTTGCCGTCGCCGGAGCATTCGACCCGCCAGGCCGAAGGCGGGGTGTCCTGCGCCAGCGCAGGCGGCGCCAGGCCGGCCACCACCGAGGCCAGCACAAGGCCCAGAATCGCCAAACGGCGGCGGACGGAAATCTTTGACATCATGCTCGTCATGCCCTCGCTGCCGACGGTTCGGCCGACCCGATAAAGCCCGGACTTCGCCCCGCCTGACAAGCGAGGATTATCCGCCGCGCCGACGCGCGACGGCCACGAATTCAGTGATCGAGATGCATTTTGCGTTGTCGTGGCGCGGACATTGCTTTTCTATGGGAGGGCGTAGCGTCAGCGTGCTCGGGGGAGAACGGCCAGGCCATATGTCGTGCCACGGCCGGCGCGCTTGGGGGAGAACCGGATCATGCACGATCGTGTGACTTGCCGGCGTGTGGCGCGAGGGCGGCATGCCGCCCGCCTGGCGGCGGCGCTGCTGTCGACCACCGGGCTCACCGCCTCGCTGGGCGCGGCGGCCGCGGCGATCCTGATCGCCGGATGGGCCCTGCCCGCCCGGGCCGATGGCGGCGCTGGCGGCGGCGGCGCCCCTGGCGGCACCGACTCGTCCAACGGCCCTGGCGGGACTGGCGCAACCGACACGAACGGCGGCGGCGGCGGTGGGGCCGGTGCGACCGGCGGCCCGGGCGGCGACGGTGCCCTTCCCGGCACGGGCGGGTCAGGCGGCGCGACTCCCGGCGCGGACGGCCAGCCTGGTGGTGCTGCCGGCGGCGGCGGCGGCGGGGCGCACGGCCAGGTCGTAACGACGGCCGGAGCGCTTGGGTCAGCCACCGGTGGGAAGGGCGGCACCGGCGGCGCTGGCGGCGGCGGCGGCGGCGGCGGCGCGGGTGGCTGGGGTACGGCCGTCGTTTCCGCGGGCAGCTTCACGAATGCCGGCGCCATCCTGGACGGCGCCGGCGGCACCGGCGGCAGAGGCATCGGCGGCAACGGCGGCAGTGGCGGCAGTGGCGGGTTGGGCCTCTTCTTCAGCGGCGGCGTCACATCCCTGGTCAATTCCGGAACCATCGCCGGCGGCAACGGCGGGGCGGGCGGCACCGGCAGCATAACGGCCGGCAGTCCCGGCGCGGGCGGCACGGGCATCGTGGGCGGCAGCGGCGGCTTCACCATCACGAACAGCGGCACGATCAGCGGTGGCCTGAGCGGTGACGGCACGACGCGGGCCAACGCCATCACCTTCGCCGGCGGCGGCACCAACAGCCTGACCCTGCAGGCGGGCTCCAGCATCACCGGCAATGTCGTGGCTTTCTTCGGCGGCAGCGACGTGCTGGCGCTGGGCGGCAGCGCCAACGCGACTTTCGACGTCAGCCAGATCGGGCCGGCGGCGCAGTACCAGAACTTCGCCAACTACCAGAAGACCGGCACCAGCACCTGGACGCTCGGCGGCACGACCGCATCGACGACGAACTGGGCGATCAACGGCGGCACGCTCGCGATCTCGGCGGACAACAACCTCGGTGCCGCCGGCGGCATCCCGAGCTTCAATGGCGGCACCCTGCAATTCAATGCGTCTTTCACCTCGACGCGCGCCTTCACGCTCAACGCGGGCGGCGGCACGTTCGATACCAACGGCAACGCCGTGACGCTGTCGGGAGACATCGGCGGCGCCGGCGGCCTGACCAAGATCGGCGCCGGCACGCTGACGCTCGGCGGCAACGGCGACTATCTCGGCGGCACGAACATCAACGGCGGCACCCTGGCGATCGCCGCGGCCAACAACTTGGGCGCCGGCGCGCTGACCTTCAATGGCGGCACCCTGCAGATCCTGGGCAGCATGACCTTGTCGCAGACAACGACGCTCAATGCCGGCGGCGGCACGATCGATACCAACGGCAACGGCCTGTTCCTCGCCAGCGCCATCTCCGGACCGGGCGGCCTCACCAAGAACGGCGCGGGCATTCTCGACCTCGCTGCCGCCAACACCTACACCGGCGGCACCATGGTCAACGCCGGCACGCTGCTGCTGGACAGCGTCGGCGGCTCGCTCGCGCCGACCGGCGCGCTCACCGTGAACGGCGGCACCTTCGACATGTCACAGATCAACGGCGGCACGCCCGGCAGCAGCATGACGGTGGGCGCGCTGTCGGGCGCGGGCGGCACGATCTCGCTCGGCACCAACACGCTCATCACCAACAGCAGCGCCAACACCACGCTCGCCTCGCAGATCGCCGGCACCGGCGGGCTTACGAAGCAGGGCAGCGGCATCCTCACGCTGAGCGGCAGCAACACCTACAGCGGCGCCACCACCATCAGCGGCGGCCTGATCAACTTCGCCTCGCTCGCCAACTTCGGCACCGGCACGATCATCCTGAACGGCGGCGGCGTGCAGTGGGCCACCGGCAACACGTTGGACATCTCCTCCTCGCCGCGGCTGGTATTGGGCCCGGCCGGCGCCACCTTCGACACCAACGGCAACAATGTCTCCTTTGCCACGCCGCTGGGCGGCACGGCCGCGATCACCAAGGCGGGCAACGGTATCCTCACCTTCACCACCACCAACAACTACTCGGGTGGCACCAAGGTGACCGGTGGTCTTATAAACTTTGCGTCAGCCGGCAGCTTCGGCTCGGGCCTGATCACGCTCAATGGCGGCGGCCTGCAATGGGCGGCCGGCAACACCGCCGACATCTCTGCCAAGCTGGTGCCGCTCGGCGCCGGCGGTGGCACCTTCGACACCAACAGCAACAACATCACCCTGGCGTCAGCGCTCACCGGCAGCGGCGGCCTCGCCAAGCAGGGCCTGGGCAACCTCAACCTCACCGGCAACAGCACTTACAGCGGCGGCACGGCGGTGCTGGCCGGCACCTTGTCGGTGAACGGCAGCATCGCCGGCAACGTCGCGGTTGGATCTGCCGGCACCCTGGGTGGCAACGGCACGATCGGCGGCAATGTCGTCAACTTGGGCACCCTGTCGCCCGGCAACTCGATCGGCCTGCTCACCGTCAACGGCAATTATGTGCAGATGGCCGGTTCGACCTACCAGGTCGAGGCCAACGCCCAGGGCCAGGGCGACCGCCTCAATGTCGGCGGCGCGGCTTCGATCCAGGGCGGCACGGTGCAGGTGCTGGCGGCGGCGGGCAGCTACGCCAACAGCACGACCTACACCATCCTGCGCGCCACCGGCGGCGTGGCGGGCACCTATTCCGCTGTCACCAGCAACTTCGCCTTCCTGACGCCGACGCTGAGCTACGACGCCAACGACGTGTTCCTGACCCTGGCGCTCGGCCAGACCGCCTTCACGCCGACCTTCCTGGCGCTCACGCCCAACCAGAAGGCGGTCGGCGTGGCGCTCAACCAGTCCTTCGCCAATGCCTCGGGTGATTTCGCCACGGTGATCGGCGCCTTGGCAGGACTCAGCACGGCGCAGGGCCCGGCCGCGCTCGATACGATCAGCGGCCAGCCCTATGCCGACTTCGGCACCATGAACGTCAACAATGCGGCGATGTTCATGAACGCGCTCGGCCAGCAGATGGCGGGCTTCCATGGCGGCCTGCCGGCCGGCCAGCACGTGGCGCTGGCCCAGGCCTGCGAGGTCGAGAGCTGCGATCCCACCGGTCCGTTGAGCGCGTGGGCCAGTGCGCTCGGTGGCCTGGGCTCAGTGCAGGGCGACGGCAATGCCAGCACGCTGACCTATAACTTCGGCGGTGCGGCGGCCGGCATCGACTATCGCTTCGACCCGCGCTTTCTCGTCGGCCTCGGTGTCGGCTACACCCACGGCACCGAGTGGGTGAACTCCTTCATGGGCCAGGGCTGGAGCGACAGCGTGAGCGTCGCGGCCTACGGCTCGTTCACGCAATCGGGCTTCTACCTCGATGCGCTGGCGGGCTACGCCTATTACGGCAACCAGCTGCAGCGCCAGATCCTGATCCCCGGCCTGCAGCAGCGCACCGCCACCGGCTCGACCGGCGCCAACCAGTTCCTCGGCCAGGCCGAGGGCGGATACAAGGTGGGCATCTACGCTCCCGCTGCCGCGACCATCACGCCGTTCGGCCGCTTCCAGATTTCGAGCGTAACCCAGAACGCCTTCAGCGAATCGGGCGCACAATCGCTCAGCCTCAACGTGGCGCAGCAGACGACGAACTCGCAGCGCACCACCATCGGCGCCGATCTCGGAAGCTCGATCGGTCTCGGCAACGAGCACAAGCTCGACGTCGCGGTTCGTCTCGGCTGGCAGCACGAGTTCGCCGACACCGGCCGGCCGATCACGGCCGCCTTCGCCGGGGCGCCGGGCAACTCCTTCACCGTGTTCGGCGCCACGCCGGCGCGCGACAGTGCCGTCGTCGGCTTGCAGGCCACCACCACCGTCGCTGCCGCCACCCAGGTCTACCTGCGCTACGACGGCGGCGTCGGCGGCGGCACCGACAACCATGCTATAAATGTCGGCCTGCGCATGAGCTGGTGAAGTCGTCTTCGCCGTTACGCTGCGCAATGTCGGGGCAGATCGGCGCCGGCACAGACAACCATGCTCTCAACCTGGGGTGTGCGATTCACCTGGTGAACTTCGGCTCGCCGCGTGAAAGGGGACCGTAAGGATCCTGCGCCGGCAGAACGGTAGATTTCCATGCGACATCAGCCTGGTTTCCCCAAGGACAACCCGGGGGCGCGCCATGTTCGCCAAGTCCGTCGTTGCCGTCGCCGTCCTGCCGCTGGCCGTCCTGGCCCAGGAGCCTCCCTTCATGGAGGCCGGAACCTGGGAGGTTGCCGCGCCGCGCAACAACAGGTTCACGCTCAACCTGCAGCTGGACAGCATCACGCCGCAGGGTGTGGCCGGGACGATCACCGGCAACGTCTTCTGGAAATGCCAGGAGACCTTGCCGATCACGAGCTCCGCGGTCGAGCCGGGCAGGATCACCGTGCGCTCGATCAATGCCGAGGACGAGCGCGTGCCGAGCGAGTGCGACCGCACGCTCACCTTCATCGACGCCGACAGCAAGATCATCGTGATGATCGACAGCGCGAGCGGCCGCAGCCGCATGAAGGTCAGGAAGCGACCGTCGAACTGGTCGCTCGGGACGGGTCCCGGCGTCACCCCGCCGTGAGCGCCGTGGGCCACGTCCGGTGGTGGTCCAGATGATGCTGTGGTGGTCGTGGCGGCTCCCGCCTCGGCCGATGCCGGCAACGGCGGCGCCTTTCCTGGCGGCGCAGGTGCATGGGCTTCACCGGTGCCGATGGCAATGCAATCGATGCCGCCGTGGTCGGCCTCGAGGCTACCGTCACCGTCGCCGCGGCGACGCAAATCTACCTGCGCTACGACGGCGGGGTCGGCGGCGGCACCGACAGCCATGCAATTAATGTTGGCCTGCGCATGAGCTGGTGAAAGCCTTCGCCTTCACACCGCGCGTAATGCTCATTGGCGATGCAACTACTCTCGATTTCAGAGGACCGGGGCGCATTTGCTTTGCCGTGGCGCGGACATTGCTCTTCTATGGGAAGGCTTGGCGTCGGCGTGCTCGGGGGAGAACGGCTAGCAAGGTGCCGCCTCAGGGCATCGAGGCGCGGGGGGACAGATCTGGATTTTCTTGCGGGTGCAGGCCTGGCCGACGCCAGTCGCGCGGCGAACCGATGCTGCACGCCTTTGGGGGGCTGGATATGAAGAAGCAAGGGATCGCCCGTTCGAAGATCGCCGGCCGCCTGGCGGCCGTCTTGCTGGCCGGGACCTGCCTGTCGAGCCCGGCCTGGGCGACCGACTTCACCGTCAACAATGCTGCCGACAGTGGCCCAGGCTCCCTGCGCCAGGCCATCATCGATTCCAACGCAGCCGGCGGCACCAACAGAATCATCATCGCCACCGGCCTCACCATCACGCTGACCAGCGGCGACCTGCCGACGATCAAGGCCAACGTCACCATTCAGGGCAACAACGCGACGCTGTCGGGAAACAACCAGTTCCGCGGCCTGTTCATCGGCGGCTTCTCGGGCAGCACGCAGACCGGCGTGACGGTCGCGGTCCAGGACCTCGCCATCACCAACACCACGGCGGCCGGCGGCAACGCCACGGGCGGTGACGGCGGCGGCGCCGGTGCCGGACTGGGCGGGGCCATCTTCGTGGCCAATCACGCCAACGTGACAGTGAGCAATGTCAGCCTGACCAACAATGCCGCCAATGGCGGCAACGGCGACAGTGGGGCGAATGGCGGCGGCGGCGGCGGGGGCATGGGTGGCCAGGGGGGCCAGCTAGCTGGCAACGGCCGTGGCGGCGGTGGCGGCCTGGGGGTCGGTGCAAACGGTGGCAACGGCACGAGCAACGGACAAAGCGGCATCGGCACGGGCGCTGCGGCCGGCGGTTCAGTGCCCGGCGGCGGCGCGGGCGGGGCCAGTGGCGGCGGCGGCGGCGGCAGTGTGCCGTTCGGCAACTTTGCCGCGGGGGGCGGTGTCGGGGGCGGTAGTGGCAGTGGTAATAACGGTGGCGCCGGTGGCTTCGGCGGCGGGGGTGGTAGCTCAGTGGGCAACGGCGGGGCCGGAGGCTTCGGCGGGGGCGGCGGCTTCGGCACCACCGGCGGCGGCGGCGGCGGCTTTGGTGGCGGCGGGGGCGCCGCCGGCGGCACCGGCGGGGCCGGCGGGCAGGGCGGATTTGGCGGCGGCAACGGCGTGGCGAGCGCAACTGCGGGCGGCGGCGGCGCCGGCGCCGGCATGGGCGGCGCCGTCTTCGTGCAACAGGGGGGCAACCTCAACCTGTCCGGCCCGCTTACGGTCAACGGCAACAGCGTGACGGGAGGCACCGGCCAGAATGGCGGCGGCAACGGCTCGGCTTTCGGCTCCGGCCTCTTCCTGCAGGGCAACGGCACCGTCACCTTCTCGCCGGGTGCAAGCCAGAGCCAGACGGTGTCCAATGTGATCGCCGACCAGACCGGCTCGAGCGGCACCGGCGGCAATGCCGGCAGCTACAGCCTCTCAAAGACCGGCGCCGGCACGACGACGCTCTCGGCCGCCAACACCTACTCGGGCGGCACGACCCTCACGGCAGGCACGCTGGCGGTGGGCAACAACAGCGCGCTGGGAACGGGCACGCTTGCCTTTGCCGACGGCACCACGCTGCAGGCCGCCGCCGCCGTGTCGCTCGGCAATGCCATGACGCTGAGCGGCAGCGCCACGATCAACAACAACGGCAACGCCCTCACCATCGGCGGGGCCATCGGCGGCACGGGCGGGTTCACCGCGACCGGCGCCGGCACGACGACGCTCACCAGCACCAATACCTATTCGGGCCCGACCAGCGTCGCTGCGGGCAGCACGCTGCAGACCAACGCGCCCAATGCCTTGGGTTCATCGAGCGCGCTCACCGTCTCGGGCACCGTCAACCTCAACGGCAACAATCAAACGGTCGGCGCGCTGGCGGGCACCGCGACCGGCGTCGTCGATTTGCAGGGCGCCAACCTGACCGCCGGCGGTGCCAACACCAACACCAACTACTCCGGGATCATACAGGATGGCGTCGGCGGAGGCGTTCTTACCAAAGTCGGCACCGGCACGCTGACGCTGTCGGGCGCCAACACCTTCGCGGGCGGCATCGCCCTCACGGCGGGCACGCTGGGAGTGGGCAGCAACGCCGCGCTGGGCACCGGCACACTCGCTTTTGCCAACGCCACTACGCTGCAGGCCGTCGCCGCCGTGTCGCTCGGCAACGCCATGACGCTCAGCGGCAACAATACGGTCGATGACCAGGGCAATGCGCTCAGCCTCACCGGCGTGATTTCCGGCGGTGGCATTTTGACCAAGATTGGCGGCGGGACGCTGACGCTCACCGGCAACAACAATTATAGCGGCGGCACGACGGTCACCGCGGGCACGCTGGCGGTCGGCAACAACATCGCGCTGGGAACCTTCACGGTCCTGCTTGCCGACGGCACCGCGCTGCAGGCCGCTGCCAACGGCTTGACGATCGGCAACGCGATCAACCTCGGCGCCGGCAGCATCGGCGCGACGATCGACACGCAGGCGAACAGCCTCACGCTGACCGGCTCCATTCTCGGCCCCAATTCGCTGACCAAGACCGGCACCGGCACGCTGACCTTCAACAGCAACAACGCCGCCTACACCGGCGCCACGACGGTCGCGGCCGGCACGCTGGCTCTGGTGGGCGGCGCCAACATTTCCAATTCGAGCGTCTTGACGGTCAGCACCGGCGCCACCTTCGACGTCAGCAACAATAGCGCCTTCAACGTCGTCAACACGCTGGCCGGCGGCGGCACGGTGCAGCTTGGCAGCAACGGGCTGTTCATCAACAACGCCTCGACCGAGTTCTCCGGCGCCATCGCGGGCAGCGGCGGCGTGGAGATCAGGAGCGGTACACAGACCTTCTCGGGCGTCAACAGCTACACCAATGAAACGCAGATCGACGGCGGCGCCACCTTGGCGCTGAAGGGCAACGGCTCGATCGCCAGTTCAGCCGTCGTCGGTTTTGCGTCGTCTCCCGCCACGCTCGACATCTCGCAGACCAATGCGGGCGCCACCGTCGGCGCGCTGTTCGACAACGCCGGGAACGGCATCATCAGCCTGGGGTCGAAGACGCTCACCGTCGCCAACGGCGGCACCTTCAACGGCGTCATCCAGGATGGCGGCATCGCCGGCGGCATCGGCGGCGGGCTCACGGTCGCGGGCAACGAGCTCGACCTGGGCGGCGTCAATACCTACACCGGCCCGACCACGATCATGGCCGGCGCCATCCTGGCGCTGATCAGTCCTGGCACCATCGCCACGTCGAGCGGCGTCAACCTTGTCGGTGCCAGCGCCACCTTCGACATCTCGGGCAGCGGCACCGGCCAGACGATCAAGGGCCTTGCCGGCGTCGCCGGCTCGACGGTGGCGCTGGGCGGCTTTGCGTTGACGGTGGGCTCGGCGAACTCGACGACCTTCGCCGGCACCATCACCGACGGCGGCCTCTCCGGCGGCACCGGCGGCTCGCTGGTCAAGGTCGGCAGCGGCACGCTCGCGCTCAGCGGCAACAACACCTACACCGGCGGCACGACGATCAATGGCGGCCTGATAAACTTCGCGGCGCTGAACAACTTCGGCACCGGCATGGTCACGCTCAACGGCGGCGGCGTGCAGTGGGCAAGCGGCAGCACCGCCGACATCTCCTCCCAGCTGGCCCCGCTCGGCGCGGCCGGCGGCACCTTCGACACCAACGGCAACAATGTCACCCTCGCCTCGACGATCTCCGGCGCCGGCGCGCTCACCAAGCAGGGCCTGGGCACCCTCACCCTCGCGGCCAATAACACCTACGCGGGCGGCACGACGGTGACCGGCGGCCTGATCAACTTCAACGCGGCGAGCAACTTCGGCAGCGGCATGATCACGCTGGCCGGCGGCGGGCTGCAATGGGCGGCCGGCAGCACCGCCGATATCTCCGCGAAGCTGGCGCCGCTCGGCGCGGCCGGCGGCACCTTCGACACCAACGGCAACACCATCGCCTTCGCCACGGCGCTGACCGGCACGGGCGGCCTCACCAAGCAAGGCCTGGGCAAGCTCAACCTCATCGCCAACAACACCTACAGCGGCCCGACCTCGGTGATGGCCGGCACGCTGTCGGTCAACGGCAGCATCACCAGCAACGTCACGGTCGGTTCGGCGGGCACCTTGGGCGGCAACGGCACGATCTTCGGCAGCGTGGTGAACGCGGGCGCGCTGGCGCCCGGCAATTCGATCGGCCTTTTGACGGTGAACGGCACCTACACCCAGGCGGCCGGCAGCACCTATCAGGTGGAGGTGAACGCTGCAGGTCAAGGCGACCGCCTCAACGTCACCGGCGCGCCGGGCACGGCGACCCTGCAGGGCGGCACGGTGCAGGTGCTGGCGGCGGCCGGCAGCTACGCCAACAGCACGACCTATACGATCCTCAATGCGACCGGCGGCGTCACAGGCACCTATGCCGGCGTCACCAGCAACTTCGCTTTCCTGACGCCGTCGCTCAGCTACACCGCCAACAACGTGTTCCTCACCCTGGCGCTGGGCCAGACCGCCTTCACGCCGACCTTCCTGGCCCTGACCCCCAACCAGAAGGCGGTCGGCACAGCCCTCAACCAGTCCTTCGCCAACGCCAGCGGCGACTTCGCCACGGTGATTGGCGCCTTGGCCGGTCTCAACACGGCGCAGGGCCCGATGGCGCTCGATACGATCAGCGGCCAACCCTATGCCGACTTCGGCACCATGAACACGAACAACGCGGCGATGTTCATGAATGCGCTCGGCCAGCAGATGGCCAATGCGCGCGGCAGCAGCGCCAGCACCGGCCAGCGCCAGGCATTGGCGCAGGTCTGCGAGATCGAGAGCTGCGATGGCACGGGTCCACTGAGCGCGTGGGCCAGTGCGCTGGGTGGTCTCGGCTCGGTGCTGGGCGACGGCAACGCCAGCACGCTCACCTACAACTTCGGCGGCGCGGCGGCGGGCCTCGACTACCGCTTCGACCCGCGCTTCCTGGTCGGCATCGGCACCGGCTACACCCACGGCACGCAGTGGGTGAACTCCTTCATGGGCCAGGGCTGGTCCGATTCGGTCAGCGTCGCGGCCTACGGCTCGTTCACGCAATCAAACTTCTACCTCGATGCGTTGGCGGGCTACGCCTACTTCAACAACCAGCTGCAGCGCCAGATCCTGATCCCCGGCTTGCAGCAGAGGACGGCTACCGGCTCGACCGGCGCCAACCAGTTCCTCGGCCAGGCCGAGGGCGGCTACAAGGTCGACGTCTATGCGCCGGCTGCGGCCAGCATCACGCCGTTCGGCCGCTTCCAGATCTCGAGCGTGACGCAGAACGCCTTCTCTGAGTCGGGCGCGCAGTCGCTCAGCCTCAACGTGGCACAGCAGACCACCAACTCGCAGCGCACCACCATCGGCGCCGATCTCGCGGGCGAGATCGGTCTCGGCAACGAGCACAAGCTCGACATCGATGTGCGTCTTGGCTGGCAGCACGAGCTCGCCGACACCGGCCGGCCGATCACCGCCGCCTTCGCCGGCGCGCCGGGCAACTCCTTCACCGTGTTCGGCGCGACGCCGGCGCGCGATGCCGCCGTCGTCGGCTTCCAGGCCGTGACCAATATCGCCCAGGCGACACAAGTCTACCTGCGCTACGACGGCGGCGTCGGCGGCGGCACCGACAACCATGCCGTCAACGTCGGCCTGCGCATGAGCTGGTGAAGTCCCCTTCGCCCTCGCAACGTGACGTATGTCACATCTCGCGATAGCGGAATTGGCTGTAGTGTCGCCGGATTTCGTCGCCGAACCTCGTGGAGAAGACCGATGAACGACCCGGATTGGATGGCCAAGAACCGGCGGGCTTCCTACAACATGATGCCGCGCGTCGAGAATTGGACGGCGGCCTATCAGCTGTCGCAAGAAGACGCGCGTGACATCGCCGTCTCCTATGTGCTGAACAATTATCTCACGCTGGAGAAGCCGGTAACCTTCGGAACAGACGGCGCGCCGAGCTACCCCAAGATTGGCGAACGGGCGCGGCTCAAGCTCGACAATATCGGCGGCGTTCGCTTCGTTCCGGACAGCAAGGCGGCGTCCGGCTGGACGATGACCGGCGCGATGGACCTGCGCACGGCGGTGCTTGCCGTCCGGCTGGGAATATATCTGCGGCAGGAAAGCAAATGGGGTGTCTCGACGATCTATTGGGGTGGGATGGGCGTCGGCCGCGACGAGAACGACCGTCACGGCAAGGGCCTTGCGATCGATTTCCACGGCGCGCTGACGAACTTCGGCAAGTTCGATGTCGCGGCCAACTGGGGGCAACAGCCGATCACGCTTCCCAATGGCAAGATCGCCAAGGCGTGGCCGTTGAACGTCATGCCCTATTTCCGACTCGACGTCGATACGCCCGCCGGCGGCTTCTTCTACGCAGTCTACCACTTCCTCGCGGGGGAAGCGTCAGACAACGGCACGAACCACGAGAGTTCCATCGGCGACCGTAGCCAGATCCTGTGCCCCGACACGCCCGACCCCGCCCTGCGGATGTATCACCAGGACCACATACACTGCGAGGTGGCGGCAGCGTAGCGAGGCACGAAATCTTGTCGGCGATGGGTGCTTGTCGCACCAAAACTTTCGACGGCTCGAGGCGCGGGTCGCCAGCTCTCATCCGGGCAGTTCGAGCTTCGAGGGCGGCCCCGCCGGTGCATGCACTGCAAGCAGGTGAGCTCGCGCCCTCTATGCCGGTACGCAAGTATTATCTTGCGCGCACCGTAATGCAGGCAACGGTCACTTCTGGTCGTTGACAGAACTGAGCAATGTTGTGGCGTATGCCTGTCGACTCTCACCGCCAGAGGATCGGCATCATGTTCGCTTGTCGCGATGATCGCCTGCACCGCCATCGATCGGGGGCGCAACACCCGCGCGCACCTGACGACGATTTCCCGGCCTCTATGCGGTACGAAAGAATTCCCGGTCGCCGCAGCAGGCGCACGCGCAATTCTGTGTCCTACTCCTGTCGCGCCGAGCTCTCTGGACGGCACCCTGGCAAATTCGTGAGGGGGCGGAAAGGTCGGAAAGGTCGGAAACCCCCGGCCGCAGTTTTGCTGTCTCACCCAAAGGTGCAGTCCCATCGGCGATTGGCAAAACGCTTGCGGAAATTGCGGAAATTGCCGGAATGGATCTGCCGGCTGCCCGCAACCGTGGATACCGGTCAGCGGCGACCAACGTTTCGCCCACCAATGTTATTTTAGCCAGGTTTCTCAAGACCTTAGCTTGTCCCGCATAATCATCCTCAGGGGCAACACGAGGTGTCATCGGACTGTCACATCATCGTAATAAGACAGTGACGAGGGGCTCCTACGGGATAGGCGCTTCGGGATTTCACGAAGGAGGACTCCATGAATTTTGCCAAGATTGCCCTGGCGACCGCCGCGCTCGCCTTTTCGTCGGTGGCCGCCCCCAGGACGGCTGGGGCCGTCGACCTGTCCGGCGCCGGCGCCACTTTCCCCTACCCGGTCTATGCCAAGTGGGCGGACGCCTACAAAAAGGAGACCGGCGTCGGGCTCAACTACCAGTCGATCGGCTCAGGCGGCGGCATCAAGCAGATCAAGGCCAAGACCGTGACCTTCGGCGCTTCGGATGCGCCGCTGCCTGGCAAGGAGCTCGACGAGTCGGGCCTGGCGCAGTTCCCCATGGTCATGGGCGGCATCGTGCCGGTCGTGAACATCGACGGCGTCAAGTCGGGCGACCTCGTCATCGACGGTCCGACGCTCGCCAGGATCTTCCTGGGCGAGGTCAAGAAGTGGGACGATCCGGCCATCGCCAAGCTCAACCCCAGCGCCAAGCTGCCTGCCCAGGCGATCGCCATCGTCCATCGCTCGGACGGATCGGGCACGACCTACAATTTCAGCTACTACCTGTCCGACGTCAGCCCCGACTGGAAGTCGAAGGTCGGCACCAACACGGCGGTGCAATGGCCGGCCGGCATCGGCGCCAAGGGCAACGAAGGCGTCGCCAACAACGTCGCCCAGACCAAGGGCTCGATCGGCTACGTCGAGTACGCCTACGCCAAGCAGAACAAGCTTACCTACACCAACATGATGAACAAGGCGGGCAAGTCGGTCGGGCCGACCATGGACGCCTTCCAGGCCGCGGCGGCCAGTGCCGACTGGAACTCGCAGCCCGGCTACGGCGTGATCCTGGCCAACCAGCCCGGCGACAAATCGTGGCCGATGACGGCCGCCACCTGGATCCTGCTCTACAAGAAGCCGACGGACGCGGCCGCCACCGGCGAGGCGCTGAAATTCTTCGCCTGGTCCTATGCCAAGGGCGGCAAGATGGCCGAGGACCTCGACTACGTGCCGATGCCGGCCAAGGTCGTCACCGACATCGAGAAGATGTGGTCGTCGGACATCAAGGACGCCAGCGGCAAGCCGCTGTTCTCGCCGACGAACTGAGACGACGTCATGGACACTTCGCCCGTTCAGCTGCCTCCCCCGTCACACGGGGGAGGTGGCCCGCAGGGCCGCAGGGGGAGAGCCCCAGGCGAGGTGTCTGCCGATTCCAGATCTGAAATTTTCAAGATCGATTTTGCGGCCTTCCCCCTCCGCCCCCTTTGGGGGCACCTCCCCCGTATGACGGGGGAGGGTGGTGGAAGAACGCGGCCGAGAGGATGCTAGAGTGTCCGAAGCGACATTGAACGGGACGAGTGTGCAGGCGGCCGAATCCTCCTCGCGGGCGAGCGTGCTGCGGCGGCTGCGCACCGGCGATCTCGTCTTCCACGGGCTGACGCGCGCGGCTGCCATCACCGTGCTGGTGCTGCTGAGCGGCGTTATCCTGGCGCTGATCATCGGTTCGGCGCCGGCGCTCAGCACCTTCGGCCTGTCGTTCATCACCACCGAGGTGTGGAACCCGGTGACCGATCAGTTCGGCGCCCTGGCGCCGATCTACGGCACCCTCGTCACCTCCATCATTGCCATGCTGATCGCCGTGCCGGTCGGCCTGATGATCGCGTTCTTCCTCACCGAGCTCTGCCCGCCGATGCTGCGCCGGCCGATCGCCATCGCCATCGAGCTTCTGGCCGGCATCCCCAGCATCATCTACGGCATCTGGGGCCTGTTCGTGTTCGCGCCGTTCCTGCAGAAGTACATCCAGCCGTTCCTGATCGACGCCTTCGCCAACGTGCCGGTGCTGAATTCGCTGTTCGAGGGCCCGCCCTACGGCATCGGCATGCTGACCGCGGGCCTCATCCTCGCCATCATGGTCCTGCCCTTCGTGACGGCGATCTCGCGCGACGTGTTCGACGCAGTGCCGCCGGTGCTCAAGGAAGCGGCCTACGGCGTCGGCTGCACGACCTGGGAGGTCTTCCGCAACGTCATCCTCCCCTACACAAGGGTCGGCGTGATCGGCGGCTGCATGCTGGGGTTGGGTCGCGCGCTCGGCGAGACCATGGCGGTCACCTTCGTGATCGGCAACGCGCACAAGGTCGCCGCCTCGATCCTGGCGCCGGGCACCACCATCTCGGCCTCGATCGCCAACGAATTCACCGAGGCGGTCGGCGACCTCTACACCTCTTCGTTGATCGCGCTCGGCCTGATCCTGTTCGTCATCACCTTCATCGTGCTGGCCATGGCGCGTTACATGTTGCTGCGCCTGCAGCGGCGGCTGGGCTAGCGCCATGCCCAACCTCAGCAACAATCCGCTGCGCGCCGGCCGCCGCCGGCGCAATACAATCGCCAAGGGCCTGGCGCTGGCCGCCACGGCGTTCGGCCTGGGCTGGCTGGTGCTGATCCTGGGCGTGCTGCTCTACGAGGGCGTGGGCGGTCTCTCGCTCGCCGTCTTCATCGAGAACACGCCGCCGCCCGGTTCGGCGGGCGGCCTGCTCAATGCCATCGCCGGCAGCCTTGTCATGACCTTCCTGGCGGTCCTGATCGGCACGCCGATCGGCCTCCTGGCCGGCACCTACCTCGCCGAATACGGTCGCCACGACAAGCTGTCGAGCGTCGTGCGCTTCATCAACGACATCCTGCTGAGCGCGCCCTCGATCGTGGTCGGCCTGTTCATCTACGAGGTCATGGTGGCGCCGATGGGCCACTTCTCGGGCTGGGCCGGCGCCGTTGCGCTGGCGGTGATCGTGATCCCGGTGGTGGTGCGCACCACCGAGGACATGCTGACCCTGGTGCCCGACACCTTGCGCGAGGCGGCGGCCTCGATCGGCCTGCCGCGCGCCCACATGATCGTGCGCATCGCCTATCGTGCTGCCCGCGCCGGAATCGTCACCGGCATCCTGCTGGCGATCGCCCGCATCAGCGGCGAGACCGCGCCGCTGCTGTTCACGGCGCTCAACAACCAGTTCTTCAGCCTCAACATGAACGCGCCGATGCCCAGCCTGCCGGTGGTCATCTTCCAGTTCGCGTTGTCGCCTTACGAGGAGTGGCAGAAGCTGGCCTGGACCGGCGCGCTGCTCATCACCGTCACCGTGCTGGCGCTCAGCATCATCGCCCGCTCCCTCACTGCAAGGAAGTCGTCATGAGCATGACATCCACGGATACACCCGGCGTCGCCGTTCCTGTGGCGAGCCACGCCGGCATCGATACGGCGGGGCTGGCCGACAAGATCTCGATCCGCAATCTCGAATTCTTCTACGGCGACGGCCGGGCGCTCAAGGGTATCAGCCTGTCGCTCTACGCCAACAAGACGACGGCCTTCATCGGCCCGTCGGGCTGCGGGAAGTCGACGCTCTTGCGCGTGCTCAATCGCATGTACGACCTCTATCCGGGCCAGCGCGCCACCGGCGAGGTGCTGTTCGACGGCGACAACCTCCTGCGCGCCGACCAGGACATCAACCTGCTGCGCGCCCGCATCGGCATGGTGTTCCAGAAGCCGACGCCGTTTCCGATGTCGATCTACGAGAACATCGCCTTCGGCATCAGGCTCTACGAGCGGCTGCCGCGCGCCGAGGTCGATGCCCGGGTCGAAACGGCACTGCGCCGCGCGGCTTTGTGGGACGAGGTCAAGGACAAGCTCGCGGCCAACGGCCTCAGCCTGTCGGGTGGCCAGCAGCAGCGGCTCTGCATCGCCCGCACCGTGGCGGTGAAGCCTGAAGTGATCCTGTTCGACGAGCCGTGCTCGGCGCTCGATCCGATCTCGACCGCCAAGATCGAGGAGCTGATCGACGAGCTGAAGCAGGAGTACACGATCGTCATCGTCACCCACAACATGCAGCAGGCGGCGCGCGTGTCGGACTTCACCGCCTTCATGTATTTGGGCGAGCTGGTCGAGTTCGGCGCGACGGAAACCATCTTCACGACGCCGCAGGACAAGCGCACACAGGCCTATATCACCGGCCGCTTCGGCTGACGCGCGGCCAAGGACGCGGCCAGGAAAGCGGCAAGGGACTGGAGAAGAAAATGGCGGAACACACGCTAAAACGCTTCGACGAAGAGCTGGAGCGGCTGAGTGCCACGATCAGCGAGATGGGCGGCCTGGCCGAGAGCCAGCTCGCACAGTCGCTGGTGGCGCTGCGCGAGCACGACACCGAGGCGGCCGAGCAGGTGATCGCCGACGACGCCCGGGTCGATGCCCTCGACGTCGCGGTGCAGGAGCAGACGGTGAAGCTTTTAGCGCTCCGCCAGCCGATGGCGGTCGATCTTCGGGTCATCCTGTCGTCGATCAAGATCGCCGCGGCGCTGGAACGCATCGCCGACTACGCCAAGAACACCGCCAAGCGCACCATCGTGCTGGCCCAGGTCAATGCGCCGGTTTCGGCCGTGGTCGGCATCGACCGGCTGGGCCGGCTGGTACGGACCGCGCTCAAGGACGTGCTCGACGCCTTCGCCCACGGCGATGTCGCCAAGGCGCGCGACGTGTGGCAGCGCGACGAGGAGATCGACCAGGTCTATACCGGCCTGTTCCGCGAGCTTTTAACCTACATGATGGAGGATCCGCGCACGATCACGGCGTGCACGCACCTCCTGTTCATGGCCAAGAACATCGAGCGCGCCGGCGACCATGTCACCAACATCGCCGAGCTGGTGAGCTTCCGCGCCACCGGCCACGGCTTCGACGAAGCGCGGCCCAAGGGTAGCGCCTCGCTCTATGCTGCGGGGAACGTGCCATGAGCATGGCCAGCGCCACCACGACCCGCCGCGACACCCAGACCTCGTCGATGAAGCCGCGCGTGCTGATCGTCGAGGACGAGACGGCGCTGGTCGAGCTCTTGCGTTACAACCTCGAGCAGTCGGGCTTTCGCGTCTCGGTGGCCTATGACGGCGAGGAGGCGCTGGCCTCGGTCCAGGAGGACGTGCCGGACCTCATGCTGCTCGACTGGATGCTGCCCCTGATGTCGGGCATCGAGGTCTGCCGCCAGCTGCGCCGCCAGACCGCGACCGCCAACCTGCCGATCATCATGCTGACGGCGCGCGGCGAGGAGGGCGACCGGGTGCGCGGGCTCGACGCCGGCGCCGACGACTACGTCGCCAAGCCGTTCTCGCCCACCGAGCTGGTGGCGCGTATCCGCGCCGTGCTGCGCCGCATCCGGCCGGCGCTGGCCGACGAGGCGCTGAGCTATGCCGACATCGTGATGGACCTGGTGGCGCATCGGGTGACGCGCGCCGCCAAGCCGGTCCATCTCGGGCCCACCGAATTCCGCCTGCTGCGCCATTTCATGGAGCATCCCGGCCGCGTCTTCTCGCGCGAGCAGCTGCTGGACGCGGTGTGGGGCAAGGATGTCTATGTCGAGGCCCGCACCGTCGACGTCCATATCCGCCGCCTGCGCATCGCCCTGAACGGCGACCAGCACACCGACCTGATCCGCACCGTCCGCGCCGCCGGCTACGCCCTGGACGCCACCCCGGGTTGAGCTCATGCGGACCGCGGGCCTCCAGGCCCGCCTCATGTTTGAAGACAAAAAGATTACAGGCGGGCCTGGGGTCCGCGGTCCGCATGAGCAAATGTTTTCCACATTGCCAGTAACGGTTTTGTAGCCTCACCCCGCTACACCCATCCTGCCCGTTCCCGCTCGGCAACCCCACGCCCCGCTCTGGAATGGGTCGGTTCCCCCGGCGCGGTTTGACACTCCGTCGCCGTTTCTACTGCCCCTCCTTCCTCGCGGAAGGAGGGGTTTCTTTTGCGAAGTGCCGGCGCACGATCACGGCCAGCACCAGGGCGGGCAGGCCGAGCAGGGCGGTGTAGGCGAAGAAGATCGCGTAGCCGCCGAATTTGGGCGCCGCGCCCAGCCAGTCGAGCAGGTTGGCGAAGGCCGGCACGTCGCGCGCCGAGCTTTGCAGCCAATCGACGACCACGCCGGAGAAGCCGCCGATGACCTTGCCCGGCAGGGTCATGATCGAGCTGAACAGCGCATATTGCGTGGCCGTGTAGGCGGTGTTGGTGAGGCCCGACAAAAAGGCGATGAACACCGAGCCCGCCATGCCGGTCACCAGATTGTCGATGCTGATCGCCGCCGCCAGCACCAGCGGATCGGGCCGGCCGATGATGGCGAGCCAGGAGAAGAGGAGATTGCTGACGGCGATCAGGAACACCGACGGCGCCAGCAAGCGTGACGCGCCCAGGCGGAACACCAGCGCGCCGCCCAGCAGGGCGCCCAGGATCGACATGAAGAAGCCGAAGATCTTGGAGACGTTGGCGATCTGCTGCAGGCTGAATCCGATGTCGATGTAGAACGGATTGGCCATCACGCCCATGGCGATGTCGCTCAGGCGGAACAGGCTGATGAAGGCCAGCAGCACCAGCGCAAGCCAGCCGAAGCGGGCGAAGAAGTCGACGAACGGGCAGACCATGGCACCGTAGATCCACACCAGCGCCTCGCGCAGCGCCGTCGGCAGGCCGGCATAGCGGTTGGCGAACTGGGCGATCTTGCCCTCGCGCTCGGCGGTGCCCGCGGCCACGCGCTTCTCGGGCTCGGCGATCACCAGCGTGGTCGCGATACCGACCAGCGCGAGGACGGCCATGGTGATGTAGGCTGCGGGCCACGACCCGAACTCGGCGATGTAGAGCGCGCCCGCGCCGGCGGCGAGCACGGCGATGCGATAGCCGAGCTGGTAGGTCGCGGCGGTGGCGCCCTGCAGCGTCTCGTCGGTCGCCTCGATGCGGAAGGCGTCGAGCGCGATGTCCTGGGTCGCCGAGGAGAAGGCGACGACGACGGCGAACGCCGCCAGCCACCACAGGTCGGTGCGCGGGTCGCAGAACGCCATGGCGAGCAGGCCGAGTCCGATGCAGGTCTGCGCCAAAAGCATCCAGGAGCGCCGGCGGCCCAGCCGGCGCGTCAGGAAGGGCAGCGGCACGCGGTCGACCACCGGCGACCACACGAACTTGATGGAGTAGGTGATGCCGATCCAGCTGATGAAGCCGATCGCCGTGCGGCTCACGCCAAATGCGCGCAGCCACGCCGATAGGGTCGAGAACACCAGCAGGAACGGCAGCCCGGCGGAGAAGCCCAGGAACAGGAACGTGACGACGCGCGGATGCGCGTAGATCGCAAGCGACTCGCGCCAATTCCTTGCGGCAGCAGGGGTGGGGCCGGAAGCGCTCAAATCAGCCCGCGCAGCGCCTGCTCGGGCCGCGCGCCGACATGGGAGATGACCTCGGCGGCGGCAAGGCCGCCCAGCCGCGCGCACTCGGCGAGCGGCTTGCCGTGCGTGTAGCCGAACAGGAAGCCTGCGGCGTAGAGATCGCCGGCGCCGGTCGTGTCGACCACCTTGGCGATGGCCGCCGCCGGCACTGCATAAGTCTCGCCGCCCTTGACGACGACCGAGCCTTTTTCGCTGCGGGTGAGGGCGGCGATCTTGGCTTCCTGGCGCGTGGCCGCCATCGCCTCCTCGAACGTCGCGACCTGGTAGAGCGACTTGATCTCCGATTCGTTGCCGAACAGGATGTCGACCTTGTTGCGCAAAAGATCGCGGAATTCGTCGCGATAGCGGTCGACGCAGAACGAATCCGACAGCGTGATCGAGACCAGCCGGCCGGCGGCATGGGCGGCGTCGAAGGCCTTCAACACGGCTTTCTTGGCTTCCGGCGCATCCCACAGATAGCCTTCGACGTAGGTGACTTGCGCCGCGCTCACGACCTTGGTGTCGATGTCGGCCGGGCCGAGGCCGGTGCAGGCGCCGAGATAGGTGTTCATGGTGCGCTGCGCATCGGGCGTCACCAGGATCAGGCAGCGCGCCGTCGCCGGGCCTGAGTTGGCGCTCGCGGTTTCGAACGACACGCCGGTGGCCTTGAGGTCATGGCCGAACACGGAGCCCAGCTGGTCGTCGCGCACCTTGCCGATATAGGCGCCCTTGCCGCCGAACGAGGCGACGCCCGCCATGGTGTTGCCGCAGGAACCGCCGGACATCTCGATGCCGGGCCCCATGGCGGCATAGAGGGTCTCGGCGCGCGCCTCGTCGATCAGCATCATGCTGCCTTTGATCAGGCTGTGCCGGCTGAGGAAGACTTCATCGGTGCGGCTGATGACGTCGACGATGGCGTTGCCGATTCCCAACACGTCGAAGGCGGCGGATGTCATGAACTCTCCCAAGGCGGCGTTAAGCGTACGACCTCACCCTGAGGAGGCCCGCAGGGCCGTCTCGAAGGGTGGCAACAGGCACGGTGCCTGCGGCCCATGCTTCGAGACGCTCGCTGCGCTCGCTCCTCAGCATGAGGTTGTTTCTGGGTCAACATCATAAGGAAACCAAGTGCATGCCCGGCTTGGTCTCTTCCAGCAAGGTCACGATCCCGGCGATCGTGAAGGGAACGTCGGTTCGCAGGCCCGCGCGGTCGATGCCGAGCGACCGCAGGCCCATTTCGCACACGATGAAGCGCGCGCCAAGCTCGACGCAGGCATTCAGCAGGGTTTCGAAGTCGCCGACGCCCCGCGCGCGGTTCTGCGCATCGCGCGCCCAGTCGTCGACGGCGGGCGGCGGCCCCATCAGGGCGCGGATGCCGCTCATGGTGAAGAACAGCACGGCGGGCTTGTTGACGGCGAGGGCGGCGGCCGCCAGCGCCAGCGCGTAGTGGACGCTCTCGTAGTCGCCGGCGCGCACGATCACCGAGACGCCGCCTTCAGGGGTCTTCATGCCGCGCCACAGGTCGGGCAATCCGGCCGCTTGGCGATGGCCATCTCGTCGAACGAGGCCGCCAGCGCGTCGTACATCAGGAGCCTGCCCGAGAGCGAGCGGCCGATGCCCAGGATCTCCTTCACGACTTCCGTGGCTTGTAGCGCCCCCAGGGTGCCGGCCAGCGCGCCTAAAACGCCCGCTTGTGCGCAGCTCGGCACGGCGTCCTCCGACGGGGCGGCTGGAAAGATGCAGCGCAGGCAGGGATGGCCTGCGCCCTGCCAGGCCTTGTAGGTCGAGATCTGGCCGTCGAAACGAAGGATCGCCGCAGAAACCAGAATCTTTTTGAGGCGATAGCAGAGATCGTTCAGCAGGTAGCGTGTGGCGAAGTTGTCGCTGCCGTCGGCCACGATATCGTAGCCGGCCACGATGCGTTCGGCATTGTCCGCTGCGAGACGCTCGTCGTGCGCGATCACCTCGATCTCGGGGTTGATGTCCAAAAGCGCGCGACGGGCGCTTGAAACCTTGGCGACGCCGATATCGGCGGTGCGATGGATGACCTGACGCTGCAGGTTGGAGAGGTCGACCCTGTCGTGGTCGATCACGCCCAAAGTGCCGATGCCGGCGGCAGCGAGATACTGCAGGAGCGGTGCGCCGAGCCCGCCTGCGCCGATCACCAGCACGCGCGCGGCGATCAGCCGCGCTTGGCCCACGCCGCCGATCTCCGCCAGCACGATGTGACGGGCGTAGCGGCGGATCTGCGGCTCGGTGAGCTCGGGCAGCGGCGTCATGGTCCGCTTATAGCATGGGACCGCAGGACCAATGCTGTTACGACAAACCCGATGACCACAACCGCCGTCCGTCCCACCCTGACGCCGCTGCTGCTGGCCGTCCTCGCCCTGCTGTCGTCCTTCACGCCGCTGTCGATCGACATGTACCTGCCGGCGCTGCCGGTGATCGCCGTCGACCTGCACGGAACGGTGGGCGACATCCAGCTGACCTTGTCGTCCTTCATGGTCGCCTTCGGCGCGGGCCAGGTCTTCTACGGGCCGGCCGGCGATCGCTTCGGCCGCCGGCCGGTCATCCTGGGCGGCATCGCCGTCTACATCCTGGCGAGCGTCGGCTGCGCCTTCGCGGCGGAAGCAGGCCACCTCGTGGTGCTGCGTTTCCTGCAAGGGCTGGCCGCCTGCGGCGGCGTGGTGCTGGCGCGCACCATGGTGCGCGACCTCGCCGAGCGCGATCAGGCAGCGCGGGCGATGTCGCTGATGATGGCCTGCACCTCGATCGCGCCCATGCTGGCGCCGCTGATCGGCGGCCAGATCCTGTGGTTCCTGGGCTGGCGCGCGATCTTCTGGGTTCTAGCCGGAATCGGCGTGGTGGCGCTCACGGCGGCCTATCTCCGCCTGCCCGAGACCTTGCGGCCGGAATATCGCCAGCCGCTGGTGTTGTCCTCGGTGCTGAAGCGCTTCAGCGAGCTGTTCCGCCATCGCGCCTTCATGGGCTACGCCTTCACCAGCACGTTCATGTTCTCGGCCCTTCTGTCGTTCCTGTCCGGCTCACCCTTCGTGTTCATCGAGCGCTACGGCATCGCACCGCGCTACTACGGCCTGATCTTCGGCGGCATGATCGTGTTCATGACCCTGGGCAGCCTGCTCAACGCCAAGTTCGCGCCGGTGTTCGGCGCCGGCAAGATCCTGCGCTACGCGGTGATCGTGCCGGCGATCGCCGGGTCGGCGGCGCTGGTCATGGGCTTCATCGAGGCGCGCTACGGCACCATCGGCATGTGGCCGTTCCTGCTGTGTTTCGCCCCGCAGATCGCCAGCATCAGCCTGATTGGGCCCAACTCCATGGCGATGGCGTTGCAGCGCTATCCGCATATGGCGGGCACGGCCTCCTCGCTGATGGGCGTCATGCAGTTCGGGGTGGGCGCCATCTTCGGCGCCGTGGTCGGCCAGGCCTTCGACGGCACGATCGCGCCCATGACCACGGCCATGGGCATCGCCGGCATCCTTTGCCTGCTGTCGAACCGCCTGCTGGTCAGGGATGGCTGATCACGGGACGGGCGTCCCGGTAAGAAAGCCGTAAGCCCTATTAATGCCTCCAGAAGGAACGATGCTGCGTCTCGCGTCGTAACACCACTGCACGGCGCGTCGCGTGGAGGCATGCATGGCTTTCGAAGTCGATCCTCGCACTCTCCTGAACAAGTTGGCCTTCGGGCCGAGCGACGCCGAACTCCACAGCATTGCCAAAATGGGTGCCGACGGATGGCTCGCCCAGCAACTCAATCCTCCCGTCGAAGATGATTGCGCCCAGCGGATCGCGTCGACGCATATCCATCTGAAATACTCCAGCAAGACGCCGGAGGCCGAAGTCGACGAGGACCGCTCGCTCGCCGTGCTCGCGGAGCCGATCGAGCAGCACTGGAAGGTGGTCGAGAAGGGCTTGGCGGGACAGGAGCGGACGTTTTTCCGCACCGCCGTCGCCTGCGCCACGACGATCCGCACCGTGCACAGCCGCTGGCAGCTGCGCGAGGTGTTGGTGGATTTCTGGCACAACCACTTCAACGTGAATGCGGTTGGCGACAACCTCATCGCCGTGGCGTTGCCGACCTACGACAACCAGGTCATCCGCCGTCACGCCCTGGGCAACTTCCGCGAGCTGCTCGAGGCCGTCGCTAAAAGCGCCGCCATGCAGATCTACCTCAACAACCGGTCCTCGCGCGGCGGCGCCGCCAACGAGAACTACGCGCGCGAGCTGTTCGAACTTCATACGCTCGGCCGGCCCGCCTATCTCAACGCGCTTTACAACCGCTGGCGCGACGTTCCCGGCGCGCTCGAAGGCCGGCCGCAGGGTTATATCGACCAGGACGTTTACGAAGCCGCCCGTGCGTTTACCGGCTGGTCGATCGAGGACGGCACCGGAATCGGCGCCGGGCGACGTCTGCCGATGACTGGCAAGTTCATCTACGTCGAAAACTGGCACGACAATTATCAGAAGCGCACTCTCGCCACCGAGTTCGATCCCTACCAGTCGCCCTTGGCCGATGGCCGTCGCGTGCTGGATCTGGTGGCCGATCATCCCGCGACGGCGCGGTATGTCTGCGAAAAGCTCTGTCGCCGCCTGGTATCGGACACGCCCGACGCTGCCGTCGTTGCTGCCGCGGTCAAGGTGTGGACCGAGCAGCGGCGCAAGCCCGACCAGATCGCCCGCACGGTCGAGACGATCGCGCGTTCCGAAGCGTTCCGCCGTTCGACCGGAACCAAGGTGAAGCGGCCGCTCGAACTTTATGCATCGTTTGCCCGTTCCGCCGGGATTGCGGTCGCGCCCACCCCTGGCCTGCTCGGCGAGCTCGATGGCAGCGGCCAACGGTTGTTCGGCTGGGGACCGCCGACCGGCCATCCCGACGAAAACGACTATTGGCTGAGTTCCGCCATGATGCGGCGACGCTGGTCGCTGCTTCTGGGGTTGGCCGATGACGCTTGGAAGGCCGGCGGCCCGCAGGCAGCCCTTGCCGTCGCCGAAAAGGCGAAAACGGAACAGGCGGCGGGTGCGGCGTACCGCCAGATGCTGGGCACCGAAGCGCCGCCTAAGGTCACGACGGCCATTGTCGAGGGCATGGGGCTGAAGCCCGGCATGGCCTTCGACAGCCGCAAGGACGCCCTGCCGCTGGCGCGGCGCATGCTGGCCTACTGCGCCATGACGCCGGCTTTCCAGACGAGGTGATGCCATGTTGATCCGTCGCCATTTCCTGGCCGCCTCCACGGCACTCGTCCTGGCACCGTCGGTTCGCGCTTTTGCCGCGCCCGCCTCGCCGCCTCCCGCAACCTTGGCGCACCGTCCTATCCTGGTCACCGTCTTCCTGCGCGGCGGCATGGATTCGCTCGGCGTCGTGGCGCCCGTCGACGATCGCGACTATGTCGCCGATCGGCCGCCCGAGATGCGGCTGCTCGCGGACGGCGACAAGCCGGCGCTTCGCCTCGACGGTGGCCCCTCCGGCCTGGATTTCCGCATGCATCCGGAAATGAGCGCCCTGCGCGAGCTTTACCAGGACAAGCGCGTTGCCCTGGTCCACGCCTCGGGGCTGGACAACGGCACGCGCAGCCATTTCGGGGCCCAGGAACTGATCGAGCGTGGCATCGCCAATCCCGATGAGACTGCCCACGTCAGCGGCGGATGGATGGCACGTTGGCTCGCGGCGACCGGCAGTGGCCAGCAGCCGGCGTTCGCCACGATCTCCGGCGTGCCCGACGAACTTGCCAACCACAGCAATACGATCTGCGCGGCGGACCTGCGCGGCGGCATGAACCTGCCCGGCGGCAAGCAGGCTTTGTCCGTGCTGAACCACCTCTATGGCAACGGCTCAGGACCGATCGAGCTCGCGACCCGGCGCACGCTGGCCGGCATCGCCCTGATCGATGGCCCGCTGCGCCAGCCCGACGGCAAGGTGATGCCGTACAAACCGGCCGGCGATGCAACCTATGGCGACACCGAGATCGGTCGCAGCCTGGAAGCCGTTGCCCGCGTCATCCGCATGGATGTCAACGTTCGTGCCTTCGCTGTCGATATGGGCGGCTGGGACACGCACGAAAACCAGCCGCCCCGATTAGCTAATCTGGTGGGGCAATTGTCGCGCGCGCTGGCGGCGTTTCACACCGACTTGCATGACCAGATGGACCGCATCGTGCTCGTCGTCATGAGCGAATTTGGCCGGCGGCTGCGCTCCAACAAGAGCAACGGCACCGATCATGGCCATGCCGGCCTGACGATCGTCTCCGCGCCGCGCATCGCGGGCGGCCGAATCCATGGGACATGGCCCGGGCTGTCGTCCGACCGGTTGGACAACGCCGTCGATCTCGCGATGACGACGGATGTTCGCAGCATCCTGGCGGAACTGATGATGGGCCCGCTCAATACCCCCGATGCGGCGAATGGCGTGTTCCCGCGGTTCGTGCCGAAGAAGGTCGGGTTGCTCGCGTAGCGTTCGCGTCCTTTCTGTCGCGTCGTAGTCGACACGCGGGTTGGTCCTCATCGCGCTGGCGATGCTAACGTCTGAGATCGATCCTCAAAAGATCGCCGCGCTCATTGCCGACAGCGAGCCTGAAACCGTCAGGCGACCAGGCGAGGCAGGTGATAGCCGAGCCGTCGGCCATCTTCAGCACTACCGAGCGCCGGGTCTTGATGTCGCCGAGCTGCAGTTCGCCCGAATCGTAGCCGCCGGCCACGAACTCGGCGGCGGGGTGCGCCGCCACGACGGCCAAAAGGCCTGCGCCTTCCTCGCCGAACTGCAGCGGCGGCTTGCCCTCCGGCCCCTTGCCGGAGAACGACCAGGCGGTGAACACCGGCTGGGCCGAGGTGTAGAGAAAGCGCGCGTCGGCCGTCCACGACAGCGACTTCACCTTGGCGGGATAGCCTTGCATGCGCATGTCGGTGGCCTGCGCCATGCGCCAGACATGGATGTCGTTTTCCTGTGTGCCGGTGGCGATGAACTTGCCGTCGGTGCTCCAGCGCAGCGCCACATGGCTGCCGCGCCAGGCGAAGCGGCGCGGCGGCAAAGCGACCTGGCCGATGCTCCATACCGTGACGCCGCCGTAATGGGCGCAGGCGATGCGGCTGCCGTCCTTGCTGAAGTCGAGGTCGGCCACCGTGCTGGGGTGGGGGCCGAACTCGCGCACCTTGCCGTCCTTCACGACGATGGCAGTCTTGCCGATCGAGGCGGCAACGGCGCCGGTGCTGCGGTGCGCCGCGAGATGTTCGACCCATTTGCCTGTGTGTTTGGCGAGTTCGGTCGCGACGCCATCGGCGCCGATGCGCAGCAGGCGCCCGTCATCGCCGCCGCTCATGAAGCCGTCGCCCGCCGGGTCGCCGACCAGCGCCAGCACAGCTCCGCTATGAAGGGGGCCGCCATGCAGCGGCGGGGCGGCGTCGGGCGCAGCGGCGGCGATATCGGCCGGCAGCAGGCGCACGCTTCCGTCGCCCAGCGCGAATGCCGCGATGGTGCCGTCGCGGCTGAAGGCGCAGGCGGCAGCCGGCGCGTCGGCCGCGATCGAACGCGCCGGCGGCAGGGTTTGTCGCCAGGCCGGATTTGCGAGATCGAGCTTCACGCGACTATTTCAGGCAGTCTTCGAAGCCGCGCTGCAGGTTCTCGCCGTCGAGGTTGCGGCCGATGAAGACGAGCTTGCTGGAACGCTTCTCGCCGTCCTTCCATGGAGAACCCCAGTCGCTGTCCATCATCATGTGGACGCCCTGGTAGACATAGCGCCGCGGCGCGCCGTCGATGGCCAGAATGCCCTTGCTGCGGAAGATGTCCGGACCGCGCAGTTGCAGGAGCGCGCCCATCCATTTCTGGAACTTCTCGGGGTCGACCGGACGATCGGCGCTGAACGACAGGCTTTTGACCGCTTCCTCGTGGTCGTGATCGTGGCCGTGATGGAGAAAGTCGGGCTCGAATTCGAGGATGCGCTTCAGATCGAACGCGCCCTTGTCGAGAATGGCGTCTAGCCCGATCTGGCTCTTCTGCGTCTTGAAGATGCGGGCGTAACGATTGATAGCCTGGATCCTGTCTTCCACCTTCTTGAGTTCGTCCTCGCTCACCAGGTCGGTCTTGTTGAGCAGGATCACGTCGGCGAAGGCCACCTGCTCCTCCGCCTCGTCGCCCTGCTCGAGCTGGCCGAGGAAATGCTTGGCGTCGACTACGGTCACGATGGCGTCGAGGCGGGTCCGGGCCTTGACCTCGTCGTCGGTGAAAAAGGTCTGCGCCACCGGCCCGGGATCGGCGAGCCCCGTGGTCTCGACCAGAATGCCGTCGAACTTGTCCTTGCGCTTCATCAGGCCTTCGATGATGCGGATGAGGTCGCCGCGCACGGTGCAGCAGATGCAGCCGTTGTTCATCTCGAACACTTCCTCGTCGGCATTGACCACGAGGTCGTTGTCGACGCCGAGCTCGCCGAATTCGTTCACGATGACGGCGTATTTCTTGCCATGCTGCTCGCTCAGGATGCGGTTGAGCAGGGTGGTCTTGCCGGCGCCGAGATAGCCGGTCAGCACGGTCACGGGGACTTGAGCTTGGGCCATGGAAATCCTCGAAAATTGGTCCCTGAGATAGGGTGGCGAGGGCTCTGAGTCTAGGCCTCCTCCCGTCATCCCGACCGGAGCGAAGCGGAGTGAAGGGACGTAATCTTCGTCGAGCACATGACGAGGTCCCTCCGCTTCGCCTCGCTATGCTCGGCTCCGGTCGGGATGACGGGAGTTTACGGCCTTTCGCCTCGGATCAGCTTGGGCAGGTCGCCGACCAGCCCCATGGCGTGGCGGACGAAGAAGCGCCTGAGAGGCGGCACGCGATTGACGGCTGCCAGGCCGATATCGCGGATCAGCCGGACCGGCTTGATGTCGTTGGAGAACAGGCGGTTCAGCATGTCGGTGGCGGCGACCATGGTGAAATTGTCGGCCCGCCGCCAGCGCGCATAACGCTCGAGCGTGTCGGCGGCGCCGATATCGAGGCCGAGGCGCTTGGTGTCTATAAGCACCTCGACGAGGGCCGCGATGTCGCGCACGCCGAGATTGTAGCCCTGGCCGGCGATGGGATGGAGGCCGTGCGCGGCGTCGCCCACCAGCACCAGCCGGGTGTCGATGTAGCGCTCGGCGTGGACCAGCCCGAGCGGAAACCACCAGCGCGGCCCGGTCGGCTCGACCCGGCCGAGATGGTCGCCGAAGCGTCGGGCGAACTCGGCCAGGAAACGCGGCGGATCGAGCTCGAGCAGCCGGCGCGCGAGATCGGCGCGCTCGGTCCAGACGATCGACGAACGATGCTCGCCATTGGCGTCATCACGCATCGGCAGCATAGCGAAGGGCCCGCCCGGCAGGAACTTCTCCTGGGCGACGCCGCGGTGCGGCCGTTCGTGGCGCGCCACCAGCACGATCGCGATCTGGCCGTAGGACCAGGCGCGCGCGCCGATCCCGGCCTCTTCGCGCATCGTGCCGACGCGGCCTTCGGCCGACACGACCAGCCGCGCCGCGAGATGGCGGCCGCTCTTGAGCGTGAGTTCGGCGCGGTCCGGATCGCGGTTGGTCTCGACCACTTCATCCGGCGCGATCAGCTCGACCTGCTTGCAGGCTGCCAGTCGTCGCAGCAGGGTAGTGCGCAAGAAACGATTCTCGACGATCCATCCCATCGGCGCGGGCTCGCCACCCTCCGGGGTCGCCTCGCGGTGATCGAAATGCAGGAACAGCGGGCTCGGTCGGCCGTCGTGGCCGGCATCGGAGATGCGGATGTCGAGGATCGGCTCGGCCTGGTCCGCCAGGTCGGGCCATACGCCCAGCGCTGCGAACAGGCGATGGCTGGTATAGGCGATGGCAGTGGTGCGGCCATCGAAGCCTGCGTCGGTGAAGGATTTCAACGGCATCCGGTCGATCAGCGCCGTGCTGAGCCCGGCTTCGCCCGCGGCAAGCGCCAGCAGACTGCCGTTCAGGCCGGCGCCGACGACGGCGAGATCGAACCGGTCGTTCTCCATCGATCATAGATGGCAGCCGCCCGGGCTGGCGGCAAGCCTTGACGGCAGTGTCAGAAATTCTTCCAGACGCCGAAGATGATGCGACCGTGACAGTTCAAGGTGTTGCCGCATCCGGTGATGTCGATGTTGGTGTCGACATAGGACAGCGAGCGGTCGACTCCGTAGACGTTGGCGATCACGCCAAACTGCCAATACCAGTAGTCGTTGTTCGGAATGCCATAGTTTAGATTGCGCTCGACCCACTGGTTGCCAAGCGTGCCGTAAGTCTTGAGCGACACGTTCTCGTGCAGCCTGATGAAGCGCAGCGGCACGTTGTATTGGATGCGCTTGTTCCAGGCGATGCCGGAGTTGCCGAAAGAGTTGCCGCTGTAGCGGACCTTGCCGTTGATCTCCGCGAAGCCGAAGTCATAGCTGACGAACAGAGCGAGGTCGGTGTAGTCGTAGAACAGATCGGCCGGCGTGCTGAGATAGTTGTAGTGGATGACCCCCAGGTCAAAGCTGAGCTTCTTGTCGAATGCCTTGAGTCTCAGCCCGCTCATCAGGTCGATCTCGACGGTCGGGCCAGTGTTGGTGAAGTTGACGTTGCTGCCCCAGGCGCCGACGTAAGCCGACAGCAGGACCTTGTCGCTGACCGTCGGAGTTTCGTAGCCGAAGCTCGGCTGAATGGCGGGTTGCCGCCGGGTCTGCGAGATGCCGCCGAACGAGTAGTCGGAGACGAAGGCAAATGTCGCCGTAAATGTCCCGCCGAACGGTCCGGTCCATTTCTGCGGTTCGTCGGCTGCGACGGCTCGCGATGCGCACAGCATGATCAGCCCGGCACTGATTGAGGCAAGCTTTCTCAACAATCCGGTCTCCCCACCGTTTTGCTTGCGGCCCCGCATGGCCAGGATGGTGAAGGCGCCGCGCCCACGACCGCACGATCGAGCCGGTCGCTGTCCATGCATCCCTAGATGGCAGTCGCCCGGGCTGCCGGCAACTGAGGCAACACGCGTCGGGCAGATCGCTGCAAAGCCCCGTAAATGTCAATTTCCCGTCGATTGGCACGTACATTGCAGCCGTCCGATCAGAGACTAAACTGCTCGGTCCGGGGGATGGCAGCAATGAAAATGGTCATGGCGATCTTCAAGCCCTTCAAGCTCGACGAGGTCCGGGACGCCCTGACGTCGCTCGGCATCCAGGGCCTGACAGTGAGCGAGGTCAAAGGCTTCGGCCGGCAGAAGGGCCAGACCGAGATCTATCGTGGGGCGGAGTACGCGGTGAGCTTCCTGCCCAAGGTCAAGATCGAGGTCGTGATCGATGATGCCATGGTCGAACACGCCGTCGAGGTGATCCGCAAGGCAGCGGGCACCGGCAAGATCGGCGACGGCAAGATCTTTGTCATGTCGATCGAGCAGGCGATCCGCATCCGCACCGGCGAATCCGGCATCGACGCGCTGTAGTCCGGGAAACCATGAAAGCAACTCGAGACGCGAGGGGAGAACGATGAAACTCAGGTTCAATTCGGCGTTTGGCGGTCTGGCAGGGGCCGCGGCGCTGCTCCTGCCGGCCCTCGCGCTGGCCGCCGCCGACAAGCCCAAGCTCGACAGCGGCGATACCGCCTGGATGCTGACATCGACGGCATTGGTGCTGATGATGACCATCCCCGGCCTGGCCCTGTTCTACGGCGGCATGGTGCGCAAGAAGAACGTGCTGGCCACCGTGATGCAGAGCTTTGCCATCACCTGCCTGATCTCGGTGCTGTGGCTCATCGTGGGCTATAGCCTGGCCTTCACGTCGGGCAGCACGGTCATCGGCGGGTTGAGCCGCGTCTTTCTTCGCGGGCTGGCCCTCGACAGCGTCAGTGAGCTTGCCAAGACCATTCCCGAGACGGTCTATATGAGCTTCCAGCTCACCTTCGCCATCATCACGCCGGCGCTGATCGCCGGTGCCTTCGCCGAGCGCATGAAGTTCTCGGCCATGATGTGGTTCATGGGGCTGTGGTCGCTGATCGTCTATGCGCCGATCGCCCACTGGGTATGGGGCGGCGGCTTTTTGGGCGACTGGGGCGTGCTCGACTTCGCCGGCGGCACGGTGGTGCACATCAACGCCGGCGTCGCCGGCCTGATCTGCGCCCTGGTGCTCGGCAAGCGGCGCGGCTTCGGCGTCGAGAACATGGCACCACACAACCTGGTCTATTCGGTGATCGGCGCCTCGCTGCTGTGGGTCGGCTGGTTCGGCTTCAATGCCGGTTCGGCCGGCGGCGCCAATGGCAATGCCGGCATGGCGATGGCCGTCACCCAGTTCGCGACCGCCGCGGCGGCGCTGTCGTGGATGTTCGCGGAGTGGGCGACACGCGGCAAGCCGTCGGTGCTTGGCGTCATTTCGGGCGCCGTTGCCGGTCTGGTCGCTATTACGCCGGCGTCCGGCTTCGTCAATCCGATGGGCGGGCTGGCGATCGGCATCGTCGCCGGTCTGGTCTGCTTCTGGGGCGCCACCAGCCTCAAGCGGGCCATGGGCTACGACGATTCGCTCGACGCCTTCGGCGTGCACGGTATCGGCGGTTTCGTCGGCGCCATGCTGACCGGCGTGTTCGCCGTCGAGGCGGTCGGCGGCGAGAACAAGCGGGGGCTGATCGATGGCAATGGCGGCCAGGTGCTGACGCAGCTCTGGGGTTGCCTGGTCTGCATCGCCTGGTGCGCCGTCGCTACCTTCATCCTGCTCAAGATCGTCGATGCGCTGATCGGCCTGCGCGTGACCAACGAAGAGGAGATCGAGGGCCTCGACATCAATCTGCACGGGGAAACGGTGCACTAGCGCGGTCCACCGCCGCCTCGTCCAACGCGTTCGGGAACCCGACTTCCTCCCTGGTTCCCCTCCGCCGCTTCCGTGTCGCGGCGGTTACTTGGGGCCCGGCGATCCTCTCTCGCCGGGCCATTTTTTGCGCCTCAAATTGACGCCGCCGATGCCAGACGCCAGTCTGTCGGCGCGTGCCGGAGAGGCAGGAGGGCAAACGCATGAAACTCGTGTCCGCCATCATCAAGCCGTTCAAGCTCGACGAGGTGCGCGACGCCTTGACCGGCGTTGGCGTGTCGGGCCTGACGGTGAGCGAAGTCAAGGGTTTCGGCCGACAGAAGGGCCAGACCGAGATCTATCGCGGGGCCGAGTACCTGGTGAGCTTTTTGCCCAAGGTGAAGATCGAAATCGTGGTCGACGACGCCCAGGTCGAACGCGCCATCGAGGCCATCCAGAAGGCCGCGCACACCGGCAAGATCGGCGACGGCAAGATCTTCGTCACGCCGGTCGAGCAGGCGCTGCGCATCCGTACCGGAGAGACGGGCTCCAACGCGCTTTGAGGTGAAACCAGCAGGACTAGCAGCGGTAGGCCTGCGCTGGCTCGGCCCCTAGCCCTTCTTTCGTCTGAGGAAAGTGGCCTATTCCATTGTTGTTATTGGCTAATTTGTTTCATACAATGGGCCAATAGTTCAGTCCGGCAGGGCCCCCTCCCGCCGGCGTTTTTGCTTTGCTTCGGCCTGCCCAGGCCCATTGGATGGTTTCGATGTTCAATCCGCGCCTGACGGAGACGCTGACTGATTTTCCGTTCGCGCGGCTCAACGCTCTCATCGCCTCGATCGCACCGCCCGAGTGCTATATCCGCGTCGCCCTGGTGCACGACGAGAAGGCCACCCGCGAGGCGACGACACGCTTCGCCGCGGTGCTGTGATGTGGAGCACTCCGGCATCTCGCCTTCGAAGCCCTCTCCGCCCGCGAAGCGGCGGCAGAGGGAGGGGACCCGCGCGTGAGCGCGGGGAGGGTGAGGTGGGCCGCGGTGTCTGCGTCCAAAATATTCTGTCTGTAGGAGGTAACACCTCACCTTCCCATTGCTTCGCAATGGGCCTCTTCCTCTCCCCCGCTTCGCGGCGGAGAGGAGGCCGATGGGTGCGGGCGGAGAGGGTCTCCGATTGGAGCAGGTGGGCGCGCTGATGGCCATCATGGGCGTCACCTCGCTCCTGCCGCGCAAGACGACGATCCTGCCGGAGGGCGGACGTGACTTCCTGCACCGGCGCATGATGGAGCTGGTGGGCGTCGGTGTCGCCGCGGCCGGCGTCGTGCTGCTGCTCGCGCTGTTCACCTACAGCCCGGGCGATCCTTCGCTCAACCATGCTACAGGCAGTGCGCCGCACAATATCGTCGGGCTGCCCGGCGCCTACATTTCCGACCTGCTGCTGCAGACCTTCGGGCTGGCCATCGTCCTGGTGCCGGTGGCGTTGATCACCTGGGGCGTGCGCATGGCCCGCACCCATCATCTCGGCTTCTTCGGGCTACGACTTTCGCTGCTCCTGCTCGCGCTCCTGATGATGAGCGTGGCCTGCATCGGCTTGGGCGACGTGGGCGGTGCTGCCACCCATGCCGGCGCCGGCGGGCTGGTCGGCCTGGCGCTGGTCGGCCGCTTCCGCGAAATCGTGCTCACCCATTCGAGCGGCGGCAGTCTCGCCCTGATCGAGCCGGTCTGCGCCGCCCTCGCGTTCATCGCCATGGCGCCGGCGCTCGGCATGAACCGCACCGACCTGCCATTGATCTTCCGCATCCTGCGCGCGCCCTTCCTGTGGGGCGGCTGGTTGATGCGGGCCGCGCTCGGCCTGTGGCGCGGCAAGCCGCAGCCGTTCGATGAGGACTCCGACCTGCCGGCGCCGGCGATCGGCTATGCCGAGATCCCGGGCGAGATCGACGCCAGCCAATACGACCCGGCACGCTTCGAGACCCGCCTCGAGCAGATCCCGGAAGAGGGCGCGCCGCTACCGGCCCGTGACTCCCTGATGGTCGATGCGCCCTATGCGCCGATCGAACGGCCGACCGATGACATTCCCGAGGCGCCGGTTCAGTTGCAGCCCCATGCGCCGCCGATGACGGCGGCCGATTCGATGCGCGACCGCACCCTGTTCGATCGCCTGGCAGGCTTGCGAATCGAGCCGATTCTCGGCCGGCTGCGGCCCGTCGCGGCAGCGCCGTCCGTTCCAGTGACGCCGGTCGATCCCGGCGCTGCAGCCGAGGCGGCCGACGACAATCCGTTCACGCCCGATGTGCTGGGTGCCGAGCCTCTGCCGGCTGGCGCCGCTGCCGCGGGCGTCACGATCGTGCCGCGCAAGTCGGCGCTCGCCCAGGGCAAGCGCGCCGCCCGCGCGGGTCAGCGCGAGCTCGAACTGGTGAGCGGCGAGTACCGGCTGCCGCCACTCGACATCCTCGCGCTGCCGTCCCGGGTCACCACCGAGACCAAGATCGACGAGGGGGCGCTCGAGCAGAATGCGCGCCTGCTCGAAACCGTGCTCGACGATTTCGGCGTCAAGGGCCAGATCGTGAAGGTGCGGCCGGGCCCGGTCGTGACGCTCTACGAGCTCGAGCCCGCGCCCGGCACCAAGTCGAGCCGGGTCATTGGCCTGGCCGACGACATCGCCCGCTCGATGAGCGCGGTGTCGGCACGTGTCGCCACCGTACCGGGCCGCAACGTCATCGGCATCGAGCTGCCCAATGCGCGGCGCGAGACGGTGTTCCTGCGCGAGCTTTTGTCGACCCGCCACTATGAGGACAATCGCCTGGGCCTGCCGCTGGCGCTGGGCAAGGACATCGGCGGCGATCCGGTGATCGCTGACCTCACGCGCATGCCGCATCTCTTGATCGGCGGCACCACCGGCTCGGGCAAGTCGGTGGCGGTCAACACCATGATCCTATCGCTGCTCTACCGCCTGCCGCCGGATCGCTGCCGCTTCATCATGATCGATCCCAAGATGCTGGAGCTCAGCGTCTACCAGGACATCCCGCATCTGCTGACGCCCGTCGTCACCGAGCCGCGCAAGGCGATCGTGGCGTTGAAGTGGGTGGTGCGCGAGATGGAGGATCGCTATCGCGCCATGAGCGCGCTCGGCGTGCGCAACATCGCAGGCTACAACGAGCGCCTGGTCGACGCCGCGCGCAAGGGCCAGGAACTGACCCGCAAGGTCCAGATCGGCATCGATCCCGAGACCCGGCGGCCGATCTTCGAGGACGAGGAGATCGACCTCACGCCGCTGCCCTTCATCGTGGTCATCATCGACGAGATGGCCGATCTGATGCTGGTCGCCGGCAAGGAGATCGAGGCGGCGGTGCAGCGCCTGGCCCAGATGGCGCGCGCCGCCGGCATCCATGTCATCATGGCCACCCAGCGTCCCTCGGTCGACGTCATCACCGGCACCATCAAGGCCAACTT